>Ga0182737_1001284_pt1 | contig 25586 bp, 24 predicted proteins | sample eDN5th30CBELigOP_FD_128878 | JGI IMG/M metagenome (GOLD analysis project Ga0182737, IMG submission 128878) | Enriched Organic Plus compost microbial communities from Emeryville, California, USA - eDNA 5th pass 30_C BE-Lig OP (version 2) (version 2) ... | reverse complement strand
GCAGCAGGTTCATGCGCGGCACATAGATCTGGCCGTAATCGGTGGCGCTGGTGTGGCGGATTTCCATGCGCGGCAGGCGGCCCAGCTGCACCGCCTGCTGGGTCATGGAAAAAACGCCGGTGATCACCGCCTGGCTGGCGATGACGGCCGCCAGGGTCGCCATGATCACCATCGGCATGTGCGCCCAGTCTGGAATGATGGCGTAGAAGGCGATGGGGGCGCGGTCGGGATACATCAGAAGGCCCGCGCCCTGTCCGAAATAATTGAGCAGCAGCGCCGGCAGCGCCACGAAGAACCAGGCATACTGGATGGGCCGCTTGCCGAAATGGCCCATGTCGGCATAGAGCGCCTCGCAGCCCGTCACTGCCAGCACCACAGCGCCCAGGCTGATGAAGGCCGCCTTGGGATCGTGGATGAACAGCGACAGGCCGTGCATGGGATTGACCGCGCCCAGGATCTGCGGGGCCTGGATGATGGAGGCCAGGCCGAAGCCCGACAGGGCGATGAACCACAGCACCATGATGGGGCCGAAGATCTTGCCGATACGGGCGGTGCCGCGGCTCTGCACGGCGAACAGCGCCACCAGGATCACCAGCGCCAGCGGCAGCACCAGCGGCTTGAAGGCGGGATTTTCCACTTCCAGTCCCTCCACCGCCGACAGCACGGTGATGGCGGGAGTCAGGATGCCGTCGCCATAGAACAGCGCCAGGCCGATGCCCGCGCCCGCGCCGATGGTGGCCTTGATGGCGCGCGACAGGCCGGGCGAGCGATGCGCCAGCGCCGCCAGCGCCAGCACGCCGCCTTCGCCGTCATTGTCGGCGCGCATGATCAGGGTGACGTATTTCAGGGTGACCACCACCACCACCGCCCAGAAGATCAGGCAGAGCGAGCCCATCACGGCGGCATGGTTGGAAAAGGCGCTGGTGGCTTCCTCGGCCACGGTTTCGCGCAGGGCGTAAAGCGGGCTGGTGCCGATATCGCCGAACACCACGCCCAGCGCCCCCAGCATCAGCATCAGGGTGCGGCGCTTGCCTGTTTTCGGCTCGTCGCCGCGATTGTGCAGGAGTGCGTCGGTCACGGGTGCCTGGGACTGGTCATGCGCCGGTCATGCGGAAGAAACGCGCGAAGCAGAATGTCGGGCGATTCGGGCTGCCCGTCACCGGGCGGGCCGGGACGATAGGCCGGGGCGTGGTTGGCTCAAAGAGGGGCGTGGCAGAATGGCGCACCCGCCATCAAGCAATTGATATTGCTAGTGTAACTGGCGGGATGGGCCATCCAGCGTGGTGCTGGCCACCCGGTCGGTGCGGCTGTCCTGGTCCAGGTCGTCCACATCCTTGCGCGAACCGATGAAGCCTTTCACCGGATAGATCCGGTTGCCCCAGGCGCCGGTCTGGATGTTCCAGACCCGGACCATGGACCAGTTGTTGTCCTGGCTGACATCCATCACCGGATTGTTGATGAAGACCGAGCCGTCATTCAGCCAGTTGGCGTGATCGATGCGGATCTCGCGGCTGCTGACCATGTTGCGCACCACCGCCAGATGGCCGTGTTCGGGCCCGGCATAGTCGTGCAGCACCATCACGGCGCCGGTTTGCGGGGCGCTGCCGCGCGGATATTTGCCTTCCGCCTTGTCCCACCAGGTCCAGGCGTCGCCATACAGCTTTACCTTGGAATTGTTGCGGGCATAGGGGACGCACTGCATGGGCGCGCCGCCGGTATCCTCGGCCAGGTTGCGGCCCTTGAGGGCGGGCATCTGGGTATAGACCTCGCGGCTGCCGCCGCCGGCGCAGGCCGACAGGCCCGCACCCAGCATCGCCACCGCCGCCAGTTTCCAGATCGTATGCATGCCCGCTTCAGACCGCCGAAAATCTCCGGCGGGCATCAGGCACGGAAAATCCTTAATGCCGCGTTTACGTTGCTGAAGGGCAGGTTACTCGCCCGGCGTGATGCGCTGGCGCACCGGCTTGGGGGCGCCGACCGCGCCCATCGCGCCGATCGAGACCAGGCCCGCCACGGCGAAGAAGAAGAAGGGGGCGCCCACCGGCTGCTCGGCCAGGGCGAACATCGGCAACATCACGCCCGCCGCCAGTTCGGGCACGCCGCGCCAGCCGCCCTTGGTGATCTCGCCCACGCGGGTGGTGCGGTTGAAATCCATGCGGCTGGAGAAGAAGGCCTCAAAGGTGGCGCGGGTGTTGGCCAGGATCAGGCCGGAGGGAAACACCACCGCCAGCAGCAGCGACGGCACCAGCTTTTCTTCCTGGTGGCGCTCCAGCATCCGCTGGCCCAGCCACAGATAGCCGATGGAGCAGCTCAGGCCCAGCAGCGTCACCACCAGGCCCAGGATCGCCACGCCCGGCATATAGACCACGCCCATATACATCAGCGTCAGCGAGATCGCCGCGCTGGAGAAAGCCAGCGTGTAGAAGGCAAACTGGCACATCTGCAGCGTCATCGCCGCCTTTTTCCAGACCGGCATGTCGCTGGACCAGATCATCGGCAGCAGCTTGCGGGCGCACTGGGCATGGCCCTTGGTCCAGCGCGCCTGCTGGGCGCGCCAGGCGGCGGCGGTCTGGGGCAGTTCGCCCGGCACCATCAGGTCGGACACCATCGCGGCGCGCCAGCCGCGCATCATGCAGCGCATGGACAGGTCCAGGTCTTCGGTCAGCGTGTCGCCGGTCCAGCCGCCGGACTGGTCTATGGCGGCGCGGTTCCACACGCCCGCGCTGCCGTTGAACGACATGGGCAGTCCCGCGCGATAGCGCGCTTCCTGTTCCACCGCGAAATGCGAATCCAGCAGCAGGCCCTGCACCCGCGTCAGCCAGTTGGCGCTGCGATTGGCATGGCCCCAGCGCGACTGTACGAAGGCCAGGCCGTCATCGGCGACCAAAGCGGGCACGGTGCGGCGCAGGAAATCGGCGGGCGGCACGAAGTCGGCGTCCAGCACCGCCACATAGGGCGCGTCGGAATGGGCAAGGCCGAAAGCGAGGTTGCCCGCCTTGAACCCCTTGCGGTCGCCGCGATGCAGAATCTGGAAATCCACATCGGCGGGCACCACGTCGCGCAGCTGGCGCGCCAGTTCGTCATGGGCGGCGCTGTCGCCGTCATCGAGAAGCTGGATGGTCAGCCGGTCGCGCGGCCAGTCCAGGCGGGCGGCGGCGGCGGCCACCCGCAGGGCCAGCGGGCCTTCGTTGCAGACCGGAAGCTGTACCAGCACATGCGGCAGGCTGCTTTCGGCCAGATCGGCCAGTGCAAGGCTGCGGCTTTTGCGGAAGACGCGCACCCAGGCCAGGGTGGCGAGCTGAACCGACAGGGTGCAGACGGAAATCAGGACGATGCAGAGGGCGCACTGCAGGAATATCGAAAGACCGTGCATGGCGATCGTTCAGGCCCCCAAAAGGTCGTTTCCAGCCCCCGTGACCGGGGCGTTCCGGCCCGTTCCGGACCCGTGCCGACGGTACGCCCGCCAGACCCGGGCGAACTTCCACCGCCGCGCGCCCTTTAGCAAGAGGGTGCGGTGCAAAATGCCCCTTTACGGGGGCAGAAGGCCATAAAATCCAAGGATATGGCTAAGACCGGCTCGCAGAAAGCCCGCCCGCTGCCCCGATGCGCCGGGACATTACAGGAACTGGGATTTGGACCGGGCCGTTACCATATTACGATGCGGCATCCGCGAGGGGCGGACCTTTTGGAGATTTTCGCCATGATCCCTGCCTCTTTTCTCCGCTCTGGTCTCCGCCCCGGTTTGCAGATCGGCGCCTTCGGCGCGGCGCTGCTGGCCCTGGCGGGCTGCATGAGCCCCTCGCCCTATGCCCCGCGCACCGCCGGGACCGACAGCGGCTATACCGACCGGGAACTCACCCCCAACCGCTACCGCATCACCTTCAGCGGCAATTCAGTCACGCCACGCGAGACGGTGGAAAGCTATCTGCTGCTGCGCGCCGCCGAGGTGACGCGGGCGGCGGGCTATCAGAGCTTTGTGTTCGACACCCGCAACACCAAGGCCAACACCACCTATCAGACCGTGCCCTATTATCCCGCGCCGGATCCGTGGTGGGGCTATCGCCGGGGCTTCGGCTATTGGGGCGGCTATGGCTTTGCTTTCGAACCCACGGTGGATGTGATCGCCCGCACCAAGTTCGACGCCTATGCCGAGATCGTGCTGCTGACGCCGCAGCAGGCGGCGCGCGAGCCGCGCGCGGTGAATGCGGCCGATGTGATCGCCCGCATCTCGCCCGAAGCGGTCATGCCGAAGAATGGGCGTCCGCCGGCCTGACCTGCGGCCCGGCCTGAAGCTGGAATTCGCTATGGCCTTCGCGTTTGGTCACGCCGTTCACGGCATGGCCTTCGCGGCTGCACATATGTGGAATGTCCACCACCGCCAGCGGATCGTCGGCCAGCACGGTCAGTGACGCGCCGGGCGCCAGCCGCGCCAGCGCCTTGCGTGCGAGCAAGGCGGGCATCGGGCATTTCAGGCCGCGCAGGTCCAAAGTCTCAATCATGACACGATCTTGATTAGAACGGTCCTGCGGCTCAAGCTTGCCGTGGGAGAAAATGTCATGGGGCTTGCAGGCGCGCTGCGGCGCGAAGCCATATTCCTGTCCAGTATCGTGCGGACCTTGTGGATGCTGCGGAAGGTCAAGCCGCACGCCACCCGCACCATCGTGGATATCGTCGAGGACCAGGTGCGACGCCGCCCGGCCAATATCGCGATCTATTATCTCGACAGCGCCATGACCTATGCCCAGATGGACGCGCGCGCCAACACCTATGCCCAGTGGGCGCTGGCCCAGGGCATCGGGCGCGGCGACTGCGTGGCGCTGCTGATGGAGAACCGGCCCGATTTCATCTGCGCCTGGTTGGGCCTGTTCAAGGTGGGCGCGACGGTGGCGCTGATCAACACCAACCTGACCGGCGCGTCCCTGGCCCATTCCATCGGCATTTCCGGGGCCGCGCACGCCATCGTGGGCGCGGAGCTGGCACAGGCCTTCCGCGACGCGCCGTTCGAGAAGCCCCCGGCCCTGTGGGTGCAGGGCGAAGGCGGCAACCTGGACGCCGTCCTGGCGCGCCTGCCCGATACCGCGCCCGGCAAGGCGGCGCGCGCGGGCGTGACGCTGAAAGATCGCGCCTTTTACATCTACACCTCCGGCACCACCGGCCTGCCCAAGGCGGCCAATTTCAGCCATATGCGGATGCTGTTCATGATGACCGGCTTTGTCGGGGCGCTGCGCCCACGCGAGACGGACCGCATCTATGACCCGCTGCCGCTCTATCATTCCACCGGCGGGGTCTGCGCCGTGGGCATCGCCTTCTTCTCCGGCGCGGCCCTGATCCTCAAGCGGCGTTTTTCGGTGCATGAGTTCTGGAGTGACATCCACAAATACCAGGCCACCATCTTCGAATATATCGGCGAGATCTGCCGCTACCTGCTCAATGCGCCGCCCTCGCCGCTGGACCGGGGCCACAAGGTGCGCATCATCACCGGCAACGGCCTGCGGCCCGAAATCTGGGGCGAGTTCCAGTCGCGCTTCGGCATCCCGCGCATCGTGGAATTCTATGGCGCCACCGAGAGCAATGTCTCGATGCTGAACTATGACGGCAGGCTGGGCGCGGTGGGACGGGTGCCGGAATATCTGGAATTCCTGCTGCCCACGCGGGTGGTGCGTTTTGATGTGGAAAAGGAGATGCCGGTGCGCGGGCCGGACGGGCTGTGTATCGAATGCGGCCCCGACGAGGTGGGCGAGACGGTGGGCGGCATGTCCTCCCGTTCCGGCCGCGAGTTCGAAGGCTATACCAACAAGGCCGAGAGCGACCGCAAGATGCTCCGCGATGTCTTCAAAAAGGGCGATGTCTGGTTCCGCACCGGCGACCTGATGCGGCGCGACGAACACGGCTATTTCTATTTCGTGGACCGCATCGGCGACACCTTCCGCTGGAAGGGCGAGAACGTCTCCACCGGCGAAGTGGGCGAGGTGCTGCTGTCCGCGCCCGGCATTTCCCAGGCCAATGTCTATGGCGTCAACGTGCCGGGCATGGACGGACGCGCGGGCATGGCGGCGCTGGTGGTGGACGGCGATTTCAGCCTGGACGACCTGCCGACGCGATTGAAGGCGCGATTGCCGCACTATGCCTGGCCGATCTTCCTGCGCCTGTCGCCTGCCCTGGAAGTCACCGGCACCTTCAAGCAGCGCAAGGTGGACCTGGTGCGCCAGGGTTTCGATCCGGTGGCGCTGGCCGATCCACTTTATGTGATGGATCCGGACAGCGGGCATTATGTGCCGCTGACCCCCGCCCTGCATGCGCGGATATTGGCGGGCGAAGTAAGGTTCTGAGTGTCATGCCCGGCCATCCTTCGACAAGCTCAGGATGAGGCCGGGCAATTCAATTTCAAGCCAGAATGGAAGTTGGAATGATGCCCCTATTGTCATTCCCGCTTTCGCGGGGTGAGCCGGGATTAACCGAAGGTCCAGTGGACCTTCGGTCCCGGCGAGCGCCGCAGCGTCGCGCGCGACGCGAGGCCGGGACAGGAAAAAAGAAAGTTGGATTCCCGCTTTCGCGGGAATGACAAGGTGGGGATGACGGTGTGACGTCAGGCGAAGTCCTTTGACAGCGCCGCGCGGGTATCCGCGCCCAGCACCGCCATATGGCCGTAATTCCTGTGGCCGACGCCCAGCACCACCTTGTCCGGGCCATCGCGGAAGCGGGCGATCTGGTCCGGCGTCAGGGAAAAGCGCAGCCAGTGCACCGAGCTGGTCTTGCCGTCGGGCGTGGTGCGGTCGTCATATTCGGTGGGCGTGGCCTTGATGGTGTCGCCGCCGATCTCCAGGAAGACGGTTTCCTCGATTCCGCCCAGGGTCAGCAGGGTGGCGTGGCGGCGGTTGCCGTCCTCGATCTCCAGCATCAGGGTGGCGATCAGTTCGGCCCCTTGCGGGATCAGCGGATTGTAGGCGGCCAGTTCGCCTTCGATCTGTTCGGCGCCGCCTTTCTCGATCCGCAGCATCTCCTGCACCTGCAGCCACATGGTGGCGTAATTCTCGAAATAGAAGGTGGCGAAGGGGCCGACCTCGACCCGCCGCAGTTTCTTGAGCGGGATCATCTCGGCCTTCAGCGCCCTGCGCTGCCGGTCGTATTCGGCGATAGGCAGGATATCGGCAGGGGTGATCCGGCGTTCCGATGCGGGCATGGCAGTGTCCTTGAAGCTCACCCTTCGACAGGCTCAGGGTGAGGGGACTCATAAATCCTCATGCTGAGCCTGTCGAAGCATGAGACGGTAACGCAATACGTTGGCAGATCACTCTTTCAGCTTGTAGGCGCGGGCCATGATCTGGATGGGATGTTCGGGCTGGCGCGCGGGTGTCTCGGTATGCGCCACGATATGCTGGGCGGCCAGCGGGCAGTCCGACACGATATGGCCACGCGCCTGGTTGTTGGCGGCGCGGAAGACCGGCCGTCCCACCTTTACCGCCACGTCATGGGTCGGGCGCACCACGCCGAAGGTGCCGCCATGTCCGCTGCAGCGTTCGATCACTTCCACCGGCGTGTCGGGAATCATCCTGAGCATCTCCGCCGCCTTGGGTCCCATATTCTGGGCGCGGGCATGGCAGGCCAGGTGCACGGTGACGCCTTCGGGCAGGGGATTGAGGCCGGGCGGCAGGCCGTCCTTTTTCGCCACATCCACCACATATTCGTCAATGTCGAAGACGTTTTCGGCGACGCGCTTCACATTCTCGTCGTCGGGCACGATCAGCGCCCATTCGAATTTCAGCATCAGGCCGCAGGAAGCGGTGAGGGCGACGATGTCATAGCCCTGGTCGATCAGCTTCACCAGTTCGGCCGACACCTTGCGGGCATTGTCGGCGACCCGCGCCAGCTCGGCCTGTTCCAGGAAGGGCATGCCGCAGCAGCCGGGATAGGCCACCGTGGTTTCGACGCCCAGATGGTTCAGCACGGCGCGGGCATCCATGCCGGTATCGGGCTTGTTGTAGTTGACGAAGCAGGTGGCATAGAGCGCCGCCTTGCGCTTGCCATAGGCGGGCGCGGCGGGATTGACGTCGCCTTCCTGCTGCCGGGCGGCGCTGACAAAGGTGCGGGCCTGGAATTTGGGTAGTGTCGCCTTGGGATCGATATGCGCGGTCTTGGCCATCACGCCGCGCGCCAGCCTGTTGTCGGTTTCGGACGCCCAGTTGACCAGCGGCGCGGCGAAACGGGCGGTTTTGCCGTTGCGGTCCATTTCGGCCAGCTGGCGCTGCACGAAATCACTCTTGCCCTGTTTGGCTTCGGCGAAGCGGTGGCGCAGCATCAGATGCGGGAAATCCAGCATGAAGGGATGCGGCGGCACATAGGGGCATTTGGTCATGAAGCACATGTCGCAGAGGGTGCAGGCCTCCACCACCGGCGTGAAATCGGCGCTGTCCAGATGCTCGACATCCTCTTCGGGGCTGTTGTCGATCAGGTCGAACAGGCGCGGAAAGGAATCGCACAGATTGAAGCAGCGGCGGCAGCCATGACAGATGTCGAAGACCCGCCTCATTTCCTCGTCCAGCTTCACCGGATCGGCGAAGTCGGGATTGGTCCAGTCGATGATCTGGCGGGTGGGTGCGTCGAGGCTGCCTTCACCGGTCATACGAAGCTCCACGAAGACACTTAACTCAGTCCCATCCTCCCCTTCCTGTGCGAAGCACACAGGAAGGGGAGGTGGCCGAAGCAACGCGAAGATGCGCGCGTCATGCGCGCATCGAGCAAAGTTGCGAAGGCCGGAGGGGTTCAGCTACCGAGACTATCCAGCGCCTTCTGGAAGCGGCCGGCATGGGACTTTTCGGCCTTGGCCAATGTCTCGAACCAGTCGGCGATCTCGTCAAAGCCTTCGGACCGGGCGGTCTTGGCCATGCCGGGATACATGTCGGTATATTCGTGCGTCTCGCCGGCGATGGAGGCCTTGAGGTTGGCGTCGGTGGCGCCGATCGGCTCGCCGGTCGCCGGATCGCCCACTTCCTCCAGATATTCCAGATGGCCGTGGGCATGGCCGGTCTCGCCCTCGGCGGTGGAGCGGAACACGGCGGCGACATCGTTATGGCCTTCGACGTCGGCCTTCTGCGCGAAATAGAGATAGCGGCGGTTCGCCTGGCTTTCGCCCGCGAAGGCCTCTTTGAGATTTTCCCAGGTCTTGGTGTTCTTCAGTGCGGGCATGCGCGCCTCCTTTGGAAAAGTGCGCGCAAACAGTCGCGCTGACGGCAGGGCCTGTCAACGAAATTAGAATTATTCTAAACTATGAGAATGACTATCAGCCGCGGCGGACCCGCACCACCACATCCACCCGGTCCACCGACAGGCCATCGGGCGGGGCGGGCACGCCTGCGACCGCGATCGTCTCGCCCGGAATGTCGATCAGCAGGCCCTCATTCTCGACGAAGAAATGCTGGTGGTCGCCGGTATTGGTGTCGAAATAGCAGCGGCTGGCGTCCACGATCACCTGGCGCAGCAGGCCCGCCTCGGTGAACTGGTGCAGGGTGTTGTAGACGGTGGCCAGCGAGACCTTCACGCCCGCGCTGTTGACCTCGTCATGCAGGCTTTCGGCCGTGACATGCCTGTCGCAATCCTGGAACAGGATACCGGCCAGTTCCACCCGCTGCCGGGTGGGGCGCAGGCCATGCTGGCGCAGGCGCATCGTGGCCTGGTCGGTCGCGGAGTCGCGGGCGCTTTTGCCCATCGGCGGATCCTCATACGGGTTGGGCCGGGGGGGCCAACCCTGCTAAACTGACTTACCCTATACGTTAGAACCCTTCTAAGCAAGAAGGCGGCGTTTACGGGTTCCCCCCACCGGGCTTTTCCGGTAGGGAACCGCCAGGGAAACGCCTGAGTTTTCAAGGAAGAAGAACAGTGGACAAGCCCTTGCGGAAATCCAGTTTTGACCGGGACGGCCTGATTGCCTGCGCCAAGGGTAACCTGTTTGGGCCCGGCAACGCCCAGTTGCCGATGCCGCCCATGCTGATGTTCGACCGCATCACCTCCATCACCGAGGATGGCGGCACCGACGGCAAGGGCGAGGTGATCGCCGAATTCGACATCCATCCCGACCTCTGGTTCTTCAAATGCCATTTCGAGGGTGATCCGGTGATGCCCGGTTGCCTGGGCCTGGATGCGCTGTGGCAGCTGGTCGGCTTCTTCCTGGGCTGGATGGGCGGGCCGGGCCGCGGCCGCGCCCTGGGCGTGGATGAAGTGAAATTCACCGGCATGGTGCTGCCCACCGCCAAGAAGGTCACCTATATCGTCAACCTCAAGCGCGTGATCATGCGCAAGCTGGTGCTGGGCATCGCCGACGGCATCATGAAGGTGGACGGCAAGGTCATCTATGAAGCCAAGGGCCTGCGCGTCGGCCTGTTCACCGACGCCCTTGCCGACGGCACGGCGCCCGCTTCCGCCTGACTTGAGGATCGCATTCGCATGAGAAGAGTGGTCGTTACCGGCCTGGGCATTGTTTCCTCCATCGGCAACAATGCGGGGGAGGTCACCGACAGCCTTCGCAACGCGCGGTCCGGCATTGTCGCGGCCGAGGATTACATCCGCCTGGGCTTTCGCAGCCAGGTGCATGGCAGCCTGAAGATCAACCTGGACGAGGTGGTGGACCGCCGCGCCCGCCGCTTCCAGGGCGACGGCGCCGGTTATTGCTGGGTGGCGATGAACCAGGCCATCGCCGATGCGGGGTTGGGCGAGGACCTGGTCTCCAATCCGCGCACCGGCCTGATCGTCGGTTCGGGCGGGCCTTCGACCAAGGCCATCGTGGCCGCCGCAGATATCACCCGCCAGAACAATTCGCCCAAGCGTGTCGGTCCCTTCGCGGTGCCCAAGGCGATGTCCTCCACGGTCAGCGCCAACCTGTCCACCTGGTTCAAGACCAAGGGCTACAACTATTCGATCTCCAGCGCCTGCTCGACCTCGGCCAACTGCATCGGCAATGCCTATGAACTGGTCCAGTGGGGCAAGCAGGACATCATGTTCGCGGGCGGCGGCGAGGAGCTGGACTGGACCCTGTCGGAACTGTTCGACGCGATGGGCGCCATGTCGTCCCGGTACAACGCCTCGCCGGAATCGGCCTCGCGCGCCTATGACAAGGACCGCGACGGCTTCGTGATTTCCGGCGGCGGCGGCATCCTGGTTCTGGAAGAACTGGAACATGCGCGCGCGCGCGGCGCGAAGATTTACGCCGAGATCACCGGCTATGGCGCCACCGCCGACGGCGCCGACATGGTCGCCCCGTCGGGCGAAGGCGCGGTGCGCTGCATGCAGATGGCGCTGAAGGATGTGAAGGGGCCGGTGGATTACATCAATCCCCACGCCACCTCGACGCCGGTGGGCGACATTCCCGAGATCAACGCCATCAAGCAGGTCTTTGGCGACAAGACGCCCGCGATCAGCGCCACCAAGTCGCTCACCGGCCACAGCCAGGGTGCGGCGGGCGTGCATGAGGCGATCTATACCCTCTTGATGATGCAGAACAGCTTCATCTGCGAAAGCGCCAACATCGTGGAACTGGATCCGGCGGTGGCGGGCGCCAACATCGTGCGCCAGCGCATCGACAATGTGCGGATCAACACCGCGCTGTCCAACAGCTTCGGCTTTGGCGGCACCAACGCCTCGCTGGTGTTCCAGCGCCTCGAACAGTGATGTCCCATCATGAAACAGAACACGCCCCGCGAGGACATCTTGGCTGAGACCAAAACGGGACTCCTGGCGGGCAAAAAGGGCCTGGTGATGGGCGTCGCCAACGACCATTCCATCGCCTGGGGCATCGCCCAGATGCTGGCCGCCAACGGCGCCGAGATCGCCTTCACCTATCAGGGTGACGCCCAGAAAAAGCGCCTGGCGCCGCTGGCCGCCTCCATCGGCAGCGATATCGTGCTGCCCGCCGATGTGGAAAGCGACGAACAGCTCGACGCGGTCTTCGCCCATCTGAAACAGGAATGGGGCAGCCTGGATTTCCTGGTCCATTCCCTGGCCTTTTCCGACCGCGAGGAACTGAAGGGCCGCTATGTGGATACCAGCCGCGCCAACTTCACCAAGAGCCTGGAAATCTCCTGCTATTCCTTCACGGCGGTGGCGCAGCGCGCCGCCGCGCTGATGACCGATGGCGGCTCGATGGTGACGCTGACCTATCTGGGCGCCCAGCGCGTGATGCCCAACTACAATGTGATGGGCGTGGCCAAGGCGGCGCTGGAAGCCAGCGTGCGCTATCTGGCGGCCGATCTGGGCCGTGACGGCATCCGCGTCAACGCCATCTCCGCCGGTCCGATGCGCACCCTGGCGGGCGCGGCGGTGGGAGACGCCCGCACTGTCTTCAAATGGAACAAGGCCCACGCGCCGCTCAAGAAAACCGTGGAGCTTAACCATGTCGGCGGCGCGGCACTGTATTTGCTTAGTGACCTGGCAGGTGGTGTCACCGGCGAAATCCATTTCGTCGACGCCGGTTTCAACGTGGTCGGCATGCCGCCGACCGCGGATCTGAACGGGTGGACACCACGGGAAAATGGCCAGGAGCATCCCGATGGGCGTGCGGATTCATGACGTATTTCTGGCGGCCGCGCTGACGCTGGCCGCTTCACCGGCTTTCGCCAACTGGCAGCAGCAAGCCTCTCCCGCCGACATAGACCGCCTGGTGCAGTTGCCGCAGATTCGCGACCGCGCCATCGCCGAGGCCCAGTCGGGCGTGGGCGGACGCGGCGACTGGCGCGCTTTGGCGCGGGTGATGAATGCCGAGGGCCGCTCGGTTCCGGCCCGCGCCATGCTGGGCAACTGGCGTTGCCGCCAGATGAAGCTGGGCCGCATGGCGCCCTATATGGTCTATGACCAGTGGTTCAACTGCCGCATCCGTCCCTATAACGGCGGTCTGGTGCTGGAAAAGCTGAACGGCAGCCAGCGCATGGCGGGCTTCCTTTATCCCGATAACGGCGCCTGGGTGTATCTGGGTTCCTCCGCCGTGCGCGGCGAAGACCTCAATCCCTATTCGGGACGCACCCCCTCCATCGGCGCGGCGGTGACGCCGGACGACCAGATCGGCCTGCTGACCGGCATCGGCAACAATCACCTGCGGCTGGAAATACCCGCCGTGCAGGAATCGTTGCTGGATGTGGTGGAACTCGCCCGCTAGGAGGCGCGGTAACCACACCCGCTAGCAAAGCCTTCAGCAACCGGCGCTAGTCTTGCGGCCATGACGGCCCCGCTCAACTGGCTTTTGTGGTGGCGCATCGCGCCGCAGGAGATGCGCGTCCAGCTCGACCGCTATCGCGATCTGGGCCTGCATGAATCGGCGCGCGGCATCAGCTTCCTGTTCCTGGTCTTCGCGGCGCTGGTCGCAATGGCCTGGTCCCAATGGGGCGGCGCGGGCCTGGAAGGGCTGCGTGACGCGCTGATCCTGATCTTCCTGGGCGTGGCGATCTATTTCGGCCATCGCTGGGCCAGCCTGGCGGCGATGGTCTTCTGGTCGCTGGAAAGCGCGTTGGTGGCGTTCACCCAGGCCGGCGCCATCGTCTCGCTGCTATGGTGGTGTGTCTATATGCATGCCTTCTGGTGGGCCTTCCGGGTGGAAGGCCGCCGCAGGCTGGAAGCCCGGCACGGCGTCTATTAGGCCCGCTTCTTCGCCGCGTCCGCGAACCGCTCGAACAGGTAATGCGAGTCCATCGGTCCGGGCGAGGCTTCGGGATGGTACTGCACGCTGAACACATCCTTGCCGTCCAGCGCGATGCCGCAATTGGTGTCGTCGAACAGCGACACATGCGTTTCCTTCACGCCCCCCGGCAGGCTGTCGCGGTCCACGGTGAAGCCGTGATTCATTGAAACGATCTCGACCTTGCCGGTCGTCAGGTCTTTCACCGGATGGTTGGCGCCGTGATGGCCCTGGGCCATCTTTTTGGTCTTGGCGCCCAGCGCCAGGCCCAGCATCTGATGGCCCAGGCAGATGCCGAACACCGGCACGCCGGAGTCGATCACCCCCTTGATGGTGGGAATGGCATATTCCCCCGTCGCCGCCGGATCGCCGGGGCCGTTGGACAACAGCACGCCGTGCGGCTTGTGCCGCAGCACATCCTCGGCAGTGGAACTGGCGGGCACCACGGTGATGTCGGCACCCATCCCGGCCAGCAGGCGCAGGATGTTCCGCTTCACGCCGTAATCAATGACCGTGACGCGGAAGCCGGGCTTGTCCTCGGCCGCATAACCCTTGCCCCAGGCCCAGGGCATCTCGTTCCATTTATAGGTCTGGGTGGCGGAAACCTCCTTGGCCAGGTCCAGCCCTTCCAGCCCGGCAAAGCCCTTCGCCTGCGCCAGCAGCGCATCCCTGTCGATCGCGCCGGACGGCCCGGCATTGACCACCACGCCGTGCGGCATGCCCTTTTCGCGGATCATCGCCGTCAGGGCGCGGGTATCCAGTCCGGCGATGGCCGGGATGTTGTGCTGCTTCAGCCAGGCGTCCAGCGCCAGCAGGTTGCGGTAGTTGGAGGGGTTCTCCGCATCCGCCCGCACGATCAGGCCGCGCACGGCGGGCGTCAGCGTCTCGATATCCTCGGCATTGGTGCCCACGACGCCGACATGCGGAAAGGTGAAGGCCACGATCTGGCCCGCATAGGACGGGTCGGACAGGATTTCCTGATAGCCGGTCATGGCGGTGTTGAAGCAGACCTCGCCCACCGCCGCGCCCGCCGCGCCGAAGCCGGTGCCTTCGAAGAAGGTGCCGTCCGCCAGCATCAAGCCGCCACGCGAAAACGGGCTCGCCGCGGGAGCAGCGTGAGAGGAAGGAGCGTCGGTCATGGGAGCCTCGAATTTGCGCGAAAATAGGAAGGTGAGGCGGGTGCGTCAACCAGAACTTATCCAGCAAAATCAAGGCGTTGTAATTGAGTCACAAGAACGACTATGATTCCACCATCGTCCTGGAGCATCGGCCAGGGAAAATGCGGCCCGGCGTCGAAAGCGTTGGGGCCGCATTTGACCGTCGGCCGTGCGACCCAAAAAAGAGGTTTCCATGTCCCTGCGCGCCCAGCTGAACGACGCCATGAAAGAGGCGATGAAGGCCAAGGACGCCCAGCGCCTGGCCACCGTGCGGCTGGTGCTGGCGGCGCTGAAGGACCGCGACATCGCCGCCCGCAGCGAGACGAACAAGGATCTGGTGGGGGATGACGACATCCTCACCTTGCTGGCCAAGATGATCAAGCAGCGCGAGGAATCCGCCGCTGTCTATCGCCAGGGCGGGCGTCCCGAACTGGCCGAGAAGGAAGATGCCGAGATCGCGGTCATCCGCACCTTCATGCCCAGGCAGATGGACGAGGCGGAGATGAAGGCTGCCCTGCAGGCGGTGATCGCCGAGACCGGCGCGGCCTCGATCAAGGATATGGGCAAGGTGATGGCGGTGCTGAAGGAACGCTTTGCCGGGCAGATGGATTTCTCCCGCGCCAGTGCCGCCACCAAGGACGCGCTGTCGGGCAAGTGACTGTCCGCACCGGCATCGCCCGCAAGCTTTAGCCCGCCGTATCAGGCGGCGGCGGCGCGCACCCGGCCCATCGCATCCGCCACCATTGCGGCAATGCTTTCCACCGCCGCCACTTCGCGCGGGCTGATCACCGGCTTGTCGCGCCAATAGGCCCCGATCGCCGCCAGCGGCGTATCCAGTCCCACCGGCGTCATCACCAGGCTTTTGACGAAGGTTTTGCGATAGACATCGTGCGGGATGCGGTCGTCCGCGAAGATGTCGGAAATCACGGCGGTCTTGCGGTTCAGCATCGCCCAGCCGGAGATGCAGCTGGTCATGGGAAAGCGCTGGCCCTTCCACAGGGGGCCGATGGCGTCTTCCTCGACATAATGGCAGTGGGTGTTTTCGCGTAGCACGAAGGTGACGCCGTCGGCCGAGGTCACGTTGCGGGCGGTGTCGCGCACGATGGCGATCACCTCCTCCTGGCTGCGGGCGGCCATCAGCCGGTCGCGCGCCGCGTCCAGCAGTTTCCAGCGCGGATTGTCTTCGGATTCAAAGGGTAACTGATAGGTCATGCCGCCCGCCCGATTTGCCCGCCGCGAGGCTAGCCAAAAGCCTTGAAGAAATCATGCACAGGCTGCGGGCCGGGGCTGCGGCGCCCAGGGGCGAAAATCCCCCAAAAGCGGGGATTTTCCGGCTAATCTGCCGGCCATGCGCTATGGCGAGGGATTGCTGGAGGAGATACGGCGGCGGACCGATCTGGTCGCGCTGGTGGGCCGCCGCGTCAAGCTGATCCGCAAGGGCCGGGTGATGTGGGGCTGCTGCCCCTTCCACGGCGAAAAATCCCCCAGCTTCAAGGTCGAGAACGAGCGGCGGACCTACAAATGCTTCGGCTGCGGCAAGGGCGGCGATTGTTTCCGCTGGCTGACCGAAACCGAGGGGCTGAGCTTTCCCGAAGCGGTGGAAAAACTGGCGGCGGAAGCGGGCGTGGAACTGCCCAAATGGTCGCCGGAGGATGAAGCCCGCGAGCAGAAGAAGAAATCGCTCTATGACGTGGTGGAACTGGCGGCGGCCTTCTACCAGGAGCAGTTGCTGGGACCGGCCGGGCGCGAGGCGCGCGACTATCTGAAAGGGCGCGGGTTGGACGGCGCGGCGGCCAAACAGTTCCGCCTGGGCTATGCGCCCTCCGGCAACGCGCTGATCGCGCATCTGACGGCGCACAATGTCACCCAGGACGACATGATCGCGGCGGGCCTGGCGCGGCCCGCAGAAGAAGGCCGCCCCATGCGCGACTTCTTCTTCAACCGGGTGATGTTCACCATCACCGACGGGCGCGGCCGTCCCATCGCCTTTGGGGGGCGGGCGCTGGAAGCCGACGCCAAGCCCAAATACATCAATACCGGCGAGACCTCGCTGTTTTCCAAAGGCACCCAGCTCTACAATTTCGCCACCGCCCGCGCCGCGGCGATCAAGGCGGGCACCATCATCGTGGCCGAAGGCTATATGGATGTGATCGCGCTGGTGCGGGCCGGTTTCGCCCATGCCGTCGCGCCGCTGGGCACGGCGCTGACCGAGGACCAGTTGCAGCTTCTGTGGCGCACCGCGCCCGAACCCATCCTGGCGTTTGACGGCGATACGGCGGGCCTGAAGGCGGCGCACCGCGCCGCGCATCTGGCCCTGCCGCACCTGAAGGCGGGCCACAGCCTGCGCTTTGCCTTCCTGCCGACGGGCGAGGACCCCGACAGTTTCATCGCCCAGAACGGCGCGGGCGCCATGAGCGTGCTGCTGGAAACGGCGCTGCCCCTGTCGGGGCTGCTGTGGCGCACTGAGACCGAGGGCAAGGACCTTTCCACCCCGGAACGCCGCGCCGGGCTGGAACACAATCTGCGCGAGATCGTGGCCCGCATCACCGACGCCAAGGTTGCCGACTATTACCGGCGGGGCTTCGACGAGCTGGTGTTCGAGAACTTCAAGAAACGCGCCCCGGCCTCCGGCCCGGCCCGTAGTTCCGCCGCCCGCGCGCCCTTCCGGCCCGGCCAGGCGGGGGGCAAGTTCCGGGACGGCTTCCGCCCCCGGCCCCAGCCGGGCAGCCCGGAGGCGGTTTCGGCCAGCGTCCAGTCCAGCGCCCTGGTCCGGTCCGGGGTACAGGGGGCCCGCCACGCCAAGGAACTGGAGCTGGGACGCCTTCTGGTTGAATCGCCAAATCTGGCACTCGCAGAAGGGGAATTGCTGGCGATTCTGGAGGTGCAGGACCCTTCGCTTGACAGGCTGCGCCACGAACTTCTAAACCTCGCCGCCTCCGGCTCCAGCCTTGAAAAAGCTGGGGTTCAAACCCATTTCACGCGTACGGGAATGGCCGACTTGCTCGCACGGTTCGCGGGTCCGCCGGTCGAAGACGCCCACGCCAGTTTCCAGCGCGCCGTATCCGATTTGCGCGAACTGACAGGGCACCAGAACGATGCAAGGCGCCTGCTGCAACGGCGCAAGGCCCTGTCCGAACGCCCGGACGATGGACGCGGCAACATCTGAAGGTAGTTGAACAGAGTGACCAAGGCCTCTCAGTCCAAGAAACCGGCGAAGCCCGTGAAGAAGCCCGCCGCCAAGGCCGCTGCTTCCAAGCCTGCGCCCGCCAAGAAGGCCCCGGCCAAGGCGGCTGCCAAGCCGTCCAAGCCTGCCGCCAAGGCGCTCAAGTCCGCCAAGCCCGCGCCCGCCAAGAAGGCGCCGGTCAAGGCCGCCGTCAAACCCGCCAAGCCGGAAAAACCCACCAAGGTTGCCGCCAAGGCCGCCGTGAAGGACGAGCCCAAGCTGAAGGGCAAGGCGGCCCAGGACACGAAGAAGGCCGCCGCCGTCCTGACCAAAAAGGACGCCAAGGCCAGCGTGCCGCTGCCCGTGGTCAAGCCGGGCGCCAAGGTGCCGGGCAAGAAGCCGGGCGAGAACGAGACGCCGGGCGATGCGGATTCGCCGCTGCTGGACATGTCGGATGTCGGCGTCCGCAAGATGATCGCCAAGGCCAAGGCCCGCGGCTATGTCACCTATGACGAACTGAACAAGGTGCTGCCTTCGGACAAGACCTCGTCCGAGCAGATCGAAGACACGATGGCGATGCTCAACGAAATGGGCATCAACGTCATCGAGAGCGAGGAAGCCGAGGAAGGCGAGGAGGGCGGCGCCCTGGTCGTCGCCGAAGGCGGCAAGGCGCTCGCCACCACGCAGAAGTCCGGCGAACAGTATGACCGCACCGACGATCCGGTGCGGATGTATCTGCGCGAAATGGGCTCGGTCGAACTGCTCTCGCGCGAGGGCGAAATCGCCATCGCCAAGCGCATCGAGGCCGGCCGCGAACTGATGATCGGCGCCCTGTGCGAAAGCCCGCTGACCTTCGAAGCGCTGACCGTCTGGCGCGACGAACTCAACGAAGGCAAGGTGCTGCTGCGCGACATCATCGACCTGGAAGCCATGTATGGCGCCGGTCCCGATGGTCAGCCCGCGCCGGTGCCGCCGCCGGTCGGCCCCGACGGCAAGCCGCTGGAAAACGTACCCGCCGAATTCAAGAAGCCCGAAGCGCCCAAACCCGAAGCCCCCAAGCCCAAGCCCGCGCCCGCCCCCAAGGCCGAGGGTGAGGAAGGCGAAGGCGGCGAAGGCGCCGCCCAGGGCGAGGCCCAGGACGGCGACGATTTCGACGATGAGGGCAACCTGCCCTTGTCGGCGATGGAAGCGGCGCTCAAGCCGCAGGTGCTGGCCTCGCTGGACGCCATCGCCAATCTCTACAAGAAGCTGGGCAAGCTGCAGGACGCCTCGGTCGAGGCCGCGCTGTCCGCCGAGGACCTCTCCACCGGCCAGGAACGCCGCTTCAAGAAGCTGCGCAACGAGACTATGGACCTGGTCAAGTCGCTCAAGCTGAACAACAACCGCATCGAAGCGCTTGTCGACCAGATGTACGGCATCAACAAGCGCCTAGTCGGGCTGGAAGGCAAGCTGCTGCGGCTGGCCGAAAGCCACGGCGTGGACCGTGCCGAATTCCTGAAACAGTATTTCGGCAATGAGCTGGACCCCAACTGGGCCCGCCGCGTGGGCCGCCTGTCGGGCCTGGGCTGGCACGATTTCGTCACCGACGAACGCGACAAGATCAAGGCGCTGCGCGACGACATCCAGCAGCTTGCCACCGAGACCCGCCAGTCGGTGTCGGAATTCCGCCGCAACGTCCAGACGGTGCAGAAGGGCGAGCGCGAATCCGGCGTCGCGAAAAAGGAGATGATCGAGGCGAACCTGCGCCTGGTGATCTCCATCGCCAAGAAATACACCAATCGCGGTCTGCAATTCCTGGATCTGATCCAGGAAGGCAATATCGGCCTGATGAAGGCGGTCGATAAGTTCGAATACCGCCGCGGCTACAAGTTCTCCACCTATGCGACCTGGTGGATTCGCCAGGCCATCACCCGCTCCATCGCCGACCAGGCCCGCACCATCCGCATCCCGGTGCACATGATCGAGACGATCAACAAGCTGGTGCGCACCAGCCGCCAGATGCTGCACGAGATCGGCCGCGAGCCGACCCCCGAAGAACTGGCCGAACGCCTGGCCATGCCGCTGGAAAAAGTCCGCAAGGTCCTCAAGATCGCCAAGGAGCCGATCAGCCTGGAAACGCCGATCGGCGACGAGGAAGACAGCCATCTGGGCGACTTCATCCAGGACCCCAATGTGGTCCTGCCGATCGACGCCGCCATCCAGGCGAACCTGCGCGAGACGACGACGCGCGTGCTGGCGACGCTCACCCCGCGCGAGGAGCGCGTGCTGCGCATGCGCTTCGGCATCGGCATGAACACCGACCACACGCTGGAGGAAGTGGGCCAGCAATTCTCCGTCACCCGCGAGCGCATCCGCCAGATCGAGGCCAAGGCGCTGCGCAAGCTGAAACACCCCAGCCGGTCAAGAAAGCTGCGGAGCTTCCTTGATAATTAAGTGCAAGGTATTCGTCGCTACGCTGCCGCTAGCGACCCTGGAAAACTGATGCAGCTCACGCTTCTCAAGGGCAAGATTCACCGCGCCACCGTCACCCAGTGCGACCTGCACTATGAGGGTTCGGTCAGCGTGGATGCGGCGCTGCTGGAGCGGGCGAACATCCTGCCGCACGAGCAGGTGGACGTGCTCAACATCACCACCGGGGCGCGGTTCACCACCTATGCCATCGCCGCGCCCGCGGGCTCGGGCACCATCGGCATCAACGGCGCCGCCGCGCGCCTGGCCCAGACGGGCGATCTGGTCATCATCCTCGCCTATGCCCGCATGGACGAGGCCGAAGCGAAGGCCTTCACCCCCCGCGTGGTGACGGTGGACGGGCAGAACCGCCCGCTCTCGCCCAATTTGCGTATCCTCGAAACCTGAAAGACGAAACGGACAATGGCGCAGCGCGACGATTCCAAATTCTCCAACCGCCTGGAAGACGCGGCCAAGGCCCGCGCCGCCATGCTGGAGAAGGCCAGGCAGCGCGCCGAGGAGGCCCGCAAGAAGCTGGAAGAGACGGCGGAAGAGCGCAAGGCCATCGCCGCCGCGCGCGAGGAGCGCCAGCGCAAGAAGGAAGAAGAGAAGCGCCTGGCCGCCGAACGCATCGAGGCCGAGAAGCGCGCCGCCGAGGAAGCCCGCCGCCGCGCCGAGGAAGAGGCCAAGGACGAGGCCGAGCGCAGGAAGCGCGAGGAAGCCGAGAAGATGGTGCAGCTTCTGGCCGAGCAGAAGGCCGCCCGCGACGCGCGCTATGCCGCCCGCAAGGATCGCCAGAAAAAGGGCAAGCGGTAGCCCGAGCCAGCTAACTTGTTAGTAAGCCCAAGGTATGTGGCAACCCCATGTTATCGCTGACTTAGGTGTTTGCACGAAACAATTGACGTCAATCGTTGGTAATGAAACTCTTCACCCAACGGGGGACTTTAAATGCTACAGTACACAGCGGTTCATGCAGTTGATGAAGTTCATGCTCCGCCGCTGGAGAGCGCCGTGGACGCTTATTTTTCCGCCGACGTAGAAACTGATGGGCCCATACCTGGGCCTTATTCCATCTTATCGGTGGCGTTAGTGTATGCAGGCTCGTTTGACGGAAAAACTTTCAAACGCCCGCCTAGCTATGACCTAAAAATTTATAGAGAACTTCGCCCGATTTCCGATGAGTTCGATCCTGAAGCTTTGAGAATAAATGGTCTTGATAGAGATCGTCTCTCAAAAGAAGGCGGACACCCTGAGATCGCCATGACTGAATTAAGTGCATGGGTACATCAAATCGCAGGTACTGCTAAACCAGTCCTGGTTGCATATCCTCTTAGTTTCGATTGGGCATGGCTCTATTGGTATTTTATACGCTTTTCAAAGGACGGGTCTCCGTTTGGATACTCTCGTTGCTTCGACATAAAGACTGCGCTCGCAGTAAAATCATCGATACCAGTTTCTGAAGCGGGGCGTTCGCGCCTTCAGCAACCTTTAAAGTCTCAGCACCAGCATACCCATCACGCACTTGATGATGCCCTAGAGCAAGCAGAAATATTTGCGAACATCTTTGAATGGGATGGCGTAAGTGGGCGAAATCGCTGAGCGACGCGCTCAGACTGAATCGCGTATTAAGGTACTTCGCCAGAAGCTAACTGCAGCGGAAGAGATTGCTGCGGGTAAGGCGTGTGTTTATGCGACAGGTTCCTTCGGGCGTGGCGAGGCATCTGAGTATTCCGATCTTGACCTTTTTATTGTCGGAAAAGGCAGCGGTCGCGTTGGAGCTGATGGCAGAGAGAGTAGCCAGCTAAAACGCTTGGATGACATTCGTATCAAGTCGCGACTAATCGAAGTGACCCGCGAGATGGGGATCCCGGAGTTCTCTGGGGATGGTCGCTATCTAGTACATTTTTCTGTCCCAGATTTTACTAAGACGCTTGGCGCTCCGGAAGATGACGTGACAAATACCTTCACTGCTCGGCTGTTGCTGCTGCTTGAGAGCCGCCCCTTAGTAGGTGATTCTGCCTATCGTGAAGTGCTCAAGCAGGTAGTGGACGCATATTGGCGAGATTACGCAGACCACAAGCAGAATTTTATGCCAGCGTTTCTTACAAACGATATTTTGCGTTTATGGCGTACCTTCTGTGTGAACTATGAGGCTAGGACATCACGCGTTCCCGCTGAGGAGAAGGCGAGAGGCAAAATAAAGAACTATAAGTTGAAGCATAGTCGGCTTCTTACTTGCTACTCAGCTCTTCTTTATCTCCTGGCGGTGTTTGAGCTTCGGAGAACTGTTACACAAGATGACGTTTTGGCGATGATTGATCTGTCGCCCACTCAAAGATTGGAATGGCTAAGGAATGAGGCCGTATTTGTAACTGCGCACGCTGCAGTGAACAAACTTATTCAACAGTATGAGAAGTTTCTTGAAACCACGAATGTTGCCGAAAAGGTTCTCGTAGAAAAGTTTATGGATAAAGGCAGTGGCAAGGCGTACATGGATGCCGCCTACACGTTCGGGGATTCCATGTATGAGGCTCTGCGTATCGTTGGCAACAATAGTAAATTTTATCGCCTTTTGGTCGTATGATTATCAGTGGGTAGGTGCTACGGGGTTGCACCGATGGCAAGCATCCACGCCTTTTTCCGTCTCTCTCCGGGCAGGCACGGGATAAGGTAGGTGTATAGACAGAGAGCGTTGCACTTCCGCCGTTTTCCTACCCTGTCGCGGGTAAGGGACACAGGTGGCAGGCTAAAGGTCCTTCAGCATCGCCTGCGCCGCATTGTGCCCCGGCGCGCCGGTGACGCCGCCGCCGGGATGGGCGCCCGCGCCGCAGAGATAAAGCCCCTGCACCGGCATGCGGGTATCGGCATGGCCCAGCAGCGGCCGGTTGGAGAAGAGCTGGTCCAGTCCCATCTTGCCGTGGAAGATGTCGCCGCCGGTCAGGCCGAAGCGCCGTTCCAGATCGAGTGGGCTCAACGAGAGTCGCCCCACCACGCTTTGCGCAAAGCCCGGCGCATAGCGGTCCACATGCGCGAGGATCGCATCGGCCACCGCTTCGCGCCGCGCCTCCCAGCCGCCCGGCACGTCATAGGGAAAATGCTGGCAGAACAGGCTCGCCACATGCGCGCCCTGGGGCGCCAGGCTGTCGTCGAGCGTGGAAGGGATCAGCATTTCCACCACCGGCTCCCGCGACCAGCCTTCCGTGCGCGCGCTCAAGTAAGCCCGGTCCATATAGGCGAGCGACGGACCGATGATGATGCCGCTGGTGAGATGATCCCCGGCCTCCGGCCGCGATATGAATCGCGGCAATTCCGACAGCGCCACATTCATGCGGAAGGTGGCGGATTCGCTTTGCCAGTGCCGCATCCGCCGCTCCACCTCCGGCGCCACCGCGCCCTGCGGCAACAGGCGCGTAAAGAGCAGCTTGGGATTCACGCCCGCCGCCACCGCACGGGCGCGATAGCTCTGGCCGCCCGCCACCGCGCCCGCCGCGCGGCCCTTCTCGATGACGATCTCCGAAACCGGTGCTTCCAGCACGATCTCGACCCCCGCCGCGCGGCAGGCGCGTGCCATCGCCTCGGTGATCGCGCCCATGCCGCCGATGGCATGGCCCCAGGCGCCCCGCACCCCTGCCGCCTCGCCGAAGACATGATGCAGCAGCACATAGGCCGAGCCGGGCGTCTCCGGGCTGGCATAGTGGCCCACCACCGCGTCGAAGCCGAACAGCGCCTGCACCAGTTCGTGCCGGAAATAGCGGCGCAGGATATCGGCCGCGGGCTTGGTGAAGAAATCCACCAGATGCCGCTGGTCCTCCAGCGGCAGCCGCCCGACCCCGCCGCCCAGCTTGAGCAGCGCCAGAAGATCGGCGACACCGCCGCCCGCATTGGGCGGGGCGCGCAGCAGCCATTGCCGCACCAGGCCGGTAACGGTGTTCAGCGCCGCCGCATAGGCGTCGTAATTCTCCGCATCCGCGGCGCTGTGCCGGGCGATCTCCCGCCTCGTCAGCCCGTCCCGCCCGGCCAGCAGATGGTCCGCCCCTTCGGTGGGCAGGAAATTGTCTACTTTCCGCAGCACGATCTTCAGGCCATGGTCGTGCAGGCGCATGTCGCGGATGATTTTGGGCTGGAGCAGCCCCACCGTGTAGCTGGCGGTGGAGTTGCGGAAGCCGGGGTGGAATTCCTCCGTCACCGCCGCGCCGCCCACCAGGGCGCGCGCCTCCAGCACCGTCACCTTCAGCCCGGCCCGCGCCAGATACCAGGCGCAGACCAGGCCATTATGGCCCGCGCCGATGATCAGGACATCCGTTTGCCGTGCTGCCATAAGGCGACCCCAGAGCGGTTCCAGGAAAAGCGTGTAGCGTTGGTACGCTGTCGCTACCAACTCCGGCCGGAACCGCGACAAAACAAGGAGCTAGAGCACTTTCGCGATTCGGAGAAACGCGAAAATGTTCTAGCAGAATTTGCCGCGCATCGGCCTCTAGGCCACGCTCTTGGCGATGGCGGCGGCCAGCGTCGCCTCGTCGAAGGGCTTGGAGAGCTTGGGCAGCTCCTTGCCCGTCCCGCCCGGCAGGTCGGCATAGCCGGTGGCCAGGATCACCGGCATGCCCGGCCACTCCGCCCGGATGGTCTCGGCCAGTTGTACACCGGTCATCTGCGGCATCGCCTGGTCGGTGACGACCAGGTCCACCCTTGTCTTGCGCAGGATCTCCAGCGCCTCGCGGCCCGAGCGCGCCTCGATGGCGGTGTGGCCCAGATCCTCCAGCATCGCGGTGGTGTTGAACAGCACCAGCGCGTCGTCATCCACCGCCAGCACGGTCAGCGGCGCGGCGCCTCCTGCCACGGCCGCGCCGGGGGCGGCATCGGCCCGCGCCGCGCCCGCCGCCGCCTGGGGCAGCCACAGCACCGCTTCGGTGCCTTCGCCCTTTTTGCTTTTCAACTCGAAGCCGCCGCCGATCTGGCCCGCCATGCCATGCACCATGGGAAGGCCAAGGCCGGTGCCCTTGCCCACGCCCTTGGTGGTGAAGAAAGGCTCGATGGCGCGCGCCAGCGTCTCCTCGTCCATGCCTTCGCCCTGGTCGCGCACCGACAGGCGCACATAGCGGCCCGGCTTCAGCCCCGGCACCGCCCCGGCCTCCAGCGCCATGTCCTCGGCGGTGATGCGGATGCT
>Ga0182737_1001283_pt1 | contig 25598 bp, 24 predicted proteins | sample eDN5th30CBELigOP_FD_128878 | JGI IMG/M metagenome (GOLD analysis project Ga0182737, IMG submission 128878) | Enriched Organic Plus compost microbial communities from Emeryville, California, USA - eDNA 5th pass 30_C BE-Lig OP (version 2) (version 2) ... | reverse complement strand
CGCGGCCGGTGACATCGACCTCGGGATCGGCTCGTTCATCGGGCTCGGCAACGTCGTGATGGCGGTCGTGCTGCCGCAGAACCTCGGCCTGGGCCTCCTGATGCTCGCGCTCATGGTCGTGGCCTACGCCGCGATGGGCGTGCTCATCGCCGTCCGCGGCCTGCCATCGATCGTGGTGACGCTCGGCATGTCCTTCGTCTGGCTCGGCATCGCGATCCTCATCCTGCCGACACCCGGTGGCGCCGTGCCGGCGGGCATCATGTCGTTCGCGAAGTTCACCACGCCGGTCATCCCGGGCGTGATCATCGTCCTCACCGTCGTCACGGTCGTCGTCGCGCTCTTCCTCAACCGCACCAAGTACGGCGCGGTGCTCCGCGGCTCCGGCTCCAACGCCGAGGGCGTGCGGCGTGCGGGCTGGTCGGTCATCAAGACGAAGGTCAGCCTCTACGCGCTGGCCGGCATCTTCGGCCTGCTCTCCGCGCTGTACCTGAGCGGCCAGACGGGCGGCGGCGACCCGTACATCGCGTCGAGCTACGTGCTGCTCAGCATCGCCGGCGTGATCGTCGGCGGCGGCAGCTTCAAGGGCGGCGAGGTGTCCGTCGTCGGCGCCGTCGCCGGCGGCCTCGTCATCGGGCTGCTCGGTTCGCTGCTGCAGTTCATCGGCGTCTCCTCGAGCTTCCAGGCGGCGGCTCAGGGTCTCGTCCTCGTCTTGGTGCTGGTGCTGCGCGCGCTGGCCGGTTGGATCCAGAAGGTTCGGAGCACGCAATGACCGATCTCGACACGCGGGTCGCCACCCGGCCGCGCACCCCGAAGCTCAGCGATCGCGCCCTCCGTGTGCTCAAGCACGCGGCGGCCCCCGCGTTCATCGGCATGATCATCGTCTGGCTCGCGATCGGCGCGATCGCCGGCCGCGGCCTGTGGGACACGCTCAGCGCGGGCGTGATCATCGCCACCTTCCTCGTCATCGTCGGCATCGGACAGCTGTTCGTCATCACCGTCGGCAACGGCGGCATCGACCTGTCGGTCTCGTACGTGATGACCCTCAGTGCGTTCCTCTCGTGCCAGATCATGGCCGGTCAGGACGGCAACATCGTCGCGGGCCTGGTCGGCGGCGTGGTGGCGGGCGTGCTCGCCGGCACCGTGAGTGCGATCCTCATCGAGTTCGTCGGCATGCCGCCGCTGGTCGGCACCCTCGCGGTCGGATTCGGGCTCCAGACGATCACGCTGATCTACTCGGGCAGCGTCGTCGGCGTGGCGAGCCCCGCCCTGGCGGCGTTCACCACCGCACAGATCGGCCCGATCCCGATCTTCGGCCTGCTCGGCATCGTGATCGCCGTGATCTTCGCGATCATCCTCAAGCGCACCAGCTACGGGCGCCGCGTCGAAGCCGTCGGTCAGAAGCCGATCGCGGCGGGCTTCGCGGGCACCAATCCCGCGCTGATCCGCGCCTCGGCGTATGTGATCTCGGGCGGCATGGCCGGACTCGCGGGCGTCTTCCTCGCCGCATACAGCGGCGGGCCATCGCTCGGACTCGGTTCGAGCTACCAGCTCGCCTCGATCGCGGTCGTGGTGCTGGGCGGTTCGCTCATCGCGGGCGGGCGTGGCATCGTCTCCGGTCTCTGGGCCGGCGCCGTGCTGCTCACCCTGCTGACCACGCTCGCGAACATCACCCGGCTCAGCGGCGGCTGGCAGTTCATCATCCAGGGTGCGCTGATCGTCATCGTGCTCGCGCTGTCGAAGAATCCGCTGGCCAGGAAGTAGCGCTCGCGATCGAATGACGAAGGGGAGCTCGCGATCCGCGAGCTCCCCTTCGTCGTACCTGCGTCGGGCTGGTCAAGGGCGTTGGATGCCCGTGACGTTCACGAAGACCGCGTAGAGGGCCGTCGTGGCCGTGATGTACAAGCGGTTCCGCTTCGGACCGCCGAAGGCGAGGTTCGCGGCCGCCTCGGGTACCCGGATCTTGCCGATGAGCCGGCCGTCGGGGGTCACGCAGTGCACGCCGTCGCCGGCGCCGATCCACAGCCGTCCGGCGTCGTCGACGCGCAGCCCGTCGGGGATGCCCGGCTCGATCTCGCGCAGGACGTCGCCGCCGCCGAGCGTGCCGTCCTCGAGGACGTCGAAGACGCGGATGTGCCGGGGGCCCGCGGGGTCGGGCAGGTACCCGGAGTCGACGACGTACAGCTTGGTTTCGTCGGGCGAGAACGCCAAGCCGTTCGGCTTCCAGAAATCGTCCGCGACCAGGGAGATATCGCCGGTCTCGGGGTCCAGCCGGTAGACACCGTCGACGTCGAGCTCGCGCTCGCGCGGCACACCGACGAAGCTCGTCTCACGGCCGTAGGACGGGTCACTGAACCAGATGGAGCCGTCGGACTTCACCACGACGTCGTTCGGCGCGTTGAACCGGCGACCGAGATAGGAGTCGGCGAGGACCGTAATGGCGCCGTCAGGCTCGGTTCGCGTGACCCGGCCAGCACCCTGCTCGCAGGTGACGAGCCGGCCTTGGAGGTCACGCGTGTTGCCGTTGGCGTTCCGGGAGGCCGTGCGGAACGTGGACACGTGACCCGAGTGCTCGTCGTATCGCAGGATGCGCTCGTTCGGGATGTCGCTGAACACCAGCGCATGCTGGTCGGCGAAGTACACCGGCCCCTCGGCCCACCGGCATCCGCTGTGCAGGCGCTCGAGCTGGGCGACCGCGTCGATGCAGGCGCCGAACTCGGGCTCGATGATCTCGTAGATCGACTCACCGGTCTCCAGGTGCGTCATCGTGTCGGCACGCCTCAGCGGCCCGGCCGGGACGAAACCGCCGCTCATCGGCCGTATCCATGGGTTGTCATACAATCCATGCTGACACACTGAGCCCGATTCGACCCCTCGATGACGCATCGACACGGCCCACTCACCTCCGCTTTCCGCGCGTACCGCCCGGCTAGGCTGACACTGCCGATCAGTATGCAATGAAGCGGAGGGCCCGATGGGCGGATCAGGGCAGGCCATCACTCGGCGTGCGGCGCTCGCGGCGGGCGCCGCGTCGACGCTCGCGCTGCTCGCGGCCTGCGCCGCGCCCGAGACATCCGCCCAGCCGGTCGCGACGACCACTCCACCGCCGGGCCGCCCCCGGCCGACCGCGCCCGGCGCACCGATCCCGATCACCGTCGAGCCACCTCCGCCGCCCGCACCCGACCTCACGAAGGTGCCCGCACCGCACGAGGTGATCACCGGGCTTCCCGGCGACGGCAGTCTGCTCGCCTGGACGGTGGACGACGGCGCGAGCTCGGCCGTCGTCGGCGCCTACGCCGCGTTCGCCGCGGAGACCGGCACCCGGCTCACTCTGTTCGCGACGGGCTCGTACTCGTCGTGGGAGGACAACCGGGAGGCGCTGCTCCCGCTCGTCGCGAGCGGGCAGGTGCAGCTCGCGAACCACACCTGGAGTCACGCCGACCTCACGACCCTCGACGACGCCGGCATCCGCGACGAACTGCAGCGCACGCACGACCTGATCGGCGACCTGTACGGCGTGGACGCCCGTCCGTTCTTCCGGCCGCCCTACGGGTACTACGACGACCGCGTCATCGCCGTCGCGGCCGACCTCGGCTACACGACGCCGACGCTCTGGTACGGGTCGCTCTCGGACTCCGGCCTCATCAGCGAGCAGCAGATCGTCGACCTCGCGACCCAGTGGTTCCTGCCCCAGCACATCGTGATCGGCCACCTGAATTTCGACCCCGTGACGCACGTGTTCCCCGAGCTTCAGGCCATCATCGCCGAACGCGGACTCAGCACGGTGACCCTGAACGACGTCTTCTCGAGCGAGATGCATCCGTGACGGCGTTTCAGTCGTCGGCCCCAGAACTTCGCCAGTCGGTGAGCAGGGCTCCGATCACGACGGCTGAACCGACGAATGCGGCCCCCAGCGGGATCAGCGCATCTCGCAAGATCGTGATCGCGAGCGCCAACGCACTGCGAAACACCTGACCGGCGGCGGTGTTCCCGATCATGAGCGCGTCCGCGATTCCGTTGACCACGATGCCCGCCAGGCTCCCCAGCACCATCGCTCCAATACCAACCCAGAGCAATCGTTTCACCAGACCTCGGTGCCGCTGAGTGGCCTCGGCGGAACGCTCTCCTGAATCTGTCATGTGCTTCCCGTTCGCTCGGTTGTCGCTTCCCCAAGCCAATATGTTAGTACACGCTTCACCCCACGCGGTGCGCGATCGCCGTCGTCTGCAGCAGTGCTCCCTGCACGGGGAACGCCGTGCACAGGTCTCCGGTCGACGCGGGCCAGGGCGCCGAGAGGAGGCGTTCGCGCACGGGCGCGACCGCGCGGTATTCGCCGATCCGGTCGGCGACGCAGAACTCGATCGTCGAGCGCACCGATGCCGGCTCGCCGCCCGCGAAGCGGACCAGTTCCACGAGCTGCCCGTACACCTCCTCCGCCTGGCCGGCGAGGTCGTTCTCATGCAGCAGCTCGCCAGTGGTCCGGTCGAGCGAGGCGATCGCCGACAGGTACACCACGCCGGCCGCCTCGACCGCAGGGGCCACCGGCTGATCGGCGAACCGCGCCCAGCCGGGGTCGAGCACCGTCTTCTCGGCACGGGTGGCGATGAGGTCCATCGCCACCTCGATCCCCTCGAGATGCAGGCGGCCCATGACGACCGTGCCGCCGACGGCGCCGGCACCCCATCGCTCGCCGCGCAGCGCCGCGAGCTCCGCGTGCGCGGAGGCCGAGGGCGCGGCGAGGTACTCCTGCGCGCTCACCAGGTGGTCGGTCGTGAGTCCCGCGGCGGCGAGGACGGCTTCGGCCCGCTCCTGAAGGTAGCGGTACTGGGCGCGCACGTCGCCGGGGTGCTGCACGACTCCGTGCTCGTCGACCGGGAGCAGCGTCGGCACGTGCACGACCCCGTCGTGCCCCTCGCGCACCACGGTGTCGGTCCAGCCGGGCACGGCGCCGAGCTCCCGACCCGCTCCGGGGATGCCGTGCAGCTCGATCTCGATGAACGCCGCGCCGCGCACGAGCCGGTCGACGGCGACGGTCGTCACGGCGGGGCGGTGCTCGCCGAAGACCTCACGGCGCACCGCCGCGGCATCCGCATAGTGGGGCAGCCCCGAGGCGGTGACGTTCTCGACGACGTGCACCACGTCCTCGGGATTCAGACCCGCATCGGCGAGCACGGCGAGGAGCTTGGTGTACGACGTGCGCGCCTGCTCAGCCATGGTGCCACGCACGACGTTCTTGCCCACTTCAGGATCGAACACACCGGCACTCTGCCCCGAAGTCCAGGCCGCACCACCCTCGGCCAGGCCGAGGCAGAACGTGAAGCCGCGGTACGGGAACCAGGGGTAGACCTCGGGTTCGATGGCGGTGAGCGTCATGTCGTGACTCCTTCGTGAGCAGGTGCCGGGCCGCCATTCGGCGGCCCAGTGGGGACGGATGCGGCCGCCGGGGCGGCGGGGTCGGCGGTCTGGGCCGGGTGAGCGGATGCGGCGCGCCGAACCGTGCGCAGCTGGCGCAGCCGCACCACGAGACGCCCGGTCGTCGCCTCGACGAGCCGCGCGTCCTCCGCGCACAGGTCACCCTCGAGCCAGTCCAACCGGTTCGCGGCGGCGTACCACCCGCCGTCGACCTCGTCGGCCGCGGGCGTGAAGGCGAACGAGAACTCGACCGTCGGCACGAACTCGGGCGGGTCGTCGCCCGCGAACAGCACCGGGAGCAGGGCGTCGAGCAGGACGCAGACGGCCGCTGCGCCGCTCTGCAGACCGAGCTCGTGTCTCGGTCGCCCCAGCCGGAGCCAGGCGCGATTGCCGTGCTCGATGCCGGCGGGCAGCGGGGTGCGCACGTCGAGGTTGCGCACGAAGGCGAGGTCGCCCTGCGCATGCGGGCGCGCGAGGTATCCCGATGGCGGCTCGGTCCCCGAAGCGTCGGACCGGTGGACGTGCGTCGCCGCATCGGCCTCGGCTTCGCGGCGGAACAGCCCGGCCGTCGCCTCGGCCCGGAGCCGCCCGCGTTGGGTGAGCGTCATCCGCGCCGTCGCGGTGCGTCGACCCCGGTGCAGCCACGAGGTGGCCATCTCGAACGGAGCGCTCTCCACCCCGGCCGTGAATCGGATCGTGAGGCTTCGGAGCGCGAACGCGGGGTCGGAGGCCTCGTCGGCGAACAGCGCCGCGACGTAGCCGCCGTAGACGCCGACCAGGCCGTCCCAACGGGGGTCGGGCACCACGGTCCGCGCGGACACTCAGGCCTCCCGGCGGAACACGGGAAGGGCGCGGCCCTCAGAGCCCGGCAGCCAGTCCAGAACCACCTCTGCACCGATCTCCCAGTCTTCTGCGTCCGAGCCGACGAGGCGGGTGAGCACGATCGGGCCCTCGGCGAGCCGCACGCGCGCGATCGTGTACGGCACTTCCGCGTCGGGCCGCGGCGACCGGTAGACGGCGGTCCAGCTGTCGACCACACCTCGGCCCGAGGCATCCCGCCAGCCCAACCCGTCCATGTGACCGCAGCCCGTGCACAGCGCGCGCGGCGGGTGCTGCACCGTGCCGCACTCGCGGCACTCCTGCACCAGCAGGCGACGCTCGACCGTGGCAGCCCACCAGTCGGCCGTGATCTCGTCGCCCGCCGGCAGCGTGAGCTCGCTCATCGTCCGACCCCCAGCACGATCGTGTTGTGGGTCGAGAAGATCCCACCCGTCCCCTGCGCCACTGCGACCTCGGCGCCCGCGACCTGCCGGTCGCCGCACTCGCCGCGGAGCTGGCGCACGGCCTCGACGAGGAGCAGGATGCCGAACTGTCCGGGGTGGCAGTACGAGAGCCCGCCGCCCGACGTGTCCAGCGGAAAGTCGCCCCCCGGGCGGATGCGGCCGTCGGCGATGAAGTCGAGCGCCTCACCGGGGCCGCAGAATCCCATCGACTCGAGGGTCAGCGGCACGCTGATCGTGAACGAGTCGTACACCTCGAGCACGTCGACGTCGGCGTGCGTGATGCCCGCACGCGCGAACGCGTCCGCGGCTGCGCCCCGCGCTCCGGTGACCGTCAGATCGTCCACGAGGGTCATCGACATGTTCGTCGAGCGCTCGCCGTAGCCGAGCACCTCGATCGGAGGCTTCGCGAGGTCGCGCGCACGCTCGGTCGAGGTCACGACCACCGCGCCGCCGCCGTCGGTGACGAGGCAGCAGTCCGCGGCCGTGAGTGGCGACGAGATCATGCGTGCGCCGAGCACGTCCTCGACGGTGAGCGAATCCGCCCCGAACCGGTACGCGGCGGGGTTGAGCCTGGCCCACTCGCGCGCCGCGATTGCGACCTCGGCGAGCTTCGCGCGATCGTGCCCGTAGCGGTGCAGGTACTGCTGCGCGGCCATCGCGTAGTACGAGATCGGCTGCAGCGGGTCGTACGGCGACTCGAACTGCGCCTCGGGCGTGTGCTCCTCGATCACACCGCCGAGCTTCCGCGAACGCGCCGACCGCTGATTGGAGGCGAAGCTCACGACGATCGTCTCGGCCTGACCGGCGTCGATCGCCTGGACCGCCCGCGCGACCATGAGCTCGTAGACCGAACCGCCGGCGAACGTGGAATCGCTCCACTTCGTCTCGATGCCGAGGTAGTCGCCGAGCTGCGTGGCGGGGAAGCGACCGGTGCCCGTCGTCGCCAGCCCGTCGACGTCCGAAAGACTCAGCCCCGCGTCGGCGAGCGCGCGCGTGACCGCCTGCGCCTGCAGGGTCAGGACGGACAGGTTGGTCACCCCGAGGTCGCACTCGGCGACGCCCACGATCGCGGCGCTCACGCGCGCGGCCCGTCGATCCGGTCGACGGCGACCACGGCGGAGGCCGGTGCGACCGCCGGCCGCTCGTCGCCGAGCTCGGACGCCTCGATGACCGCGCTCAACTCGACGCTGACTCGCGCACCCTCGACCCCGGTCACGGTCCCTTCGATCCGGATCCGCTCACCGGCGAACATGAGGTTCCGGTAGGTGAAGGCGAGCTCCTCGACGAAGCACACGGGACCGAGCCAGTCCTGCAGCGCCTTGACGAACAGCGCGCCGAACAGCTGGCCGTCGACGACCGGGGCGGGCAGACTCCGCTCGTGCGCGAACTCCGGCTCGTAGTGCAGCCGGTGCCAGTCCCAGGTCGCGCCCGCGTACGCCACCATGTCCGTCAACGTCACCTCGCGGATCAGTTGCGGCATCCGCTCCCCCACGCGTGTCATGCGCCGCTCCTCTCCAGTGCGATGAGGATCGTCGTCTCGTCGTTCTCGGCGATGAGTCCGCCGCGCTGGTCCGAGACCTCGACGTGGGTCGCGAAGATGAGCATCTCCTGGCCTGCGCGGTTCACCTTCGGTGTGATCGAGGCGAGCGTGTACGTGACGGTGACGACGTCGTCGGGCCGCATCCGCCGGTGGAACCGATACGCGTTCCCACCGCGCACCTGGCGAGTGCCCGGCACCTCCAGCCCCCAACCGTGGCCCGCGTAGCCTTCGCCTGAGCGCTCCAGCCCTGTGTACTGGTTGGACTCGAGCACGAGCGTCGGCGGGATCGTGACGCCGTCGAGCCCGAGCTCGCGGGCGCGGGCGTCGTCGAGGTAGATCGGGTTGCGGTCGTCGATCGCGGTCGCGAAGTACCGGCCGGCCGCGGCGCCCCATGGCTCAGGTGCGGTGTAGACGACGGTCGAGCCCACCTTCTCGGCGAGCTCTGGGGTGAGCAACGTCATGGCTTCCTTCCTCAGCGGCGAAGTTCGGCGATCACGGCGATCAGCTCGGTCTGAGCCGCCCGGATCTGGTCGGGTTCGAGCGCGTGCACGGGCGGGCTCACCTTGACCACGTCGGCGACGCCCTCGTACTCGGTGAGCCGCTGCAGCACGTCGTCGCGGTCCCCCGTGACGGTGAGCACCTCGCGCATGCGGCCGGCTGCGGAGAGGTTGCCCGCGCCCGCGCCCGCGCGGAGCTGCGCGGCGATCTGCTCGTGCTCCTCGAGCACGTCGTGGAAGGCGAAGAAGTCCGCGTACGCCCGCACGCCGCCGTAGAACCCCACATGTCCTGAGACCAGCTCGGCCGCCGTACGCCGGTCGCCGGACACCGCGCAGACCGCGGACGCCGTGATCTCGAGGTCAGCGCGAGAGCGGCCCGCCTCCGCGAGTCCGCGTTCGAGCTCGGGGAGTGCGCGCTCCCGCACATAGGTCGGCGAGCAGAGTTCATGCGCGAGCCATCCGTCAGCCACTCGGCCGGCGAGTCGGAGCATGCGCGGGCCGACCGCGGCGAGATGGATCGGGATGTCCCAGGTGGCGAGCGGGCGCTGGTAGCCCGCGAGCCGCATCGGGCGCAGGCGGCCGGCGGTCTCGATGCGGCCGCCGTCGGCGCTCCGCCGCCAGAACGTGCGGATGGCATCGATGGTGTCGGCCATCCGCTCGACGGGGTGGTCGAACTCCGAGGCGTGCCACTCGGTGTTCATGCGCCGCGTGCCCGAGCCGAGGCCGAGGCGGAACCGGCCGCCCGTGAGCTCGGCGAGGTCGAGCGCCTCGAGCGCGAGGATCATCGGGCTGCGCGCGAACGCGAGCGCGATCCCGGTCGCCACACACACGTGATCGGTCGCCGCGCCGACCGCGGCGGCACTGACCGTCGAGCTGCGGTGCAGCTCGGGAAGCCAGACGGTGTCCGCTCCAGCGTCTTCGGCGGCGCGCGCAGCGACGATGAGCTCGTCGAGCGAACGCCCCCAAGGCTGAAAGCTGACCCGCATCAGTCGGGGATGCCCTTGAGCAGGTACTTGCGGTGCATGGTCAACACCGTCTCGCCGCGCTGGTTCTTCAGGACGTCGTTGAGCTTCGTGAACATGGCCGAGCCGTTCGGCGTCGGCGTGAACTCGGCGACCCCGACCTCGGCGTAGATGGTGTCGTCCACGAAGACCGGCGTGTGGTACTGCACGTCGTCGATGCCGAGCGCGGCGTACACGTCGTATCCGGCCGCCTTCCACGACACGTAGAGATCGTGCACGGTGAGGCCGGCCGTCATCGCGATGAGGCACGGTCCGCCGAGGATCGGCTTGCCGTAGACCGTGTGCTTGGCGAACTCGGCGTCGGTATGCATCGTGCTGAACTCCCACGAGGCGTTGACGATGGCGGCGAAGTCGCCGGAGGTGACCGTTCTGCCCTGCGTGACCAGCTGGAGGTCGGGACCGAAGGGCTGGGGCAGATGCGGCCTGCCTGGGGTGCTCGTCATGGGGAATCCTCTCGACCTCTCATTTCCTATCACATACTTGATCATTTGGGTATCAGATGTATGATCAGAAATGCGATCGCCATCGAGCGACGGAACGGAGCAGCCAACGGTGACTCACCCCATCCCTTCCACCAGGTACGACCTGTACATCGATGGCGCCGCGACCGCGCCCGCGAGCGGGCAGTACTTCGAGGTCACCGACCCGACCACGCGGCTCGCCTTCGCCGAGGCCGCACGGGCCGACCGCTCCGACGTCGACCGCGCGGTGGCGAGCGCCAGGCGTGCGTTCGAGGGTGAGTGGGCGACCTGGCGGGCCGCCGACCGCGCGGCGTTCCTCATCCGCTTCGGGCAGCTCATCGGCGAGCACGCGGAAGAGCTCGCCGAGCTGCAGGTCCGCGAGAACGGCAAGCTCATGCGCGAGATGCTCGGCCAGACCAAGACCATGCCCGAGTACTTCACCTACTACGCCGGTCTCGCCCAGCAGCCGACCGGCGTGACCACACCGGTGCACCTCACGGCGATGATGAACTACACGGTGCGCGAGCCGATCGGGGTCGTGGCCGCCATCACCCCGTGGAACTCCCCCCTCATGCTGCTCGCCTACAAGGTGGGATGCGCCATCGCCGCGGGCTGCACGCTCGTCGTCAAGCCGTCGGAGATCACGCCGGTCTCGACCGTCCGGTTCGCCGAGCTCGCGACGGAGGCGGGCCTGCCGGCCGGCGTTTTCAACGTCGTCACCGGCCTCGGCGACGTCGGCGCGGAGCTCACGAGACATCCGGGCGTCGACAAGATCGCGTTCACCGGGTCCACCGCGACCGGCCAGGCGATCGCCGCGACCGCCGCGACGACCATGAAGCGACTGTCGCTCGAGCTCGGCGGCAAGTCCCCGAACATCCTGTTCGAGGACGCCGACATCGACTCGGCGCTCAACGGCATCATGGCCGGGATCTTCGGCGCGAGCGGGCAGACCTGCATGGCGGGATCGCGCGTCCTCGTCCAGGAGAGCATCTACGACCGGGTCGTCGACGAGCTCGCGCGGCGTGCCGAGGCCATCCGCATCGGCGACCCGCGGCTGCCCGAGACGCAGATGGGGACGGTCGCTTCAGAGGCGCAGTACGACAAGGTGCTGCACTACATCGGGATCGCGCGCGACGAGGGGGCTCGCGTGGTCGCTGGCGGCGGTGCCGCCACCGTCGACTCGCTCCCCGACGGGCTGTTCATCCGCCCCACCGTGCTCGCCGATGTCGACAACGCGATGACCATCGCGCGCGAGGAGGTCTTCGGCCCGGTCGCGGCGATGATCACGTTCCGCGACGAGGATGACGCGGTGCGCATCGCGAACGACACCGACTTCGGTCTCGCGGCCGGCATCTGGACGAAGGATGTCGCGCGGGCGCACCGCGTCGCGTCGCGGGTCAGAGCCGGCACCGTCTGGATCAACAACTACCGGAAGTCGGGATACTCGACGCCGTTCGGCGGGTTCGGCATGAGCGGGCTCGGCCGCGAGAACGGGCCCGACTCCCTCGACGCCTACACCGAGGTCAAGAGCGTCTGGGTCGATCTCGGCCAGGGCGTGAAAGACCCCTTCGATCCGCGAGCCTGAGCCATGACTATCGCTGCCGCCGTCATCCGTGAGACCGGCCGCCCGCACCCGTTCACCGAGAGCCGCCCGCTCGAGGTCGAGCAGCTCACCCTCGAAGGCCCCGGACGTGGCCAAGTGCGCGTGCGCATGGCCTCGGCCGGGCTCTGCCACAGCGACCTGTCCGCGATCGCCGGCATCAGGAAGAAGCCGGTCCCGGCGGTCGCCGGCCACGAAGGCGCGGGCGTCGTCGTCGACGTCGGCGAGGACATCGAGGACCTGCACGTCGGCGATCACGTGGTCATGGTGTTCGTCAGCGCCTGCGGCACGTGCGAGCCCTGCGTCGCCGGTCGGCCCGCGCTCTGCCGCACGTCCTGGGCGTCCCGGGCCGATGGCACCCTCTCCGACGGCACCCGCCGATTCATCGACGCGAGCGGCGAGCGCCTCGCGCACTGGAGCGGCATCTCGGCGTTCGCCGAGGAGGTCGTCGTGGCTCGCGCCTCGGTCGTGCCGATCGACCCCGCTGTGCCGCTGCTGGACGCGGCCGTCTTCGGCTGTGCCGTGACGACCGGCGTCGGCGCCGTGCTCAACACGGCCAAGGTGCAGCCCGGCGACCACGTCGCCGTCACCGGGCTCGGGGGTGTCGGGCTGAGCGCCGTGATGGGCGCGGTGCTGGCGGGCGCGAGCCGGATCATCGCGCTCGACCTGGAGCCCGCCAAACGCGAGCTCGCGTTGAGCCTCGGTGCGACGGACGCGGTGGATCCCCGCGACCCCGACCAGCTCGCGAACCTCATCGACTCGACCGACGGCGGTGTCGACGTCTCCTTCGAGATGGCGGGCGCCGCGGCCGCGACCCGAACCGCGTACGGGCTCGTCCGGCGCGGCGGCGCACTCGTGCTCGGCTCGCTGCCGGCGCCCGGCGTCGCCCTCGAACTCCCGCAGGCGGCCTTCGTGAGCGACGAGAAGCGTGTCCTCGGCAGCTACATGGGCAGCTCGGTGCCGGCCCGGGACATCCCCCGGTACGTCGAGCTCTTCCAGCGGGGCCGGCTCCCAGTCGACCGGCTCAGGTCCGCAACCCTGCCGCTGTCCGAGATCAACGCCGGGTTCGACCGGCTGAGCCGAGGCGAAGCGGTGCGCGAGGTCATCGACTTCGGGATCGATGGCTGAGCCACGCACCGTCGACACGGTGCTGATGCGCGGCGGGACGAGCAAGGCCGCCGTCTTCCTCGTGGGCGACCTGCCAGCCGACCCCGCCGAACGCGACCGCCTGCTCCTCTCCTGGTACGGCAGCCCTGATCCCTACAGTCGCCAACTCGACGGCATCGGGGGCGGCACCTCGTCGACGAGCAAGGCCGCCGTCATCGGGCCGAGCGACGATCCACGCGCCGACGTCGACTACCTCTTCCTCCAGGTCGGCATCGATCGCGCCGAGGTGGACACGCGCGGCAACTGCGGCAACATCTCCGCTGCGGTCGGCCCCTTCGCGGTCGACGCCGGCCTCGTCCCGGCCACGGGCCGTGACACGAGGGTGCGCATCCGCAACCTCAACACCGACTCGATCATCGTCGCCCACGTGCCGACCCGCGACGGCCGATTCGACCCGGTCGGCGACCTCGCCATCCCCGGCGTGCCGGGCACGGGCTCGGCCATCCGGCTCGACTTCGAGGATCCGGCGGGCGCCGTGACCGGCGCCCTCCTGCCGAGCGGCGAGGTGACCGATGTGCTCGATGTCGATGGCCGCCGCATCCGGGTCTCGATCGTGGACGCCGCGAACCCGGTCGTCTTCGTGGCCGCGACCGACCTCGGGCTCAGCGGCGGCGACGCGGCCGAGGAGCTCGAACGCGTCGCTCCCCTGGTTGCGGCGATCCGCGCCGCCGGCGCAGTGCGCGCGGGCATGATCGCCGACGTCGAAGCCGCGACGACGACGCCCGCCGTGCCGCGGGTCGCGATCGTCGCCGCACCCTCCGACTACCGGACCCGCGCGGGCGAAACGATCGGAGCCGACCGCGTCGACGTCGTCGCGTCGATGTTCTCGATGGGCCGCCCGCATGCGGCCTACCCGTTCACGGGCGCGATCGCGACGGCCGTGGCCGCACGGCTCGAGGGCTCGGTCGTGCACGAAGTGGCCACGTCCGGCACGCCGTTCCGCATCGGCCATCCCGCCGGCGTCCAGACCATGGACGCGCACGTCACGTACGACGAGGACGGGTGGCGCGTCCACCGCGTCACGAGCTACCGCACCGCCCGGCGCCTCATGACCGGCCGGCTCGAGATCCCCGAACCACCATCACACGAAGGAGAGCTATGAACACCACTCCCCAGACCGACACCGGACACGACGTCGTCGTGGTCGGTGCCGGGAACGCCGGTCTCGTGGCCGCCCTGGCCGCGCACGACGAGGGCGCACGCGTCCTGCTCCTCGAGGCGGCACCCGAAGCCGAGCGCGGCGGGAACAGCCGGTTCTCCGGCGCGATCTTCCGGATCGCGCACGACGGCCTCGAGTCCCTGCTCCCGCTCGTCACCGAGGAGTCACGCGAGTGGGCCGACCGGGTCACGGTCGACCCCTACCCGGTCGAGACGTACCGCTCGGACTACGACACCACGAGCGATCGACGGAACGACCCCGTCCTCACCGAGCGCACCATCGCCGAGTCCTACGAGACGGTGCGGTGGATGAAGGACCACGGCGTGCGCTGGGAGCTCAGCGTGGGCAAGCTCATCGACCCCGAGAAGGTCGACGCCGACACCACCTACGCCCTCCCGCCGGGCGGCGCCTTCCGCGCCGAGCACGAGGGCGTCGGCCTCGTGGCCAATCTCTTCGCGGCCGCCGAGCGCGCCGAGAACATCGACATCTGGTACGACGCGCCTGTCTCCCGGCTCATCATGGACGGCTCGAAGTGCCTCGGCGTCGAGGTCCAGCGCCCGACCGGCGCCGTCGAGGTGCGCGCCACGGTGGTGCTCGCAGCCGGTGGCTTCGAGGCGAACCCCGAGATGCGCCAGAAATGGCTCGGCCCGGGCTGGGACCTCGTCAAGGTCCGCGGGACCCGTTTCAACACCGGGACGGTGCTCGACGCGGCGCTGTCGGCCGGCGCGAAGGCCGAGGGGCACTGGGGCGGATGCCACGCGGTGCCCATCGACGCCAACGCCCCCGTCGTGGGCGACCTCCGGTACACCGACAAGATGTCCCGCTACAGCTACCCGTATGCGATCCTCGTCAACACCGACGGCGAGCGGTTCGTGGACGAGGCCGAGACGCAGGTGTGGATGACCTACGCGAAGACCGGCGCCGCCATCCGCGCGCAGAAGCGCGCCTGGGCGGCACAGGTGTTCGACGCCAAGACCTCGCACCTGCTCGAACCGCGGTACTCGACCGGCACCCCGATCGTCGCGGACACCCTCGAAGAGCTCGCCGACGCCCTCGGCATCGACCGCGACGGCTTCCTGCGCACCGTCGAGACGTTCAACGCGGCAGCCCCCGGTGGCGAGTTCGACCCGTTCCACCTCGACGGCATGAAGGCCACTCCCGAAGGCCAGCCGGCGAAGTCGAACTGGGCGCAGACCATCGACACGGCGCCCTTCGTGGCGTACCCCGTCACGTGCGGGATCACGTTCACCTACGGCGGCATCCGCATCGACGGGGACGCGCGCGTGCACGACAACGCCGACCGCGTCATGCCCGGCCTGTACGCGACAGGTGAGATCACCGGCGGATTCTTCTACCACAACTATGCTGCGGGCGCCGGCCTCATGCGGGGCGCCGTGTTCGGCCGTGCCGCGGGCACTGGTGCCGCCCGGGAGGCGCTGGCCGCCTCGGCCGCGGCCGCCTGAGGCATCCGCCCGGGGCATCCGTCACCGGCTGATCAGGGCAGACGAAACGGGGCGGGAGCGAAAGCTCCCGCCCCGTTTCGTCGTTCCGGGCGACTCGGCCGGCTCAGCCGGCCAGGCGCGGCAGTGCGTCCGGCTTCACGAACAGCGTCGCGCCCTCGGGGCTGCCGAGCGCGCCGAGCTCGACGCCCGCGGGCAGGTACACCCAGGTGCCGGCCGGGTAAGACGTGCCGCCGATCGTCACCGAGCCGGACACGACGAAGAAGTGCCAGATCGAGGTGAGCGCGACCGGGCCGGGCTGCGCGTAGCCGGGCTTCAGGTCCCACAGGAAGGTGCCGCCGCCCGTGGAGATGTTCTCGCTCAGCACGCGGACCGTGAGCCGGTCGGCGTCGAGCGCCGCCGCGGTCGCGTCGTCGCCGAGCCACAGCGCGCCGGGTCGACGCGCCACCAGGCCGCCGGCAACGTTCGGCACGTATCCGCGCGGCCCGAACCGCGCCGGGTCGCTCTCGTCGAGCAGCAGATTCGTCCCGGTCTGAGAGTACTCGGCGATGTCGCGCGTCACCGGGCCACTCTGCTCGACCTCGCTGTCGGCCTCGAACGAGAAGATCGCCGTCGCGCCCGCGTCGGTCTTGATGGTGCCGTGCACCCAGCCCGGCGGCCGCCAGAAGTAGTGCTCGGCAGCGAAGTGACCCTCGAACGAGAGGTCGAAGGTGCCGTCGATGACGAACCCCTCCTCCGACGAGCGGTGGAAGCACGCCGTCGCGTCGCGGTACCCGGGCGTGAAGCGCGCGAGGTCCATGCGACGCCCGCCCGCCTCGCGCAACAGCGGCTTCACGAGGTAGTTGGCGAACGCGTCGTCCACCTCGTCCGCGGGGCCGAGGTTCGCGCGGAACCCCTCGTCCATGCTGGCCAGCAGGTCGGGCCCGCTGATCCAGTCCATCGCAGCGGTATCGACGATCGTCGGAACGGCGGCGGTATCGACGGTGGTCGAAACGGTATCGGTCATCGGCATCTCCTTCTCGGTTCGGTGCGAAGCATCACGTGCGCACGCGGGGGTCGACGATCACATAGAGGACGTCGAGGATGAGGTAGATCAGGAAGGTCACGACGCTGACGATCAGCACGAATCCTTGGATCACGTTCAGGTCCCGGTTGGCGATCGACGTCGCGGCGAACTGCGCGACGCCGCCCCAGCTGAAGACCATCTCGATCAGCACGACACCGCCCAGCATGTACGCGTACGAGGCACCGCTGTACGTGATCGTGGCCGGCAGCGAGCTGACCGTCAGGTACTTCGCACGCGTGCCACGCCGGAGGCTCGTGAGCGAGGCGTAGTCCATGAACGGCGCCGCCTTCGCCTCGCGGAAGGAGGACTCGGCGACCTTCGCGACGGATGCTCCGTACACGAACGCCATGGCGATCACCGGCAGGACGAGGTGAGCCGCCGCATTGCCGAAGGCCACCCACTGACCCGCGAGCGCGGAGTCGATGATCGCCGCGCCGGTCACGGTCGGCGGGCGCGGAATCGACATGTCGAGCTGGCCGATCGGCGACGGCGCCCAGCCCAACATGAAGTAGAAGACGAAGATGAGCGCCACGGCCAGCACGAAGTCGGGCGTTGAGAGGCCGAGCGAACTGAAGAGCCGGCCGAACTTTCCGCCGATGCGGGTGAATACCACCGACGCGCCGAGCAGCAGGCCCCAGAGGGTCGCCCCGATCATGCCGACGGTGACCAGCACCAGCGTCGACGGCAGGCGGCTGAACAGTTCGGAGGCGACGTCCCGCCCGGTCAGATACGAGTACCCCAGATCGCCACGCAGCAGGCCGCCGAGATAGTCGAGGTACTGCTTCCACAGCGGGTCGTTGAGCCCGAGCCGGTCGCGGATCGCCTGGATGTTCTCCTCGGTAGCGTTCGGCCCGGCGATGATGCCCGCGACGTCACCGGGCAGCACGTGCGTGAGCAGGAAGATGAGCGTCGCGACCGCGAACAGCAGCGGGATCGAGATGAGCAGGCGGGTGACGATGAGGCGAAGCATCAGTGGCCTCCCACGAGGGACTCGGAACCGCGGTCGAGCTGTGCGGCGCTCTCGCCGGGCACCATCGACAGCTCGGCGTCCAGCAGTTGCTGCGTATACGGGTGGGTCGGGGTGCGGAGCACGGCGCCGGCGGGGCCGGCCTCGGCCACCTCGCCGCGGTAGAGCACCACGACGTCGTGGGCGAGCGAGCGGACCGTGTGGAAGTCGTGCGACACCAGCACGTAGGCCACGCCGGTCTCACGCTGCAATCGAGCGAGCAGGTCGACGATGTGCCGGCGCACGCTGAGATCGAGCGACGCGGTCGGTTCGTCCAGCACGACGACGGCCGGCTTGGTCGCGAGCGCCCGCGCGATGGCGACGCGCTGCTTCTGACCACCGCTCAGCTGCGTCGGGTACCGGTCGAGCATGGTCACGTCGAGGCGCACGGCCTGGATCAGCTCCTCGACCCGCGCGGTGCGCTCGGCGGCCGTCGGCGCGGTCTCGGGGAAGGTGCGCAGCGGCTCCTCGATGAGCGCGCGGACCGTGAGCCGCGGATTGAGTGCCGCGGTCGGGTTCTGGTAGACGACCTGCAGATCGCGACGCGACGTTCGGAACTGACGCTGCGAGAGTCCGCTGACGTCGGTGCCCTCGAACGTGATCGAGCCCGAGTCGATCGGGATGAGCTTCAGCAGCGCCCGGACGAGGGTCGACTTGCCCGCGCCGCTCTCGCCGACGATCGCGAGCGTGCGCCCGGCCGGCACTCTGAGGTCGACGCCCTTCAGCACCGCCGGTTTCTTGCGACCGTAGCTCTTGACGATGTCGCGCATCTCGACGACGGCGGTCGCCTCGGTTCCGTCGGCCTCGTCGGCGTGCACGCCCTCGTCGACGTCCGCGCCGAAGGCGTTCGGATTCGGCAGCGCGGCGAGCAGCTCCTTCGTGTAGGGGTCCTGAGGGTCGCCGAGCACCTGCTCGACCGTGCCGGCCTCTCGGACCGTGCCCTGATAGAGGACGACGACATCGGTGCAGACCTGGGCGACGACGCCCATGTCGTGCGTGATGATGATGGCGCCCGCGTCTCGCGCCAGGATCTCACGCTTCAGCAGCGCCAGGATCTGAGCCTGGACCGTGGGGTCGAGTGCGGTCGTCGGCTCATCGGCGACGATGAGGTCGGGGTCGGTCATGAAGGCGGCGGCGATCACCACGCGCTGCGCCATGCCGCCGGACAGCTCGTGCGGCCGCGACTTCATGACGGCGTCGGGGTCGCGCAGACCCACCTCGAGCAACGCGGTCTTGATGCGTTCCACCGCGCGCGCCTTCGGCATGGGCCGGTGCGTCCGCAGAATGGTGAGGAGCGAGGTGCCCACGCTCTGGATGGGGGGCAACGCCCCGAGCGGATCCTGGACGACGACACCGATGCGCTGGCCGCGGAGCCCGCGCATCGTCTCGGTGAGGTTCGCGACCGGTTCGCCGTCGAACGACGCCGAGTCGGTCGCGGCCTGCAGGCCATTCGGGAGAGCGCCGAGGACGGCGCGCACCGTGAGGGTCTTGCCCGCGCCCGTCTCGCCCACGATGCCGACGACGCGGCGACGACCGACCGCGATGTCGACGTCGTGCACGATCGGGGTGTCGGCGCCCGTGCGGCGCACGTCGAGTCCGCGGATCTCGAGCAACTGGCTCAACGTTCTGCCTCCAGGCTGAGGGTTCCGAGCAGGGTGCCGATCCGGTCGAAGATCATGACCGTGGCGACGATGGCGATGCCGGGGAACAGGGCGACCCACCATGCGCCGTTGAGCGTGGGGGCGACGCCGGTCTGCACCATCGATCCCCACTCGGGCGTCGGCGGCTGGATGCCGACGCCGATGAAGGAGAGGCCCGCGACGAGGATGATCGTGCGCGAGACCGCGATGGTGGTCTGCGCCATGGCGGCGCCGATCGTGTGCGGCACCACATGCCGGATGAGGGTGCGGATCGGCGGCACGCCTGCCGCGAGCGCCGACTCCACGAAGACCTGCTCTCGGACCGAGAGCACGACCGATCGGACGGTGCGCACGAAGACGGGCGCGAAGACGAAGGCGGATGCGGCGATGAGATTGCCGGCGCCGTTGCCCGTGAGGGCGACGACCGTCAGCGCGAGGACGATCGAGGGGAAGGACTGGAACACGTCGAGCAGACGCAGGATCAGCTTGGTCCACCAGGTGTTCCAGAAGCCGGTCGCGAGGGCGACGGGGTAGGCGATCACGAAGACCACCAGCCCCGCCGCCACCGCGACGCCGATGTCGAGCCGGGCGGCACTGGCCACCCGGACCGCGACATCCATGCCGTACGCGTCAAGCCCGAAGATGTGCTCGGGCGAGGGCGGCGCGAGCGGCCGACCGACGATGTCGATCGCGGCCGACGCCGGTCCGACGAGGAAGCTGCCCACCACCGCGAGGACGAGTACGCCGCACCAGACGACGACCTCCGTCCACGCTCGCGATCGCGAGGTCGACACGCGCCGGAGCATGCTCGGCGCGCTCTTCACCATCGTGGTCATTCACTTCCTCCTTGGACGTCGACGGCCAGGCTTCGCTACTTGAAGCTCGCGTACTTCCAGAACGGCGTGTTCCAGGGTCCGAGCTTGATGCCGGTCAGGTCGGGGTTGGTGACCATGCCGACGAGCGGGTTGGCGATCGGCGTCGCCGGCACGAGCTGCATATACAGCTCGGTGGCCTGCTCGATGAGCTTCGCCCGCGAGTCGGGATCCATGTCGCTCAGCATCTCGTCCGACAGTGCGTCGAACTCGGCGTTGCTGAAGTCGCCCATGTTCTGGAACCCGGCGGTGTTCCCCATAACGAAGAGTGCGTACCCGGCGTCGGGTGCCCCGGGCGAGAGTCCCGCGAGGGCCATCTCGAACTCGCCGGCGTTGTACGACGTCGTGAACGCGGCCTCACTGCTCGGCTTCTGCAGGTTCACCGTCACGCCGATGTCCTTGAGCGAGTCGGCGATGAGGATCGCGACCTGCTCGTTCTCCGGTCCGGGGTTCGCGGTCGAGTAGGTCAGACTCACGGTGAATCCGTCGCCGTAGCCGGCCTCAGCGAGCAGCTCCTGCGCCTTGTCGAGGTCGTACTCGTAGGGAGAGAGCTCCGGGAAGGCGTTCGGCAGCCATGTGGACGGGGTCTTCGCGGGCAGCGAGGTGCCGTAGTAGACGTCCTCGAGGATCTGCTCATACGGGATGGCGTACGAGATCGCCTCGCGCACCAGCTGGTTGTCGAGCGGTTCGATGCCCGCGCGGTACTGCAGGTAGGAGAACCGGATGCCCGGCTGGAGCAGTACCTGGACGTCGGCCTTGCCCTGCAGCGCGGTCAGCTGCGAACGCGGGATGTCGGGCACGAAATCCACCTCGCCGCGCTGGACGAGCTGCTGCCGGTTGCCCGCGTCGGGCACCGACTGGAAGGTGATCTTCTCAATCGCGGGGGTGTCACCGAACCAGCCGGGGTTCAGCTCCATCGTGCCGTTCTGCCCGGGCGTGAACTCCGTCACCGTGTACGGACCGTAGAACGCCGTGTTCTCCTTCAGCCATTCCTGCGCCCAAGGGTCGTCCGCGGTCGCGTGCGCCTGCGCCTCGACGCTGTCGATCGGCGCGAACCAGCTCCATGCGAGCACCTTGAGGAGCAGCGGGGTCGGCTCGGTGAGGTTCCACACGACGGTGTGGTCATCGACCGCCGTGACGGGGTCTTCCTTATTGATGTTCGCCACGGTCATGCCGAACTCTCCGACGGTCTTCAGCGCGACGTTGCGCTGTGCGGTCCACACGACGTCGTCGGCGGTGAGCGTGTTGCCGTAGGGCGACTCGGCGTCCTCACGGAGGTGCATGGTGAGGCTGAGGCCGTCATCGCTGAGCTCCCAGTCGGTGGCGAGCTCTGGATCGAAGTTGTCCGCGTCGAAGACTTCGGCGTCGCCGTCCCAGAGGTCCGTGTAGGGGAACTTCTGGAACGGGTACGACACGAGGTATCCGGCCGCGCCCGAGATGAGCATGTAGTTCGCCGGCACGTTGTACAGCGCCGGGTCGAGATTGCTCGTGACCTCGGCAAGGGCGACCCGCACCTCTGTGCGTGCGTCCGAGTCCGAGCCGGCTGTCGCGGCCGGCTCGGCGCTCGACGTACAGGCCGAGAGCGCGAGCAGTGCTGCGGCGGCGATCGAGGGGAGCACGAGTGTGCGCTTCGATCTCATGGCAGTACCTCCGTTCCTAACTGTGTCAGTGGTGCATCGGGGGTTGGGGTGGTGCGGGTAGTGCGGATAGTGCGGTCTTCGGGGCGGATGACTCAGCTGACCTGCAGGCTCTGCGCCCAGTCCCTGAGCTGGTTCTTCTGGAGCTTGCCGGTGACGGTGCGCTCGAGCGTGTCGCGAACGAGGAATCGCTTGGGGACCTTGAACTTCGAGAGCGTGCTCGCGCAGTACTCGGTGAGCGCGGTCGGGTCGAGTTCGATGCCGGGCGCAGGAACGACGATGGCGACGATCTCTTCACCCCAACGTTCGTGGGGAAGGCCGACGACGGCGACGTCACTGACGGCGGGGTGCTGGTGCATGAGCTCTTCGACCTCGCGCGGGTAGACGTTCACGCCGCCGGAGATGATCATGTCCTTGGCCCGGTCGACGATATAGAGGTAGCCGTCCTCGTCCTGCACGGCGATGTCACCCGCGGTCACGAACCCGTCCGCCGTGCTCACCTCGGCGGTCTGCTCTGGGTCGTCGAGGTAGCCATTGAAAAGGTACGGCGATCGACTGAACAGCTCTCCCGATTCGCCGGGCGCGACCTCGTTGCCCTGCTCGTCCAGCAGCTTCACCTCGGTCATGAACCACGGCGGGCCGGCTGAACGCTCACGCCGCGTGAGCTCGGGCGTCTTCAGGACACTCACCACGCCGGCCTCAGTCCCGCCGTAGACATCCGCGAAGACGATCTCGGGGAACTCTTCGACGAACCAGGTCTTGAGCTCGTGCGGCAGCGGGGCCGCAGTGCTGAACGAGGTCTCGATCGTATGGAACCCGGCATCGCGCATGCGGTCGACGCCGAGCGCGCGCAGATCAGAGATCTGGCTGGGAACGAGGAACAGCTGGTTCGGCCGGTGGGTGCGCACGAGTTCGAGCAGGTGCTCCGGATCCCACTTGCGCATGGTCTGAACGTGCACACCCGCGTTCATGAAGCCGTAGCCGTACGCCATGCCGGCGCCGTGGTACAGCGGCGTGGCGTTGATGCTGCGGCGCCCGGGACCGAGGTTGAAGTCGAGCGCCATGTAGTGGAAGGTCAGGGCGCGCGAGCGGTGGTTGAGCATGACCCCCTTGGGCTGCCCGGTGGTGCCGCCCGTGAATGACACGCAGAACGTGTCCATCTCATTGAGGTCGGGGAGCCGGCCCGGCACGCCCTCGGACTCGATCAGGTCGTCCCACGAGCGGTATCCGTCGGCGCGGTCGACCGAGAACGCGAACGACGGCATGTGCGATGCCGCAGCCGCCGAGACCCGGTCGGCGTACTTGGCTTCGGTGATCACGGCAGCCGCATCGCATCGCGCGAGCAGCACCGAGATCTCCGCGGCCGTGGAATGGGTGTTCAATGGAACGATCACCAGGCCGGCCTTCGCGATGGCCGCGATGACCTCGGGCGAGTGCAGCTGGTTGTCGAGCAACACGGCGACGTGGCGTCCGCGCTCGATTCCCAAACCGATGAGTGCGCTCGCCGCGCGGTCGCTGCGCGCCTTCATGGCGCCGAAGGTCACGGTCTCGGGCCCATCGCTCCAGGCAGGCGAACTGCTCATGGCTCGGCCGAAGTACTCGATTCCTTCGATGATCGTCAACTTTGATGTCATCTGCGCTCCCCTGTCGGTTCCGGGTATTAGATCACAGAACTGATCAGACCGAAATCATTTTCTTGATCAGAAATGCGATCGAAACGTTTTCGGGTGACGTAGACTCATGACGCCCCTACCGGGGCGCACCTACAGGAGAACATGTGAAGACCTCGAAGGACTCAGGCGTCAGTCGTGTCGACGAAGCACTCGCGCGGTTGCGACGCGGTATCGAACAGCGCGAGCTGATGCCGGGTGAGGCGCTCCGCCTCGATGCGCTGAGCCAGGAACTGCAGATGAGCGTGCAGCCGATTCGTGAGGCCCTCCGGCTGCTCGAATCGGAGGGGCTGGTGGAACGCACGATCAACCGGGGCGTGGTCGTGGCCAAGATGTCGCTCGAGCAGGTCATCGAACTGTCGTGTCTCCGGACGATCGTCGAGCCGATCATGACGAGCCTCGCCACGGTGCGGGCGACGCCCGAGGATCTCGCCGCGCTCCGCGCGTCGCACGAGCACATCCGTGCCCAGGTCGAGGCGGGGAGTCCGTGGGAGCCGTTGATCCCGCTGACCATCGCCTGGCACCAGCAGATCTACACGATGGCCAGATCGCAGTACCTGAGCGACTTCGTCGCCCGGATCTGGACCGCGATCCGCATCAACTCCGCGTGGCGCAACTCACACGCGGCGGACACGCTTCCCGAGCACGAGGCGATCCTCACGGCCATGGAGGCCAGGGACGCCCACGCTGCGGGACAGGCCATGCGGGCGCACCTCCGGGAGGGCGTGCTCGGCCACCTCGAGGGCTACTCCGGTGCCACAGGCCCGGGCGTCATCAATGCGCTGGCCCTCTACGATGGACTCCTCGCGCAGATCGACCCGAGCGCCATCGTCCCCGAGCTCCCCGACCACGCCGACTGACCGTTCGACCGACCACGAGAGGCCGCCCACCATGCTCTACGCACGCTCAACCCCGGCCGAGAAGCGTCGGGCGTTCCGGGAACGGCTCGCCTCCGGCGAGATCATGCGGTTCCCCGGCGCATTCAATCCGCTGTCGGCTCGGCTCATCGAGCAACGCGCGTTCGAGGGTGTGTACATCTCCGGCGCCGTCCTCTCCGCGGACCTGGGGCTGCCGGACATCGGCCTGACCACACTCACCGAGGTCGCCGGACGCGGTCGGCAGATCGCGCGCATGACCGACCTCCCGGCCATCATCGACGCCGACACCGGGTTCGGCGAGCCGATGAACGTCGCGCGCACCGTCCAGGAAATGGAAGACGCCGGCCTCGCCGGTCTGCACATCGAAGACCAGATCAACCCGAAGCGGTGCGGCCACCTCGATGGCAAGCAGGTCGTCGACGAACACACCGCACTGCAACGCATTCGCGCGGCGGTCGACGCGCGCCGCGACGAGAACTTCCTGATCATGGCCCGCACCGACATCGCCGCGGTCGACGGTCTGCAGGCCGCGGTCGACCGGGCCAAGGCGCTCGTCGATGCGGGCGCCGACGCGATCTTCCCCGAGGCGATGCGTTCGCTCGAGGAGTTCGAGGCCGTGCGCAAGGCCGTCGACGTTCCCCTCCTGGCCAACATGACCGAGTTCGGCAAGAGCGACCTGTTCACGGTGCAGCAGCTCGCCGATGTCGGCATGAACATTGTGATCTGGCCGGTGTCGCTGCTGCGTCTGGCCATGGGCGCGGCGATGCGGGGCCTCGATGAGCTCGAGACGGCCGGCGCACTCACGGCCAAGCTCGGCGAGATGCAGCACCGTGCCGAGCTCTACGAGCTCATCGACTACGAGGGCTACACGCACTTCGACGCCGACATCTTCACCTTCACCGTCGAGCGCTGACGCTCGCCGCCCAGCCACATTCCGGCTTCACACCGCGACGTTTCATATTCGTCTGCATGGGACCTTGCGGTGGCTGGGAATACACCGATAGTGTCTCGTTCGGTCCGCTGAGTTCTGAAGGGAGTGATGACCGATGATGCACGTAGAGAATCCTCGCCACGGTTTCACCTTCCTCGGCGACCACGCCACGGCCTGCTAGTTGTACCCGGCCAGGAGGTTGGTAGCGGCGTGCCTGGTTGAACGAACGAGAACCTCCGGATGGGATGTGGCTTGTTGAAGGCCCACTCCAACCCGGAGGTTCTCGTGTCCCACGGTAGT
>Ga0182737_1001279_pt1 | contig 25728 bp, 25 predicted proteins | sample eDN5th30CBELigOP_FD_128878 | JGI IMG/M metagenome (GOLD analysis project Ga0182737, IMG submission 128878) | Enriched Organic Plus compost microbial communities from Emeryville, California, USA - eDNA 5th pass 30_C BE-Lig OP (version 2) (version 2) ... | reverse complement strand
CGTTCGATCATTCGCGAGATCCTCTCCGTGTCGAGCGCGTCGAATGCGCTTGCGGGGTCGGCGGCGCGCAACCGGTCGCGCAGGTCGCGATCGTCCACTTACGCCTCCATCCCTTCATGCTCGACATGTCCGGATCCCGGACGATCCTTTCCGAGCTCGGCGCGGAGGCGGGACTTGGCCCGGTGGAGGCGAATCGCGGCCGCGTTCGGCGTGATGCCGAGCGCGACGGCGATGTCCGCCGCCTCGAGTCCTTCCCACGCCCAGAGACGGAGGACCTCCGCGTCGACGACCCGCAACCGCTCGAGCGCCGCTCGCACCGCGATCGCGTCGTCGCCCTCCTCGGCCGCGAAGGCGACCGCGGGCGGCTCGAGGGCGCGGAGCCGCACGCCGAGCTGCTCGCGCCGTGCGGCGGCTCGTCGCGCATTCGCGAGACAGCGGCGCGCGACGCCGTAGGCCCACGGGAGCGCGTCGGCGGGAATGTCGTCGATCCGACGCCAGCACGCGAGGAGCACGTCGGAGAGGACGTCCTCGGCCGCGAACGGGCCGACGCGGCGGATGAGGTAGCGCCGGACCGGCTCGGCGACCTCGCGCACGACGGCCTCGAGCCGCGCGCGCCGCTCGACGTCGTTCACACCCACGCCCTGCTCATGTCCGGCACGGCGCCGACTCTTTCACGCGCGCTCGCGCATTCCGATGATTGCGGGCTGCGCCGCTCGGTGCGCGAGGTGGGACTTGAACCCACACGCCCTCTCGGGCACACGGACCTGAACCGTGCGCGTCTGCCATTTCGCCACTCGCGCGAGCACCGGACACGGTCGGCCGGGACCGGCCGTGAACCGCTCGATGCTAGCACGCGGCCCCATTCCGGCCGCCGGGCCGGGAATGCCGTCGCGGGTCGGCACCGAGGGCCAGGGGCCCAGCGGGCTGCGCGAATCCGGCCCCGAGCCGCGCCGCCCGGCCTGTTCGGCACGTGCTCAGAGGCCGTCCGGCTACCATAAGCCCGGAACCACGGCCTCCGCGGCCTCGACCCTTGGGAGCGGCTTGGGACTTCTCGACAGCTTCGAGCGAGGACTCGAGCGGGCCGTGAACGGGGCCTTCGCGAAGACGTTCAAGAGCGGACTCCAGCCCGTCGAGATCACCGCGGCGCTCCGCCGCGAACTCGACACGCGCGCCGCGATCGTCTCGCGCGACCGCATCCTCGTGCCGAACGAGTTCATCGTCCGGCTGTCGCCCGAGGACCACGAGCGCATCACGGCGCTCGGCCGACCGCTCGTCGACGAGCTCATCCAGCTGCTCCAGCAGCACGCGGCGACCCAGCGGTACAGCTTCGCGGGGGGCATCTCGATCGCCCTCGTGGCCGATGAGCGGCTCACGCAGGGCATGATCGACGTCGAATCCAGGAACGTCGAAGGCGACATCGCCTGGACCCCGGTGCTCGAGATCAACGGCAAGCGGCACGAACTGCGCCGCTCCCGGACGGTCATCGGGCGGGGCTCGGAGGCCGACATCACGGTCGACGACACCGGAATCTCGCGCAAGCACGTCGAGATCCTCTGGGACGGCAAGCGCGCCCAGGTCAACGACCTCGGCTCGACGAACGGCTCGAAGCTCAACGGCCAGCCGGTCAAGCAGGCGCTCCTCGAGCCGGACTCCGTCATCGACATCGGCCGCACCCGGATCGTCTTCCGCGTCCTCGCGCGCGCAGAGGGACCCGGCGGATCGGGGGGCGCGCGATGAGCGAGCTGACGTACTTCGTCCTGAAGTTCGGCTTCCTCGCCCTCATGTGGGTGTTCGTCTTCATCGTCGTCTACGCGCTGCGCTCCGACCTGTTCGGCCAGCCGCTGCGCAAGCTCGTCGCCGCCGCGCAGCAGCGATCCGCCCCCGCTGCGCCGCCCGCGGGCGCCGCGCACGCGACGGGCGCCACCGCCCAGACCGCCGCGATCGCCGCCGACGGCGATCCGGCGACCCGCAATCGCGACTCGCGGGAGGCGCGACGGCTAGTCATCATCGCGGGCCCGAAGGAGGGCCTCGAGATCGACCTCCCCGACGAGCAGCTCACGATCGGCCGATCGAACGACGCCGGCCTCGTCATCCGCGACGACTACACGTCGAGCCACCACGCCCGGCTCCTCAAGTGGCCGAACGGCTGGGTCATCCAGGACCTCGACTCGACCAATGGCACGTTCCTCGATGGTGCGCGCGTCCATTCGCCGACCTATGTGCCGCTGAACACGAGCATCACCATCGGGACGACGACGTTCGAACTGCGCAGGTAGTCGTGGCGACGACTCGAGCGCACGCGGTCTCCGACGTCGGACTGGCGCGGAGCACCAACCAGGACAGCGGCTACGCGGGCCGGCACCTCTTCCTCGTCGCCGACGGAATGGGCGGACACGCGGGCGGCGACGTCGCCTCCGCGATCGCGCTGCGCCACCTCGTGACGCTCGACCGCGAGTACGCGAGCGCGGGCGAGGCAGAGATGACGCTCCGCGAGGGCTTCGTCGTCGCGGCGCGCGCCCTCGCGGACGCCGTCGCGGAGCGCTCTGAGCTGACCGGGATGGGCACGACGGTCTCGGGGATCGCGCTCGCCGGCGGCTCCGTCGTCGTCGCGCACATCGGCGACTCGCGCGTGTACCGGTTCCGCGACGGGAAGCTCGAGCAGATGACGAGCGACCACACGTTCGTGCAGCGCCTCGTCGAGACCGGTCGCATCTCGGCGGAGGAGGCCGCGCACCACCCGAAGCGGTCGGTGCTCATGCGCGTGCTCGGCGACGTCGACGTCGTCCCCGACGTGGACACCGCGATCCACGACACCCGGCACGGCGATCGCTGGCTCATGTGCTCCGACGGGCTCTCGAGCTACGTCGACGACGAGGAGATCGCCGCGATCCTCGGGGAGCGCCTCCCGACCGAGTCCACGACGGCCGCGCTCCTCAAGGCGAGCCTCGACGCGGGCGCGCCGGACAACGTCACGATCGTCCTCCTCGACATCGGCGACGAGCGGGAGGCGCTCAGCGAACCGATCACGGTCGGCTCGGCCGCGGGCGCCGAGCAGTACTCGTCCGCCGCCACCCGGCGGCAGCCGCGCCTGCCCTCGCTCCTCCTCCACCCGCTCAAGCCGACGGTCGTCGAGGATTCGCACTACGAGCCCGAGGCGGACGAATACCTCGACGCGCTCATCGCCGAGCATCGGCGCCGCGTCATCCGGCGCCGCGTCACCGCGATCGTCGCGGTCGTCCTCGCCGCCGCGGCGCTCGTCGCGGCCGTCGTGCTCGGCTACCAGTACACACAGACGCAGTACTACGTCGGCGAGTACAACGGGCGGGTGGCGCTGTACCAGGGAGTGAATGCGGAACTCGGCCCGCTGCGCCTCTCCCACATGATCCGCGTCACGAACATCGAGCTCGAAGACCTGCCCGATTGGCGGCGCGCCCGCGTCGAGGCGTCGATCCCGGCGCCCGACGTCGACCGCGCGGAAGCGATCCTCGAGGAGTTGAACGATGCCGCGCAACGCTGACCGCAAGGGCGGGGCGATGAGCCAGCTCACCGGCACGATCGTCGTGCGCCTGCGGGAGCCCGCGCGCCTGCGGAACGTCGAGCTCCCGATGCTCCTCCTCGCGTTCGCGCTCGCGGGTGGCGCGATCGCCCTCGTCGAGGTGGGCGCGACCGACGCCGTGCAGCCGGCGACGCTGTGGGCGGCCGGCTGCCTCGCCGTCCTCGTCCTCGCGATCCACGTCATCCTCCGCGTGACCGCGCGCGAGGCCGACCCGTTCGTCCTCCCCATCGGGACGCTCCTCACCGGGCTCGGGATCGCCGAGATCCACCGCATCGACCTCGCGTACGAGTTCACCGGGTGGGACGCCGCCGGCATGCGGCAGATCGTGTGGGCCGGCATCGCGATCGCGCTCGCGGCCGTCGTGCTCCTCGCGCTGCGCAACCATCGCGTGCTCCAGCGCTACCGCTACCTCGCGATGCTCGTCGGCATCATCCTCCTCGTCCTCCCGATGCTCCCCGGCATCGGTCAGGAGCAGAACGGGGCCCGGCTCTGGGTCGCGATCGGGCCGTTCTCGTTCCAGCCGGGCGAGTTCGCGAAGGTCGCGCTCGCGACCTTCTTCGCCGGCTACCTCGTCACGGCCCGCGACTCGCTCTCCATGGTCGGCAGGCGGTTCCTCGGTCTTCGGCTGCCGCGGGCGCGCGACTTCGGGCCGATCCTCGTCGTCTTCGCGGCCTCGATGCTCGTCCTCGTCGTGCAGCGCGACCTCGGCACGGCGCTCCTGTACTTCGGGCTCTTCCTCGTCATGCTCTACGTCGCGACGGGACGCGGCAGCTGGATCGCGATCGGCCTCATCCTGTTCGGCGGCGGCGCGGCGATCGCGAGCCAGACCCTGAGCTACGTCAACTGGCGCTTCGAATCCTGGCTCGACGCGTTCAACCAGGAGAACTACGACGCGATCGGCGGGAGCTTCCAGCTCGTGCAGGGCATGTTCGGTCTCGCCGCCGGCGGAATGTTCGGCACGGGCCTCGGTCGCGGCCGTCCCGACATCACGCCGCTCGCGCAGAGCGACTTCATCATCGCCTCGCTCGGGGAGGAGATCGGTCTCGTCGGCCTCTTCGCCGTCCTCGCGCTCTACCTGCTCTTCGTCGCCCGCGCGTTCCGGGTCGGTTTCGCCGGCACCGACGACTTCGGCCGGCTCCTCGCCGTCGGCCTCGGCTTCGTCGTCGCCCTCCAAGTCTTCGTCGTCATCGGCGGCGTGACTCGCGTCATCCCGCTGACGGGCCTCACGACGCCGTTCCTCGCCGCCGGCGGCTCCTCGCTCATGGCGAACTGGATCATCGTCGCGCTCCTCCTCCGGCTCTCCGACGGCGTGCGATCCGGCCCGCAGTTCGTGATCGAGCCGGAGCGCGAGCGCTCGCGTCTGGTGGTGGGCGCATGAGCCCGCGCGCGAACCAGGGCGGCGGCGCCATGACGAAGGAGCTTCGCCGCACGAGCCTCATCGTCCTCGCGATGTTCCTGAGCCTGTTCGTGTCGACGTCGATCATCCAGGTCGTCGCCGCCGACGAGCTGCGCGCCGACGGACGCAACTCGCGGACGTTCTACGAGAACGTCTCGGTCAATCGCGGCCCGATCCTCGTCGCCGGGACGCCCGTCGCGTACTCGGTGCCGAGCGAGGGCCCGATCGAGTACCAGCGCGTCTACGCGAACGGGCCGCTGTACGCGCCGATCACGGGATACCTCACGATCGGGCAGGGGAACACGGGCCTCGAGGCCGCGCTCAACGACTACCTGACCGGCGCCACGGGAGGGCAGTTCTTCGATCAGGTGAATGCGATCCTCACGGGCCAGGAACCGCAAGGCGCCGCGGTCGAGACGACGATCGACCCCGTGCTCCAGCAGACCGCATGGGATGCGCTCGGCGACCTCCAGGGCGCGATCATCGCGATCGAGCCGAAGACCGGCCGGATCCTCGCGATGGTGTCGAAGCCGACGTTCGACCCGAACGCGCTCGCGGTGCACGACACGGAAGCGGTCATCGAGACGTACGAGGCGCTCATCGCCGACCCGAACGAGCCGCTCATCAACCGCGCCATCGGCGGCGCCCTCAACCACCCCGGCTCGACCTTCAAGCTCGTCGTCGCGTCGGCGGCCCTCGAGAGCGGCCGGTACACGCCCGAGTCGACGTTCCCGAACCCCTCCGAGCTCCAGCTGCCCCAGTCGACGGCGCTCATCCACAACGACACGGGTCAGGCGTGCGGCTCCGGCGCGCCCCAGGTGACGCTCTACGACGCCCTGCGCTACTCGTGCAACATCCCGTTCGCCGAGCTCGGCGCCGAGCTCACGTACCGGGCCATCCGGGAGCAGGCGGTGAAGTACGGGTTCGACACGTCGATCGCGATCCCGATGGAATCGACGCCGAGCGTGTACCCGCGCGTCCTCGACGCGCCGCAGACGATGCTCTCCGCGTTCGGGCAGTCGGACGTGCGCGCGTCCCCGCTCCAGATGGCGATGGTCTCCATGGCGATCGCGAACTCGGGCACGCTCATGACGCCGACGCTCGTCGACGCCGTCATCGCGCCGGACCAGACGACGCTCGAGTCGTTCGAGCCGCAGACGTTCGGGCAGCCGATCAGCCAGACCACGGCGGCCGCGCTGACTGCCATGATGGTGGCAGCCGTCGAAAGCGGACCCGCTCGGGACGCCGGCATCGACGGCTTCACGGTGGCAGGCAAGACGGGCACGGCAGAGAACGGCCCGGACGAGCCGTACACGCTGTGGTTCACCGGATTCGCTCCTGCCGAGGATCCGGAGATCGCGATCGCGGTCGTGATCGAGAACGGCGCGGGGCTCGGCCAAGAGGGCACGAGCGCGATCGCCGCTGGCATCGGCAGGAGGGTGATTGAGGCGGTGATGAATCGGTGAGACCGGCGAACGGGTTGACGTTCGGCGGGCGGTACCAGCTGGGTAACCGCATCGCGATCGGCGGCATGGGCGAGGTCTGGCAGGCGACCGATCTCGTGATCGGGCGCACGGTCGCGATCAAGATCCTCAAGGACGAGTACACGGGCGATCCCGGGTTCCTGGAGCGATTCCGCGCCGAGGCCCGCCACGCCGCCCTCGTCAACCACGAGGGCATCGCGAACGTGTACGACTACGGCGAGGAGGAGGGGAGCGCCTACCTCGTCATGGAGCTCGTCCCCGGCGAGGCGCTCTCGGCGCTCATCGAGCGCGACCGCAGCCTCCCCGTCGACAAGGTCCTCGATATCGTCGCCCAGACCGCGGCGGCGCTGCATGCGGCGCACGTCGCCGGGCTCGTCCACCGCGACATCAAACCCGGGAACCTCCTCATCACCCCCGAGGGGCGGGTCAAGATCACCGATTTCGGCATCGCCCGCATCGCCGACCAGGTCCCGCTCACCGCGACGGGGCAGGTCATGGGGACCGTGCAGTACCTGTCGCCGGAGCAGGCGAGCGGCAAGCCCGCGTCGCCGCAGACCGACATCTACTCGCTCGGGATCGTCGCGTACGAGGCGCTCGCCGGGAAGCGGCCGTTCACGGGCGAGTCGCAGGTCGCGATCGCGATGGCGCAGATCAACGACACCCCGCCCGACCTCCCGCCGTCGATCCCGGAATCCGTCCGCAACCTCGTTTTCTCGTGCATCGCGAAGAACCCGAAGGACCGGCCCGCGACCGCCCAGCACCTTGCGCGCGCCGCGATGTACCTGCGTCGCGGCGACGTCGCCGCCGCGGCCGCGGCGGTGCCGGGGGTGCTCAGCACGGGAATGCTCGCCTCGGTCGCCGGCGCCCCTGCGGCGGCCGACGCCGCGACGACGGTGCTCCCGGGCGGTTCGGGCGCGAACCCGCCGACCAAGCCGACCGCGATCCACCCGGTGCCCGCGGCGCCGGCGCCCGATCGCGACGAGCGGCGCCGGCAGCCGCCGTGGCTCTGGCCGCTCGTCGCGATCATCGCCGTCCTCGCGGTCGCGCTCATCGCGATCATCGCGGCGATCGCGCTGAACGCGAACGACGAGCCGCCCGCCGAGTCCACTTCGGCGGTCCCGACGACCGCGGCGACCACATCCTCGAGCCCGCCGCCCACCTCGGCGGAGCCGACGACCGTCGAGATCGACCGCAACGCGGTGCTCGGCCGCACGGAGGGCGAGGTCCGGCAGTACCTCGAGTCGATCGGGCTGCGTCTCGATGCGCGGACCGGCAGCAACGCCCCGAGCGAGAGCGATGTCGGGCTCGCCTACGACGTCCAGCCGTGCTGCACCGCCCAGCGCGACCAGGTCATCACGGTCATGTTCCACGGCGACTACATCCCCGAGACGCCCATTCTCCCGACCCCGGGGACGATGTCGGGCCCGAGCGGCAATCCGGCCCCCGGCGACGTCGTCACGGTCAGCTGGCCCGCGTACTCCTGCCCCGAGGGGATGCCGCTCACCGGGTACCTCGTCGCGGTCTTCCCGCCCGGCGCCTCCCCGTACAGCGTCCAAGCGGGCCCGGACGCGACGTCGGCGGACATCACGCTCGGCCCCGAGCCGGGGGCGAACGACGTGAGCTACCAGGCGAACTGCTCCGGGACGCTCTCGAACTCGAGTGCCACGCTGACGATCACGACGCAAGCCGCTGGCGGCGAGTAGTCGCGGGTGCGAGCCTGGGTCCCCTCGGTTTCCGGCCGATAGACTTCGGCGAGCACCAGGAGGAGAACCAGCCATGAGCGATGAAGTGGCGCAGCGCGTCCGCGTGCTCGCCGATCGCTACGAGCTCGGCGAGGCGATCGGCCGCGGTGGCATGTCGGACGTGTACGTCGGGATGGACCGGCGGCTCGGGCGGCGCGTGGCGATCAAGCTCCTGCGACCGAATCTCGCCGAGGACGCGTCGTTCCGGGCCCGCTTCCGCCGCGAGGCGCACGACGCCGCGAAGATGGCCCACCCGACGATCGTCCGCATCTTCGACGCCGGCGAGGAGGCCGTCCCGGGTCCAGACGGCGTCGAGCAGCTCGTGCCGTTCATCGTCATGGAGCACGTCGACGGCCGGCTGCTGCGCGACATCATCGCGGACGGGCCCGTCCCGCAGGCCGAGGCCGCTCGCATCGTCGAACAGATCCTGATCGCCCTCGAGTACTCGCACCGTGCGGGCGTCATCCATCGCGACATCAAGCCCGGCAACGTCATGGTGACCCGCAACGGCCAGGTCAAGGTCATGGACTTCGGAATCGCGCGCGCGATCTCCGAGTCGGCGGCGACGATCGCCGAGACGAGCCACATCGTCGGCACCGCGCAGTACTTCTCCCCGGAGCAGGCCCGCGGCGAGGCCGTCGACGCGAGGACCGACCTGTACTCGACGGGCGTCGTCCTCTACGAGCTCCTCACGGGCCGCCCGCCCTTCCAGGGCGACAACCCCGTCGCCGTCGCCTACCAGCACCTCAACGTCGAACCCGTCCACCCGCGGACGATCAACCCGGCGGTGTCGCCCGCGATGGAGGCGGTCGTCCTCCACGCGCTCGCGAAGGACCCGGGGCGTCGCTACCAGAGCGCGGCGGAGTTCCGCACGGAGCTGCAGACCGCCGCGAGCGGCCAGATCCCGGTGCGCGCGACCCCGCGGCCCGACGATTTCAACGCGACCCTCTTCGGCACCCCCTCGGCCGCGGAGCAGGCGACGCTGCGGCAGCTGTCGACCGAGGTCGACGATCGGGCGCTGCGCACGACGAATCGCCCCCCGGTGCTGTGGATCTGGGCCGGCATCGTGGTCCTCGCCGGCATCGTCGCCGCGGTCGGCTACTGGATCGTGACGCTGCAGCCCGCGGACCTCACCGAGGACCTCGTCGTCGACGTGCCCGATGTCATCGGGCTGCACTACGACGAGGCCGCGGAGGAGCTTGAGGCGGCCGGGCTCGTACCGCAGCGCGTCGACGAGATGAGCGAGACCGTCGAGTCCGGGCTCGTCCTCAAGACCGAGCCGGCGCGGGACACCTCCGTGCAGCGCGGCCAGGTCGTCGAGGTCGTCGTGTCGAGCGGCCAACCGCTGCAGGCGATCCCGGACGTCTCGCGGATGGACGAGGCGAGCGCGCGCGCGACACTCGAGGGCGCGGGCTTCACGATCGGCAGCGTGAGCTCGACGACGAGCGGCGACATCCCCGGTGGGACGGTCATCTCGACGGACCCGGGCCCGGGGACGCAGGTCGCGGGCGGCACCCCCATCAATCTCGTGCTCTCGAACGGCCTCGTGACGATCCCCGACGTGCGCGGGATGCCGCTCGCCGACGCCCACAGCACGCTCACCGGGCTCGGTCTCAACGTCAAGACCGTCATCGTCCCGTCGTGCAGCGGCGGCGCCGTGCAGTCGCAATCGACCATGGGCGACCAGCCGCAGCATTCGAACGTCGAGATCGCCGCGTGCGTCCCTTGACGCCGGCGGTCGCTACGTCGCCGCGATGAGGGGCGAGAGTCCTTTCGCCGTCTCGGCCGCCTCGGGGAGCCCCGCGATCGCGAGCCAGTTCCCGAGCATTCGGTAGCCTCCCTCCGTGAGGACCGACTCGGGGTGGAACTGGACGCCGAAGATCGGGCGCTCGCGGTGCTTGAGCCCCATGATGACGCCGCCCTCGGTCCGGCTCGTGACCTCGAGCGAATCGGGAACCGTCCCGTCGACGACGGCGAGCGAGTGGTATCGCGTCGCCGTGAAGGGCCGCGGCACGCCGTCGTAGAAGTCGCTCTCGTCGTGCACGATGCGGGAGGTCTTGCCGTGCATGAGCTCCTCCGCGTGCGTGACGGTCGCGCCGAGCGCCTCCGCGATCGCCTGGTGCCCGAGGCAGACACCGAGGAGCGGCCGGCCGGTCTCGACCGCGACGTGCACGAGCGGAATGCTCACGCCGGCCTCGGCGGGCGTGCCGGGGCCGGGCGAGATGAGGAGCGCGTCGTATCGCGAGGCCGTCTCCGCGAGGGACGCCGCGGCGATCGCGTCGTTGCGGACGACGTCCGTCTCGGCCCCGAGCTGCAGGAGATAGCCGTTGAGCGTGTAGACGAAGCTGTCGTAGTTGTCGATGACGAGCACTCGCATCAGGGGCCGCCTCCCACGGTCACGTCCTGCTGGAAGAAGCTCGCCTCGACCCACGGGAAGACCCACAGGACGCAGACGGTGAGGACCACCGCGACGATCAGGAGCAGGATGAGCACCCTAACCCATGCCGGGCCCGGAAGCACTCGCCACAGTGCGGCATACATTCAGGCGACTCCCTCGTACCGGTCCGCGATCTCCGCCGGCGGCCCGTCCGCGCGCGGGAACCACGTGTCGAACACGGCGTAGGCGATGTAGCGCTCCTGCGCGGAGTAGCGCGGGTTGCACGACGTGAGCGTCATGACGCGGTCGCCAGGAGCGGCACCCGGCATCTGCGGGACGGCCTGGAGGACGTCGACCCCGTCGGGGAGGACGTACTCGCGCGAGCGGTAGATGTAGCGGTACCAGCCCTCCGACGTCTCGACGTAGAGCGCGTCGCCGGGTCGTAGCTGCTCGATCGCCCACAGCGGGCTCCCCCACGTCGTCCGATGTCCCGCGACGGCGAAGTTGCCGACGTCGCCCGGCATCGCCGTGCCCGGATAGTGGCCGAGGCCGATCGTGTTGAGGACGTCGTCGAGCGTCACGCCCTCGGCGATCGCGGCGGTGTAGTCCTGGCCCCAGCGCGGGACGATGAGCGTCGCGAAGATCTGCGCGTGATCGACCGCGGCGATCGGCGGAGGCGGCTCCTGGCTGCCGGCCTCGGCGGGCTTCGAGCCGACGCCGAGACTCTTCGACCACTCGAGCGTGACCTCCTCGGCGATGTGCGACTGCTCCGCGGCGACGATGCGGTCGTTGATCCACAGCTGCCACGCGAGGAAGAGGAGCACGAAGACGCCCGCGGTGACCATGACCTCGCCGAGCACGCCGATCGTCGCGACGACCCAGCCGACTCGCCGACGACGACGCGTCCGCCGGCGCGGCGGCGCGGCGCCGTCGCGGGTGTCCGTCGCTGGGGTCGTCACACGAGTGATCTTAGGCCGCCGCGCGCGCACAGGGCCCGGCGAAGGCCCCGCGCTAGACTGCCGGCCATGGCTCGAAGCAGATCACGGCAGGTCGAGACCGCTCCGGAGCAGGACGCTGCGTCGCGGGAGGCGGCGCCGAACCCCGTCTGGTACAAGCCGATCATGTTCGGCTTCATGCTCCTCGGCCTCGCGTGGCTCCTCGTGTACTACATCAGCGGATCGCGACTGCCCCTCCCCGAGCTCGGCAACTACAACATCGGAATCGGGATCGGCATCATGCTCGTCGGCTTCCTCATGACGACGCGCTGGCGCTGAAACGGGGAATCACATCGATGTAATTCGTCCCCAGGTGTGCACAACCCTGTGGATGGCTCCCGCTTGCTTCAGATGAGGAAGCGCACGACGACGCACGCGAGGAGCACGACGAGCACGGCGGCGACGAGCCCGGCCTGACGGCTGCGATTCCGCGGCCCGCGCGTGCGCTGGAAGATCCAGCCGAGCGCGGCGCCGACGACGAGGCCCCCGACGTGCGCCTGCCACGAGATGTTGACGCCCGGCAGGAACCCGATCACGAGGTTGAGCACGATGATGACGAGCAGCTGCGTGCCGTTCGCGCCGAGCCCTCGCAGGACGACGAAGAACGCCGCGAACAGTCCGAAGACGGCGCCGCTCGCGCCGATCACGACCGTCGACGGCGCGAGCAGGAGCACGGCGACCGCACCGCCGAATGCGGACGCGAGGTAGAGCAGGACGAACCGCCCCCGACCGAGCATCTGCTCGAGGATCGGCCCGACGATCGCGAGCGAGTACATGTTCAGCAGGATGTGGAAGATGGAGCCGGTCGAGTGGAGGAAGGCGTACGTCACCATCGTCCACGGCAGGACCGTCGTCGCCGGGGGCCAGTAGGCGAGCAGGTTCGTGAACGCGGGCGCGAGGAGGAACTGGAGCGCCCACGCGACGATGCACAGCGCGATGATCGACCACGTGACGATCGGTGTCCGGCCCCCCGGTCGGAAGATCCGAGCGAGCCTCCGGCTGAACTGGCTCACGCTGTCCGGGCCCGGCTCAGCGCTCGACGACCGTGACGCCGGTGATGACGACGTCGTCGAGCGGACGATCGCTCGCGTCCGTCTCGACCGCCTCGATCGCGTCGACGACCGCCCGCGAGGCGTCGTCGGCGACCTCGCCGAAGATCGTGTGCTTGCCGTCGAGCCACGGCGTCGGGACCGTCGTGATGAAGAACTGGGAGCCATTCGTGCCCTCGACCTGACCCGTCACCGGATTCATGCGCTTGCCGGCGTTCGCCATCGCGAGGAGGTAAGGCCGGTCGAAGCGCAGCTCGGGGTGGATCTCGTCGTTGAACGTGTAGCCCGGTCCGCCGATGCCGCGGCCCAGCGGGTCGCCGCCCTGGAGCATGAAGTCCTTGATGATGCGGTGGAAAATGACGCCGTCGTACAGCGGCTCGCTCGTCGTCGCGCCGGTCGCGGGGTGCGTCCACTCCTTCGTCCCGGTCGCGAGGCCGACGAAGTTCGCGACCGTCTTCGGGGCGTGGTTCCCGAAGAGGTCGACGACGATGTCGCCCTTGTTCGTCGAGATGGTCGCGGTCGCAGTCGAGAGGGCCATGCTTCGATTCTCCCATCAGAGCGCCGAGCATCCGCCGAGTGCGCGCCTGCGGGACGCGTGCCACAATGACCGCATGGCTCGCCGACCGAAGCTCACGGACATGGAACGCCTCAAGCGCGAGGCCGAGGATCTCTGGGAGCACCAGCAGGACGTGCTCAAGGAGGCCAGGAAGCTCGCTCGAGAGGCAGGGCACCACGCGGGCGACTTCACCCGCAAGGAGGTCGCGCCCCGGGTGCGGGGCGCGTACAAGAGCGGCATCTCCGCCCTCGGCAGTGCGATCGCGACCGTGCAGGCATTCCGGGACAAGCAGGTGCGGGACGCGCTCTCGGGTGTCGGGCGCGTGCGATTCCAGTCGCCCGTCTACATCGCCGCGCCGCCCCCGCCGCCGAAGGCCAAGGTCGGGCGGTGGGTCCTGCTCGGCATCGGGATCGTCGCGGCCGGCGCCGTCGGCTACGCGGTGTGGCAGACGCTCCGCGCCGACGATGACCTGTGGATCGAGGACGAGAGCTCGGAGGCGCTCGAGCCCGCAGCGACGCAGGAGACGGCGCCCGTCATCTGAGCGGCGGCCGACCGCCTCGTTCACCGCGGCGCCGCGTTCAGGCGAGCGCTGCGATTCGTGGCGCGAGACGCGACACCCGCTCGCGGATCTCCTCGAGGGCGACGTCGAACGCTGCGGGGGATCCGCTCGCCACCGGGTCGGCGATGGACCAATGGATCGCCATCGGGAGGGCGAGCTCCTCGTGCGCGCGATCGCACACCGTCACCACGACGTCAGACGCCTCCGCGACGTCGGCGAACGCGCGCGGCCGCTTCGGCGAGAGCGGGAGACCGTGACGCGCGGCTGCGGCGAGCGCCCCCGGCTCGATCTCCGCGGCCGGATGCGTACCGCCGGAGGCGCACGGGATCGGACTGGCCGTGGTCCAGATCGCCTCCGCGAGCTGGGATCGCGCCGAGTTCGCGGTGCACACGAAGACGACACGACGGGCGGCCGCGCGGGCATTGGGAGCGAGTTCCGCGACGGCATCGGGGACGAGCCGGACGTAGCTGCGCCGCCGGTCCGCGTCGGACCGTCGGCGCGTCACGATGCCGGCGTGCTCGAGCACGCCGAGGTGGTGCGCGAGCAGGCTGGAGGAGATGCCGAGAGCCAGCTGGAGCTCGCGAGGCGAGCGATCACCGAGGCTGAGAAGATCGGCGATCCGGAGTCGCGCGGGGTCCGCGAGGGCGGCGTGGCGCGCTGCCCGGGCTCCCAGATCGCTCAGCTCAACATTCATTGACTCAATGTTGACTGAGCTATCTTCTTCCGTCAAGATGGCCGGGTGACCGCGCCCCGACTCGCCGAGCCGTCCGACGCGGAGGCGCCGCTGCGGCGCGGCGCGGTCGCCGAATTCCTCGGCACGGGTCTGCTCGTCGCCGTGATCGTCGGCTCGGGTATCGCCGCCGCGCGTCTCTCACCGTACGATCAGGGCCTCCAGCTCCTCGAGTCGAGCGTCGCGACAGCGCTCGGGCTGTTCGCGATCATCGCGCTCTTCGGACCCATCTCGGCACACATCAATCCCGTCATCACGCTCGCCGCGCTTGTCCTCGGACCCAGGTGGTCACCGGCGCGATCCGCCGTGACCGTCGTCTCGCAATGCGCGGGCGCCGTCGGCGGCGCGCTGCTCGCGAACGCGATGTTCGGGGTCGCCCAGGGCGTCGCGACGACCGCGCGGGCGAGCGCCGAGACGATTCTCGCCGAGATCGTCGCGACCGCGGGCCTCGTGCTCCTCGTCTTCGTGCTCGTGCGCACCGGTCGCGCCGGACTCGTCGCGCCCGCGGTCGGCGCGTACATCGGCGCCGCGTACTGGTTCACCTCGTCGACGTCGTTCGCCAACCCCGCTGTGACGCTCGGCCGAGTCTTCAGCGACACGTTCGCCGGCATCGAGCCGGGCTCCGCCGTCGCCTTCGTCACCGCACAACTCGTCGGCGGAGCGGTCGGCGTCCTCCTCACCCTCCTCCTCGTTCCGAAAGGCCGCCCATGACTCGCCTCCTGATCGTCGGCGGGAGCGACGCCGGCATCACCGCGGCGCTGCGGGCTCGCGAGCTCGACCCCGCCGCCGACGTCACCGTCGTCGTCGCCGACGCCTACCCGAACTTCTCGATCTGCGGCATTCCCTACTACTTCACCGGCGAGGTGCGACCGTGGCAGTCGCTCGCGCACCGGACGGTCGCCGAACTCGAGGCGACAGGCATGCGATTGCGGCTCGATACGCTCGCGACCGCGATCGACGTCGAGGCGAAGCGGCTCGAGGTGGCCGGCGAGCACGGACTCGAGTCGATCGGTTACGACGAGCTCATCGTCGGCACCGGCGCGCTCCCGTCTCGCGCCGGCATTCGCGGCCTCGTCGGTCCCGCCGCGCTCGGCGCCGCCGACGGGGTCCACGTCATGCACAGCATGAGCGACACCTTCGCGCTCGAGCGGGATCTTGCGGAGCGATCGCCCGGCAGCGCGGTCATCATCGGCGCCGGTTACGTCGGGCTCGAGATGGCGGAGGCCTTCCGGAGCCGGGGCATGCGCGTCCTCCAGATCCAGCGCGGCACCGAAGTGCTCTCCACGCTCGATCCCGAGCTCGGTCGCCTCGTGCGAACGGAACTCGAGTCCCACGGCGTCGACGTGCAGCTCGACTCGACCGTGCACGCGATCGATCGCTCGAATGACGGTCTCGTCGTCTCGGGCGTGCGTCGCGGCGAGCCCTTCACCGTGCGGTCGGAGCTCGTCCTCGCCGTCGTCGGCGTCCGGCCGAACACCGCCCTCCTCGAGCGAGCCGGAGCGCGGCTCGGCGCTGGCGGCGCAGTCGTCGTCGACGAAGCGATGCGCACCGGTCTCCCCCACGTCTGGGCGGCGGGAGACGGCGTCGTCACGCACCACCGGCTCCTCGGCGAGACGTACCTCCCGCTCGGCACGACGTCCCACAAGCAGGGCCGCGTCGCCGGTGAGAATGCGCTCGGAGGCGCGGCGCTCTTCGCAGGCTCGGTCGGCACGCAAGTCGTCAAGGTGTTCGACCTCGTCGCTGCCCGTACAGGACTCCGCTCCCGGGAAGCCGTCCAAGCCGGGTTCGATCCCTTGACGGTCGCCGCGAGCGCCGACGATCACAAGGCGTACTACCCGGGGGCGAACCCGATCGAATTCCGCGTCACCGGGGGTGCGGGCGACCACCGGCTGCTCGGCGCACAGCTCGTCGGCCGGCGCGGCTCGGAGGTCGCCAAGCGCGTCGACACGTTCGCGAGCGCGCTCTACGCCGGGCTCACGGTCGAGCAGCTCTCCGACCTCGACCTGTCCTACACACCTCCGCTCGGTTCGCCGTGGGACGCCGTTCAGGTCGCCGCGCAGACCTGGGAGCGCGCGGCGCGCGCCGCGGTCGCGACGCCAGTCCGCTGAGCGGCGCCGCCAGGGCGGCCTCACGGCCGGACGGTCCAGGATGGCCTCGTGGACATCCCCTCCTGGTTCGTCAACCCGCGCGCGCGGGACTGGCGGACGCGTCCGCTCGGTCAGGACGCCGCCGCCTTCCATCGCGCGCTCCCCGGCTACGCTCCGACACGACTCGTCGAGCTGCCCCAGCTCGCCGCCGAGCTCGAGGTCGGGCGCGTCTTCGTGAAGGAGGAGTCCTCGCGATTCGGGCTCCCCGCGTTCAAGTTCCTCGGCGCCTCGTTCGCGGTCGCGCGCGAGCTCGCCCGGCGCTGGGGCGTCGAGGGCGTCCCCGGGCTCGAGTCGCTCCGCGAACGCGCCGCCACCGAGCCGCCCGTCGAGCTCATCGCCGCGACCGACGGCAACCACGGGCGCGCGGTCGCCCACGCCGCCGCGCTCATCGGCCTGCCGGCGCGCATCTTCTTCCCCGCGTCGATCTCCTCGGCGGCGAAGACCGCGATCGCGGCGGAAGGCGCCACCGCCATCGAGCTCGACAAGCCCTACGACGAGGTCGTCGACGCCGCGGTCGCCGCGGCCGCGGAAGCGGGCGATCGCGGCCTCCTCGTGCAGGACAGCGCGCGACCGGGCTACGAGTCGGTGCCCGCGGCGATCGTCGAGGGCTACACGACGCTCCTCGCGGAGGCGTTCGAGCAGATGGCCGAAGCGGGCGCCGAGCCGCCGGGGATGATCGCGGTCCCCGTCGGCGTCGGTTCGCTCGCCGAGACGATCGTCCGCGCGGTGCGATCGCGCGGGGATGAGACCGCGGTGCTGAGCGTCGAGCCGTCGTCGGCGCCGAGTGTCATCGCGGCGCTCGCGGCCGGCGAACCGGTCGCCGTCCCGACGGGCGAGACGATCATGAAGGGCCTCAATTGCGGGACGGTCGCCGCGAACGCGTGGCCGGCCCTCCGCGACGGCCTCGACCTCGCCGTCGTCGTTGACGACGCGGCGGCGCTCGAGGCGATGCGCGACCTCCAGGCGCTCGGCGTCGACGCCGGCCCGTGCGGGGCCGCCTCGCTCGCGGGCGCGCGGGCAGTGCTCGCCGAGCCGGTGCGCCGCATGCTCACGGGCATCGGGATGTCGCGCTCCGTGCTCCTGCTCTCGACCGAGGGACGAGCGGCGAATCCGCTCCCAGGGTCCTGAAGCCGGCGGCGGCTCCGCGCGAGCGCGCAGTCGGGATCGCTAGCATGCGGGAATGCCCGAGAACCTGCTCTGGACCCTCGCGCTCGTCGTCGGTGGCCCGATCGCGATCGCCGCGATCGCGATGTGGTCCACGCGCGACCGCCGCCGCGCTGGCGCCGCGAAGCGGACGGGCGGCGGGGGCGTCGGCATGGGCGGCGTCGGCGGGTTCGGCGTGATCGACGAGATCTTCCATCCCAATGCGAAGGACGCCCGCGAGATCTGGGAGGCGCAGACCGAGCTCCCCGCCCCGGCCCCGATTCCCGGCGACCGGCCCGACCTCGACGCCGGGCGGATCACGATCGTGCTCCCGGCCGACGATCCCGCCGAGCAGCACAAGCCGTGATCTCGGCGCGCCCCGCATTGGGGCGCCGATGAGCGCGACGCGTCTGCCAGAATGCGGGGCGTGAGGGGAATCATTCGTCGCCACTTGGCCGCGCTCGGAATCGCGGCCGCCGTGCTCGGGACCGTCGCGGCGCTCGCGCCATCAACCGCGTTCGCCGATTCGGCGTGCCCGACCGAGCCGCCCGCGCAACCGCTCGTCGCGTGCATCCCGCTCGGGACGGACGCGCCGATCCTCGACAGCGCGCGCACCGCGGACGGCGCGATGCTCGTCGTCGTCGCGCCGGACGACGCCGACACGAACACGTGGCTCATCGACACGGGCTCGAACGAGGTCGTGATGTCGTACCGGCTCGACGGGACGCCGTACGCCGTCGACGTCGATGACGCGGGGCGGGCGTTCGTGTTCACCGCCGAGGGCTTCGTGCACGTCGTCGACGTCAACGCGCCGCTCGCGAGCGCTCGATACGACCTCGACCCCGCGCCGGACTCGGCGATCCTCGACCTCGCCGTCTCCCCCGACGGGAGCCGACTCGCCTACACCGACGGCTTCACGCTCTCCGTCGCCGACGTCGATCTCGACGTCAGCACCTGGACGGTCGAGCAGTCGCCGGAGATCGCGACCGAGTACCCCGCGCAGCTCGAACTCCACTCGACCGGCGAGGGACTGCGCGGCACGGTCGCCGTCATCGACATGTCCGGATCGGAATGGGCCGGCCAGCTGCGGACCTTCGATCCGGATGCCGTCTCGAGCGGGTTCCTGTCGACGCACCCGCTCCCCGACGCCGGCATCGCGCCGTTCATCGCGTCGGCGCTCACGCGAGACGACGCGGCGGGGCGTGCGCTCTACGCGGGAGCGGGCGGCGTCGTGTGGGCGCTCCCCGACGGCACGCCGGACGGCACGCCCGCGACGGTCCTGACCGAGGACGCGGGCGGCCCAGAGCCCCTCGCGATCGCGCTCACCGGAGACGGCAGCAGACTCCTCACGGCCGGCTGCAGCTGCGACGCGTTCTGGATCACGGCGCTCGGCTCGCCGCCGACGGGCGAGGAGCTCCCGACGGGACTCGACGACGTCGAGCCCGCTTCGGTCGTCCACCATCCGACCCGGCCGTTCGCCTACTTCTCCGGCAACGACACGGACACGGCAGCGGCGTTCGTCTGGGTCGTCATGACGGGCGCGATGCCCGGGACCCTCTCGCTCCACGGCGCCGACGGCGGCGTCCCACCGCTCCAGGCGAACCAGGGCGACACGATCGAGCTGAGGGTGTTCGGCGCCGATGCCGCCGGCAACCCGCTCGACGTCACCGGTGACACCGTGTTCTCGAGCAGCGTCGCGACCGACGTCGTCTCGGGCAACCGCATCGGCTTCCCGACCGCGTCGCCGCACGTCATCACGGCGACGTACGGGCCGAGCGGCGCGACGGCGAGCATCACGGTCGAGGTCAAGGCGATGCTCCCGCCGACGGGCGCCGACTCGGCGGCGACAGCGGCGCTCGCCGCCCTCGCGCTCGCCGCGGGGCTCGCGCTCCTCGCGGGCGCCGCGCGGTTCCGCCGCCGCACGCGCTAGGGAGCCCCTCCCCGCCTGCCCAGTGTGCGCATTCCGCTGCGGAGAGCGGCACGGAGCGACGGAATGCGCACACTCCCCGGGCGGGAGTGCGCGCCGGCAGCCGCATTCCGCGCAATGAGCAGCGGGCCCGGTCCGAAGACCGGGCCCGCCGTCGACTCAGCCCGTCAGAGGTTCGGCTCGACCTGCGAGGTGTAGATGCCCTCGATCGTCGCGGCGAGCTGGTCGAGCGTCGACTGCACGTCCGCTTGCGTCGTGTTGATCGCGGTCACCGCGAGCGCCATCTCGCCGTCGGCGCCCGGGAGGAACACGCGAGCGTAGTCCTGCGGCCGGATGCGGGCGAGCTGGTCGATCGCGGTCTGGGCGAGCGGGTTCGGGCCCGTGAGCGCCGAGGTGTCCGCGTTCGCGTTGACCGGGATGTAGCCCGTCGCGGCCGAGAACTTGATCGAGTTCTCCGGGTTCGTGAGGAACTTGATGAACATCGCGGCAGCGAGCTGGTTCTCGACCGGGACGCCCGCGGTGATCGAGACGCCCGTGCCGCCCGTCGGGACGACGCGGTCGGACTCGACCGGGCCGCCGGGCAGGAAGCCGACGCCGAGCTCGAACGGGTTCCCCGCGCTCTCGAGCGCCGTCTGCGTGCCGACGAGCGAGCCGGTCGAGAGGATCGTGGCCGAGATCGCGCCCGACACGAGGTCGGTCTGGGCGCTCGTCGCGGCCTGGGTCGCCCAGCCCGCCTCGTAGATCGAGTCCTGCATGAACGTGAGCGCCTCGACCGCTTCCGGCGAGTTCGCCGTCACGTCGAAGCTGTCCTCGGCGGACCAGCCGGTGCCGTACCCCCAGAGGAGGTTCTGCAGCGTCCAGCCGGCGTAGCCCGCGGTCTCGGGGTAGCCGTACGCGTGGACGCCGGTGGCCGCCTGGAGCTTCGGCGCCCATTCGGCGAACTCGGCCCACGTCTCCGGGGCCCGGTCGGGCAGGCCCGCCGCCTCCCAGTGCGCCTTGTTGTAGTAGAACAGCGGGGTCGAGCGGGCGAACGGGACGCCCCACTGGGCGCCGTCATACGTGTAGTCGGCGTAGAACCCCGGCACGTAGTCGTCCGCGCTGATCCCCGCGGCCTCGAGCGCGCTGTCGAGCGGGATGATCTGCTCGTTCATGTAGAAGCGGAACCACCACACGTCCGAGAGCGTGAGGAGGTCGGGCAGGCCGCCGCCGGCCTGCGCAGCTTGGAACTTCTGCGCGGTCTCCTCGTACGACGTCGCGCTCTGCAACTCGACCTCGATGCCGGTCTCGGCGGTGAACGCGTCGATGATCTCCTGCGTGACGGCCTGCGAGCCGCCGGGGTTCGCGGAGAGGAACGTGATCTTGTCGGCGGGCTCGACGCCCGTGAAGTCGGGACCGGCGACGCCGGTCGAGGCGGTCGGCTCGGGATCGGTGCCGGCGACGGACGGGCCGGCGCAGGCGGCGAGGGCGAGCGCGACGAGACCGGCGCTCGCGACGCCGAGGAGTTTGCGGCGGGACATGTGAGTGCTTCCTTTCGATGGTGGGTGTTACTTGATCGCGCCCTGGGTCAGGCCCGCGACGATGAAGCGCTGGAGGAAGGCGAAGAGGACGAGCACCGGGACGATCACGACGACCGCGCCGGCCATGAGCATCGGGTAGATCCCCGCGTTGCCCTCCGAGTTCTGCAGGAGCGTCAGTCCGACGGGGAGCGTCGCCATCGATGACGTGCTCGTGATGACGAGCGGCCAGAGGTAGTCGTTCCATTCGTTGACGATCGTGACGAGCGCGACGGTCGCGATCGTCGGTGCGGTCACGGGGACGACGACCTGCACGAGCCGTCGGAAGTGCCCCGCGCCGTCCATCTCGGCCGCCTCGAGGAGCTCGCGCGGGAGCGAAAGGAACTGCTGGCGCAGCAGGAAGGTCCCGAATGCGGTGCCGAGGCCCGGCAGGATGATGCCCCAGTACGTGTCCCGGCCGCCGAGCCCGGCGACGAGCGTGTAGTTCGGCACGAGCGAGACCTGCGCCGGCACCATGAGGGCGACGAGGATGGCGCCGAAGATGAGGCTCTTGAACGGGAAGCGGACGAAGACGAGCGCGTACGCGGTCGTGAGGGCGAGGACCACCTTGATCGTCGCGCCGACGACCGTGACGATCGACGAGTTCAGGAAGAGGCGGCCGAAGTCGATGAGCGCGGTCGCCTCGAGGTAGGCGTCGAGCGTCGGGTCCTTCGGCAGGAGCGACACGTCGCGGGTGAGGAGCTCCCCGGGGGACTTGAGCGAGCCGATGACCATCCAGATGAGCGGAAGCGCGACGATGAGCGTCGCGATGACGAGCGGCAGGTACCCGGCGAGGATCGTGCCGAGCCAGCGGCGGGGCGCGCGGGTCGAGCTCATGCGTAGTGCACCCGTCGCTGCAGGAACCGCATCTGGACGACCGTGACGACGACGAGGATCGCGAAGAGGACGGTGGCGATCGCGGCGGAATACCCGCCGCGGTTGTAGCCCCCGAACGCCTGGAGGTAGACGTCGTACATGAGCGTCGTCGTGCCGTTGCCGAGCGGCGTCATGATGCGGATGAGGTCGAACGCCTGGAGTGAGGCGAGGATCGTCGTGAGGACGAGGAAGAACGTCGTCGGCGACAGGAGCGGCAGCGTGATCGTGAAGAAGCGCCGGAAGGGGCCGGCGCCGTCCATCGCGGCCGCCTCGAGCAGGTCGCCGGGGATCGACTGGAGGCCCGCGAGGTAGATGACGGCGCAGTAGCCGAGGTGCTTCCAGACGAAGACGATGCAGACCATGAGGAGCGAGAGGTTCGGGTCGAGGAACCACTGCGGCACGACGAGGCCCGCGGCGCGGAGCAGCTGGGAGGAGATGCCGATGTTCGGGTCGAAGATGAACGTCCAGACGAGTCCGATCCCGACGCCCGAGAGCACGAACGGCGCGAAGACCGTGGCGCGCGCAAAGGTCCTGCCGATGAGCCGTCGGTTGAGGACGAGCGCGAGCAGGAGCCCGAGGAGCATCGAGCCGCCGACCGTGACGACCGTGAAGACGAGCGTCGTCCAGAGCACCTGGGGTGCGTCTTCCGTGAAGAACTCGATGTAGTTCGCGAGCCCGACCGGGCGCGCGCGCGGGTTGCCGAGCGTCCAGTCGAGGAGCGAGAGGCGGACGTTCTGGATGATCGGCCACCAGCAGAAGACGAGAACGAGCGCGAGATTCGGCAGGACGAAGAGCAGGAAGATCCCGGCGTCGCGTCGCCCTCGGGTCGTCGACCACGCCCAGCGTCGACGCAGCCGCGAATGGGCGGCGGTCGGTCCGGGTGTGGCGGCCACCCGGGCAACGTAGGGAGCGCGCTGAAACTCAAGCCCACCCGGAGGTTACGAGTCCGGGAACCCGCGGTGACTCGCGGACGGCCCCCGCGCGTCGTGGTGCGGATGCGTCACGGTCCGAGGCATGTTCGAGCACCGGTCGCCCCGGGCTTCGACATGAGTCACATGTCGCGACTCATCAGAGACGTATCTCCCGACTCATCGCAGCGTGGAGCCTAGGGGAATCGAACCCCTGACCTCCTGCTTGCAAAGCAGGCGCTCTACCAATTGAGCTAAGGCCCCTTGCGCGGTGGATGGTGGGGCTACCAGGACTTGAACCTGGGACCTCTTCGTTATCAGCGAAGCGCTCTAACCGCCTGAGCTATAGCCCCGAGAACCAGACATCGAGCCTAGCAGAATCCGGCCCGCGGGCAGTGCGGGCTCGAGCGCTCGCTCCTCAGGAGTTCGTGAACCCGACGTGCAGGCCGCCGGTCATCTTGACGATGAAGTTGTAGAGGACGGCCGAGAGCCCGCCGAGCACGGTCAGGACGATCGTGTTGAGGGCCGCGATGACCAGGCCGAACGTCATGACGCGCTGGAACGAGAAGTCCTCGGCGAGCGTGAACGCCTGGCCCCCGAAGATGTCACCGAGGAGCGTGTCGAGCTGGCCGAGGATCCCGGTCGAGTTGAGGACGATCCAGATGAGCATCGTCGCGACGACCATGACGATGCCGAGGGCGAGCGCGACGAAGAACGAGAGCTTGAGCGCGGACCAGAAGTCGATGTAGACGAGCTTGAGACGCACCTGCTTCGTCGCCGGCCGGCGGGACGACTTCTTCTGGAGTCTCTCGGCGACGCTCGTCATGCTCCTGGCTCGTCCTTCCTTGCGGCCTCGTCGACCCCGGTCTCGTCGGCGTCGGCCGGGGCGATGTCCTGGGCCTCGAGGTTCCGCTCGCTGTTCTTCGCGATCGCGAGGATCCTGTCCTCCTCGCCGAGTCGGGCGAACACGACACCCATCGTGTCCCTGCCCTTGGCGGGGACTTCGGCGACTGCCGAGCGTACCACCTTGCCACTGGCAAGAACCACGAGGACCTCGTCCTCCTCGGACACGATGAGCGCCCCCGCGAGGTCGCCGCGATCCTCGTTGAGCTTCGCGACCTTGATGCCGAGACCCCCGCGGCCCTGCACCTTGTACTCGGCGAGCTTCGTGCGCTTCGCGTAGCCGCCCTCCGTCACGACGAAGACGTGCGCGTGCTCCTCGTCTGCGTCCGCGCGGAGCACGTCCGCGGACAGCAGGCTGTCGCCGCTGCGGAAGGACATGCCCTTGACGCCCGAGGTCGACCGGCCCATCGGCCGAAGCGCGGAATCGTGCGCCGTGAAGCGCAGGGACATGCCCTTGCGCGACACGAGGAGGATGTCGTCGGCGTCGTCGGCGAGCATCGCGGCGACCAGCTCATCGCCCTCGCGGAGGTTGATCGCGATGATGCCGCCGCTGCGGTTCGTGTCGTACTCGGTGAGCGGCGTCTTCTTGACGAGGCCGCCCGCGGTCGCCAGCACGAGGTGCTTCGCGACCGAGTAGTCCCGGATGTCGAGGATCTGCGCGATCTCCTCCCCCGGCTGGAGGGCGAGGAGGTTCGCGACGTGCTGGCCCTTCGCATCGCGGCCGCCCTCCGGGACCTCGTACGCCTTCGCGCGGTACACGCGCCCGGTGTTCGTGAAGAACAGCAGCCAATGGTGGGTCGTCGTCACGAAGAAGTGCTCGACGACGTCGTCGGCCCGCAGCTGCGCCCCCCGGACGCCCCGCCCGCCGCGGTGCTGCGACCGGTACTGGTCGCTGCGGGTGCGCTTGATGTAGCCGCCGCGCGTGACCGTGACGACCATCTCCTCCTCGGGGATGAGGTCCTCGACCGAGACGTCCCCGTCGAAGCCCGGGAGGATCGTCGTGCGGCGGTCGTCACCGTGCTTGTGCGCGATCTCCCCGAGCTCCTCCGCGATGATCGTGCGCTGGCGGGTCGGCGACGCGAGGATGTCGTTGAGGTCGCGGATCTTCGCCTCGATCGCCTCGAACTCGTCGATGATCTTCTGCCGCTCGAGCGCCGCGAGCCGGCGCAGCTGGAGCTCGAGGATCGCGTTCGCCTGCAGCTCGTCGATGCCGAGGAGCGCGATGAGTCCGCTGCGCGCCTCGTCGACCGTCGGCGAGCGGCGGATGAGCGCGATGACCTCGTCGAGCGCATCGAGCGCCTTCAGGTAGCCGCGGAGGATGTGCGCCCTCGCCTCGGCCTCCTTGAGGCGGAACCGCGTCCGGCGGACGATGACGTCGATCTGGTGGTCGATCCAGTGCCCGATGAACTGGTCGATCGAGAGGGTTCGCGGGACCCCGTCGACGATCGCGAGCATGTTCGCGCCGAAGTTCTCCTGCAGCTGCGTGTGCTTGTACAGGTTGTTGAGGACGACCTTCGCGACGGCGTCGCGCTTGAGGATGATGACGAGCCGCTGACCGGTGCGGCCCGAGCTCTCGTCGCGGATGTCCGCGATGCCCGAGAGCTTGCCCTCCTTGACGAGCTCGGCGATCTTCATCGCGAGGTTGTCGGGGTTCACCTGGTAGGGCAGCTCGGTGACGACGAGGCAGGTGCGACCCTGGATCTCCTCGATGTTCACGACCGCGCGCATCGTGATGGAGCCGCGGCCGGTCCGGTAGGCCTCGCGGATGCCCTTGGTGCCGAGGATCTGCGCACCGGTCGGGAAGTCGGGCCCGTGCACCCGCTCCAT
>Ga0182737_1001277_pt1 | contig 25741 bp, 11 predicted proteins | sample eDN5th30CBELigOP_FD_128878 | JGI IMG/M metagenome (GOLD analysis project Ga0182737, IMG submission 128878) | Enriched Organic Plus compost microbial communities from Emeryville, California, USA - eDNA 5th pass 30_C BE-Lig OP (version 2) (version 2) ... | reverse complement strand
CCAGTCCCTAATTCAAATTTCAAGGCGCAAATGTACTGGAAATTTGAGAAGTTTAATTTCCATCCCCTGGGGGATGGAAATTGGTTAAAAAGTAGATTCATTAAATACTATACGAGGAGGAGAGAAGTTGATAGAATTTATTCTAAGAAATCGTAAGGTGACAATATTGTTTTTTATTATGGCAACCTTAGTTGGGAGCTTAAGCTTTCTTACGATGCCCAAGCGGGAAAATCCAGAGGTTTCTTTAACTGTAGCTGTAATTCAAACGATATTCCCTGGAGCATCTCCTGAAAAAGTAGAACAATATGTGACGACCCCACTCGAAAACAGCATTAAAGATATCTCTCAAATTATTCGTGTGGATTCAACCTCTTCATTAAATGTGTCCACAATCATTGTCGAGGTTGAGCCTGGTACCGATGAAGATAACCGTAAAGTGTGGGATTTATTGCGTCAGAAAATACAACTAGCAGAAAATGACTTGCCAGAGGATGCTTACAAGCCGGTTGTGCTTGATAATCTAAACAATATTGCACAACAAATTTATCAGTTCGCCGTTGAATCTCCCCAGCAGCTAGAGGAATTACGAGCGGTAGCTGAACAATGGAAATTTGAATTAAGCCAGCTGTCTGGTGTTAGTAATGTAGAAATTATAGGGTTGCCTGAGGAAGAGGTAGCCATCTATCTCGATACCGAAAAAATGAATGAACTAGGTTTGCCTTGGGGCGCAGTTGTACAGGCAATCTCCAACGCATACCAGCGCGTGCCGCTTGGTGCTATTCAGGAGGGTGAGCAATATTCGTATCTGAAGCTAAGCGGTGAGTGGGAATCAATTGAGGATATAAATAAAGTTGTCGTTTTCCAAAATGATCAAGCTACGATCCGCATTGAGGATATTGCTAATGTAGAGAAGGCCGCGGTAAATAATAACGCATTTGTCCAATACAATGATCTTTTTGCGCTTACGTTAGTTGTGAATTCAGGAAGCGGAGTAGATGTTTATGCACTTCAGGAGGATATTGACGAGGTTGTTGCTTCATTAGAGAAGGAGCTGCCAACCTATGTTCAGTTCGTATCTGAATTTTCACAGAAGGAAAGCGTAGATCATCTGTTTCTTGACCTAGGACGAGAGCTGCTTATCGGTATGGTAATCGTCATCATCATATGTACGTTAGGTCTTTCCTTCATTACATCGATTATTGTGGCGTTAGCGATCCCCGTATCTGCTGCGATCGGCTTTATTCCGATAGAGAGCTTTGGTGTTGATCTCAATCAGATTTCCATCGTGGCCTTAATTATTGTGCTCGGCATACTTGTTGATGACTCCGTCGTGGTTAATGACAGTATTCAACGTAGGTTGTCAATAGGCGAGTCTCCATTGCAGGCTTCTATTAAAGGAAGTAAGGATGTAGCAATCTCGATTACTACAGCAACTCTAGCAACCATAGCCTCCTTTGTACCTCTATTTTTTATGACAGGTAACGTTGGTAACTTTATTCATCCATTGCCTGTTGTGATTACGCTAACGATGCTTGCCTCCTTGCTTGTATCGATTACGGTTATCCCTGTGTTCCGTCTATGGATTAGTGAAAGAGCCGTTCGCAAAGGGAAGCAGCATGCAATTAACAATGTAACACCTGGCTTACTAGGAAAGCCAATTTACCAATTGAGCTTATTCTATGAAAAGCAAATTGTACGCTTTATAAAACGACCAGTATTAACTGCGATCATTGCACTCGTTGTAGGCAGCAGTAGTCTAGGATTGTTTCCATTACTAGGTATGCAGTTTTTCCCTAAAGCGGAGCGAGAGGTCATGCTAATTGACTTCAGACTTCCAATTGGCAGCTCGATTGAGACGACACGTGGCGTGATGAATGACGCCTCCGCTTGGTTACGCGAGCAAGAGGGAGTAACTTCGGTTACCGCGTACACAGGTCGAGCGACACCGAAGTTCTACTATTCAGAGACAGGGCGCTACGGTGAAAGCATCGGTCAGCTATTTGTAAAGATCGATATGGAGCAAATTAAAACGAAGGATATGCTGCAGCCTTGGCGTGTAGGTCTACAGGAGAAATTCCCTGAGGTTGAGATTGTTGCAAGAGAACTGGAGCAGGGGCCGCCTGTCGGAGCACCAATTGCCGTTAGCATTAAAGGGGACGATCTTGACGTACTGAAGGAGCTATCCACAACAGTAAAAGGATATCTAGCCGACATTGAAGGTGCGATTAATATCTCTGATGATATGGGCTCAAATATGCCGATTGTTGAGTTCCGAATGGATCAAGATAAGCTGCAGCAAGCTGGAATTGCAGAGAAGGATGTATCCACCACGCTTCGACTAATTAGTGAAGGAATTAAGGTGGCTGATCTATCTGAAAACAACCAACTGTTAGATGTTAAGGTTAGAGTACTTCATGATAAAGGTAGCGATATCAGTAATGCCTTCAATCAGCTTGCTGTTTCTGCTAGAGGGGGAGCATTGGTTAAGCTGAACGAGGTCGTAACGCTAGAGCGTGATGAGCAGGTGCACTCGATTCTTCATAAGGATTCAAGAAGAGTTGTAACGGTGCAGAGCTATAATGAAGGGAAATTACCGAGCGAGATTACAGAGGAATTGAATGCTAAGCTTAATCAGCTTCAGTTGCCAGATAACTATAGCATAATCGTTGGTGGCGAGAACGAGCAGCGGGATGATGCATTTAACTCCATTACGAAGCTATGGATCGTCGTTGTTTTGCTTATTTATATTTTAATGGTGATGCAGTTTAAGTCTTTACTGCTACCTGTTATTATTTTGATGTCCGTTTATCTGGCATTTGGCGGATCACTAATCGGATTATATTTAACGAATTCACCGTTAGGCTTTATGGCGTTTATGGGCGTTGTCAGCCTTACAGGAATCGTTGTTCGCAATGGTATCATTCTTATCGAATTTATTGAACAGGAGCGCCATGCCGGTAAGTCATTGTACGAGGCTGTAGCCAATGCAGGTAAAGTAAGGCTGCGTCCGATTCTTATTACAACGTTTACTGCTGTGGGCGCATTAACACCAATGGCGATTGATGGAAGCTCATTGTTTAAACCGATGGCAGTGGCGATTATTTCAGGTCTGCTTTATTCTACGCTGCTCACGCTAATTGTCGTACCAGTTATGTATGTAATTGTAGCTAGAAGATCAGAGAAGCTTGCTAGCAAGCTTCAGCAGTATACGACGGAGCACTCGTCGCTGTAAGGGGGAGGAGCGTAAGCGTAGAGCATTCTATTAAGAGTATAGAGTAATAAAAAGTTATACCATTATGATGACCATTAGCTGAGCGCTGATGGTTTTTTTTGTTTTAAACGGACTTCGGCTGAATGAAAAAATCAATATCGTTGATTTAGTACATTTATCGTTAGTCACTGTTCTAGCAAGCGCTAGCCTTAAATCGTAACATTAAACTATAAATAATAACGAGTTGGTGATGAGATGGAGAAGGGAATTCAGAAACAACCATTAGGTAAGCGTCTAATGAAACAATGGGACTTTCAAATCATGGTGCTGCCAGCCATTGTGTTTTTGCTGATTTTCAGCTATGGCCCAATGTGGGGCGTTCTGATGGCGTTTCAGGAGTACAATCTGTTTAAGGGATTTTGGGAGAGTGAGTGGGTAGGCTTTAAGCATTTTGAAATGTTCTTTACCGCACCAGAGTTTTGGAGAATATTGCGAAATACTTTTGTTATTAGCTTTTTAAAGCTGCTGATTGGTTTTCCTGCACCAATTATATTAGCGCTTATGCTTAATGAAATTGGTAATATGCTTTTTAAGCGTGTTGTACAAACGATTACGTATATCCCTCATTTTATTTCATGGGTTGTTGTTTCTGGACTAATGTTCTCTATGCTTGCGGTTGATAATGGTCCTGTTAACGATTTATTAATAAGTCTAAAGTTCATTGATGAACCTGTAAGCTGGTTATCAGTTCCTGAATATTTTTGGAGTATTCTTGTGACAACGAATGTATGGAAGGAAATTGGTTTTGGTTCGATTGTATATTTAGCGGCGATCGTTGGAATTGATCCAGCACTGTACGAAGCATCGGCGATTGACGGAGCAAGTCGCACAAAGCAAATATTTACGATCACCCTACCAGGGATTGCTCCAGTTATTATGATCTTTCTAATACTAGGTGTAGGAAACGTGCTCAACGCAGGCTTTGAAGATATTATGATGATGACTCGGAATCTGAACAACGGAATCGTCATGCCTGTAGCCGATGTAATCGACACTTACGTCTATCAAATGGGAATTATGAATCAACGTTACTCTTACGCTACTGCGGCTGGTTTGTTTAAATCATTACTTAGTATTACGTTGCTTGTATCAGCTAATTGGATAGCACGTCGCTTTAATCAAGAGAGTCTCTGGTAAAGGGATACCAGTACCAAACTGAGAGGTGAAACATTAATGAAATTGAGTGCAGCAGACAAGCTGGTTAGAACGTTGATTTATATTATTTTATCCGTCTTAACCTTTATTACATTTTATCCATTTTGGAATTCATTCGTCATTTCTTTAAACTCTGGGGCAGATACTGCACTCGGTGGTGTAACGTTTTGGCCGCGTGATTTTACGCTAAACAATTACAAGGTTGTGTTTAAGGAAAGTCATATTTATGATGCCTATCTTATTACCATTTTGCGAACCTTGCTAGGAACATTATTATCTATGTTTTTTACTGCATTATTTGCGTACGGCTTATCTCGTAAAGGATTGATATTTAAGAAGTTTTATACATTATTCGCCGTGTTTACCATGTTCTTTAATGGCGGATTAATTCCTTATTTTATTATTGTTTATGAATTAAAGCTTTATAATACATTTTTATTTCTATTGTTACATGGACTAATCAGTGTATATAATATGATTATCTTCCGTACCTTTTTTAACCAGCTACCAGAGGGCCTGGAGGAGGCTGCTAAAATTGATGGTTGCTCAAATTTCGGAATATTTTTTAGAGTGGTGCTGCCTGTCTCGGGTCCAGTAATCGCTACCTTATCATTATTTACAGCCGTTACATTGTGGAATGATTGGTTTATTCCTGCTGTATTTATCCAAAATCAACATTTAATTCCGTTACAAACACTGTTAGTGCAAATTATCAATGCAGGTACAACAGCGACATTAATGACGAACCTTAACAGCTACGCACAATCTACGATAGCAAACACGGTTACTGTTAAAGCATTGCAGATGGCGACAATGATGGTTGCTACCTTACCGATATTATGTGTATATCCTTTCCTACAAAAGTATTTTGTAAAGGGTGTTATGATTGGTTCCTTAAAAGAATAGTCGTTTGTATACGATGTGTTTTATTCAATGAGGGAGTACCCTCACCAGAAAGTCAGTTGGGCGATGCAATTTCCGTCCAGCTTTTTTTGTATAGGATGCAATATCTAATCAGTGGTCATTAATCATCGACAAGGAGGATAATGCACATGTATAAGGCAGTCGTAGTAGATGATGAAAGATATGATTTGGAAGGTCTTCGCAAGCTAATTCCATGGGAGGAACTGAATATTGAGGTCGTTTGCTGGGAGCATAAACCGCTTGGTGCACTTAAATATATCGAGGAGCATCAAATCGATTTACTGATTACAGATATTAAGATGCCAATTTTGTCGGGACTTGAGCTAGCAAAGCGCGCACAGGATTTAAATCCAGAATTGAAAAAATGCTTTATTAGCGGATATCAGGATTTTGAATTTGCGAAAAAGGCAATTGATCTCAAGGCAGATGGTTATGTTTTAAAGCCCGTTGATGATTTGGAGCTTATAGAGGTGCTTAAAGGAATTGTTCAAACATTAGAGGAGAAGCGTGATCTACAAGAGGTAATAGAAGAAACGGCAGATTTACGGCGACAGGAGCTTGTATTAGGTTGGCTAAATGGTAGGTCGATGAAGCAGATCCCTGTTCACGCACAGAACCTACAAATTACGTTGCCTAACGATACTCAAGTTGTCGCTGTCATTGAGCTGGATCGCAGCTTGAAGGAGTTTGCAACAACCACCGATCTACATCAGCAAGTCATTGTGGAACAAGCTTTATCGATTATAGTTAAACAGCTGGAAGAAAAAAGATGGTTGTTGTGGAGTAAAACAGCAGCCAATCGCTTTGCAGTGATCCTTCCTCAGCATGAATCTCTACATCATGAACTTAATGCATTACAGAAGACTGTTGCAGCTGAAAGTAAGTTGACGATTACGATCGGATTAAGTGAACCTTTTGATTCCGAAGCGGCGCTCGCGGGAGCTTATGAGGAAGCAATAAATAACTTAGGCTATAAAATGTTTCTCGGAAAAAATCGCATGATATCTAGGAGAGATATTCCATCTCGTGAACTAAATAAACCAGAGGATATACGTCCAATTTTAGATCGAATGTTTCAAGCGACGATGAAGTATCAGCTCGTTGAAATTTATGATTGTATCGAGCAACTATTTGGTTCTGTGCAGCATGTAGATAGCCCGCAGAAGGTGTATCACTTCTCTACTTATATTACCTTGAAGCTCCAGCATGATCTGGCTCAAATTAACGAGAGCTTTCAGTCTTTACTAGGTTGGGAAAGCAATAATATAGAGATGTTATCAAAATTTGAGACAATTGATGACATTCAGCGCTGGTTGCGTAGTACATTATTTGAAATTTCTGAGACGGTGTATATGAGAAAGCAAAGAAGAAATCTACGTTTGTTTGATGAAATTAAGGAGTACGTCGATGAAAGACTTGCTTCAGAAATTACATTAAAGGAAGTAGCGAATTATTTTGCCTATTCGCCTAATCATCTAGGCTATCTGTTTAAGGAATCGGTAGGTGTATCGTTTAATGAATATGTATTGAGTCAGCGAATGGAGAAAGCTAAGGTGCTACTTCGTAATCACAAGTTGAAGGTATATGAGGTCGCGGATCAAACAGGCTATAAAAGCCTAACTCATTTCAGTCGAACCTTCCGAGAGGTTGTAGGAATGACTCCGGGAGAGTTTAGAAAGCAGAGTGGCTAATGATGAATCTATATATTCCATTGCGATATAAACTGTTGTTTTCATATATTATATTGATTCTTATTCCAATCATTGTTATTGGCAGCTATACCTATCGTAAAACTGCAAGCTCAGCAGAGGAAGAGATGCGCAATCATTTGAATATGGCGCTTTCTCAATACGGTACACAAGTCCAGTACGTGATTAATGATATTGTACGTAGCTCTGATGCACTGTTCGACGATCAAGGACTATCACGCTATTTGTCGGGATATTATCTTGAGCGTGAGCGTCACCGCATCATGACCGAGTATGTTTTGCCTAAATTAGAATCTGCCATCCTGCTACCCAATATTCAAGTCATGACCAGCGTGTATCTGAACAAGCCTACGATTGGTGAATATTATTATGAGGAGCGAGAGGAATATTTACGTGAAGGCTCTCGTGTATACGGAATTATGTATACGGATCGGATTAAGGATCAGGATTGGTATAAGGAGCTGCGTCTATCCTATAGCCACCTCATCTGGAGACAAGTGAGTAATGATATGGAGTATGACAATATTTCATTACTGCGTCCTTTAATCGATTATCAGACCTTTCAGGAGATAGGCTTATTAAAAACGACGGTGAAGCTGAGAGATATATTTGACCGAATTGATCTCAGCTATTTGGCAGACGGAGCCATGCTCGTCGTCATTGATCAAGAGCAGCAATTTGTCTATTCCTATGATATGACGCGCGAACAGTACGAGCAATCACTTAATATGCATGAACAGGAGTTTTGGCTAATGACGAAGGAGCTTCAGCAAATGCCAATCCAAGTTCAAGTATTCGTCCCTAAGCAGGAAATTAAGAAGGGGTCTGTTCAGGTTCGCAACATCACGATATTGATTTGTTTTATTTCCCTTGTTGTTGCCGTCTTCATCAGCTTCCTTATCTCTCAATTTTTTACGAGACGGATTTCGAAGCTCGTTAACTCTTTAGAGGCGTTTAGCGAAGGGAATTATAGTAAGCGTATTCATTATCGTGGAAATGATGAGTTTCTTGCCATTTCGCAAGCATTTAATGAGATGGCATCAACGATTCAAAAACAGATTGACGAGATTTATGTAGTGAATTTGGAGAAAAAGGAAGCGGAGTTGCAAATTTTGCATGCTCAAATCAACCCACACTTTCTCTATAATACCTTCTCTTCAATTAGTCGTATGGCTAAACTCGGTGAAGTGGAGAATGTTCATGCAATGATTATGATGCTAGCTAAGTTTTATCGTCTAACGCTTAATAAGGGTGAGATGATTATCCCGATTTCGAAGGAGTTAGAGATCATTGAAGCTTATTTGGCTATACAAAATCTTAAGTACGGTGATCGTATTCTTGTATCCTTTCATATTGAGGAGCAGCTATTACAGCAAACAACGGTTAAATTTATTCTACAGCCATTTATTGAAAATGTATTAGAGCATGCTTGGTATGACGAGCAAATACAAATCGAACTTGCAGTAATCAGTATTGAAGATACAATTCAATTTCAGATTAAGGATAACGGTTTAGGAATGAACGAGGAGACGATTAACGGTATTTTTAATCAAGGAGAACAGGGAATTGGTTACGGTATTCGTAATGTGAATCAGCGAATTCAGCTTCATTATGGGTTGGAGTATGGAGTGTCAATCATGAGCCAAATTGGACAAGGTACGGTAGTGAGGATTATTATTCCAAATACTCATTGATTTAGTACATTTTTCGTTGATTGCTAAGATTTTTTTATGAAAACAACCACCTTATACTAAATATAGCAAAGAACAAAAGTATAGAAAGGGGCATCAATAAATGAAGAAACGCAACTCGATGAAGTTATTGCTACTAACTGTACTATCGTCTGCTTTAGTATTAGGCGCGTGTAGCAACAACGGGACGAACAACAATTCGCCTGGCAACAGTACAACACCTACTCAGAATACCACAACTAATAATGAAAGCGGTAACGAAACGGAAGGAGAGGTATCCACAGATCCACGTTCTAAGGTAAAGCCAGTAACCTTTACACAGTATGTGAACTATGACTGGTTTACAGCTCCAACTTGGGAGGAGCGTCCTCATGGTGCATGGATTACTGAAAATTTAGGAGTAACGGTAGTGCCTGAGCAATCTAACGGTGCAGCTGCTCAAAAGCTAAATGGTATGATTGTTTCTGACAATTTGCCAGATGCGATTGTTTTAGACCGTGGTAAAGATGTTGAGCGCCTAGTTAGCGCAGGTAAGCTAGTCGCACTAGATCCTTACTTAGAGAAGTATCCTGAGTTCGTCGAAACCATTGGTGAAGAAACATTAAACATGTTACGCAGTGAGGATGGTAAGCTATATCAAATTCCTAACTGGTACATTAGTGGTGAGAACGGGAACGGAAATGCTGCTTATCTAGTAAATAAGAAGATTTATAGTGAATTAGGTGAGCCAGCGCTTGAAACATGGGCTGATCTTGAAGCTTATCTACAGCTAGTAAAACAAAACTATCCAGACATTGTTCCATTGGATGCAGGTGAGGTTCGTGATGGAGCAGAGGTGCAACTATTAGGAATGATTTATAGTGGTGCAGCTAATGGCAATACACCAACCTTTATCTCTCCAGCAGCTGATAGTGTATTTGGTGTACCGCAAGGCGATAAGCTTGTATCCATTTATGAGGATCAAGGCTTTGGTGATGCAGTCATGTACTTGAGTAGATTATTCCGTCAAAACCTAGTATCTCAAGATCTATTTACACAGACACGTGATCAAATTAATGAAAAGCTTAGAGCAGGTAAGGTTGCAGTATTTGCAGCGTATGATTCTGTTGTAGAAGGTATTGGTCGTGAAGCAAACAATGTATTGAAACAGCAGGATCCAGAAGCGGGCTATCAAGTGGTATGGCCATTCCATAATGAAGGTGTAGATAAAAATCAAGTATTCCCATCAGGCTTTAATACACTGGGCTGGAATGTTAACGTAATTACGACTAATGCTAAGGATCCAGAAGCAATCTTCTCGTTCATGAACTGGGCAACTAGTGAAGAGGGACAGCGCGTCATCTTCTTTGGTCCAGAAGGATTATTCTATGACAAGGTTGAAAATGGAGTTCCGATTCCAAACGATGCTTATATTAATCGTGATCCACAAAAGTATGATGAGCTAAAAATTGGTGAGTTTAACTGGTATGGAAATACAAGCTATGTTGATGGCGTGAAGGGTGAGCGTGAGAAGTTGCTGCCTGAGGAAGCACAGGACTGGACAACAATCGCACAAACAACGGTATCCTTCAAAACTTCTCGTAATATTACTGAATTCTCTAATCTTGATCCATTGCCAAGCTCTGAGGAAGGAATTATCGTACAACGCTTAAAGGATTACTATAAGCAAGCAATTCCGAAAATGATCTATGCATCCTCTGATGACGAGGTAAGAGCATTGCTTGAGCAAGCTGCTAAAGACACAAATGACCTTGGTTATCAAAAGGTTCTAGATTGGAAAACGGCAAAATGGAAAGAAAACCTTGCAATGATGAAATAAGTAACAAAGTTGGCAAGTAAATAAACTGAGATCCCCTCTACCTGCAATAATAGAGGGGATTTCTATAGGAGATGATCAAAATGAAAAAGGGAAATCTCCAATTTAGTTCAGTCCTCATGACCCTATTAAGTGTAATGTTAGTTCTTTCTTTGCTAGGTCCTCATATTCCAACTGTGGAGGGTGCGGATCCTACAGTTAAGCTGTCTCTGAATCGAGCAGCTTATGCATCCTCTGTGGAAGGTAGTTTAGTCGCGGATTACGCAGTTGACGGTAATCTCGGTACTCGTTGGTCAAGTAGCTGGGGCAATAACAACGAATGGATCTATATCGATCTAGGTGCTAATGCAAACATTGAGCGAGTAGTGTTGAATTGGGAAAATTCATATGCTACAGCTTATGAAATCCAAGTATCTGACGATGAATATTCATGGCAAACGATCCATACTGTGACGACTGGCGATGGTGGAATTGATGATTTAACCGTCACAGGTGAAGGGCGTTACGTTCGTATGTTAGGTGTAACTAGGGCAATGTCTGCTTATGGTTACTCGTTATTTGAATTCTCTGTTTATGGAACAGGTGGCATTCCTGTTGTCGAGCGTGAGCTAGGAGATAATCTAGCACTACACGCAACGGCAGTAGCCTCTTCCGTTGAGGAAGCATGGTATATTACTCCGGGCAGTGTAAATCCAGGCAAGGTGACGGATGGTGATCCAGCGACAAGATGGGGCTCTATTCACCAGGACGAGGAGTGGATCTATGTCGATCTTGGCACTCAAAAAACGATAGGTACTGTTCGCCTTAATTGGGAAGCCGCTGGTGGCAGGGCATATGATATACAAATCTCCAATGATGCTATCAATTGGACGACAGTATATCGTGAATTAAGAGGCAACGGAGACATGGATGAAATTCCACTGTACGTTAATGCTCGTTACGTCAAGATGCAGGGAATTGCAAGGTTAACAAGCTGGGGTTATTCCATGCGTGAGTTTGAGGTATATGGCTATCAATCAGGCGATCCACAGCCTGTTCATAGTATTCCAGCATTGCCAACAACACAAACGGTACAGCTTGGTGAAGGAAGCTATGCGATGAACGACATTCAGATGCCATATCCTAAGTTTCCAGATATGAAGACTAGTAATATTCAATCGCCTATAGCAAGTAATGACTGGTGGCAATCATTGTTGATCAAGCCATTTGGTGATGCACTTGTTACGCATCCGCTAAAGCTTAAATTTTCAAAACAAGGCTTGTCTATGCTTACACCTGGAGCAGGTTGGATTAACCAAGATGGAAGCGCTGTCACTGCAAGTGGAGCTCCAGATCTTTTTGTGAATGCCAATCATATTAATGCAGGAGCTGTAACAACGAAAGTAAGTAATTACAGTGACTTTGCAGTTGATGTTGTCGTTTCTGACGATGCGACCGAAAAGCTAAAATTTACAATTGTAAAGGGATCTCCTTATGTATACGGCTATGTAAATAACCATCAAGCTGCAGAAATTTATTCCAATCATATTACGAGACTGTTTGATCGTAATGGTAATACGGTTACCTTAACTGATGGTAATTCTATAACGACGGACGTACTCGGAATAGAGATTACTAATACTGAAGAGCCAGTAGGAAGTCCGTCGGTAACACGTTATTATGGCCTCTTCCTTCCAGCAGGAAGTAAGGTGCTAAAGGCTGGCAATAAGCTTAAGCTAGAATTAGGCGGCGCGGGACAATATTTCTCTGTTGCAACACTTCCAAGTGCGCTTGATTTGAATAAATTCTATGATCATGCGTATGCACATATTGTGGATACAAGCGTTTCTTATACGTATGACGAAGCTACGTCACTTGTTCATACTCAATTTAATGTGACGACAGCTTTACGTAGAGCGGGTTTTGCGAATACAACATTACTAGCTCAATATCCACATCAATGGAAGATTACGACAACGCCTTTAACGACAATTAGCTATCCAACGATACGTGGCTTGATGAAGGTAAGCGAAGGAAATAGCTTCGCTACGGTGGATCGTTTCTATGGCATTGTTCCGCAATTTACTGAACCGGTTAATAGTGAATATTCTCGTAGTCAGCTGTTACAATATCTTGCTCTATTAGATCAGGACACGAACAGTAATCTAATGGCTGCTGATGCCTATTGGCAAGGGAAGAAGCTGCATCCATTAGCAATGGGCGTACTGATTGCCGATGAGATTGGTGCAAGTGCTTACAAGCAAAAGTTTTTATCTCGCATGAAAACAATTTTGGAAGATTGGTACACCTACACTGAAGATGAGCCTTACTATTTCTTCTACTATGAAGATGAGTGGGGAACGCTATATTACAAGATTAGTGAGTTTGGAGCGAATAGCGGAATAACGGATCATCATTTTACTTATGGCTACTATGTTTTTGCTTCGGCTGTATTAGCGATGTACGATGAGGAGTTTTATAACGACTATAAGGACATGATTGATCTGCTAGTACGTGATTATGCTAACCCTTCTGACGAGGATGAGCTATTCCCAAGATTCCGCAGCTTTGACCCTTATAGCGGTCATTCCTGGGCTGGTGGCTATGCCGACAACAACAATGGTAATAACCAAGAGGCTGCTGGTGAATCGTTATTCGGTTGGGTAGGTCAATATCTGTGGGCAGTATTAACAGAGCAAGAGGATTTCCGTGACGCAGCGATCTACGGCTTTACGACAGAGCTTAAGGCAATTGAACAATATTGGTTCAATTATGATGGTGACAACTGGCATGATGATTGGGAGCATGCTTCAGTAGGGCAGGTATATGGATCATCTTATTTCTATGGCACCTTCTTCAGCGGCGAAGCTGAACATATTTATGGCATTCATTGGCTGCCTACTGCTGAATGGATGACGAGCTATGCATTCGATCCAGCAGATGCGGCAGCAGTGTATAACGGTTTTGTTGAAGATAATGGTGGGATCGAAACAGATTGGCAGCATATTATATGGCCGTTCCAAGCGTTAAGTAATCCAGCGGCTGCGCTTAGCAAGTGGAATGCTTCCACCATGCAGCAGAACGAAGTGTTTAATGCTTACTGGTTTATTAATAGCATGGCTTCACTTGGTCAACGTACGAAGGATATTTGGGCAGTTGGCGGACATAGTGCCACTGTTTATAAGAAAGGCAGCACTTATCGCGCATTGATTTGGAATCCAACAGATGAGCCTATTACTGTTAGCTTCTACAATAATATTGGTTTGACGGGTACAGCTACAGTTCAGGCAAAGTCTCTTGTGAAGGTAGATCCAACGATATTGAATGCTCCTGAGCTAGACAATTTTGCAGATACTGAGCCAGAATCAATGAATCTAGCAATGCTTGCTGAGATTACAGCGTCATCAGTTCAAGCTCCTTATGCTGCTAGCAATGCCATCGACGGGAATCCGAATACACGTTGGGGATCAGCGATTGGTCAAGATGAGCAGTGGGTAGAGCTAGATTTTGGTGCAGTAAAGTCCTTTAATCGCGTTGTCCTTAATTGGGAAGCAGCATACGGTAAATCTTATGAGCTAGAGACATCAAATGATGGTGTAACTTGGAATAGTATTTATGCTACGACAACTGGAGATGGCGATGTTGATGATCTAACCGTATCAGGCACAGGTCAATATTTACGTCTATCGTTAAGTGAGCGTGGAACTGTACACGGATATTCCCTATGGGAAATAGAGGTATGGTCAGGGGATGACGCACCTGAAAGTGAGCTGTTGTCGAGCAATAAGACGGTGACGGTTTCCTCATATGAGGTGCCATTTGCGGGTGGAAATGCAGTCGACGGCAACAATGGAACTCGTTGGTCCTCAGGACATGGTAACGATAATGAGTGGATTACGATTGATTTGGGTGAGGTAGCTACGATTACTGAGGTGGTCTTGAATTGGGAGCCTGCCTATGCAACCGCTTATCGCATACAAGTATCCGATGATGGCATCACCTGGCAGGATGCTTATATCGCAAGCAGTCGAACGGGAGGTGTAGAGACACTGCCGATCGAAGCAACAGGTCGATATGTAAAGCTTCAAGGTGAAGGTAGAGCAACGATCTATGGCTACTCTCTATGGGAGATGGAGGTATACGGTTATACCTCGTAATCGTTAAGGTCAAGTAGAAGTATGACATAAAGGAGAGACAAAACGTGAAAAGAACAGCAGCAATGATTATGATTATTGCTTTGTTAATCAGTATTGTACAGCCAGCTTATAACGTAGCTGCCGCTTCGCAACAACAATCTGGATCCACCACAATTCTTGATAGTTCAAACACAGCTTCCGCCCATTGGGCGGAAGCTACACTCAATAAATGGTCTAAGTACGGCATGATTAAAGGAGATGCTAGCGGAGATCTGCAACCCAATAAAGCATTAACTCGTGCGGAGTTAATCGCGATTATGAATCGTTTATTTCAGTTCAATACAGCAGAGAGTGCGTCTACAGTAAGCTATACGGATGTAGCTGAAGGTGCTTGGTATTATGATGATATTGTTCAAGCTGAGCAGGTTGGCTACATTCAAGGATATACAGATGGCACGATGAAGCCGAATCAGTACGTGTCTCGTCAAGAGGCAATTGTGCTGTTGCAACGCTTATTTATGCTTGCAGCGCCTCAGGCAACAAGCAATCTGGAGAATGAACAGGACATTGCGTCCTATGCGCGTGAAGCGATCGAGCGTTGGTATAGCTATGGCTATGTTCAGGGTGATCCCAATGGATCTCTACGAGCAGAGGGAGATATTACAAGAGCTGAGTTTTTAACGCTGCTTGACCGTGTAGTTCCGCTTGTTGTTCAGCAGAGCAACGATGTAAGCGAAGGTACACATGTTCAAGGGTCACTGTTTCTACAAGCAGGTGATTTCACCTTGAAAAATGTAACCATAGACGGAGATTTGTACATTGCTGAAGGTGACGCGGCAAGTATTCTTCTTCAGGGAGTTACGGTAAAGGGAAGAATCATCGTCATGGGCAATGCTACTGAGCTTGTGCTACAAGATAGCAGTGTAAACGATGTCTATATTTCTACAAGAGCAGCGGAGCCTCTTGCTAGAATGATTGCACAAGGTAAAACAAACATTCAACATATCTATGTTATGGGTAGTGCTTCTATTGAAAGTGAAGCAGGTATGATAGGTGAAATTATTTTGGCACCAGATTTGGATGAGCATGTTTCTGTGAAGCTTAAAGGCAGCTTTTCATCGGTTACATCAGACAAAATTCCAGACCCATATCATCAGAAGCTAGCAGCTAATAGTAGAGTTACCTTATCTATTGATGGACATGTTAAGGCAATGGAGCTTAATCAACTATTTCAACTTGCATTAGCTAATTCTGCTAGTTTTGTTGAAAATTTAATTGTTGGAGAAATGGCTGGAGACAGCGAGTTAAGTGGTGTACAACAGCAGTATTATGTGTTAGATAATCGTTCGGCGCAGCTTAAGATGAATTCCGTAGCTGTTCCGCAAGGTAAGCATAACTGGAGAAGTGCTGATGGTGCAACGGTAGTACCAACAAGAACTCCAACAGCAACACCAGAGCCGACAACGACACCAGAACCGACACCAACGGCAACACCAGAACCACCGTTTGAGCCTAGCGTAAGTAGTAAGCCAGGTCAAGCCGGTGGAACAACAGCAATTGATGCCAATATTAAAACAGGACTGCATTTGGCTATTAAGGTTTCATACGATGAAAATGAGTTATATGAAGCTGGAGATAAAGCGCCTAGTGGCGGTACAGTAATCAATCCGTATCTTTCGGGAACAGATATTTCTGGCGTAGATGAGATAACCAATCGTTATGTCCATATGCTGTGGTTAGATCAAACGCAAACAGTTGTTCATGCCCGTAAGCTTGAGCTTACAGCAGATGATATTAATCCAATTAAGTGGCAGTTGCAATGGGAAGATGACTTCGCGGGCAATGAAATTGATCAGAGTAAGTGGAACTTCGTTGAGAAGGGCGACGGTTTTGGTAATAACGAGCTTCAATATTATACAGCTCGTGAAGAGAATGCTCGAATTGAGGATGGCAATCTAGTTATTGAAGCTAGAAAAGAAAATTACTCAGGGATGAACTACACGTCAGCTAAGCTTACGACGGAAAATAAAGCAAGCTGGACCTATGGTCGCTTTGAGATCCGTGCTAAGCTTCCCCAAGGTCAAGGGATGTGGCCAGCAATCTGGATGATGCCAGAGGATATGGGGCTTTATGGTACATGGCCGTCTTCAGGTGAAATTGACATTATGGAGCTAGTTGGTAACGATATGCATACCGTACATGGCACGCTTCATTATGGAACACCACATACGAGCACAGGTTATTCTTATCAGCTACCAGATAGAGCGAGCTTTGCGGAAGACTTCCATGAATATGCAATCGAATGGGAGCCAGGCGAAATTCGTTGGTATGTTGACGATCAATTATTTGCAGTTCAAAATGATTGGTTTGCAAGAGGAAGTAATGAGCCAACGGATTATACGTATCCAGCTCCGTTTGATCGTGATTTCTACATGCAATTGAATGTTGCTGTTGGGGGGACATGGCCTGGAGATCCAGATGCGACGACACAATTCCCGCAACGTATGCTAGTCGATTATGTACGAGCGTATGAGCTAGCAGAGGGCTTCACTTATCGTGAGCCAAAAGCTTCACGTCCAGGTCAGCGTGATCAAGGTAAAATAACGGAAGGCAAAGCGCCTTTAGCAGACGGGAATTACATTTACAATGGTACGTTTGATCAGCAGGTTGATGAGCATCAAGGAATTGAAGGCGTTGACAATAGCAGCTATTGGACATTCCGTGTAGGTGATGGTGGTGCGGCAACCATTGCTAACGATCAAGATGCAATGAAGCTGTCGGTTTCCAGTGGTGGTAATGCAACCTATGCTGTACAGCTCATTCAGCATCCAGTTCCACTTGAACTAGGCCAACGTTATCGCTTAACCTTTGATGCAAAAAGCTCTACGTCACGTAACATTGAAGTAAAGCTTAGCAGTGGAGGCGAAGGCGGATGGAGTGATTATGCGGCATCGGGCTTCGCAGTAGATTCAACATGGCGTACTCAGCAATATGATTTCACAATGCATTCCTATACCCATGCGACTGCTCGTATTGAGTTTAACGCTGGTGGAGGGACCGGCGACGTCTGGCTAGATAATATTAGACTTGAGAAAATTGACGTTGGGGATTTGCATAATCGAGATCCACTAAGTGATGGAAATTATATTTATAATGGTCAATTTAATCTTGGACTTGGTTCCCTAGCGTTCTGGGATTGGAAGCAATATCATTCTGCGAAGGGTCATGTACAAGTAGGCCGATCAGTACAAGACAAACAAGCACGTATTACGATTGAAGAGGAGTCTTCTGCTGAACAGCTGCAACTGGTGCAGCCGCGTATTTTCATAGAGAATCAAGGTCACTATGTGCTATCCTATCATGCGAAAAGTGATGTAGCTAGGACGATAACGGTAAGATTAGTGGATGAAAGCACGAAGGAAATCTTATTAGAACAAGCCAATGTAGCGCTAAATGATAGCTGGGAAAGCTACCAGCAGCATTTTGAGTTTACAATTGAAGGCGGTAAAGAGATCGAACTGCAATTTTTAGTAGGCGGTGAGCTGAGTACGATTTGGCTTGATCAGGTTAAGCTAGAAAAATTAACAGTTTACGAGCTAGCTGATCAACTCGTTATGCTTCAGGCAGAGAACACAACCTATGAAACAGCATCAACGATTCTAGGGGAAGGAAGCAGCCGTTATGTGCGTGCGAATGCTGAATCTTCTTTAAGTTATATGGTTGATGTGGCACAAGCTGGTGAATATAAGCTTGCATTGCGAGTTCGTACAGAGCAGGCGGCATCGTTAGCAATTGGAGATCAGCTTGTTGCGCTTCCGAATAGTGAAGGACAATGGACAACGGTGATTGTAGACTCGGTGAGCTTAGCAAAAGGACTAATTATCATTACATTAGATCAGTTTACAGACAATGTAGAGCTGAATTGGTTGGCATTGATGCAGCAGGATCAAGACCTGCCAGCTGAGCGCAGCAATAATCTAGTACGGAATGGGATGATGTTAGACGATCTAGCATACTGGGAGTTCTGGACAGAGGCAGGCGCAGCTATCCGCAACGATAACGGTCAAATGCGCTTTGATATTACCAATGTTGGCGGACAAACGTGGAGCATCCTTACGAAGCAATCCGGCATCGCTTTACAGCAGGGTAAGTTCTATACTTTAAGCTTTACAGCACATGCCTCGAAGGCAAGAAGCATAAGCGTAGGCATTGAAAATAACTACAATGCTCGTTATATGAATGATGTACAGCTAACGCTTGGTACAAAGCCAGTAACCTATTTCTTTGATTTTGAGATGGGGGCGCCGAGCGATCAAGGGGCGTTAGTGTTCCAACTAGGTAATCTTGCACAAGCAGCGGGAATCGGTAAGCATTCGGTATGGATTGACGATGTAACAATCGTTGAAAGCCGTAAGGTAGGCTCAATGCCGTTCACAATGAGAGCAGGAGAGCAGGATGGAAGCACGGTTGTTGAAGCGACTGCGGCTTCTGAGCATCAGTTAGCTGTTATTGTAAGCAATCAGGCATTAGCAGTACCGAATACGGACAGCAGCTTACCACGAGCAGAGCAGGTCATTTACCCTTATGTGAGTGGTACTGATATTACAGGGGTAGACCCAGTGAATGCTAAGTATATTGGTGTATATGAGGTGGATGCACAGGGGCAAGTAACACGTTTTGCACAGATGATTCTAACAGCACAGGATATGAAGCCTTATCCTGTTAACAACCCTGCACCACGATTAGACGTTACGGAAGTTGTCGCTGGTTCGTCACATAGCACCACTCGGATATATGCCAATGTAACGGACAATCATCATCTTGTGGCACAGGTATCACATTTGGCGATAGCAGCACCTGAGCTTGGATCTCGTGCTCCACAAGGCGGAACTATTGTTAATCCGTATCGTTCCGGACAAGATTTGTCTGGTGTTGATCCGCAGATTAATCGATATGTAGCGCTTTATGAAGTGAATGCACAGCAGGAGGTTCAACGCTACAGTCTAATCGAGCTGGAGACTGCACAGATTACAGAGCGAGAATGGACAATGGTGTGGCAGGATGAATTTGATGAGGCAAATATTGATGAGAGCAAGTGGAATTTTGTGCAGGGCGGAGGCGGCTATGGTAATCAAGAGCTGCAGAATTATACCAACCGTTCTGAGAATGCACGCATTGAGGATGGAAAGCTAGTTATTCAAGCGCGTAAGGAGAATTATCAAGGCAGTGCATATACTTCAGCTAAGCTAGAAACCTCGGGTAAGGCGAAGTGGACTTATGGACGCTACGAGATTCGCGCGAAGCTACCAGAGGGGCAAGGGCTATGGCCAGCAATCTGGATGATGCCAGAGGATATGGAGGTTTACGGAACATGGCCATCATCAGGTGAAATTGATATCATGGAATATCTTGGTCATGAACGCTCCGTTGTTCATGGAACATTGCATTATGGTGTAGAGCATGCGAGCAAGGGGTATAGCTACACCTTGCCAGGTGGACAATCCTTTAGCGAGGAGTTCCATGATTTTGCGATTGAGTGGGAGCCAGGTGAAATACGCTTCTATATGGATGGTATTTTATATGCCGTGCAGAATGATTGGTTCTCTATTAATAATGGAAATCCGGATGTTTATACGTACCCAGCACCATTTGACCGTGACTTCTATATGCAGTTAAATGTTGCTGTAGGTGGAACATGGCCTGGAAATCCTGACGCTTCAACAGTATTCCCGCAAAGCATGGTGGTTGATTATGTTCGAGTTTATGAGCTTCCAGAGGAGGAATATCGCAAGCCGAGCTATCAACGTCCAGGACCGAGGGATCAAAGCGGTACAGAGGGGACAGCTAGACAGCCGTTAGCGGATGGAAATTACATTTATAATGGTGGATTTACGGAAGGTCCAGAGGTAGCAGAAGGAATTCCGAATGTGGCCAATTCAGCTTATTGGACACTGAATGATGGTAAAGATTTTAATGCTGCGGCAACAGCAAGCTATGATCAGGGCTGGATGAAGCTGAATATTACCAATGGTGGCGGTGCGACCTATGCTGTTCAGCTGATTCAACGACCATTATCGCTAGAGATGGATAAGACGTACACGCTAACCTTCAAGGCTAGAGCTTCAACCGCTCGTAATATGGAGGTTAAGCTAAGTCAGGGCGGTGATGGTGGCTGGACAGACTATGGTAGAGGTATTGCAAGCTTAACGACAGAGCCACAAACGTATCAGATGACCTTTAAGATGCTATCGAATACCCATCATAATGCAAGGCTAGAGCTTAATTTTGGTGGTGCGACTGGTGACGTATGGATAGATGATGTTGTATTTAAGGAAAGTGGTGAGGAGGCTGTCGTAGAGCGCCAGCCGCTGAGTGACGGTAACTATATTTATAATGGTGGCTTTGAGCTTGGAACTGACTTTATGTCGTACTGGAAGTTCTCTCATTCAGCTAATGCAGCAGCAGAAGCGAAGGTTAATCCTAAGGTGTATGAGCGTTCATTACAGGTTAACACATCGAATGGTGGAAATTCATCAGGAGAGATTGTGCTAGAGCAGAAGGGATTGCCATTCATTCAGGGACAATGGTATGAAGTAAGATTTAAGGCGAAGGCAGATCAAGCTCGATCCATTGATATCTATCTTGGAGGAGATGCGGGAGAGGGCAATACGCAGCAGCAAAGCGTAGCAATTGATGAGCAATGGACAGAGCATGTGTATCAATTCCATATGAAGCAGCCTACTACAATGAATGGCAAGCTTCAATTTAAGCTAGGTGGCAGTACAGTTACGGTTGATATTGATGATGTAAGTGTGAAACAATACTTCCCGCCAATTAGCATATTGCTAGAGACAGAACTGATGACGACCAATGATAATGTTGAAATCAACCCGTTATCTAGTGGAGCAGGTGCTTATGCTGCTTTAAGTGCTGATGAGAATCAAGTAGGGGAGCTGCAGCAATCGTTCGAGATTGAGCAAGCGGGGGACTACATGCTATCGCTGAAGCTATCTGCTTATCGTAGCAATCGTACGCTTAGCCTAGAGCTCGATGGAATGCCGATTGAGATTGATGTTCCGAATACACATGGCGATCAACGCTGGTCGGTAATTGCTATTCCAGTTTCATTAACTGAGGGAGAGCATACTATTATTGTTACAGGTCAAGCTGTTAACCTTGATTGGTTAGAGCTAGCACCACAGCTTGTACGTAATGGCGACTTCTCATCGGGCAACATAGATCCGTGGACATTGTGGGTTGGTACTGAAGCATGGGCTGGCTCCGCTGTTGCGTCCATGAAGGGTCAGGATGAAGCACTGCATGTTACGGTTGACAATTTAGGTAGTCAATTCTGGAGCGTGCAATTAAATCAGATGCCAATCTCACTTCAACAGGGGAAAAGCTATCGCTTAGCGTTTACAGCAAGCTCAAGCTTGGCACGAGATATGAATGTCGCTGTAGAAATTGATGGCGGATATCCGCAATATATGCTGAAAACCGTGAAGCTAACGGAAGAGCTTACGCAGTATAGTATTGATTTTACAATGAATGCGATGAGCCGCAATGATGTCAAGCTTAACTTTATTCTCGGTAGAATATCAGCAGCGGTAGGTCCACATCTTGTTATTCTTGATGATATTATGCTTGCGGAAAGCAGAGAGCAGGTAGCAGATGCATCTGTTTCAGAGAATATTGCACGAAAAGGTTCATTTACTGCGTCATCTGGAGTTGCATCGCTTGCTTTCGATGGTAATGGCAATACGCGTTGGGAGAGTCAGCAAACCGATAATCAATATATTATGGTTGATCTGAAGAAAAGCTATATGATTGATAAGGTGAAGCTAAGCTGGGAGACTGCATATGGTAAGGGATATAACATTGAGGTTTCTAACGATGGTATAGACTGGGAGACGGCGTTCAGCACAATGAACGGTAATGGTGGTGTGGATGAGCTTTATCTTGTACCAACTGAAGCAAGATATGTTCGTTTACAGGGCTTACAGCGTGGTACACCGTATGGCTATTCCTTGTATGAGTTCGAAATCTATGAGCATGATCCAACCTATATTGCAGAGCCGATGACACCACCACAGCTACTTGCAGATGTTACTGAGGCGTATGTGAAGCAACCAGTAGAGATTTCCTTCGAGCAGAATGAACGCTTCTTCAATAGTATTACTGCGGTAACCGTTGATGGTGAGCTATTGGTGAATGGCAGTGACTATACTGTACTTCCTGGGGCAATCCGTATAGCAGGATATCTGTTCCCGGTAGCAGGATCTTATGAGATTATAGTATCTGCTCTTCATTATGAAGATGGTACGGTAACGCAGCAGGTAGATCGTATTCCACCGACTCGTAATCTAGCATTACAGATTAATGCGATTACAAGCAGTGGTAATGGCAATGCTGCCTTCGATAACAACTCAGGAACTCGCTGGATATCCGATGCAACCGATGACCAGTACATTATCGCTGATCTAGGTGATGTATATGAAATCGGACGTATTGTACTTGATTGGGAAGGTGCATATGGCAAGGCGTATGTTTTGCAGGGCTCGATTGATGGTGAGAGCTGGAATGACTTATCCTCTGTGACTGACGGTAATGGTGGTATCGATGAGATACTGCTTGAAGCATCAGAGGCAAGATATGTTAAGCTGCAAGGGATTGAGCGTGGTACACCGTATGGCTATTCACTATGGAGCTTTGAAATTTACCCATATGATCCAAGCGGCCTAAAGCTTCCTCCAAGCATAACACCAACGAAGTCCAGCTACATGATTGGTGAAGATGTAGGGCTGGTCTTTGCAGAAAATTCAAGCTATGTATCGAATCTGCAAACAATCTCAGTCAATGGCGTGGATATCACTGCTGAGGCGGTCGTTGAAAATGCATCTATTGAGCTTGCAGCTTCGATGTTCAAGGCAGGAGATAATCAAATTGTGATTACGGCAGAGGGATATCGCGATGTTGTGCTCACAGTAACAATGAAGAAAGTCAATGTTGCACTAGGAGCGACTGTTACAGCTTTATCTGGTACAGCGAGTGCAGCAACAGTTGTGGATGGTAATTATCAAACACGCTGGGAAAGTGAGCATGGCGTTGATCCACAATGGATTATGCTAGAGCTCTCCGAGGCAGTCGAGATTTCAGAGCTAGTATTACATTGGGAAGGAGCAAGAGCAGCTTCCTATATAATAGAAGTTTCTGAGGACGGTGAGACATGGCAGCAAGTAGCAGCTGTCAATCAGTATAATGGATTAAAGGATACTGTTAGCTTCGAACCTGTACTATCCCAGTATGTCAAAGTTACGGGGTTATCACGTGCATTACCATATGGTTACTCTTTATTCGAGATTGAGATTTATTAATTATTGGAGTAACTAACCGATATTAGCTAGCGGGGTTCATCATTATACGCTTATAGTATGATGATGAGCCTAGCTAGCTTATTGGCGTTGTGAGATAGCCAGTAAATCATCCAAACGGATGCACGGAATTTATGTTTAGATGACCATCTTTGCTAAATCATGGTTATTTGAATTATAATGTAGTGGAATTGATCATATAGTAAAGGGGTAGAGATCTAGTGTACGAAATTGCCATTATTGGAGCAGGTCCTGCTGGGGCGAGTGCAGCACTATTTACAGCGAAAGCAGGCAAGAAAACAATTGTTATTGATAGTGACAAGGGTATGACCAAACGAGCTTGGTTTGAGAACTACTACGGGATTGAAGAGATCTCAGGCCCACAGCTAATTGATATTGGAATTAAGCAATTTCAAAAGTTTGGTGCTGAGTATAAGCAGGCAGCAGCAACAGCTATTGAGAAAACTGCAGATGGGCTGCAAGTGACTTTAGACTCTGGTGAGACCGTTAGTGCGAAGCATGTGATTTTGGCTTCTGGTATTCACGTTGATCTAGCTGAGAAGCTTGGCTTAACAACTAAGCCAGGAACTGAACCGCGTATTAAAACGATCGTAGATGTCGACTCTCAAGGCAAAACCAATGTTGAGGGAGTTTGGGCAGCAGGTACGATTACAGGTGTTAGCGTTCATGCAGTTATTACTGCTGGTGATGGCGCTAAGGTAGCTATCAATGTAATTAGTGAGCTGAATGGCGAGCGTTATGTTGACCATGATCTATTGAAATAATAAATGTGAAGGTCAGAAGCTTTATTCAAAGCGTACAGAATAAAGCTTCTGACTACTAATAATAAGCCTGGAGAGAAGCGCTAATTAGGTGCTTTTCGATACAAAATAAAAAAAATAAACAAATCAACAAAAAACACTTGCATTTTGTTTTTGAAGGTGATATATTATTACTTGTCGCCGCGATGAAAACATTGCGAGAGACGAAAGTAATTAAGTTTTGCGGAAGTGGCTCAGCGGTAGAGCATCGCCTTGCCAAGGCGAGGGTCGCGGGTTCGATTCCCGTCTTCCGCTCCATTAATTTGCGGCCTTAGCTCAGCTGGATAGAGCGTTTGACTACGAATCAAAAGGTCAGGAGTTCGAATCTCTTAGGCCGCGCCACTTAATTACACTACGGGATGTAGCTCAGCTTGGTAGAGCACCTGGTTTGGGACCAGGGGGTCGCATGTTCAAATCGTGTCATCCCGACCATTTATATACGCGGGCGTAGTTCAATGGTAGAACTTTAGCCTTCCAAGCTAATAGCGTGGGTTCGATTCCCATCGCCCGCTCCATACCATACAAGCCAAAGTCTTGAGTAATCAAGGCTTTTTTTGTTTTGAATTTTTCCACAGCCATTGCAGTGTCTACTTGTTGATGTTTATGAATTAGGCGGTGTCTAATACATCATCTTCTCTCACCATCTCCTCACTATTGAAGAATAAATCAAGAGAAAAATGCTGATCAGATGATTAAAAAAGTATATCGCACGAATGAACTTGGCTTACTAGGAATAACGAAAACAGGTGAAATAATTGATGGACTTTCTGTTGCTACAAGATCGTTATCGGCTGTAAATGAAGCTTTCCCGATTGAGTATTTGCGTCAAGTTAACGATTCCTTACTTTATGTTGTCTATAAGGTTGTT
>Ga0182737_1001275_pt1 | contig 25796 bp, 26 predicted proteins | sample eDN5th30CBELigOP_FD_128878 | JGI IMG/M metagenome (GOLD analysis project Ga0182737, IMG submission 128878) | Enriched Organic Plus compost microbial communities from Emeryville, California, USA - eDNA 5th pass 30_C BE-Lig OP (version 2) (version 2) ... | reverse complement strand
GGTTGGCGTGGTGACGAGCGAGCGCCAAAGTCGGCGGCGATATGGCTGCCGCTGGCGGCGTGGCAAATGATTGTGGCTGTCAGTGGTCGGCCAATACCGAATTGGCCGTCAGTGGCGCTCGTATCGCGGCTGGTGGCAAATTGGTGGCCGGTAGTCGCTCGCTAGCGCGCTGGCGGTGGCTGAAAACGGCGAAAAACCACGTAAAATCAGTGGCCTGTAGCGCTGCACAAGTATGTTACCACGGGATGCATTCGGGTGTCAAATGGCTCTGGCTAAAGCCCGAAACACAGTTTGAAAATCTGCGTCTATCGTCGTTAGTCGGCAAAGATAAGTATAGCCGCTCTCACAACAGACTAGACGTCAGATCGGGTGTCCGATTTTTTGGGGGGGCTTTCGACGCGTGTGCGTAAGGTCCTTTCACGCGTCAAAACCAAAATCGCACGCCGGCGACAAAACTGGTGGCATGGGTATCCTCACCCGCAAGGCGGGAAAGCCGCGCCGTATCGCCGAACTTCTGGAAGTAGGAGACACCGATATAGGGCGCGAACTGACGGCTGAACTCGTAGCGCAGGCGCAATCCCAATTCGATATCAACCAACCCCGCGCCAATCGCACTCGCAGGGATGTCCTGCGCCGATAGGTTAACTTCTGCACGCGGTTGCAGAATCAGCCTTTGAGTGATGCGCTGGTCGTAATGGCCTTCGAGTTGGCCAAGAACATCCCCCGTCGTGGAAAGGAATATCGCGCCTTCGACGTCGAAAAAGCCGGGCGCCAATCCCTCAAAGCCTGCCGTAACATATGTACGGCTGGTGCCCCGGCCAACATCTTGCCGCAGACCGGCCTGTAAATCGAAGTACGGGCCAACAGCGCGGCTGTAGAGAAGCTGCACCTCGGCGGTATCCAGGCCGTCTCCAAATTCGCCTTCACCTTCGCTCTTGAGCCACAAGCGCTCAATGTCGCCGCCGTACCGGGCCTCGCCGTCCCAGCGATAACCATCGTGTCCGCGATGCGCCTGATACTCGAACACGTTGATAAAGGCTTGGCTGAAAAGCGATCCGCCTTGCTCGCGCATCATCGCCTCGCGCGCCTGCGCCATTTCCCCGGCTGGAAAATCGCGGTCGGCATAGTGATCCGTGGGCACCGGCGGAGGCGGCGCACTGCCTGCCGGCAGCAAAGTTCCACTCGATTGCATGCCGGACATGGCGCCCATGTCGTGTCCGGCATGGCCGGACGATGCGGCGCCCATGGGTGATCCGGCTGAGGGCGTGGCATGCGCCTGATGGGCGCTGTGATCCTCGGCCTGTCCGGCAGGCGCAGCCTTTGCCGCTTCCGGCTTATGGGCGCCTTCCTGCGGTGCCATGTGGGGCATGGGGGCGTGCTGGGCGACGGAAGGAAGGGCCACGGCGGCCACGCAGCCGCCCGCCAATATCGAGAATGCGAGCCTCATGTGGCGGCTGCCTTGGGGCGGACGCTGACAACCCGCATCATGCCCGCATGCATATGGTAGAGCAGGTGGCAATGAAACGCCCAGTCTCCAACGGCGTCAGCAGTGAAGTCCCAGCTAACCTTGCCGCCCGGCTGGACTATGACCGTGTGTTTGCGCGGCGCTCTGTCGCCATGGCCGGTGACGAGTTCGAAGAAATGCCCGTGGAGATGAATTGGATGGCCCATCATGGTGTCGTTGATGAGGTTGATCCGAACCCGTTCGCCCTCGATGAAAGGGATGGGGTGATGAAAATCCGACATCTTCTGCCCGTCGAACGACCACATGAAACGTTCCATGTTGCCGGTAAGATGGATATCGATGCTGCGGCTGGGTGCCCTGGTATCGGGATTGCGCTCCAGCGCCATAAGATCGCGGTAGACGAGAACCTTGTGTCCTACATCTTCCAGGCCCTGGCCGGGTTCACCGGTGCGATCGACCGGCATGGGAGAGATGGACTGAACGCCGGGATCGCGTTTGACGCCGGGCGCGTTTGAAAAGTCGCGCATGTCCATCGCATCCATGTCATGCCCGCCATGATCCATGCCTGCCATATGCCCACCGGTCCCGGCCGCGATGGCGGAATGATCCATCCCGGCCATTGCGCCATGATCCATGCCGGGCATCGCGGAATGGTTCATTGTCGCATGCGCGCCGGATGTGGCGAGGCGCGACGAGGCGTTTTGCTCGGCGCTGGGATCAAGACCGCGCGTGGCGTTGTGTTCCATGCTCATCCCGCCCATGCCGGGCATGTCCATGCCCATGTCTTTCATGGTCGCCAGGGGGCGTTTGCGCAGGGGCGGCACTTCGGCGGTCATGCCGGCACGCGGCGCCAATGTGCCGCGCGCCATACCCGACCGGTCGATGGCTTCCCCAACGATGGTAAAGGCCCGGTCCTCGGTCGGCGTCACGAGGACGTCGTAGGTTTCCGCCACGCCGATCTGGAACTCATCGATATCGACCGGCGTCACGTTCTGGCCGTCCGCCTGCACGATGGTGAGGCGAAGTCCGGGGATGCGGCAATTGAAAGTTGTCATGGCAGAGGCGTTGATGAAGCGCAGGCGTACGCGCTGTCCTGGGGTAAACAGGCCGGTCCAATTGCCGAAAGGCCCCAGGCCGTTGATGAGATAGGTGTAAGTGGAGCCGGTGACATCGGAAATGTCGGTCGGGTCCATCCGCATCTGCCCCCAGTCGAACCGGTCCTTAAGTTTCTGATCGCGGTCGGAAAGCAGTCCCATCAGGGTCTGGCGCTGAAAATTGAAATGGCCGGGATTGAGTTTGAGACGGCGGAAGATCGCCTCGGGCGAAAGGGCGCTGTGATCGGCCAGCACGATCACATGCTCCCGGTCATAGGCCACCGGATCGGGGCCGGCCGGATCGATGATGATGGGGCCGTAATGTCCCTCCTGCTCCTGCAGGCCGGAATGGCTATGGTACCAATAAGTGCCGTTCTGAATAACCGGGAATTCGTAGAGGTAGCTTTCCCCCGGCTTGATTCCGGGAAACGAAACGCCTGGAACGCCATCGTGCCGGGCAGGGACCAGCAGGCCGTGCCAGTGAATGGAGCTGTCTTCGTCCAGCCGGTTGACAACGTTCAGTTGAACGCTCTGCCCCTGCTTCAGCCGTATGAGGGGGGCCGGGACCGTGCCGTTGACGCCTATGGCGTTGAAACTCGCGCCATCGATCAGCATGGTCTGACGGGCGATGGTCAGTGTGATGCGGTCACCGGAAACCGTCGGGAGGACCGGAGCCAACCCCTTTGATACCGGTTGCGCCCATGCCGGGAGATAGGCGGGAAAGGCGATGCCGACTCCCGCTGCAAGGGTGTTCCGCAGGAGCTGGCGGCGATTGACAGGGGAAATCAAATGGCGCTCTTCGACTTGGACTTCAGGTCTAAGGAATACGCAGCCGAACCGATCAGCCCTCAGGTTTTCCGAGTTTTTCGGCCAGGCGCCGGCGTGCACGGTAAAGCCGGGTTTCTACCGCTTTTGGGCTGATGCCTAGAATATCTGCCGTTTCCAGCTCCGACTTTTCCTCCAGCGTGCGCAGGACGAGCGGTTCCTTGAGTGAGGTCGGCAGGGCGGCGATCGCGGACATGACGCGCTGAAATTCCTCGGCCGCCTCCACTGCCTGATCGGGACGTGGCGCCGGATCGGTCAAATCGACCGCGTCACCCAGCGGAGAGGCGAAAGTGAAGAATTTTCGTACCAGCCTGCGGCGGCGCCAGTCCCGGCACTTGTTGATCGCAATCCGCGACAGCCAGGCCTGAAAAGGACGATCGGGATCATACCGTTTCAAGGCTCCAAAGGCGGCGACAAAGGTCGCTTGCGTAACGTCGAGTGCCTCATCCGTGTCACCAATATGCGCCCGGACCAGGCGGTAAAGGCGTTCGCGATGGCGCCGGACCAGCTCACCAAACGCCAACTGCCGCCCGGCAAGAGCCAGGGTGGCAAGTTCGCCATCCGAGCACTCGGAGAAATCGAACGTCACGGCGTCTTTGCAGTCAACGCTTTCACGACCGCATGGTCGAACTTCGCGGCCTGGTCCGGCCGCAACACGGCGCGCATTGCAAAAATATGTTCCAGCGTTTCCTTTTGAAGCTGGCCCATCGCCTGATGGGAGCGATCAACCGCCGCAGCGACCTTGGGGCCGTAGCCATGCTCTGTTTCAATGGCATCTGCCAGCCGGGCATTGCTGGCCCGCAAATCCAGCTCCAGCGCCTGACGCCGGACCGCGAAGCCTTTCTCGATGGCTTCGAGCCGCTTGTGCTGCGTGGCGTCCAATTCCAGCGACCTGTGAAGCAGCTCGTGCAGTTCATTCTCGACCGGTCTGGCAGGGACCACATAAGCCCGCCCGACGATGACGCCCGCAATGGCGGCGCAAAATGTCAGCGCCAGCAATGGCGCCACGCGGCAGAAATTCTTCATCATTCCGCGCTCAGAAGGGTGGATGGGGCAAACATCAGCCGGGCATCGAAAGGGGAAAGCGGGGGCGATGCGACGGCCGGGGTGGCTGGCAGTGCGGCCCCGGCAATACCCAGAAGAAGCGCCATGCTCACGGCCAGGGCGAATGTGGCCGGCCCCACCATCGGCGCAGCCTTCCGGCGGTCAAGCTCGGCCAGGACGGCCCTGTCGAGTGATGCCAGCCTTGAGGGGGCGGGAAGATCGCGTACCCCGGCGAGCAATGCATCGAGATTTTTCACATCCACACTCCATACCTGCCAGGAGATTACGCACCGCAAGGACTTACCCCTTTCCGATAAAAGGTGGAATTTCCGAGGGGGTTGGGCCGCGCCCGCGTAGTACACGCAACAGCCCTGAGGATACACAAATGCGTGCCTTCCGTCATCTCGCCGTGGCCGTCATGGCCGGCAGCCTTGTTGCGGCTCTCCCGGCCTTCGCGCATCCCGCGTTGCTCTCGTCTATCCCCGCAGCCAACGCTGCGGTCCAGGCGCCCACCCAGGTTCGCCTGGCTTTCAGCGAAAGGTTTGTGGCACAGCTGTCGGGCCTGGATATCGTGATGACCGGAATGCCCGGCATGCCCAATCACCGCATGGCCGTGTCGGGCTACCAGTTTTCCACATCGGACGACGGAAAGACCCTTGTGGCGACCTTTGCGCGCCCGTTAAGTGCGGGCACCTATCAGGTGAAATGGCACGTGGTATCGGCGGACACGCATCGTATTGAAGGGGATTTCGCCTTTTCCGTTCCGTAAGCGATGACTTAGGGGACGGTTATTGCGCTGCGCTGGATTCTGTATGTCGATCTCGGCCTGCTCTTCGGCCTGCCGCTGTTCGTATTGTATGCCTTGCGCGGACAGCCTGGTCCCGGCGCTTACCCCTTTCTTCCGTGCGGATTCGCCTTACGCTTTGCTGTTGCTCGCAAAGCTTTGCCTGTTCGCCTGTATGCTCATCATGGCAGGCCTTAACCGATACCGGCTGACACCGGCGCTGGAACATGCCATCGGCCCGAACGGATGGCGATGGCAGCGGCGGGGCTGCGTAAAAGCCTGTTGCTGGAAGGCGCGTTTGCGCTGATGATTTTCGCCCTGGTCGCGTGGCTGACAATCCTCGCTCCGCCAGCGTAAGCACCCTTGACCTTAACACAATGTCAAGGTGCATCTTGCCCGCAACGAAGGAGTTGCCGCATGGCCGAATCACACACTGACAAGTCCCAAGCGCGTGGCGGTTGCTGCTGCTCGGGTGGCAGGTCTGTACAGGGTGGCGCCACCGATCCCGTCTGCGGGATGACGGTCGATCCTGCAAAGGCCGTCCACCATGCCGAACACGGTGGTCAGACATTCTATTTCTGCTGCGCGGGCTGCCGCGCCAGGTTCATGGCGCATCCGGAGGATTATCTGAAGACGCCGAAGCCGGCGGAAGCGCCGCCTGCACAAGCGGCCCCCGCCGGGCATGCCCATCATCATGGTGGCGGCTGCTGTTCAACCGCTGCGCCATCGGATCCGGGCGTCAGGGACCCGGTATGCGGCATGACGGTCACGCCGGAAAAGGCCGCGCACAAGGCGCAGCATAATGGAGAAACCTATTATTTCTGCAGCGCGGGATGCCATGCCAAATTCGTGGCTGCACCCGACAGGTATCTGGGACCGCAGGAGCCGGCCGTCGCGCCGCCCGCGGGCGCGATATGGACCTGTCCGATGCACCCGGAAATCCGGCAGGATCACCCCGGGGCTTGTCCGATTTGCGGCATGGCGCTGGAACCGGCCCTGGTGACGGCGGAAAGTGGCCCCAGTCCCGAACTTGCGGATATGACCCGGCGCTTTTGGATTGGCCTGGTCATGACCTTGCCGGTTTTTGTTCTGGAGATGGGAGGGCATTTATTCCCGGCGATCCATCACATGGTGCCGATGCGCGCGTCGATCTTAATACAGCTGGTTCTCGCAACGCCTGTGGTGCTATGGGCCGGTTGGCCGTTCTTTGTCCGCGGCTGGGCTTCGCTTCGGACGCGCAACCTCAACATGTTCACGCTCATCGCCATGGGGACGGGCATCGCCTGGCTCTATAGCCTTGTTGCCACCCTGGCGCCTGATCTTTTCCCGCCCGCCTTCCGTGACGCCGACGGCGCGGTTGCTGTCTACTTTGAAGCGGCCGCTGTCATCACGGTACTTGTCCTGCTGGGCCAGGTGCTGGAACTGCGGGCGCGGGAACGTACATCAGGAGCGATCAAGGCTCTGCTGAACCTGGCGCCAAAAACGGCGCGGCGCATCGGTCCCGATGGGCAGGATACGGAAGTCGGTCTTGACCAGGTTGTGGTGGGCGACCGCCTGCGCGTGCGTCCGGGCGAGAAGGTGCCGGTTGATGGTCTGGTAGAGGAAGGCAGGTCGTCCCTGGATGAATCGATGGTGACCGGCGAGTCGATGCCCGTCACCAAAACCAACGGCGACAAGGTCATCGGCGGAACGCTGAATCAGACGGGCGCGCTTGTGATCGCGGCGGAGAAAGTTGGCCGGGACACGATGCTGGCGCGCATAGTTCAGATGGTCGCCGAGGCGCAACGCTCGCGCGCGCCCATTCAACGCATGGCAGACCAGGTTGCGGGCTGGTTCGTACCTGTCGTTATTCTGGTCGCGATCCTCGCCTTTGCAGGATGGAGCATCTGGGGACCGGAGCCTCGCTTCGCCTACGGTCTGGTCGCGGCCGTGGCGGTTCTGATCATCGCCTGTCCCTGCGCGCTGGGCCTGGCAACGCCCATGTCCATCATGGTCGGCGTTGGGCGGGGGGCTGGCTTTGGGGTTCTGATCAAGAATGCCGAAGCGCTGGAACACATGGAGAAAGTGGACACGCTGGTGGTCGACAAGACCGGAACCCTTACGGAAGGACGGCCGGCGGTGACGGATATCATTGCGGCCGAGGGATACACGGAAAGCGATTTGCTGCGATTGGCGGCATCGGTCGAGAGGGCTTCGGAGCACCCTCTGGCGCTTGCAATCGTGCAGGCCGCCAATGGTCGCTCACTGGCTCTCGATCCTGTCACGGACTTTGACTCTCCAACAGGGCGCGGAGCCGTCGGGACGGTCCAGGGCCGCAAGATCGTGCTTGGCAATGCAAATTTCCTGGCGACAAGCGGCATCTCGACCGATCATCTCGCAGAGCGGGCCGATCAGCTTCGCACCGGCGGTGCCACTGCAATCTTTATCGGAATCGATGGTACGGCGGCTGGCATATTTGGGATCGCCGATCCGATCAAACCCACCACCCTGACCGCCCTGACAGCCTTAAAGGCGGAGGGCGTTCGCGTAGTCATGTTGACGGGGGACAATCGCACCACGGCGGATGCCGTCGCTAGCCGTCTTGGCATCGCCGAAGTCGAGGCCGATGTATTGCCTGACCAGAAAAGCGCCGTGGTGGCGCGGTTCAAAAAGGAAGGGCGCGTCGTCGCCATGGCGGGCGACGGCGTCAACGACGCACCTGCGCTGGCGGCGGCGGATGTCGGAATTGCGATGGGGTCGGGCACCGATGTCGCCATCGAAAGCGCTGGCGTGACTCTCCTCAAGGGCGACCTGACGGGAATCGTCCGGGCGCGGCGGCTGTCGCAGGCGACCATGTCCAACATCCGGCAGAACCTGGTGTTCGCTTTCGTTTACAACGTCGCAGGCGTTCCGGTTGCCGCAGGATTGCTCTATCCCTTCTTTGGCATACTGCTTTCGCCGATTATCGCCGCGGCCGCCATGGCGCTTTCATCGGTCAGCGTCGTGACGAACGCGCTTCGTCTGAATCGGCAGTCGTTGTGAATATAGGGCAGGCCGCGAAGGCGAGTGGCGTCTCCGAACGCATGATCCGCCACTATGAGAAGATCGGATTGATTCCGCCCGCAGGGCGCCGGGAGTCCGGCTACCGGGATTACGGATTGGCCGATCTCCACCGGCTGCGCTTCATCGCCAATGCCCGCGACCTGGGATTTCCGATCGAGGACATCCGGGTCCTTTTGAGCCTCTGGTCGGACCGGCGCCGTTCCAGCGCGCAGGTGAAGCGCCTGGCGTTAGCCCGCGCCGAGGATCTGCGGCGCAAGGTGGAGGGGCTGGATACCCTGCGCCGTGCGCTGCTGGGCCTGGCGGAGCGCTGCCAGGGCAATACGCGTCCCGAATGTCCCATCATCGACGAGCTTGCATCGCTACATGGTGTTCCGGACTGCCATGGTAAGATGAAAAAGTCTTAGAGACGCGAGCGGACTTTTTGCGCAATGGCCGTGGCGATGTCTATGTGTTTGCTCGCATGGTTGATTGTGTTGGTACCGGAAATATGCCGCATTGCCTGGGGAAAGCCCTTGGAAGGAAATGCCGACAAATCAGGGATGAACAACCAGACAATCTGGCTTGGTAAATCTCATCTCCTGAAGCTGCCCAGCTGCCACGCCAAGCGTACGGCCTGACGAGGCGGCATCGTCGATAAGCACCGGCTGATGATATATATTGTGACAGGTTCGGCATGGCGATGGGTGCCAAGGCTGCCAACGATAAAAACGACTATGTGTTGGCTATACCGAAAACCATGCTGCCAGCGGTCGTTAAAATGGCTGTTTTCGGCGGTTAATTAGCTAGCTTTTTTGCATACCGAAATCACATGTTTTTGGTATAATACCGATGTTGGGCGTTGGCTCAGCCAAAGATAGTTCGGGATTGGCACTGTCTAGCCAACTCGTTCGAGCCAGAACCGGGTCAAAGCGCATTTCATGCCTCGGCTGACCGGACAAAGTCTCTAAGCCAGTCCTGCCACAAAAGCTCAGCGATCACCGCTGCCGCTCTTGTCGGCCCACATTTTCAACGACATTGAAGGAGAACCAACATGCCTAAGCGCGTGGCTCTATACGTGCGCGTATCAACTGACGGCCAGACAGTTCAGAACCAACTGGGCGAACTGCGTCAAGTCGCAGATCGCCATGGCTGGGAGATCGTCCAGACTTATGCAGATGAGGGCGTATCAGGTACGAAGGGGAGGGAGGCGCGGCCAGAGTTCGACAAGCTGCTCAAAGCCATTGCCCGCCGAGAGGTGGATATGGTGGCAGCCTGGAGCGTGGACCGACTTGGGCGGTCGCTCAGGGACCTTGTTTCTTTGCTAAGTGACCTGCAGGCTAAAGGCGTTGACCTATTTTTGCTCCAACAGGGATTGGACACGTCTACACCATCGGGCCGAGCCATGTTTCAGATGCTTGGAGTGTTCTCCGAATTCGAAGCGGCGATGATCCGAGACCGGGTAAGGGTAGGCGTAGCGAGAGCTAAGAAGCGCGGCACCAAAAGCGGAAAGCCGATTGGCAGACCAAAGTTAAGCCGCGATAAAGAAGCTGCCGCAGAGGAATTGTTGGGCCAAGGGATGGGTATTCTTAAAGTTGCTCGATCTTTGCAAATGGGAACAGGCTCGGTCTCTAAGGTTGCAGCGCGAATGCGGGCAAACAAAAAACGCTAATGTTCGCTTTGGTGCTCAGTGCCGTGGCTCGCCCAATGTGAACGCTAGGCCTGAGCTTTCAATTAATTAACTTTGCTTTCGGCGCAAATCGGAACCCCTAAATCCAATACAAGGCAACAGCCGCGCTTAACAAAGGATTTACATGACTTAGTCTAAGTTCATCAGATGCGGCAGTCCCAACTCTCCTACTTTGAAACCAAGGCGCGACGGAATCGGCATCGGCATTATTGGTGGATAGTCAGAAAGGCATTTCCGTTTCTCGCGATAGCTGGACTATTTCTTGCTCAGAAATCTCTTCCCAGAGAATCTGAAACGACGAGATCAAGTTTTTCAGCGCAAGACCGCAGTGGTGAAGCCTATTATCCAAACTGCGCGGCTGCCCGCGCTGCGGGAGCAGCGCCGATCTCTGTGGGCGAACCCGGCTACCGTGAAGAGCTCGATGGAGATAGCGATGGCATTGCGTGCGAACCCTATAGGCCCAGACGATAACGAACGTGTTCGTCACGCACTTCCGCCGCCACAATGTCCGATTCTGGCCCAAAGCGGGCATTGGCGGGTCTCGTTAGGCTCATGGAGTATACGTCAATGAGCCACGCCATTATGGCTGGCTCATAACTGTTCGGCTCAAATCAAATGAGCCAGGTGTTTTTGAGCCAGCCTTCTGAGCCAGCCAAAACCACGCGGTCGCATGCGCGCAGTACGCCGCGGACGCTTGATCTGATTTATCGGTAGTTGAAGCGCCTCAATACCGGAGCCGCGTTTTGCGGTATGGCGGGCTGGCCGGGTTCGCTGCAGTTCGTCAAGCCGCTCCAATCTTTCCTGAAAGCGATGAGAACCATCTGGCCTGGATACCGGCAATTAGTTCAAACTCGCCTATTATAAACTCGCCTCCCAACGAAATGGATTGGGTGCGAACCCAGTCAAATATCTCCTGTTCCACTTTGTAAGCACGGTCGCGATCCGAAAAACTCCTCGCGTCGTACTTTTCCCAGCGAAGACTGACCCCGCCTGGGAATGACGAGTTTAAAGTCTTCAATCTCCTTTTAATGTCCGCACACCAGCCGACTTTGTAGATACCCCTATTAGCCAGTGGTTTCCCGTCTGGCGGGCTGAAGTTACGATCAGTAATGCCCGCCAATCTGAAAATGTAGAGCCATCCAATGCTGTCTGCGATGACACCGTTGTAGGAGCCGAACCGGGGTTTCGGCCCTCGCGTGACCAATGAGCTGAGATGCCCGCTGGGGGGCATCTCAGCCAAGCTGGCATTCCAACCTGCATCTCCGAATACAGGTGAGGGCAACAAACGCAGGCCCTGGAGGTTTTTTACCTCTTCAGGCAACACCTGTCGGTAGCGCGTACCAATTAGCTGGGGCCATCTGCCTGAATAGGTAGCCGGCAGGACATGCTTTACTCGGACCTCTGTCCCGATGCGCCACGCTGCATTCGCAGGCATTGCAAACGACCAGCGGTCCCTACCGTAAAGCCGGAGCTTTCTTTCGTATTCGTCCGCCGGCATACGTTCATAGTCAAATATCTTTTCCTTGGTTATCCTGAGAAAGCCGAGGAGGCGGCCGACATCGGCTTCTGCCGCCATCTCCGAGTTCTGCCCGACGACCAAAACCAGATCGGATGGCTCATACTCTTGCAGGAACTGCTCCCTGGCGCCCGGCTCGGTAAAACCTAGGAAGCCCCAACGGGAGGGGTCGAAACCCCACATCCCTGTTATCCAGATCTTTCGTTCGTTTTGAACAGCCAAGTCATCCGCACCCTCCAACTGTTTGCGGATTCGATCGGCAGCAGCATCAACCTTGTCCGGGGTGCCGCCGAACTCCGCGAAGACCGCGCGATCCATCTCACTAGCGTGGGGTGAGCCCGCCGATTGTTTGGTTGGATCGACAGATAGGAGATTAGTTAGCTTCCGGTAGACGCCGGCAGGATTGCGAAATTTTGGATCGTCTTTGGAATACGCTGGCTGATTATTGCGTAAGAACGCCGATAACTCTTTCACGCGATCGTCCGCCTCGCCACTTATTGGCCAGTGCTTCTGATACAACTGCAGAGCCAATATAGTTTCGTCGCGAGTCCAATCCGGCCTCTTGCTTTTGTTGATCTCCAAACCACCACCTCCGAGCCCACGATCCCGAATGCTTTCCCCAAAAAAGCGCTGCTTCAAAGTGCATTATTCTAGAAAATGGGCATCAGAACCCGATAACGTAGCAACATCAAAGAGTTGTCATGCGCCGGCCTCCCACGCTTGGGGTGTCGCGAGTCCTCCCGTATCGGCCTGAAGAATTCTCTCGTCTGAAAGTGACAACCGCCACGAGCGTTCTTATGCTCTGCGAGGGGGTGGGTCAGAATGAGCTCGGTCGCTTCGCAAGAATTAGAACAGGGAATCCCCGAGGGCGAGGGTGCAATCTCCGCATTGCCTCGTGAACGTGATCCAACAATTGCTGGGCCTACTAGTGATAGCCAGAGCGAAGTACTCGCTAATGTAAGGGTTGTTAGTGCAACCGAAGCGTTATTGGCGGACTGGAGGCGACAAGAACAAACTCTCGAACGCGAGCAATTTGAAGCAACAATGCTCCGACGCCGGCTGAACGCTGACGAAATTATTGAGGTGCTTCAGCGGCTCCGATCAGCAGGGGTCGCATTAGAGAGTTTAGAGTCGGACGCTGACGAAACGGTCGAAGGGTCGGATACAAGCGGGATATCTCAGGATGGGTTTGTCCGCGGTTATCTGAAAGCGCCGCTTCTCGCCCACGATGATCACGTACGCCTCGCACGTGCCGTTCAAATCGGAATTATCGCGCAAAGAGATATAGATGAAGGCTATTCCGCGCCTGACTTGCGCCAGCTGGTGATTGAAGGCGAACGAGCCAAAGACAAAATGGTTATAGCCAATATGCGACTTGTGGTGAGTGTCGCAAGAAAGCTCGGGGGCCAGGGGCTTGAATTGAATGACCACACTCAGAACGGCATGATCGGTCTGATGCGGGCAGTTGAGCTTTTCGACCCTGACCTCGGATTAAAATTCTCCACATACGCAACCTGGTGGATACGCCAATCAATTTGGCGAGGGAATGATAACGACAGCCAATTGATCCGCGTGCCCGTTCACATGATCGAACGAATCCGGAAGTTTAGACGCACGTCGCGGCGCCTCGCCGCTGAAACTGGGAAAGAGCCATCAGTAGACGTCATTGCGGAGGAGTTGGACTGGCCACGCGACAAAGTGGCCTTCGTACACAGACTATCTCTTTTTCGAACGACGTCGTTAGACGCGCCTATCGACGCTGAAGGTGAGCTGCATCTGGGAGACATCTTGCCGAGCGCGTCTCTAACGCCGGAGCAACTTACGGAAATATGGTCCAGAGACCGATTGTTAAAGGCGCTAGTTGCTGGCCTTGCCCCCCGAGAACAACTGATACTCGAACGGCGATTTGGGTTAACCTCTAAAGTCGCCGAAACGCTCCAAGAAATAGGGGATGATCTGGGAATAACGCGTGAACGAGTCCGCCAAATCGAACAAAAAGCGCTCACCAAGCTGTATCGGAAGGCGTTGAAGCACATGCGCGCTTTAAAGGATTGATATGTCGGCAGGCAAGGTAACCACCGACGATTGTGTTCGCTTCGTCCAATGGCTTGAGAAGCGGCTCCTCTTTGCTGGCCGAGGAGACAACCTTTCCACGTCCCCGACCGATCCTGCTGGCCGATTTTGGCTCGGTCGACTTGCCCCAGAGGAGCAGGTCAAAGTGGACCGCGTTGGTCGGATGGAGCCGTGCGCGATAGGCATCCGTACGTTAATGGCGGGGCCCGGTCCCTGGCGATGCACCGCGACAGTCGAGTTCAATGTTTGGGTGTCTTCCAAGGAAGGCTGGGTAAAGACTCCTCGGATAAGCGAGACAATCGCGTTAACGATTGACCGATCGTATCAGCAAGCCTTTGCTCGTGACGAGCTCGCGGCCGCGCTTAAAGCTGCGGTAGGGCAAGACGGACTGTCAGCTGAGGTCAGAGTCGAAGTTACAGAAGGGACGGAAGGAGCACCCGAGGTTCTTATACAGATCGTCAACACGTCCCCAGAAAAGCATCAATACTTAAAAGACACTCGGCTCTATGAAGTGGCTCTGCGTGTTGAAGGACTTGAGACCCGCCCATTCATGATCGAGGCGCTCCCCGACTCGTTCAGATATGATCGAGCGGTTCCTGCCTATGGCGTCAACTGCGGTGTCGTACAAGAAGGTTCGACCTTGTCGAGCACAGACACCATAGGGGCCGAAAAAAGACGGCCCGAATTTTGGGCAGCAGGCCTTCCGGCATTAGAGTTCAAAACTCTCCAAACCGCGCCCATCCCCGAATTGGAAGCCTTAGTAGATTGTCTCGAAACTTGGGGGAACGATGTCTGGTCAACTCCTTCGCTAAAGCGTCGTGCCGCATCGAACGCTTGGTCTAAGGATATGCTTGCCGAAGCGGAAGAGGAAGCAAAGGCTTTCTCTCAAGAGCTTTCTAGGATGAAAGCGGGCATTGCCTCCCTCCAAACAAACGCTAACTTGCTACGGGCCTTTCAGCTCATGAATCGGGCCATGAGTCGCTCCTCGCGGGGAAGAGGATATTCCAAGTGGCGACCCTTCCAAGTAGGATTCATCCTTGCAAACTTGGCGTGCATCACCGATCCGGCGGGTGAGGCGGACGTAGCGGATATCGTTTGGTTCGCCACAGGGGGCGGTAAGACCGAAACTTACCTTGGCTTGCTGATAACCGCCGTCCTTTTCGACCGAATGAGGGGTAAAACGCACGGAGTTTCCGCCTGGACACGTTTTCCGCTCCGTATGCTGTCACTCCAACAGCTACAAAGGTTCGCGGACGCAATGGCGGCGGCCGAGATCGTGAGACGCGACGAGGGGCTAGGCGGCGCTCCTTTTTCGTCCGGCTTTTTGGTGGGCGACTCCGCAACACCCAACCGGATTGCGCCGATGCGGCGCTATGAAGGCGACATCGACATAGAGACAGAAGATGAAGTTACACTGGCGCGGTTTAAAAGACTGCCACGATGCCCATTCTGTCAATCGCGCGATATTCGCATCCGGTTCGACAGGGAGCTCTGGCGCTTAGACCATGTATGCGCGAATCCAGAGTGCGAATGGCCCGAGCAAGCGTTGCCTTTCCACGTCGTGGATGAAGAAATCTACCGTTTTCTTCCCACGATCGTAGTCGGCACTCTCGATAAAGCCGCCGGCATTGGCATGCAGGGGGCCATGCGCGGACTCGCGGGTCCCCCAGCGGGGCTCTGCAAGCGGCCAGGGCACGGTTTCACTTACTCGCCGCGAAGCGAGCGGCCACACGGATGTTTGGTGCCTGGGTGCAAACAACCCGCGGGAGCTCTGCCGATGCCGGCCGAGTACTTTGGGCCGTCATATAGGCTCCAGGACGAACTGCATCTCTTGCGCGATAGTCTCGGTGCGGTTGACGCTCACTACGAAGCACTGTTTGACGGCCTGCAAAATGAACTCTGTGGATACCGCCCGAAGATCCTAGCGTCGTCAGCCACCTTGGAAGGTTACGACAAACAGGTCGATATCCTCTACCGGAGGCGGGGGAGGGTTTTCCCGCTGCAGGGCCCAAGCACACAAGAAGGCTTTTGGACTTCCGCATCCGAACTTCTGATGCGGAGGTATGTAGCTATAGCCCCCCGTGGGCTCACAATCGAATTCGTAATTGACCGGATGGCGACCGAAATGCAAAACGCCATACGGCTTTTAGCCAGCGATCCACTAGCGACTTGTCAGGAGATTGGCGTAGATCAAGACGCGGCCGCTGCGCTGCTGTGGCTGTACGGAACTCAAGTATTTTACGGAAACACCCTAAAAGACCTGGATGCAATCCATCGTTCAATTAGAAGTGGGCAGATTCGGCCCAACGATGGTAGAGAACTCCACCACGAGATACTGACGGGTCGCGTCGAGTTCGAAAAGGTTGCTGCCGTCCTTGACCGTTTGGAAAAACCTGAAAGCGAATTCGAAAAACGGATCCATCTGATTACGGCATCTTCAATGATGTCTCACGGCGTCGACATCGATCGACTTAACGTGATGGTGATGTCTGGACTTCCATTAGGAAGCGCTGAATTCATTCAGGCAACGGCGCGGGTTGGACGTAAATATCCTGGTTTGGTGTTTGTAATCCATAAGATTGGACGCGAACGCGACGCAAGTGTCTTTAGATCATTTGAAAAATTCGTTTTGCAGGGTGATCGCTTTATCGAAGCTATTCCGATCACGCGTAAAAGTCGGCGAGTCTTGGAGCGAACGATATCAGGCCTTGTCCTAGCCAGAATTCTAGCGGTTCACGAGCCGAAAGTGCGAAAATCACTCCATTCGGTGACGGCCTTGCGTACTTTGGTCGCCAGCCGCGATTACGACTTTGGCAAAGAAAAGTCGGCGATCATGACCTATTTAGGGATTGATCCTTCAAGCGATGCGAAGCTTGCCGAAGATGTTGATCGGTGGTTCGACAGGTTCGAGAAGAACGTGGTTAGACCTCACCCCGATATCAAGTCTACATCGGATGCGGCTGGAAAGCCGATGATCTCTTTGCGGGATGTCGAAGAGCAAGTAAGCGTTTTTTTGGACAGGTCATCATGAAAGTTAAAAGAAGCCTGTCTCAAATACAATTCAACTATCTCCCGCGGCAGACAGTCGACGTTGCGGGAGGCATCTGGATCGTTGCTGACTGGTCGAGCGCCGAGACTCGCTCTAACATTGATGAGAGATCATTGAAGGCGGAGTTGTGCCGCCTTTCTGCACCGTGGTCGATAGCCGGAAAAGACGGTGGCTTCTTTATAGACATCGGTAAGAAGAATACAGCGATAGTGCTGAAGCTGATCAATCGCGACCGGGGCGTCCACCTGAAGCCATTCCCGGAGATATGGTACTGCGAGAAATGTTTTCGTGTTCGTGATACGCCTGACGGAAGCTGCAAGTGTAGGCAAATGGTGCGGCCAGGTCAGGTACAATTTGTTGCTTATTCTAAGAGCACGGGCGAATTAAAAGAGCCCAATATTCCTCATTGCAGAAAGCATGGCGAAAGTCGCATCCATCTTCCTGGTACGGCCACAGGCCGCGAGGTGAGATTCGACTGTCCTGATTGCGGCGCGCAGCTTGGAAGCTGGGGTTTCACCCGCGCGAGCAACGGGGATGCAATGGAAATCATGGTCCATCGCGCAGCCTCAGTCTTCACACCACGAAACGTGGTGGTTGTTAATCCGCCTTCACTTGAGACGTTGCGGTCGTTGCAAGATGCTGGGGGAGGCAGTCGGGCTTTTGAATGGATACTCGAAGGGATGCCGGGGCGTACTATGCTTGACGGTCGCCCTACGGCGGACGGGTTGCGGCGCCAACTCACGGCTGCAGGCTTGGACGCTGCCACTATTGAAAAGATGGTCGGCGCCGCTGCTGGAAAACTTGCTGATGGGCCGGCGGGGATTTCCGGTTTGCAACCCTATGTACAGGTTCGTTGTGAAGAACAAGCAATGACTATCGCCCTAGCTGTCTCAGAAAGCCGAGGGACTTTGCCGGATTTAGTGGCCAGTACCGACCCCCTTTCCGAATTGCGGCATAGGTACGACGTCCAGTATCAAGAGGCTGTATCGCGAGCGGGACTTGAGAGAGTAGAGTTGATCGATAAGTTTCCGATATTGTCTGGCCACTACGGTTATACAAGAGGGCCAAGCGAGCCCGGCGCTGCTGAATTAATTGCGTACCGCGACCGGAAGCGGGGCGCTTATGAGATTTACGGAGACATCAACGTCACTGAAGCGCTGTTTGTGGGGCTCGACCCTATACGTGTTGTTAGCTGGTTGCGGGACCGTGGACACCAACTACGTGCCACAAATGGCTCTCCGAAAGACGAGAGGTTAGCATTGCTGTCGCGGATGGAGAGCGATCCTGATGCGGACCCGCTGTATGAAGACACACTTGCGTTGGTGCATTCTTACGCGCACAGGCTAATACGAATAGCAGCCGTTCGGTCTGGCATTGAGCTCCACGCACTTTCTGAGCTTTTAGTGCCTATGCATCTGGGATTCTTCGTTTACGCGGCGACGAGAGGAGACTTTGTTCTCGGCGGCTTACAGGCTCTATTTGAAAATGATCTCCATGCGATGCTTAACGAGTTTGTTGACGGTGAGCACCGCTGTGCTCTCGACCCCGGCTGTTCCAAGACCGGGGGAGCTTGTGTAGCTTGTCTCCACCTGGGTGAGCCTTCATGCAGGCTCTTCAATAACTGCCTGGATCGATCGGTATTAGCAGGCCCCAAGGGCTTTTTGTCTAAGCACTAAGCGGCTTGCCAACCAATTGAACGGCGAACCTCGCTGGGTCCAAAAACATATAAGGCCGACATCGCTCGACTGATCCCTGTGTAAGCTGTTGCCAGCAGAGTTGCTTGGTCGAGTTGGCCGGTAAGAGCAAGGATAACGACCTGGCACTCCAGGCCTTTAAACCTTTTGATGGTCTCAAGCCGGATGCCTGATCCACTTCTGACAAACGGCACACTCCCGGCTGAAACGTTTGTGAGTCCCTCCAACAGCGCGGGGTCGTCCGAAAGTACAGTTACTTGGTCGGCCGCTACGCCCTCACGTTCGACGATTGTCTCTGCCAATCTTTGAATGCCTCTTAACGCCTCTCGACGATTCGCGACCTCCCGAAACTGCGGGATAGGCCCGGTCGTCCCCCGGCCAATTGACTTTTCACCGAAAACGCCGGCCGCCCGTTGGGCAATCTGCGTTGTGCTACGGCAATTCACAGTGAGACTAACCGCCGGCGGCATATTCTCCGGGCAGCGCCATCCTCCGTGGTAAAGCTGCTGGTGAGTGTCGGCAAATATATAAAAGGGAGGATCTTGAACGTCAGTCACAATGAGCTCAAGCGCCTGTAGCCATTCGGGAGGAAAATCCTGGCCCTCATCAATTACAATAGATCGATGGCCAATTGCGCCGGCTGCACAGGCTTCGACTAACAGCTGCGGAGCGTCGTTTTTCCACCACTCTGGGCTCGGACTGCGCGGTGTGCCAAGTCCAGCCGCACGAGCCGCTCTGAAACATAAGGCGTGGAAAGTGCCCGCCCAGATTCTCTGATCATCAGAGACCTCGGCGGCGAGCCTGCGGCCCAAAAGTTCGTTGTAACAAATTAAGAGGGGCTCAAAGCCGTTCTCAGCGAGCAGGCGCGCGCGCGCTACTGCAAGGACCGTCTTTCCCGTTCCTGCGCCGCCGAGCACAACTGCGCGCCTAAATTCCTTCAGCGCGCGGAAATCCTGAATCTGCTCGTCAGTAAGCCGAAGAAGATCCTGAGAAGTCTCACCTACTTCATCAACAAGGCGGCGCCGAACTTGTGTTGTGGGTGCAAGGAGCTTCACGATTTTTTTCAGGTCTTCTGGTGCCATAAGCGCTCGGCCCCCCCAATGACCACACGTCCTCTCTACACTTCTTGAGATGTCTTCGAGGGCGATCCTGTCCCAGACAATTTCAGGTGGTGCCGCTGGACCCAGCTCGTCCGCATTTACGGTTCTTCTTGGAAATGCGACGGCGTGCATCATCGATATGGAATTCATGGGAAGCCCATGATCGGTAAGATAGCTGAGAAGCGCATGCTTGGATTCCGTGGCTTGCAGAAACGGATTTTTGATAGGAGAAGTAATCCCAGTCTTACTGTTGGTCGTTGTCCAAATACCTTCCTCGACCTTTATGTCTCCGCCCTTGACCTCCACTACCAGGATGCCACGCCTCGGATTGAGGATGACGAAATCGGCCTCCCCATCACCCTGGCGCCCGTTCCGCAGGGATTGCCACTGAACCGAGTGAAGGACTGTCCATTCTCGGTCCAGTGTCGCAAGGGCTTCATGTACCGTCTTTTCCGACATCGGCATGCCCGGCATGGGCTCGACCGGGATCATCTGTGCCATTGCTTCTCCCCAGCGACGCTTACGACCAATTATCTGTGGACATCCGACCCTCAGGTATGTGGAAAAGTCAATATGATGCATTTAAGCTGTGCACTTCGTATTCAACGACGGCGCGGGGATGCGGTTGATGGCTGAAGGGAGGGCGATGTCGATCAGGCCTAAGAAGCGAATAGGAAACGGGCGGCGAACATTTAATCCAGATGCTGCGACGGTCGTTGATCTCTTCTGCGGCGTCGGTGGCCTATCTCATGGCTTTCATCTTGAAGGCATGAAGGTTGCGGCCGGAATCGATCTGGACCGCTCTTGCAAATTTGCTTTCGAAGTAAACAACAACGCCAAATTTCTTTGCGAAGACGTATCCAACATAGAACCTCGATACCTAAGGAGGCTGTTCGGAAAAGGTCCAACCGTCCTGGTCGGTTGCGCGCCCTGCCAGCCATTCTCTAGCTATGCGGCGAAGTTCGACAACCCAGATTGGAAGCTCCTTCAAGACTTTGCCAGTCTCATAGTCAAAGTTAGGCCGGATGTTGTCTCAATGGAAAACGTGCCACGCCTCGTCGACTTTCAGAAAGGCAGAGTCTTCAAGGCATTTGTTAAAAAGCTGCGCGACGCTGGTTATCACGTGAGCTATCAGATCGTGTATGCGCCTGACTACGGCGTTCCTCAGCGCCGATCTCGCCTCGTGTTACTGGCTTCAAGGCACGGTAAGATTGAACTCATTAATGCCACTCATTCGAAAGCAGAGCACGTGACGGTTCGCGACGCTATAGGCGCGTTGCCGAGGTTAAAGGCAGGCGCAGCGAATCGGCGCGATCCATTGCATCGGTGTAGCGGGCTATCTCCGTTGAACCTCAAGCGCATTCGAGCGGCTACCGCTGGCGGAAGCTGGAAGGATTGGAGGAAAAATCTCATTACGCCGTGCCACAAGGCAAAGTCCGGAAAAACTTACGTCTCTGTGTATGGAAGAATGAGTTGGGATGCTCCATCCCCCACTGTCACAACGCAGTTCTTTGGTTTTGGAAATGGCCGTTTTGGGCATCCAAGCCAAGATCGTGCCATATCGCTCCGCGAGGGCGCCATACTCCAATCATTTCCTCCGACATACCGTTTCATTGACGACGATGAGACCGTGGAGATGAAACGTCTCGGGCGTCTCATCGGCAATGCTGTTCCCGTACTTCTCGGCAGGGCTATTGCAAGATCGATCAAATTACACCTTCGTTCTGTATCAGCCCGTGAAGCACGCAAGCAGCATTAAGGACGGGCCGACTAGCGCGCGAAGCGCATTGATGGCGCGGGTTCGACAGAAGAACACCAAACCTGAGTTGTTCGTTCGAAGTGTCCTTCATCGCTTAGGATATCGATTCCGTATAAACCGACGCGGCCTACCTGGTACTCCGGACATCGTTTTCCCTTCCCGAACTGAGGCAATCTTCGTTCATGGTTGTTTCTGGCATCGTCATCCGCACTGCCTGAAAGCAACGACACCGAAAGCTAGAGCCGAATTCTGGCAGCAGAAATTCGACGCGAATGTGGAGAGAGATGCGCGTAAGATTAGGGAACTGAAGCGGCTTGGTTGGTCCGTGATGGTAGTTTGGGAGTGTCAGCGTGATCCAAACAAGCTGGCAAAGGCCTTAAAATCCTTTTTGGGTCCGGCAGGTCCCTAGCCCATTTTGGAGGCACCCCCAGCTGAAGGTCAGTAGCCCTAATATGTAATCACGCCTGTGTGCTTATATGTTTCGAGCTTCTCGAACATCTGAGCATATACGAATGCGGGGACGCGTGCGTGATGTTCGGCTTGGCTAGTATCTGGCTCGCCGCCATCAGGGGAGTTTGGCAGCCACCAAAAAGCATTTGTCCAAATATCTGACACGTCCGAGCCTTCTCCACCAAATCGTTGGTGGACAATTGTTCGTCGATTTCGGTTTGGATAGCCGCGGTTGAACCCTGCGAACAGTGGCATCCGTCGCATAAGGCTCTTCGGATGTTCAAGAAACCACCATGCCGGATTCATAGCTGTAATGAGACGGATCGTTTGCCGAACAAGCTCCATTGCCTCTTCAGCTTGTTGGTTCTCTGGCGCGAATGAACCGTCGCTCGCCCATGCCGACGTGTCTAGAAAGAGAGGGGACCATGGGGGCGACGCCCAGACGATGAGCGGCTTTTTCGGGAGGCGTATTGCGAGGTCCTCTGTGATCTTAGCGGTTACGGTAGCTCCGGCGTCTCTGTGGGGGTCCACTGTGGTCGCGGTGTACCCGAGTGCCTCAGCGATCTTGCTAAAGGGCTTTTCAGGCCCACAGTACAGTTCGACAACGGCAAGCAAGGTGAACCTCCGACGGTTGTTTAGCATAGGAAGGCGAGTGCCCAAGAGGCTGCCAGTCAGCCAAGGAGAGGCAAGAGCCACGCCTTCGCAAAGACCGGCGGGATTTGTGTTCTGACAAGCCACAGCTAAAGCCGCTATTCGGGTACCGAATTGTCAGAATGGGCCAGGGAAACGGGCAGGGCGCCGAATTAGCAAACCGCCGCCTGCGGCCCTGCCTTCCCGCCGGGGCGGCCGCTTCTGACCGACGCAGGCGGGCCTTCTGATACGCTCCAAGCGGCCCTATGCCGTTCTTGGGGCACCCGAGCCCGTCCCAGGCATTGACCCGTCCAGAGCCCGCCAAATGGCTTTACAAAGCTTGGGAGTACCTTGGGAGTACGTTCTCACCTGTTCGGGGTGCGTTCGGGTGTTGTTCGCGTCGTTCGCTGCCCGAAATGCCAGTAAATCAGCCGATTTTGCGGGAAGGCCGTACGTTGCCAAGGTTAGGGTCGGGCGTTCGATTCGCCTCGCCCGCTCCAATTTTCCTTCATGCCGTTCAAGGGTTTATTGTGGCGCCTGGCGCCGCAATGCCCTTCGCCATGCGTGGAACGTCCTGGCCCGTCGCGCGTAACAACCCATGCCCCATAAAGCTGAGGAGTGTTCCATGCGTATTGCCGGCGCGTTGCTTTTCGCCTCCACCCTGTTCTCCACGGCGGTTGTCGCTGCGCCCCTGAGTCCGGCCAAGCCGGAACTCGCGCCCGGCAAGCCGGCAGGCGTGCAGCGGGCGCAGATGGAGAACAATACCGTGATGGCGGTCGGCGCGGTGGGCCTGCTGGGCCTGGGAATCGGCCTGGCGGCGTCCGGTGACAGCAATGTGATCACCTCGACCTCCACGAGCAGCACGGGCACCACGCCCTAAAATTCCTGCCGGTCCCGCCGGTTCGCGCTTACATAGCCGCCAGGTTGAGGGCCATGTGATCGCGCATGGCGTTAACCATCTGTTTAGGGATTCTGTACAACCTTTACGTGCATTGAAATTAGCCCGCAACCATGTGGGCGGGCGCCGGGGCTGGCGCCTTCAGGCACGAAGGGGGCGTATATGCTGAACCTGTTGGGGCTGGGATCGGGCCGCAAGGCGTCGCCGGAAAGCCTGGCGCGGCGGCGCGGCGCGGCCTTCATGGCCGCCGCCGTGGAGGGCGGCACGGTGCCGGTGATGATGGTGGATCGGGACCTGGTCATCACCTATGTGAACAAGGCGACGCGGGAGCTGTTCCGCGACAAGATCGAGGTCTTCCGCACGCTGGTGCCGGGCATCGAGGCCGACCGGCTGGTCGGCGCCTGCATCGACATGTTCCACAAGAACCCGCAGCACCAGCGCCAGCTTCTGGCCGATCCGTCGCGCCTGCCGCACCGGGCCGAGATCACGGTGGGCGAACTTAAATTCGCCCTGAATATCAGCGCGGTGTTCGATGCCGAGCGCAACTATGCCGGCAACATCCTGGAATGGACAGATGTGAGCGTGTTGCGGGTGCAGGAGGGCATGCTGGCGGCACTGGACCGCGCCCAGGCCATCATCGAATTCGACCTGTCCGGCCGCATCCTGTCGGCCAACGACAATTTCCTCAAGGCGACGGGGTATAGCCTGGACGAAATCCGCGGCCAGCATCATTCGCTGTTCGTGGATGCGGCGTTCCGCCAGTCGCCCGACTATCGCGCCTTCTGGGACAAGCTGGGGCGCGGCGAGTTCGATGCGGGAAAATACAAGCGCCTGGCCAAGGGCGGGCGCGAGATCTGGATCCAGGCCAGCTACAATCCGATCCCGGACCGGAACGGCAAGCCCTACAAGGTGGTGAAATTCGCCACCGACATCACCGATGCCGAGAACCATGCCAATGAGCAGAACAGCCGCGTCGCGGCGGTGTCCCGCGCCCAGGCGGTGATCGAGTTCGCGTTGGACGGCATCGTTCTTTCGGCCAACGAGAACTTCCTGTCGGTGATGGGTTATGCGGCGTCCGAAGTCACCGGCCGCCACCATTCCATGTTCGTGACCAAGGACTTCGCCCAGTCGCCGGATTACCGCGTCATGTGGGACAAGCTGGCGCATGGCGAGATCGTGGCGGGCAAGTTCCACCGCCTCGACAAGAGCGGCGGCGATGTGTGGATCCTGGCCTCCTACAATCCGCTTTTCGACTTGAACGGCAAGCCTTTCAAGGTCATCAAATACGCCACCGACATCACGGCGGTGGAGCGGGAAAGGCTGGCGGCGGAAGCCGCCAAGCAGGAACAGACCCGCACCATCGTGGACAGCGTGGGTGCGGGGCTTTCGGCGCTGGCGCGGGGCGACCTGACCCACCGGGTCACCTCCGATCTCACCGGGCCTTTCGCCCAGCTGAAAGAGGATTTCAACGGCGCCATCGCCAAGATGCAGGACACGCTGAAGGCGGTGCAGGCGGCGGCGGGCGGCATCAATACCGGCGCGGGCGAGATCAGCCAGGCGGCGGACGACTTGTCCAAGCGCACCGAGCAGCAGGCGGCGAGCCTGGAGGAAACCGCCGCCGCGCTGGAACAGATCACCGCCACGGTGAAGAAGACGGCGGAAAATGCCCGCACCGCCAGCGGCATTGTCTCCACCGCGCGGGGTGCGGCGGAGGAGGGCGGCGCCATCGTGGACACCGCGATCCGGGCGATGGGCCAGATCGAGCAATCCTCCAAGCAGATCACCGACATTATCGGCGTGATCGACGAGATCGCTTTCCAGACCAACCTGCTGGCCCTCAATGCCGGGGTTGAGGCGGCGCGGGCGGGCGATGCGGGCAAGGGCTTCGCCGTGGTCGCCAGCGAGGTGCGCGCCCTGGCGCAGCGGTCCAGCGAGGCGGCGCGCGAGATCAAGGGGCTTATCAAGGCCTCCAGCGAGCATGTCGGCTCCGGTGTGAAGCTGGTGGGCGAAAGCGGCGAGGCGCTGCGGAAGATCGTCAGCCAGGTCGTCGAGATCAACAGCCTGGTCGGCGAGATGGCCCAGGCCGCCCAGCAGCAATCCACCGGCATCGAGGAAGTGAACACCGCCGTCACCCAGATGGATCAGGTGACCCAGCAGAACGCGGCGATGGTGGAACAGTCCACCGCCGCCTCGCGCAACCTCGCCGCCGAAACCACCGAGCTGTCCAGCCTGATCGGCTTCTTTGCCGTGGGCGAAAGCGCGGCCGCGCCGGCGGCGCGCGCCGTGCCCCGGATGCAGGCGCGGGTGGCCACCGCCTTTACCGGCGCGCGGACGCGGGGCGGCGCGGCGCTGGCGGCGGTGCCGGACGAGGAAGACTGGAAGGAGTTCTAGGGCGCCGCGGCGAAGGGGAGAAAACCATGACAGTCCCGAACCCCATCCTGGTCCTGGCGCCGGTGCTGGATCTCACACAGGCCGACGGCCTGAAAGCCGAATTGTTGGAAGCCTTCGCGCAGGGCGCGCCCGTGACGCTGGAGGCAGGCGCGGTGCAGCGCGTCTCCTCGCCCTGCCTGCAGGTGCTGGTGGCGGCGGCGCGGCGCGGGGCGGTGCTGGTCAATCCCTCGGTTCCGCTGCGCGAGGTGGCCGCCGCGCTGGACCTGTCGGTGGAGCTGGGCATCGCATGAGCAAGACCATCCTGACGGTGGACGAT
>Ga0182737_1001274_pt1 | contig 25820 bp, 24 predicted proteins | sample eDN5th30CBELigOP_FD_128878 | JGI IMG/M metagenome (GOLD analysis project Ga0182737, IMG submission 128878) | Enriched Organic Plus compost microbial communities from Emeryville, California, USA - eDNA 5th pass 30_C BE-Lig OP (version 2) (version 2) ... | reverse complement strand
TCGAGGATGAGCACGGTCGGCTGGGTGAGGATGCACTTCGCGAACAGCACCTTCTGCTGGTTCCCGCCGGAGAAGTTCCCGACCTCCTCCTCGAGGCGATTGCCGCCCCGGAGCGACATCGGATCGAGCACCCGTTCGACCGCGGCGCGCTCCGCGCGACGCTTCACGAAGCCGAGTCGATCGGTGAAGCGCGACAGCGCCGCGGATGACGCGTTCGCGCCGACCGAGAGGCCGAGGAAGAGGCCCTGGTCTTTCCGGCTCTCGGGCAGCAGCGTGATCCCCGACTCGATGGCCGCCCGCGGCGTCCGCACGTTCGCACGGCGTCCGCCCACCTCGATCGCTTCGCTCGATCCTTTGAGGGCGCCCGCGAGGACGTGCGCGAACTCGGAGCGACCGCTCCCGACGAGACCGTAGATCCCGAGGATCTCGCCCGGCGCGACCTGCAGGGTGACGTCGTCGAGCACGCCGGGCACGCTGACCGACCGGACCGAGAGCGCGGGGACGGCGCCCGGTTCGGGTGCGGGCGCGAGCTCGGGGAAGGCCGCATCCATCGAGCCGCCGATCATGAGCTCGATCATGCGTTCCTCGGTCAGGTCGGCGATGTCGTACGTGCCGACCAGTCGGCCGTTCGCGAGGATGGTCACGGTGTCCGCGATCGCGAACACCTCGTCGAGGAAGTGCGAGACATAGACGACCGTGATGCCTTCGGCGGCGAGGGTCCTCGCCGTGTCGAGCAGCCGATGCGCGTCGGTCCGGTCGAGCGAGGCGGTCGTCTCGTCCATCACGATCAGCCGGGCATGGCGGGCCAGGGCCCACAGCACCGCGACCTGCTGCTGCTCGCCCACGCGCAGGTCGTCGACGTACGCCTTCGGATCGATCGAGAACCCGGTGCGCGCGATCAGCGCATGGAACTCGGCGCGCTGCGCCGCTCGGTCGACCAGTCCCCCGCGCCCGAGCTCGGTGCCCAGGAAGACGTTGTCAAGGACGGTCAGCTTGCCGGCGAGCGCGATCTCCTGCTGCATGATCGCGATGCCGAGCTTGAGCGCATCGGCGGGCGTGGAGAACGCGACCGGTGCGCCGTCGACCGTGATCTGGCCGCCGTCGATGGCGTGCACCCCGGCGAGGATCTTGCCGAGCGTCGACTTCCCGGCGCCGTTCGCGCCGACGAGTGCGTGGATCGAGCCGGCCCGGAAATCGACCGTCACGCCGTCGAGGGCGATCGCCCCGGAGAACCGCTTCTCGATGCCGTGCACCGTGATCAGCGACGCTCCGGGGCTCTCCCGCACGACGGAGGGGACCGTGGTCACCATCTCTCGACTCCCCGAACCTCTAGTACGCGCGGTCCAGGATGTCCGGAACCGTCTGCACCGTGTCCTGCTCGACCGTGAGACCCACGGCGTCGAGGTCCTGCGTGTTCACGTTCTCCGGAATGGACTCGCCGCTGAGGCTCAGCAGCAGCAGGTCGACCGCGGCGCGACCGTCGGCGTTCGGGCGGGAGAAGGTGCTCATGACCCACTTGCCGTCGATGATCTGCTGCACGCCGTACTTCCGCGCGTAGGCGGCGATGATCTTCACGTCGTCCTCGGCCGTGCCGAACGTCCGGCCCGCGTCGGTGATGGCGAGCTCGGCACCGTGGGCTGCCTCATCCGAGCCCATGATGAAGACGTCCAGCTCGGGCTCGGCGGACAGGCAGTCTGCGGCGACGGTCTTGCCGGTGTCCTCCGTGTAGCCGGCGTCGGCCTGGCAGACGATCTCGATGTTGTCGCTCGCGGCCAGCCCTTCGAGCAGCGGATCGACCTTCGCGGCGTCGAACGCCAGCGACCGGACCCCCCAGCCGATGCCGACCTTGCACGGGTCGAGGTCGGCGCAGGCCTCGATCGTCGCCTCGGCCTGGCCCTCCGAGATCCCGACGACGTCCTCGCGGATCTGGGCGATCACGCCCTCGACCTGGATTTGGTCGGCCGTCACGTCGGCCCCAACGGGGAACTCGATCGTGACGATCGGGAGGCCGGCGGCGATCGCCTGGCGGGCGCAGTCGACGATGCTCGCGCTGTCGATGGTCTGCATGATGATGGCCTGGTACCGGCCGGAGGTCGCGGCGTCGCAGAGCAGCGTCGACTGCGCGACCGGATCGTAGCTCGCGGGACCGGCGAACTCGGCCGAGGCTCCGTACAGCTCGGCCTCGGACTGCACGGCCTCGAAGAACGCGTTGGCGAGGTTGTTGTCCTGGCCGAACCCGGTGAAGAGGATGTTGACGCCCTCGCCGGATCCCTCCGAGGGAGCGTCGATCTGCACCGCGCCGCCCTCGTTCCAGGCACGTTCGTCGGCCGCGGACGTGCTCCCGTCGGATTCGGCTGACGTGCCCGTCTGATCAACTGCACAGCCTGCGAGGAGGAGTGCGGAGGCGATCAGTGGGGCCGCGACGAGGAGACCTTTTCGTCCTGTGCGCTGCATCGGAGCTGCCTTTCTTCACTGAGGGGATGTGACAGAGCTGTCGGTGCTCGGTCAATCGTTCCAATGCGCGAACTCGGTGGACAATCACCAAGCGACGTACGATTCAGTCTCCGGATTATGCAGATGCACAACACGAGGGGCCCGGGATGACCACGCACCAGGACGAGATTCCGCCGGCGCTCCAGGCGGCGACATGGAGCTGCCTCGGCGAGGTGGACGGCCTCGTCGAGAAGTGGGCGGAGCACGTGGCCGACATCGCGGCCTACCGCGAAGGACTCGTCGATCTCCAGCGGGTCAAGCGCGACTGCCGGTTGGTCTTCGTGCGCTTGCTGAGCGACATGGGCGGCCATTCGATCCCGGTCGAGGCGCTGGGGATCTCGGAACGCGTCGGCCACACGCGCGCACTGCAGGGGCTCCCGCTGGCCGACCTGCTCACGGCCGTCCGGCACGACTACCGCATCATGTGGGAGGCCATCGCGCGCCATGTCGCCGACGACGAGGTCCGTGAGGTCTTCGACGGCGTCCCGCGCATCTGGGACGCGATCGAACGCCACAGCCAGGAGGTCACCAATGCCTACATGGCCACGCAGTACGGCATGACGCAGGTCAGGAAGGACGAGCGGCGGCTGTGGTTCACGCGCGTGGTGGAGACCGACGGCGCGAACCATGTCCTCAACGGCCGCGCATGCCGGCTGCTCGGGTTCACGCCGGAGGCCGAGTTCACCGTGATCGCGCACGCCGAGCGGGTCGACGGCACCCTCAACCACGTCTACGAGGCCATCGCCCGTCTCGGCCTCCCGGTGCTGCACTTCGAGACGACGGCCGGTCCGGTCGTCATCGCCCAGGTCGACGACGGCGCAGCCATCCCGCGGTCCGTCTACGAAGCGGGCCGGCGGATGCTCTACCTCGACCGTGTCCGCGGGATCTCGAGCGTGCCGGCGGCGATCCGGGTCACGCAGGGCGTCGCATCCGTGCTGCCGGAGACCGACACGTCGATCATCAACGTCGCCGACCACTGGCATTCCGCGGTCTTCCAGAACCCGTACGACACGGGTCGGCTCGTGTTCCAGCGACACCTCGGCGGACTCGCCGCGCTCCCCAGCACCGATCGGCACCTGCTCGAGCACACGGCCGACGTCTTCCTGGAAACCGCATCACCCGGCGCTGCCGCACGCGCCCTGTTCTGCCACCGCAACACGATCACCTACCGCCTCGACCAGCTCGAGGCGATCACGGGGTTGAACATCCGACGCCCGTCGGACGCCGCGTTGTTCGTGCTCGCGCAGCACGCCGGACGGGCGCACCACCCCGGCGCCGAGGCACCGGTCCGCGTCTCCTGATCGCCGGCCCGTGAGCGTCAGCGTTCCGAAGGGCGGGGCAGACCCCGAGCTCCCGTGCGTAGCCGCACGCGCCTGACCATGGCCGGGTCGCGCCAGAGCGCCTGCGTTCCCTCGTCAGTGATCCTGAGGGTGGCGTCGACCTCCGCGACGAGTCCCTTCTCGATCAGGCCGCGAAGCACCCGACTGTGCAGGACCGTGCGGTCGTCCAGCATGGCGAGCGCCTTGTCCCCGTCACCGGGGCGCCACACCGTGACCGGGCTGCTGTACATGCGCGCGAGCATGAACAACTCGGTCCCCGTGGGCGGTTCCTCCATCATCGAACGCACCGGTCGCTACCGCCTCATCGGCGGGGCTCGGTCTCGTCGAGCACGACCATCGCATCCGCCGACGCGAGCGCGCGAAGCTCGAGGGCGAATTCCTCGATGCCGCGCCGCTGGTCTTCGAGCAGGAGGAGCCTCGCCTCGGCCTCGCTGATGAGCGCAGCGGTGTGCTCGTTCGAGCGAACGCTCAACGTCTCCGCACGGGTCCTGGCCCGCTCGATCGTCTGCGCCGCCTGCAGACGGGCCGCGGAGATGAGCTCGTGGGCCTCCGCCCGGGTGCGCGCGAGGTGCTCGTCGGCATCCGACGTGATGGTGGCGGCGCGTGCGGCCGCTTCGGCGATCATGCGGTTCGCCTCGTCGGTCCGCTGTCTGATCTCCTCCGCTGCCTGCTCGTGCAGGGTCAGCCGCTCACGCTCGGCGAGTTCCTTGGCGGCGGTGATCTCACGCTCGATGCGATGCTGCTCGCGCTCCGAGATCTGCCGGAGCGTCGCCAGCTCCGCCTTGGCGTCCTCCGATTCCTGATGGAGCTGGGCTCGCAGATCTGACGCATAGCGCTCGGCTTCGGACTTCACCGTGGCGGCCGTGCGCTCGGCGCCGGCCAACAGGTTCTGCGCTTCCATCGTTCGGGCTTCGGCGTGGTTCAGCATTTCGGCCGCCTGCCGCGACGCCTGGTTGCGGAGCTCATCGGACTCCGTGGCCGCCGCGGCGCGGACGGCCTCTGCCCCGAGATGGGCGGATCGCAGCACCTCGTCGGCCTCCGCCCGGGCACCCTCACGAAGGGCCAGCACCTCGGCCGTCGCATCCTTGATCATCCGCTCGGCCTGCTCCTCCGCGAGCCTCAGCGTCTGCTCGAACGCCGCACCGAGGTCGGCGAAGCTCGGCTTGGCGTTCGCGCGTTTCAGCGCGGCTCGCGCCTCCGCGAGCTCGCGGGTCAGCCGTTCGATCGCCCGTTCGGCCGTCGTGCGGTGCTGCTCCGACTCGCGAAACCTGCCGGTGATGTCGGCGAACGCACGATCGACCTCGTCCGGGTCATAGCCTCGCTTCGCGGGCCGGAACTTGAGGTTGTCGTCCATGCTGGCTCCTCCTGGGGTAATGGGGAATATGGGGATGGGTGGGTCCGGCTCCGACCTCGTGGGCGCCGAGATGGGAAGGGGCGAGGCCGTCCACCTCGGCAGACCGGGTGTGGTCCTGGAGTGCAGCGGAGGTCCGAGCCACGTTGTCGACGCGAACCGCCCACGCGCCCGCCCGGGCTGCGAGCGCCGCGACCGCCACCGTCGCGGCATCCTTCTCGATCGGGGTGGCGTCCTCCGAGAGCAGCGCATGCATGAGCGCTCGGTTCGATGCGGCCACGAGCACGGGGGCCTCGAAGCGGGTCTGCGCGAGCTCGAGGAGCTGACGCCACGCGATGTCAGGACTCGACCCGCCGAGCCTCGGCTCGACGACGACGTGCTCGCCCGTGAGCCCCACGGCTTCCAGTTCCGCGCGACGCCGATCCACCGCCTCACCGAGCTCGACGTGCGGGCCGCGGGCGGGGCGGCACGGTGCGAGCAGCGTCAGCCCCGCCTCCGCGACGGTGCGCAAGAGCAGCCGGTCCGTGCCGGTGCTCAGGTCTCGAACGACGGTCCCGCCGTACTCGGCCGCCGCCAGCGCGATATCGGGTTCCGCCGTTTCCACACACACCCGGACGCCCGCGGCGACCAGTTCGGGGACGACCGCGCGGAGGAACCGCCGCATCTCGGAGAACCCGGCTCCGGGCCAGCGAACGGTCACGATATCCGCGCCATCCGCGACGAGCGCCAGCGCGCGCGTTCGCCCCTCGTCATGATCGGCGACATCCCCCACGAGCACACCCATCACCCGTGTGCGCTGGTCACGCATGGGCGAGGGAGGGTCGCCGATGCGCCGGCCGTGCTTGGGGGGCCACGTACTCTCCACGGGTTCAGAGCGGCGCCCGTCGTCCGCGAATTCCGAGCGATGGGCCTGAAGATCGATCAGGACCGCCCCCCGCGGCCCGTGTTGCCTTCATCCTGGGCCTCGCCCAAAGGGTCGGCCATCCGGCCGGGCGCATTTCACCCTCGAAATCACTCTTTCTCAGCCGCTTCGACCGCGGCGACGCGTCGTGGAGCGAGGCATCCGCCCACGGGTGGCCCCCGATGTGGGGGAACCTCTCCGGCCCGGGGGAGGGTCGGCCGGGTTCGGGCGATGGGCCGTGGTAGACATCTCATGCCTTGCCGGATGGTCGAGCCACCCCGAGAGAAAAAGAGGATACGAACGCCGTGCGACCAGACCAGCCGAGCACGCATGGCGCGCCCCGGGTCCCCGCCTCCCTCCTGTCCCGTCCTCGCCTCCTCGCCCAGCTCGACACGCCGGCCGCGGTCACGGTCGTCCGGGCGCCGTCCGGAGCCGGCAAGACGGTCCTGCTGACCGAGTGGGTACACTCCCCCGCCTCGCCGCCCTGCGCCCGCCTCTGGCTGACGCTGACGCACAGCACAGGTGAGCGGCGCGCGTTCTGGGAGGCGATCATCGGCGTGCTCCGCGACGCCGGGCTCGCCCCTGCCGGTTCCGAGTTCGGCCGGAGCGGCGACACGCCCGCCACCAGCACCGATCTCCGGCGCATGGTCGGACGATACCTGGCGGCCCTGCCGGTCGACGCGCACCTCATCCTCGACGACGTCCACCATGTCCGCGACGAGACCATCGCCGCCGACCTGATCTGGCTGGTCCAGCATGTCCGGAATCTCCGGGTCGTGGTCGCGACGCGCACCGTCTCACCGTTCGAGCACGTCGCGAATCAGGCCCGCGTGGACACGTTCCTGCTGCCCGCACGCGAGCTGGGCTTCACGGTCGAGGAGATCTCGGCTGTGGCGCACGGCGCGCACCTCGATCGTCGCCTCGCGTCCGTCATCCATCGCGACGTCGGGACGAACCCCCTCGCCGTCAGGGCGGCAATCCTGAACATGGTCGAGCTGACCCGGCGGGCGCATGACGTGCTGCCCGATTCGACCCTCGTCAGGATGGCCTCCGAACCGCTCCGAGAGATGGTGATCCGATCGATCGAAGACCAGCGCATGCTGGACTTCGCGATGCGCATCGCGGTCGCAGACTGGGTGAACGTCGACCTCGCCGCACGGCTCAGCGGCGAGCCCGACGCGGGCGAGCTCCTCCGCCTCGCGGAGGCATTCGGGCTCGGGATCGCCGGCGGCGGGGCCGGCGGGGGCGACGCGAGCGACGCCCGGTTCCAGCTCACCACGGTCGCGCGGTCGGCGCTCCGGAATGAACTGCAGCTGCGGCATCCGGATGAGATCACCGGCCTCAGCGGGACGCTGATCACCTGGTTGCTGGAGCACGGCCACGCATTTCCCGCGTTCCGCACGGCCGTGGAGGGCGGAGATCTCGCGTCGGCCGCGCGGGTCGCACGCGAGCACTTCTCCGCGCTGCTCAGCGGGTATCCCGGTGAGGTGCTGCACCTGCTCACCCCGATCTCGAAGCACGAGCTCCGGGGCCACCCCGTGCTCACGCTGCTCACCGCAGTGATCTGCCGAACGAACGGCGTGGACCGGACACGCGCGCTGGAATACTTCGCGCTGACGGTGGTCGCCGCGCGCGCTGGTCGAAGACATGCGGATGCGGCGGAATGCGCGTTGCTCTTCGGCATCGAGAGCACCGCGCTCCGCATGTCGGGTCGGGGGCACGAAGCGCTCACGGCTGCCGAGGCGTTCGCCAGCGCCGTCGACGCACTCACCATCGACCAGCGCGAAGCGCTGTCGAGCGTTGCGCCACAGCTCTTCGGCCAGGTCGGCATGTCGTTCCTCTACGGTGAGCGGCACGACGAAGCATCCGAGTTCTTCGAGCGGGCGTACGCCGCAGCCGGAACCGCGTCCGAGTACTCGAACACGGCGCTCTCACTCGTCGCGGGGGCACTCGCGGCCGCCGGCGAGATGGTCGAGGTCTCACGCCTCGTCGACGAGCTCGCGTCAGCTCGCCGGCGATCGGGCAGCCGCGCCGGCGACACCGACGACACCGACTCGTTCTTCCACCTTGCGGGGGCGTTCCTCGCCCTGGAAGCGTTCGACTTCGACCGCGTCGCGGCGCACGTCGAAGCGCTCGCTCCTCGCCTCGAGACGCTCGAGCACTGGCCGCTGTTCGCGTCTGTCGACGCGATGGCGGACCTGGGTCGCGGACGGGCCCACCATGCCGACCTCATCCTGAAGCGAGAGCTCGCACGGGGCCGCCGCCTCTCCATCACCGCGTCGACACGCCACCGGCTCGACGTCACCAGGTCCGTGCTCCTCCTGGCGTCCGGACGAGCCGACGAGGCCAACGCCGTTCTCGCGCGCCTCCCCGATGTTCCCCAGGTCGCGGTTGCCCGTGCCAGAACCGCACTCATCATCGGGGAGCCGGAGGCCGCCGCCGCCGAGATCGCCGCGCTCGATCTCGACGCACTCACGCCGCGGCTCACCGCCGAGGCGAAACTGCTGAGAGCGGCGGCCGAACTGCGGTTGGGGTTCGCGGACGCGGCCCGTGCCACGGCCGAGAAGGCCGCCGCGCTCATGCTCCATCGGGGCTTGCGGCACCCGCTGATGCTCACGCCATACGACGATCGGGTGGAGCTGGCCGCCATGACCTCGCCGGCCGCTTCGGAGCTCCTGACCGACCCGGCCATCCCTGACGTCCTCCCGGCCCGGCTGTCCGTCTTCGCGCTCACGGAGCGCGAGCTGCTGGTGCTGCGCCATCTCGCCGGCACGAAGAGCGCGGCGGAGATCGCCGCCGAACTCTTCGTGTCGGTGAACACGTTGAAGACGCACATCCGAAGCCTCTATCGCAAGCTCAACGTCGCTTCCCGGAAGCACGCGCTCACGGTCGCCGCCGAACACGGCTTGCTGACCGCCGGACGACGGGGAACGGCGCACGGCGGGCGCGGCGAGGGCACCGTCGCCTGACCGCTCGACCGGCCCCCTGCCGCACCCGGCAGGCCCCTGCCGCACCCGGCAGGCCCCTGCCGCACCCGGCAGGCCCCTGCCGCACCCGTCGGTCAGGCGCCGAGCTGCCGCGCGAGGTCCACGATGTCGTCGGCCACCCAGTCGGCGGCGGGCCCGGGCTCCGGGTCTGGCGAGGGGGCATCCGCCCACTCGTCGGGCCGGAAGATGAAGGCGGTGCGCAGCCCGTTGTCGTGCGCCGCCGCGAGGTCGTTGTTGTGCGTCGTCGCGAGCACGATCTGTTCGGGCCGGAGGTCGAGCCAGCGAGCAGCGTTGGCGTACGAGGCCGGGGCGGTCTTGTAGATCCCGGTGTACTCGCAGGAGAAGATCGCGTCCCACTGCACGCCCGCGAGGCGCGATGAGCCGATCACCGTGGCCGCCCGCAGGATCGTGAACGACGCCACGACGTATCGGGTGCGCAGACGCGCGAGGCCCTCCGCCGAGTCCGGCCACGCGGGCATCCGGCGCCAGCCGCGCACGAGCGCGTCGGTCTCGTCCTCGAGACCGGCGACGTCATGCTCGGCGAGCGTGACGGCGAGCGTCTCGCGGAGGACATCGTCCATGTCCTCGCGCATCCGGCCGTCCTGCTCGACGGTGATGGCCTTCACCAGATCCGTCGAGCGGCGACGCCAGGTCTTCGTGAGTGCCGCCCAGTCGGCAGCCACCCCGGCGCGCGCGCCCGCCTCGGCGAACGCGGACGAGACCCCGGTATGCCAGTCGAACACCGTGCCGCCGGTGTCGAAGAGCAGCGCCTCGACCTCGCCGCTCATGCCGCCGCCGCCACGCGCGCCGTCACCATCACCTGAACCGTCACCATCGACTCCTCGCTCTCGGCGGCCACCACGGACGTCGCCACGAACACCACCACGGATGCTCCGGCCATCGAACCAGAAATCGATTGCAGACGGCAAGTGTCGGTGGGTCCGCGCCCGTTCCGCGCCAGGATGGGGCGATGCACACGATTGCGTTCGTCGAAGGCCGCCAGGTCGACATCGCCTACGAACGGCACGGCCGGCCCGGCGGTCGGCCGGTGGTGCTGCTGCACGGCTTCCCGTACGATCCTCGCTGTTACGACGGCGTGGTCGAGGCGCTGGCCGCCGACGGCACCGACGTCGTCGTCCCGTATCTCCGGGGCTACGGGCCGACCCGGTACCGGGATGCCGAGACCTTCCGCTCGGGCCAACAGGCCGCGCTCGCGGCGGATCTCCGCGATCTGATCGAGGGCCTCGACCTGACGCGGCCCATCGTCGGCGGTTTCGACTGGGGCGGGCGCGCGGCGTGCGTCGCCGCGCTGTGCTGGCCCGAGCTGGTCGGCGGGCTCGTCACGGTCGGCGGATACAACGTGCACGACATCGCCGCGATGTCGACCACGCCCGACCATCCGGCGGTGGAGAGCCGCAACTGGTACCAGTGGTACTTCCACAGTGAGCGTGGGCGCCGCGGCCTCGAGCGTCATCGCGGCGAGCTCGCGAATCAGCTCTGGCGCGAGTGGTCACCCTCGTGGGACATCCCCGACGGCGCCTTCGAGCGCACGGCGCCATCGTTCGACAACCCGGATTTCGTGGCCACCGTCGTCCACTCCTACCGCCACCGCTACGGGCTCGTACCGGGCGACCCCGCGCACGACGAGCTCGAGGCGACGATCGCGAGGCAGCCGCCCATCCTCGTGCCGACGGTGGTCATCGATGCCACGGCCGACCCGATGGACGCGCCCTCGCCAGAACGCGAGCACCGTGCGCACTTCCCCACCCTCGTCCGGTACTCACGCGTCGACGCCGGTCACGGCGTGCCACAGGAGCATCCGTCGTCGTTCGTCGACGCGATCCGGACGCTTCAGGAACCGCCTCTTGATTTTCCGGATGCCGCCGTGTAACCATGTGCTCGGCCTCCGGTTCGAATGACCGGCGAGACCGACCCGGGATTGGGTCACTGCTCACGACGCCAGTGATGCTCCGACGCGCGCCCATCCCGGAGGTCTCCTTGCCCAACACTCATTCACGTCCATCGCATGCGCCCCACCTGATCCCGGGGCGCCGAGCCGCGGCGGCCCTCGCCCTGAGCGGCGCTGCCGTGCTGCTCGCCGGCTGCGTGACGAGCAGCGTCGCGGATGCCACAGACGGCGCCCCCGAGGCATCCGCCCGCGCCGCGACCGCGACCCACCCGCTCACCATCGACAACTGCGGCACGGAGGTGGAGTTCACCGAGGCGCCCGCGCGCGTGGTCACCATCAAGTCGTCCACGCTCGAGCTCATGCTCGCGCTGGGCGTCGGCGACCGCGTCGTCGGCACCGCGTTCTCGGACGGCCCCGTCCCCGCTGAGTACGCCGCGGCCGCCGAAGGCCTCGACGTCCTCGCGGACCGCATCCCCTCGCAGGAGGCGACGCTCGCCGTCGAACCGGACCTCGTCTTCGCCGGCTGGGAGTCCAACCTCACCGCCGAAGGGGCCGGCGCGCGCGACACGCTGAGCCGCCTCGGCGTAGCCTCCTACGTCGCCCCCGCCGCATGCCAGGGCGAGGGCTACCGACCCGACCCGCTCACGTTCGACGACGTCTTCGCCGGGTTCGCAGAGGCCGGCGCGATCTTCGGCGTGGACGACGCCGCCGAAACCCTGATCGCGACGCAGCGCGCGGCGCTCGAGTCCATCACGCCCGACGCGCGCGGGCTCACCGCGCTCTGGTACTCGTCCGGCACCGACCAGCCGTTCGTCGGGGCGGGCGCCGGCGCACCGCAGATGATCATGGACGCGGCCGGCCTCGACAACATCTTCGGCGACGTCCGGGACTCCTGGACCTCCGTCTCATGGGAGACCGTCGTCGAGGCCGATCCCGACGTGATCGTGCTCGTGGATGCGACCTGGAACACGGCCGCGGCCAAGATCTCGGTGCTGGAGTCGAACCCGGCGACCGCCGCACTGCCGGCCGTGAAGGCCGGCAGTTACGTGATCGTCGACTTCCCCGCAACCGAGGCCGGGGTACGGAACGTCGACGCGGTGTCCGCGGTGGTCGAGCAGCTCCGGGCGCTGCAGTGACCGTGTCGAGGCCGGCGGAAACGCCGTCCGTCGACCGCAGCGCCGCACCGGGCAACACGACTGAGGCGCCAGGGCCGACGGGCCGGATCGAAGGCGTCGCCACGGCGGCCGCCGCGCCCAGGGGAGCCGCAACGGCGCTCGGCGCACTCGGACTGGTCGCCGCACTCGCCGCAACCGTCGTGCTCGCCGCGACCATCGGCCCCGCCGGACTCGCGCCGGCCGATGTGCTGGCGTCGATCGGCGCGCACCTGGGCCTCGGCGACGCCACCCTCTCCCGACTTCACGACGGCATCGTCTGGGAGCTCCGGATGCCGCGGATCCTCACCGCCGCCGCGGTCGGTGCGGGCCTCGCCATCTGCGGTGTCGTGATGCAGGCCCTCACCCGCAACCCGCTCGCCGACCCCTACCTGCTCGGCCTCTCCTCGGGGGCATCGGTGGGCGCGGTCATCGTGCTCGTGCTGGGCGTGCAGGTCGCCCTGCCGTTCGCGGCGTTCGCCGGTGCACTGGCCGCGCTCGGGGCGACGCTCGGCCTCGCCCGGGCCGCCGGCGGGCTGAGTCCGACGACGACCGTGCTCGCGGGTCTCGCCGTCTCCGCCGTCTTCGGCGCCGTGACGAGCCTCGTCATCTTCTGGAGCGCGACGAGCGACAGCTACCGCGAGATGCTGAACTGGCTGCTCGGCTCACTCTCCGGCGCCGACTGGCCCGCCACCGCGCTCGCGGCGGGCGCGCTGGCCGTCGTCGGCCTGCCGCTCCTCACCACCGGGCGCACGCTCGACGCGTTCGCGTTCGGCGACACCGCCGCCTCGGCACTCGGCATCCACGTCGGACGAACCCGGACGATCCTGCTCGTCGCGACGGCGTTGCTCACCGGCGCCCTGGTGTCCGTCAGCGGCGCCATCGGGTTCGTCGGGCTCATCCTGCCGCACGCCGTCCGCCTCGTGGTCGGCGCCCGACACCGGGCACTGCTGCCGCTCTCCGCCCTGACCGGCGCGATCTTCCTGGTGTGGGTCGACACGGGCGCGCGCACGCTGTTCGATCCCCGCGAGCTTCCGGTCGGCATTCTCACCGCGCTGGTCGGCGGCCCCGTCTTCGCGGCGCTCATGCTCCGGGCAAGGCGGATGTCGTGAGCGCGTCCCGACGTGGCCTCCAAGGCTCGCGGCTCCGCTTCGTGCGTGGCTCGCAACTGGTCATCGACGATGTCGACCTCACCGTCCCGCGCGGCGCCGTCGCAGCCCTACTCGGCGCCAACGGAGCAGGCAAGAGCACGCTCCTGCACGTGCTCGCCGGCGTCCACGCCGCTGACGGCGGCTCGCTCGGCTTCGACGGCGACGACCTGCTCGCTCTGCGCCGCCGGGCCCGCGCCCAGCGGATCGCGCTCGTCGAGCAGGATGCGTACACGCCCGGCGGCCTGCGGGTCGATCACGTGGTCGGCCTCGGCCGCATCCCCCATCAGTCCGCCTGGGGCGGCGACTCCACGACCGACCAGGCTGTCATCGCCGACGCGCTCGACGCGGCGGGCGCCACAGCCCTGGCCACGCGACGCTACGACGAGCTCTCCGGCGGCGAGCGCCAGCGGGTGAACCTGGCGCGGGCGCTCGCGCAGCAGCCCGCGCTCCTCCTCCTCGACGAGCCGACGAACCATCTCGACATCCGCGCACAGCTCAGCACACTCGCCCTCCTGCGCCAGCTGGCCGATCGCGGGCTCAGCGTGCTCGCCGCGCTGCACGACCTCTCGCTCGCGGCCGCGCACGCCGATCACGTCATCGTGCTCGGCGACGGCCGCGTGGTGGCGGCTGGCGATCCGGTCGAGATCCTGACACCCGAATTGATCCGCGCGGTGTGGGGCGTCGACGCGACCGTGCTGCAGCACCCGACGACGGGGCGGCCGCTGATCGCCTTCGCGCCGATCGCCAGCGTCGCCTCCGACGAGCCGTCGGCCGTGCCGGTCACAGCTGCTCCATGAGGATCAGCACCCCCCGAAGCACGGCGACGCCCGCACCGCACCAGGCGATCAGATATGCCGCGGATCTCGCCACGCGCAGCGGGATCCGGCTGGCCACCACATGCGCGACCAGCGTGCCGACCAGCAGCGCCGCCGCCAGCATGGCCCAACCCGCGACATCGAACGCGGGCCACTCCTCCGGTTGCGCGATGAGCTTCCCGGCGAGCGCCATCCCTGCCACCGTGGCGAAGTAGGGCTGGATCGTCGCGGCAAGGGTCGGGAACGGCCACTGTGCGACCGTCGCATAGATCACGATCGCAGGACCCCCCGCACCGGCCGTGGCACTCATCGCCCCGGCCGCTCCGCCCGTGACCGCCCGCAGGACCGGGCGCTCACCGCGTCCCGCGGCTCTGGGGAGCAGCGCCGTGATCAGGAGGCCGCCCGCGAGCATCACGCCGATGACGATCTCCAGCCACCCGTGCGGGAGTGCGCTCGACATCCAGGTTCCGGCGAGCACGCCGGGCACGGAGGCCACGATGATCGGCACATATCGCCGCCAGTCGATCCGGGGCCACACGGCGGGCATGATCAGCGCGGACGATCCGATCGCCAGGCAGTTCACCAGCATCACGCCACTCACGGGGCCGAGCAGCGCGACCGCGACGGGCGAGAGGATCATCGCGAAGCCGAGTCCGGCCGCGCGCTGCAGCACCGCCCCGACGACGACCGTCAGGGCGAGGCAGGCGACGACGAGGCTCACATCCCGGTGAACAGCCGGTTCAGGCCGACATCGGTCGCCCACGTCCGTCGATGCGCCTCGAGCAGGTACGGACGCAGCTTCTCGGTCCGCGCATGCACCGCCTCGAAGTCGGCGGCGTACCGTGGGGCGAGCTCGCGGACGCGCTCGAGCAGCTCGGCCTGGTCCATCGTCTGCAGCGCGCGATCGCGGATCACGACGCGGCCGTCGACGACCACGTCCGTCACCGCCCGGCCCGATTCGGTGTAGACCAGCTGACGCACCGCGCTGTTCAACGGCACGAAGGTCGGGTCGTCGAGGTCGATCGCCACGACGTCACCGAGGAAGCCGACCTCGATCTGTCCGAGTTCGCCGTCACGGCCGAGCGCGTGCGCACCGCCTCTGGTCGCCGCTCGCCACGCCTGGTCGGCCTGGTTCGGGCCCGGGTCGGGGCGGCTGATGGAGGCCATCGAGGCGAAGAGCTTCATCGCCTGGAACATGTTCTGCGCGTCGCTGCACGACGAGTTGTCGCATCCGAGGCCGAAGCTGATGCCCGCCTCCTCGATCGCGTGGATGGGCGGGATGCCGCTCTTGAGCTTGAAGTTCGACAGCGGGTTCAGGACGACGTTCGTGCCCGTCGCGGCCAGCAGCTCGATCTCCTCCTGGAGCAACCAGACGCTGTGCGCGAGGTTCAGCCGCGGGCCGAGCATCCCCTCGGCGTCGAGCCGGCGGATGAGCGACCCGCCGTGCTGCGGGTACTCCAGACGGGCTTGCAGCGCCATGGCGCGGGACTCGTAGATGTGGGAGAAGATCTGCAGGTCGTACTGCTCAGCAAGGCCCACGGTCCGCTCGATGAGCGCCGGGCTGCACCGCTCGGGTGCCGACGGCCCGAGCGCCCAGGTCACGAGACGGCGCGGGGCGGCCGTCAGGTACGCCGCTTCGAGATGCGCGAGCTGGTCGAACTTCGCATCCGGTTCGGCCGCGGTCGAGAGGCTGCCGTGCAGCTCCTTCGGGAAGATCTCCTCCCAGTACGGGATCGTCGTGATGCCCTTCAGGTCGGCGTACTGCAGGCCGACCGCGGCGCGCAGTCCGATCTCCTCGTACGCTTCGACGACCGCGTCGAGATGCTCCGGGTCGAACGGGAACAGGGTGACCATGTCCTGCACCGTCGTCATGCCGGAACGGAGGTTCTCGTACGCGCCGATCAGGGTCCGCGCCTTGATCTCCTCCCGCGTGCGCGGCGGGAACTGCGGGGGCAGTGCCAGCAGACGCCAGTACTCGAGCGGCTCCTCTTCGAGCGTGCCCTTCGCCAGCGTGTCATGCGAGTGGAAGTGGGAATTGATCATGCCGGGGACGAGCATCTTCCTGGTCGCGTCCAGCACCTCCTCGTCCTCCGGAACGCGCTCGAGCCGCGGAGCGAGCTCCACGATGACCCCGTCGCGGATCCGGACATCGAGCCGTTCGAGCGGGCTGTCGACGTCGACACCGCGCAGGACCGAGCCTCCCGAGATGAGGAGATCATGGGATTCGGGCATCGCTCTTCCTCTCTGATGCACGCAAGCGGGCTGATGAACGCTGGGGGCCGGGTTACTCGTGCTTCGCGCGGAGGAAGTGCTCCATGATGCGCTGGAGCACGACCGTCACGAGGATGAGCAGCACGACCGTCGCGTACGAGTCGGGGATCTGGAGGCGGCTCGAGGCCCGCTCGATCTCGTGCCCGAGACCCTGATTCGAGCCGAGCAGCTCGGCGAGGACGACATAGATCGTGACGATCGAGGACCCGATGCGCAGGCCGGCCAGGATCATCGGCCGTGCGGCGCCGAGTTTGATGGCGAGGTCGATCTGCGTCCGGCTGGCCCCGAACGCCCGGCCGACCTGGAGGTACTTCGTGTCGACGCTGCTGAGGCCGCGGATCGTGTTGTACGCGATCGGGAAGAACGCCCCCACCGCGGCGTAGTAGATCTTCGATTCGAGGCCGACGCCCACCCAGAGCAGGAACATCGGGTAGAGCAGCGCGAGTGGGAACATGTAGCCCCACGCGAGCAGCGGCTCCGCCGCCATCGCGGTGACCCTCGTCCGCGAGAGCAGGAAGCCGGCGATCAGCCCGGTGGCGGCGGCGAGCGCGAAACCGGCGAGCATCTCGAACACGGTGATGCCCGCCTGCAGCCAGATCTCCGGTGTGACGACCAGCGAGACGAACGCCTCGAACACGGCTGGGATGGACGGGAGGATGAGCGGCGAGACGTTCCCGACCGTGGTCGCGAAGATCCACCCTCCGAAGACGAGTACGGCGAGAGCCAGCCGCAGCGCCCACACGCTGATGCGACGCTGATGCACGCGCCAACCGGTGCGTTGGATCGTGTCGGAGGCGGTCACGCTGCCGCCTTCGCTCTCGCGGCCGCCTCGGCCTGGTGGAACTCGAGCTGCTCGAACAGATGCACGCGGATCTCTTGGAACTCGGGCGTGGTCATGAACTCGAGCTGGCGCGGCCTCGGCTCGGAGACGGTGATCTCCTCGGCGATCCGTCCGGGGCGTGCGCTCATGACGATGATCCGGTCGGCCCAGAAGATCGCCTCATCGAGGCTGTGCGTGATCATGACGACCGACTGTCCGGCCTCGCTGAGGATCGCCGTGAGGTCCGTGCCGAGGTTCCGACGGGTCTGCTCGTCGAGGGCCCCGAACGGTTCATCCATCAGCAGCACCTTGGGCTGCAGCGCGAGGGCGCGCGCGATCGCGACGCGCTGCTGCATGCCCCCGGAGAGCTCCCTGGGGTAGCGATCGCCGAAGTCCTGGAGTCCCACGAAGGCGAGTTGCTCCTTCGCCTGCTGGGCCGCCTCGGCCTTCGAGCCGCCCGCGAAGCGAAGGCCCATGCCCGCGTTCTCCGCGACCGACTTCCAGGGGAAGAGGCTGTAGTCCTGGAAGACGAACGCGGCGTTGTGCGGGTTCGGTTTCGTGACGGATGCTCCGTCGAAGGCGATGCGCCCGGCGGTCGGGGTGATGAGCCCGCCCATCGTGTGCAGCAGCGTCGACTTCCCGCAGCCCGACGGTCCGATGACGGTGACGAACTCGCCCTCGCGGATGGAGAGATTGATGTTCTCGCACGCGACGAGCTCATCCTTGGTCCCCGCACCGTACGTGACGGTGAGGTTCTCGACGGAGAGGAGGGACACGATGGTGGCTTCCTTTCTAGGCGAAGATCACTGACGCCAGCGCGTGAGCCGCGCCTCGAGCCGGGACCACACCGAACCGGTGAGGATGACCAGCGCCGCCATGACGAGCGTCAGAGCCATGGCGTCGTCGATCTGGAAGTTGTTGCTGTAGATGCGGACGAGGTAGCCGATCCCCGCCGTGGAGACGAACAGCTGCGCGATGACCACGCCGATGAATCCGTTGCGGATGCCGTGCCAGAGACCTGCGAAGATGCCCGGCGCGGCGCCCGGAAGGATCACATCGAAGAACAGGCGCGTGGAGCTGGCGTTGTACGCCCGGCCCACGTCCCGATACTTCTGGGGGACGAGATCCATGCCGGCGACGACGTTCACCACGACGTGCACGAACGCGAGCAGCGCGCCGAACGCGATACCGGGCGCGGTCCCGAGCCCGAAGAAGAGCACCAGGAGCGGGAGGAAGACCGACTTCGGTACCACCATCAGCAGCATGATGAGCGGGTAATACGCCTCGCGCAGCAACGAGTTGAGGCCGAAGACGACCCCGACCACGACGCCGAGCGACGTCCCGATGCCGAACGCCGCCGCGAACGCCGCGAGCGTCTCGCCCACCGCGCGGATCGCCTGAGGGTCGACCGCGAGCTGGGGGATCGCCTGCAGCACCGCGATCGGTGACGACACGAACCGCTCGTTCAGGACGCCCGTGAAGACGAGGACCTGCCAGAGGGCGAGGGCGAACACCAGGAACGCGATCCGCAGCCACATCGCCTTCCGGGCGTCGGACCGCGTTCCTGGCTTCACCGAGGTCCGCGCCGGGGGGCGCGGGGTGACGGCGCGGCGGGATCCCGTGGCCGTCGCGGTGGTCATTTCAGGTCTTTCCAGTACGTGTAGGCGACGGGCTCGACGTCGTCGATCGGGACCTCGAGGCTGAAGGCGACCGCATCCCGGATGCCTTCGAGCTCGGCCTTGGTGATGACGCCGTCGGCGGACAGCTCGGGCAGGCTCTCCTCGGCGAGCCGCTCGGCGACGCTCGCCTCGACGTTCCATTCATCGACGAGGACGTCGATGAACAGCTGCGGGTCGGCCTGGATCCGCTCGACCGTCTTGAAGTACGCCTCGAAGAACGCCTTCACCGTGTTCGGGTTCTCTGCCGCGAACGTGTCCATGACCGCGAAGGACTGCAGCACGTTGTCGCCGACGAAGTCGGCGCCGTCGGCGATGATGACTCCCTCGCCGGACTCTTCCATCTGGAATGCGGCTTGGCTGCTCCACGCGAACGCGTCGATCGACCCGGCGGTGAGTGCGGCGACGAGCGCCTGCAGGTTTCCGAGGCTGGTGACCGTGTAGTCGCCCTCGTTCCAGCCCTCGTCCTCGGCCAGTTTGGCGACCGAGTAGTCGCCCGGCGAGCCGGCACCGGTGACGCCGAAGTTGCCGCCCTCGAGCTCGGCGACGTCGGTGACGCCCGGCCGAGCAATGATGCGCTGGTCCCAGTAGGAGAGGTTGCTGGCCACGATCGTCATCTCGACGCCGGACTGACGGCTGGCCGCTTCGGTGGTCGCGGCCGCGAGGGCGATGTCGGCCTGGCCGCCCGCCATGATCTGCCCGATCGTGGGCGTGGTGCCTTCGACCACCTCGACCTCGAGTCCGCTGTCCTCCCACGTCCCGAGCTGCTGGCCGGCCTGGACGACGATGAACGGGAACGAGTTCGACACGCTCGTGGCCACACGGACCTTCGTCGTCTCGAGTGCGGTCTCGGATGCCTCGTCGGGAGCACCGGTCTCTTCGGCGGTGCTGCTGCCTGCGGCACAGCCGGAGACCGAGAGTGCCACAAGCAGTGCGGCGACTCCCGCGATGGACCGGATGGATTTCTTACGCATGGATACTTCCCCTCATCACTTTCGCTGATCACTTGGTGGTGCAAAGGGGAACGGATCGTTCCCGCAAACGGGAACAGATCGCTCCCGCGAGCATCGACGTTGATGCCTTCCGTTTTATGGAAGTTCATTTCATATTGCGGTATAGCGAGAGTAGCTTCGCGTCTCGGCCGCTGTCAACGGTGCCGAGACGATGTGTCAGTGGATCGCGAGACGGCGGCCGATGCCGGACTCGACCGCGGCGACCGCGACGCTGTGCGCGGACACGAGATCGGCTGCGGCGAAGCCCACGGTCTTCAGCACCCGCGGTCCGGCGATGCCGGTGGGCGGCGTGGCGACGAGGTCGCCGAGTTCGAGGACCCGATCGCGCTCGAGCCCGCCCTCGGCGATCACCGGGGCGATATCACCGGCGCCATCGATGGCGCCACGCCTGGTGTCCACCGCGACCACGCCCGCGCGACGCACGATCGCCGGATCGATCTCCGCCGCGTCGGGCGAATGGCTGCCCACACCGCACACGAGCGTCTCGGCGCCGACCCATTCGTCGAACACGACCGGATGGCGTGAGGTCGTCGCGGCCACGATGACGTCACTCCCACGGCACGCGGCCTCAGCATCATCCGTCGTCGAGATCACGAGCTGGGGCGATTTCTCAGCCAGCTCGGATCTGAGCTCGTCCGCGCACGCCGTCCGCGATTGGGCCCGCCGGGAGGTGATGCGCAGCTCCCGGAGCCCTGGCAACGCGTGCACCAGCGCATGCGCCTGCGCGCGGGCCTGGATCCCGGCGCCGATGATCGCGGCCACGCTGGCCCGGCGGGGTGCAAGCACGCGAGCGGCGACCCCGGTCATCGCGCCGGTCCGGAGGTCGGTGATCACCGAACCGTCCATCACCACCTCGCCGAGCCCTGGGTCGACCAGGACGATCAGCGCCGACGATGCCGGCAGCCGCGGCGAGCCGGACCCGGCGTACCAGATCTTCGTGCCGGCGTACTTGCCGCCCACCACACCCGGCATCACGAGCGCTTCCAGCCCGCTCTCGCCCGCGTGCAGGGCCGACCTGGTGGGGACGTCCGCCTGGCCCGTCGTCCAGGCGACGGCCGCCCGTTCGACGGCGGCGAAGGCATCGGCCATCGTGTAGAGTCGCTCGACCTCGGCGCGGGTCAGCACGAGCATCGCTGGGTTCTCCTGGCTCACCAAATCGTCTGCCCTCCATCGATCGCCACGGATGCTCCGACCACGAAGCTGGACGCATCGGAGGCGAGGAACACCACCGCGCCGACGACCTCGTCCAGCTCTCCGTACCGGCCGGCGGGGATGGTCGCGACACGCTTGGCCTTGAACTCCGGTTCCGTCAGATAGTGCCGATTCAGGTCCGTGACGAACGTGCCGGGCGCGATGCTGTTGACGCGCACGCCCAGGGGCGCGAGCTCGAGCGCCATCGAGCGCGTGAGCATGGCGATCCCGCCCTTCGAGCTCGCGTACGCCGTGCTGCCGGGCCACGCCTGCGTCTGCCGCGTCGACGACACGTTGACGATCGCGCCTCCGCGGTTCGCGACCATGTGTCGCGCCGCGGCCTGACCGACGAGGAAGTACCCGGTGAGATTGGTGCGCAGCACGCGGTCCCATTCGTCGGCGTCGAGCTCGAGGAACGGGGTGGTGGACATGATGCCCGCGTTGTTCACCAGCACGTCGAGGCCGCCAAGTTCGGCCACCGCGTCGTCGACGAGCGCGGCAGCACGGTCGGGCTGGGTGACATCGCCCAGCACCAGGGCGGCGGTACCGCCGGCGCGGCGGATCTCATCAACGACCGCGGCGCCTGCCTCCTGCCTCCGAGCGTGGACCGCAACCGATGCGCCGGCGCTCGCGAGGCCGATGGCGATCGCCGAACCAAGTCCGCCGCTGGCTCCGGTGACGAGCGCTCTGCGGCCGCGCAGGTCGCTCATGCCGCGCCGCCCGCGAGTTCGTCGACCGTCGCCGGCTCCCGATGCGCGAGCAGTCGGCCGATGCCCAGATCGTCCTGGTGGATGCGGAGTCGCCGCAGCAGCCACCAGAGGATGCTCTGGTTGGACGTGATGACCCGTTTTCCGGTGTCGCGCTCGAGGTACTCGACGACCTGGAGGGTGGCCCAGTTCGTCGAGACCATGACGACGGTGTCCGCGTCGACGTCCTCGATCGACTTCGCGATCTCGTACGACAGTGTCGCGGGCTGCCGGTTGGTGAGGTACCAGACGCGCGGGTCGGACGACTCGAGGCTGAAATCGCGGTGGACGGATGCGGCGATCGCGTACCCGTGCGCCACGAGCGTGTCCTCGAGGATCTCGGCCGAGGCGGTCGAATACGGCGTCGCGAGCGCCAGCCGCCGAGCACCGCTGAACTCGAGTGCCGCGAGCAGCGCGTTGGTCGCGGTGACGACGGGGACGCCGCACACCTCTTCGATGGTCTCGGACAGCGAGCTGCGCACGCCGTCCCCCCCGTTGAAGCTGGTCTCGGCGCAGGCGTAGACGACGGCGTCCAGGCCGAGTTCACGGACCGCGTGCGCGAGCTCGACGGCCTGGCGTCGCATGGCCTCGGGTTCCGTCGCGGTGAGTCTCAGGCCGTGGAAGCTCACCCCGGGGAGCGGAAGCGCGTTGAGCTCAGGCTCCATGAGGACGTTGTCGGCGGGCAGGATGAGTCCGATCCTGGCGCGCCAGCCGTACGCATCGACGCTGGGCACCGTCCGGTTCATCGGCCGCCCCCGTCCACGAGATAGCGCGCAGGATCCGGCATGCTCCAGCCGCTGGCGGCGAGCACGTCCGTCAGTGGCCACCCCTCGCTGCCGACGACCAGGGGCGCCTCGTACATCCGCCGCTCGACACCCATGGGCGCGGTCGCGTCGATGCCCCACTTCGCGCTCGTGCGCGCGGCGGGCGCAGACGGATCCAACGTCGGGCTGTACAGGTTCGGGACGATCACGACGTCTCGATCAGGTTGGACGCGGGTGTTCACCGCCCATTCGACCTGCTGCAGGTCATACGGGTCGATGTCCTCGTCGACGACGGTGACCATCTTCGCGCCCAGGGTGCTCGCGAGCAGCGCGAGCATGACGTTGCGCGCCTCCGATGGATGGCGCTTCTTCATCGAGACGACCACGTGATGGCGTGTCGTGCCGCCGGGCGTCACGTGGACCCCGCGGATCTCCGGCGACACACGAAGCGCCTCGCGGTACGCGAGCGCCGTCGCGGAGGGCTGCATCATCCAGTGGTTCTCGGTCATCGGCGTGCCGGTGAGGGTGTTCTGGTAGATCGCGTCGGTGCGGTGGGTGATCGCGGTGACCCGCATGACCGGGGCGGGCTTGGCCTCGCTGTAGGTCCCGGGGTACTCGCCGAACGGCCCGTCGGACTCGAGCCGGCCCATCTCGATGAATCCCTCGACGATGAGTTCAGCCGTCGCCGGCACCCGCACGTCGTTCGTGAGGCACTTCACCATCTCCAACGGCTCGCCGCGCATGCCGCCCGCGATCGAGAACTCGTCGACCCCGAACGGCGCGCGCGCCTGCGAGGCGATCTGGGTGACGGGGTCGGCCCCGATGACCACGGCGATCGGCGCTTCCATGCCGCGCTCGTGCCAGCGCTCGATGATGGTTCGAAGGTGACGGCCTTGCGGGGCGAACACCGTGAGGTGCGTCGCGTCGATGGGCAGCTGGCGGTGGATCGACACGTTGGCGGCGTCGGAATCCGGGTCGTGCGAGACCTGCAGCCCCGCGGTCAGGTACCGGCCTCCGTCGAGTTCGAAGTGGCGCAGGAGCGGCATCGACAGCACGTCGATGTCGTCACCCTGCACGACCACCTCTTGGCACGGCGCCGGCCGGTCGGTGAGCTCCGGCGGGAGCATCAGCTGCTCGAGCTCACCGAAGTTTCTGAGCAGATAGTCGTAGTCGTGGCCGAGGGCGAGCGCCACCCGACGCGATGAGCCGAAGAGCCCGCTGAGGCAGCGGTACTCGCTGTCCCTCATCCGATCGAAGAGCAGTGCGGGGCCGTCCATGTCGGAGGACTGGCGGGTCAGGGCGACGGCCTGGTACTCCCAGTCCACCTCGTCGGAGACGGTGACGAGGTCGCCCCGCTCCTCCAGTGCGCCCAGGAACTCGCGCAGATCTCCCCATGCACGCTTCATCGCGTTTCGTCTCCGTTCGTTCGTGGATTGAAAGCAACTTCCGTAGTTTCGAAGTCTATGCAACAATCAAATGCGCCCACTTGTCAAGGCCTTCGACCAGCGCTTCCGTAGAGTGGGAGGCGGGGATGACTCCTCGCCGAAGACGTCAGGGAGAACTCATGAGCGTGGTGATCCGAACGCTGAACGCGCTCACACTCATCGGAGAGTCGAGCGAGGGGATCTCGCTCACCGAGGCGAGCGAGAAGCTCGGCTATCCGCTCGCCACGACGCACCGACTGCTCAAGGTGCTCGCGGACGAGGATTTCATCCGTCGCGATCCGGCGACGCTCGAGTACCACCCCGGCCGCCGGCTGCTCCGCCTGTCGTCGGTCACCAGGCGGGAGACCCTCGCGGCGACGGCCGAGCACAACCTTCGCGCCCTGAGCGAGCGGTTCAACGAGACGGTGATGATGACGCAGCTCATCGACGGCCGGGCGGTGTGCGTCGCGCTCGTCGACAGCCGACGCCCGCTGCACCTCTCGGTGAAGATCGGCCAGGCGGTGCCGCTGCACGCCGCGGCGAGCGCGCGGGTGCTCTACAGCGACTTCCAGGACGCGGCGATCGAAGAGCTGCTCCGCGACCACACGTTCGAACGGCTCATGCCCGGGACGCCCTCGAATGTGGAGGAGGTCCTCGTCCACGTCCGCAACATCCGGGATTACGGGTACGACGTCTGCGACAACGAGTTCGACTTCGACATCTGGGCCTCGGCGGCACCCGTGCGGGACGCGAGCGGCGCGATCGTGGCCGCGGTCACCCTCACCTCCTCCCAGGAGCGGAGCCAGCCCCAACAACGCCGGTTCGAGATCATCCAGGCCGTCACCCGCACGGCCGACGACATCACGCTCGCCATCGGCGGAACGCCCAACACCCCCGCCAAGGGAAGCGCGACCGCATGAGCGGCGCAGCGGCCGCCCGGCGGGTGATCGTGGCGATCACCGGCGCGTCCGGAGCCGCGTACGGCGTCCGGGCCCTCGAGCTCTGCCGGGATCTCGCGGACATCGAGACGCACCTCATCGTGAGCCGCGGCGCCAGGAGCACCATCCACTCGGAGACCGGTCTGACGGTCGCCGAGGTGAGCTGCCTCGCCGACGTCGTGCACTCGGACACCGATCTGGGCGCGTCGATCTCGAGCGGCTCGTTCCGGACCGACGGCATGATCGTCGCACCGTGCTCGGTGAAGACCCTCTCCGGCATCGCGAACGCGTACGACGACAACCTCGTGGTCCGCGCCGCGGACGTCACGCTCAAAGAAGGGCGCCCCCTGCTCCTGCTCGTGCGCGAGACCCCGCTCCACGTCGGCCATCTCCGGCTGATGACCATGGCGGCCGAGAGCGGCGCAGTGATCTACCCGCCCGTTCCGGCGTTCTACACGAACCCGCACTCGGTCGCGGAGATCGTGGACCACACCAGCCGGCGTGCCCTCGAGCGGATCGGCATCACCGTGCCGGACACGCTCCGCTGGAGCGGGCTTCGTGACGGCGCGGTGCACGACACCGCGCGGACCGACGCCGACCTGGAGCCGGACGACCTGGCGCGGACGGCCGTCACCGCGAGAAGCTGACCCGCCCGTCGAGCACCGTGAGCACGACCCGCCGCGACGCGGGGAACCCGCCGAACGGCGAGTTGCGGGACCGGCTGAGATGGGCGTCGAGGTCGATCGGAGCGACCGGCGTCTCCTCGACCACCGTGAAGTTCGCCGGCGCGCCCGTCGTGACGGCGTTCGGCACGAGACCCGTGAGCTCGGCCGGACGGGCCGACATGACGTCGACCAGCCTGGCCCAGTCGGTGCGGCC
>Ga0182737_1001271_pt1 | contig 25843 bp, 31 predicted proteins | sample eDN5th30CBELigOP_FD_128878 | JGI IMG/M metagenome (GOLD analysis project Ga0182737, IMG submission 128878) | Enriched Organic Plus compost microbial communities from Emeryville, California, USA - eDNA 5th pass 30_C BE-Lig OP (version 2) (version 2) ... | reverse complement strand
GCGCTATCCCCCTTCGGCCTGGAACGTCTACGCGGCCCAGGCCAGCGACGGCGACTCGTTCGGCGCCGACGCGGGCAAGAGCGCGCGCTTCCTGGCCGAGCACCTGCTGCCGGCCGCGCGCTACTACGCCTACATCGAGGTGCCGGATTCGCCCGAGGCGCGCAAGAGCAGCCTGTGGGCCGAATACGAACAGGAGTCCGCGCCGCATTTCGCCATGCGCCGCATCTGCGAGCGCAGCGAGATCTATCCCGTGTTCCACGACCTGTTCAAGAAGGAGGCCGCATGAACGCCATTTCGGGTTCCCGCGCCGAGCTGGAGGCGCTGGGGCGCGCCCGGCCCATCTCCGAAGGTTCCGAGTGGACGTTCGAACTGATCCAGCGCTATGACGAGGCGATCTTCGAGACCGCGGCCGAGTATCGCCTGGACACCTATCCCAACCAGATCGAGGTCATCACGTCCGAGCAGATGCTCGACGCCTATGCCTCGGCGGGCCTGCCCATCGGCTACCCGCACTGGTCGTACGGCAAGGAGTTCATCCGCAACGAGCAGTACTACCGCAGGGGAATGCAGGGGCTCGCGTACGAGATCGTCATCAATTCCAATCCGTGCATCTCGTACCTGATGGAAGAGAACTCCATGGCGATGCAGGCGCTGGTGATCGCGCATGCCTGCTATGGACACAACTCGTTCTTCAAGAGCAATTACCTGTTCCGCCAGTGGACCGACGCCGACGGCGTGCTGGACTACCTGGTGTTCGCCCGCAAGTACGTGATGGACTGCGAAGAGCGCCACGGCATCGAGGCGGTAGAGGCCGTGCTGGATTCGTGCCATGCCCTCAGCCAGCACGGCGTGGACCGCTACAAGCGGCCCGCGCCCATCTCGTACCGCGAAGAGGCCCATCGCCAGGCCGAGCGCGAAGAGCACGCGCGGCTGCAGTACAACGACCTGTGGCGAACCGTGCCGCGCGTGGACCCCACGCCTGCCGAGGCCGCGGCACGGCGCACCGTATTTCCGCCCGAGCCCGAAGAGAACCTGCTGTATTTCATCGAGAAGCACTCGCCCAAGCTGGAGCCCTGGCAGAAAGAGCTGGTGCGCATCGTGCGCAAGGTGGCGCAGTACTTCTACCCCCAGACGCAGACCAAGGTGATGAACGAGGGCTGGGCCACGTTCTGGCACTACACGCTGCTGAACCGGCTGCACCAGAAGGGCCAGGTCACCGACGGCTTCATGATGGAGTTCCTGCAGAGCCACACCAGCGTGGTCAGCCAGCGCGGTTTCGACGAGCGCGGCTACGGCGGCATCAACCCCTACGCGCTGGGCTACGCCATGATGCAGGACATCCGCCGCATCTGCGAGAACCCTACGCCGGAAGACCGCCAGTGGTTCCCCGACATCGCGGGCAGCGACTGGCTGACGACGCTGGACTTCGCCATGCGCAACTTCAAGGACGAGTCCTTCATCTCGCAGTACCTTTCGCCGCGCCTGATCCGCGAGTTCCGCTTCTTCGCCATCGCCGACCACGAAGAGAACCCCAAGCTGGAAGTCGCAGCCATCCACGACGACGAGGGCTACCGCGACATCCGCCGCCTGTTGGCCGCACAGCACAACCGCGACAACCACGTGCCGGACATCCAGGTCGTGCGCTACAACCGCGACTCCGACCGTTCGCTGGTGCTGCGGCACCTGCAAAGCCGAGGGCGGCCGCTGGCGGGGGACGAGGCCGACCAGGTGATGAAGCACCTGGGAAGGCTGTGGGGATTCCGTGTGCGGCTGGAAGAGACCGCGCCGGACGGGACGGTACTGTCGTACCGGCAGATCGAGCCTTGAAGGGCCTTGAGGCGGACGGCTTGCCGCGCTAGCGGTGGGGCGCCCGTGTCGTGCCGCATTGCCAGCACACCGTGAATTGCGGCTCCAGCCATTCGGTGCAGACCGGGCAGCTCCAGTGGGCGGACGGGATGCCGGCTTGCCGATCCGGCTCGTCGATGATGCGCTGCGCCAGCGCCAGATCGCTTTCCCGCTCCAGCCAGATCTCCGGTCCGCACTGGTCGACGGGGATTTCCCCCATCGCGCCCTGTACGTACTGGTTATGCAGCTCGCAGGAGATGCCGGCCTGCTGTAGCAGGTTGACCCAATGCTGGGCGATCAGGATGTTGGGCGCACGATTCAGGCGGACCATGGTTATCGGTGCGGCTTGGCGCGGGTTGCCGGGTCGAGGCTGGAAAGTCGGTAGCTACCGAGGATATCTTCCATGTTGCCGCCTTTGCAATGCCGCCGGTACCTTGGCCGGGCGGCTGTTCCGTGCCGTTCGTTTTCTCGCTTTTCCCGCTCAGCGGCTCGCGACATATTGGATGGATACTATCGTCTGGGGAACGGCCGATTCCCCGGTCTGCGGAGATATCGCCATGACGAGCAGAGACAAGATCGGCGCCGCCCGGGCGGTGCAAGGCCTGTCCGGATGGGCGGCCGTGGCGGGGCGCGATGCCATCGCCAAGACATTCGTGTTCAAGGACTTCAACGCCGCCTTCGGCTTCATGTCGCGCGTGGCGCTGAAGGCGGAGCGCATGGACCACCATCCCGAATGGTTCAACGTATACAACCGGGTCGAGGTGACGCTGGCCACCCATGATGCGGGCGGCGTGACGGAGCTGGATGTCCAGCTGGCCACGTTCATGGATGCGGTGGCGAGCGGAGGGTAAGCGCGGGGAGGGGGGCGGCTGTCCCGGCGGGGTGTGGCCGGGGTGGCCTGGAAGGAAACTTTCCCGGAATCCTGCTAGAATCGCGGATTGCCGTTTTGGCCGTGTGTGTACTGGCGCGCAGTCGCCGGAGACGCCACGGTAGCCAATAAGGCGGCAAGCAGTACCCGATCAGGACAGGTGGCCGAGTGGTTGAAGGCGCACGCCTGGAAAGCGTGTATACGTCAAAAGCGTATCGGGGGTTCGAATCCCCCTCTGTCCGCCAAGATTTATGGGCCTGTCAGTAATTTCGTGTTCAAGGCATAACATGCGTCCAAGGAGTATTTATGCCACGCAACCCGAAGTCCAAGCTGGCGGATCTGCCGGCTATTCCCCCTGAGCTGTTGGCGTCGTTCGGTGACGGTCCGATGACGGCCGAAGCAATCAACGCCGCCTCCCTGGCCTTCAAGAAGGCCCTGATCGAGCGTGCGCTCAGCGGTGAGATGAACCATCACCTGGGCTACCCCAGCGGTGCCGCCAAGCCCGCCGATGTCGCCAACCAGCGCAACGGCAAGGGCGCCAAGACGGTACTCACCGGGGAAGGCCCTGTGCGTATCGAGGTGCCGCGCGACCGCGACGGCAGCTTCGCGCCGCTGCTTATCCCGAAGCACGAGCGGCGTTTCACGGGCTTTGACGACAAGATTGTCGCCATGTACGCCCGAGGCATGACGGTGCGCGAGATCCAGGGATTTTTGCTGGAGCAATACGCCACCGAGGTCTCGCCCGAGTTCATCAGCTCGGTGACCGATGAGGTCATGGCCGAGGTCACTGCCTGGCAGTCCCGGCCGCTGGAACCCATGTACCCGGTCGTGTTCTTCGACGCGCTGCGGGTCAAGATCCGCGAGGACGCCGTCGTACGCAACAAGGCCATCTACCTGGCGCTGGGCGTGTTGCCAGACGGATCGAGGGAGATCCTGGGCCTTTGGATCGAAGGCACCGAAGGCGCCAAGTTCTGGATGAAGGTCTTCAACGATCTGAAGACGCGAGGCGTGGGAGATATCCTGATCGCCGTGACCGACGGCCTGAAGGGCATGCCCGAGGCCCTGGGTGCAGTATTCCCCGCGACCACGCTGCAAACCTGCATCGTGCACCTGATCCGCAACAGCCTCGATTACGCCACCTGGAAGGACCGCAAGGCGCTTGCCGCGGCGATCCGGCCCATCTACACGGCCGCGAGTGCTGAGGCGGCCCAGGCCGAGCTCGATGCCTTTTCTGAAGGCCCATTGGGTCAGAAATTCCCGACGATCCGCGCCGCGTGGCGCAGCGCCTGGGACCGCGTGATTCCCTTCTTCGCATTTCCGCCGGAAGTGCGCCGGGTGATCTATACGACCAACGCCATCGAGAGCATCAATGCCCAGTTGCGCAAGATTATCAAGACCCGCGGGCACTTCCCATCTGACGACGCCGCCACCAAGCTCATCTGGCTGGCCCTGCGCAATATCACCGCAGACTGGGGACGGCCTGCTCGCGACTGGAAGCAGGCCATGAACCAATTCGCTATCCTCTATGAGGATCGGTTTATCAGACCTTCCGTGTAAGTCTTAACCCCGCCTTGAACACGGAATTTCTGACACCCCCAGATTTATCAATAAAATCAATTACTTAAGCCTGCTTGGCTGTCATTATTTTGGGGTGTTTTGGGGCTGTTTTAGCACCGGAATGCCAGCAAAATGACAACCTCAACTGGCGGCTCGCAGTGGCACCGCCGGCCCCCTTCCTCCCCCTCCAAACGTTTCCTCCGCACGGCTCCCGGCATCGGGATCTGCGGACGGCATCCACTTCCCGTAGACCCGGGCGATCATCGTCCAGTCGCGGTGTCCCATCTGCTTTGCCACCCACATCGCTTTCTCGCCCGCCGACAGCATCATGCTGGCGTAGGTGTGCCGCGTCTGATAGGGGCGCCGGTACCGGACCTTGGCCAGCTTCAGGATGCGCACCCATTCATCCCGGATCTGCTGGTCTCCGGTCCAGCGCAGGCGCGTCCGTGGGTGGACGAAGATCGCGTCTCCGGCCAGGCGCGTCTCCTTCCCTGCGCGGCGAATGGCGCCCGCGCCGGCCCCAGCAGCTTGACTGCACGTCGGCCCGCCTTCGTCTTCGTGGTCTCGATTTCGCCGCGGCCGGCAGTGGTCATCGCCTTGCGCACTACGATCTCACCCTGCACGCCGTCGATGTCGCTCCAGTCTAGCGCGATCAGTTCGCTGGGCCGAAGTCCGGTCCAAAGCATGAACTGCACCTGGTTGCGCATCAGCGGCGGGCACACCGCCAGGATGGCGGCCTGTTCCTCCGGGGTGAAAGGATCGACATCATCGTCGACGCGTGGGGTTTCCTGGCGTGTATATGACCAGCCGTACAGCGGGTTTGTCTCGATCAGCTCATCGTCCAGGGCGTCCGACAACGCATCGCGCGCCACGCTTAGGATGTTGGCGAAGCGCTTGTTGCTTACCTCCATCCCTTCGAACAGGTCGCGGAAGTGCTTTCGCTTCCAGTCGGCAAGCATCAGCTGACCGAAGTTCGGTATCAGCAGATTGTGGACGATCTTGCGATAGCCGTCCCAGGACGACAGCTTCATATGGCGCTTCTTGCGCTCGAGCCAGCTTTCCAGAAACGGGCCGACCGCTTGAACCTGGCCCGGGTGGGTTGCAAACTGAGCGGCGCGCGGGCTGTCGGGGAACGTCGCGGCGTAGTCGAAGACGCCGCGCATGATGGCGTCCAAGATCGCCGCTCGGTGCTGCTCAGCGCGCTTTAGGTTAGCGGGCGTGGGCTTGAGACTACTACGACGGTTGCGTGCACCACGGCTTCATCGCATGGCTGGGGACGCGCGGCTGGTCGTTCGAGCGTTACGACGACACGACGTTCTTCCTGGTGCCGCTTTCCTATTTCCATTCCAACGACTCGGAGGCGCACGCGTGACGTATCAGCAGCATCCGCTGTCATCCGCGAAAGCAGAACGGCGCGTACCGTTACGCCGGCACGTGGGGCTGGGTGCAGGACTGGGCGCAGCACGAAGCGCCCATCGTCTGGTTCGCCGACGACGCGTCGCCGCGGGTTCGTGAAGTGGCGCGCCGCGACATGGCAGCGCAGGCCCGCGTCGAGGCCGCGCGCCGCCGTGAGGCCGCCGCGTCGGCGCAGGACATCATCTCGAAGGCGAGCACAGGGCAGCATCCCTACCTCGAGCGCAAGGGCTTCAAGGCCGAGCCGGGCTTGCTCGACTTCGACGGCCGGCTGATCGTGCCCATGGCCACCTGGGCGCGCGAGCCCAAGCATGGGCGCAAAGGCCGCGCCATTCTGGAGACTTGGCTGCGGATCGCCCAGGGCAGCAAGGAACCCGAACCCGTCTACGAAGCCATGGAGGTGCGTGCATGATTGAGCGCCAGTTCCCTTTCCCGTCCGCTACGGCGGCAATCGTCCATGCGTTCAACGACGAGCGCCACGGGGGCGCCAGGCCCGCCATGGCGCGCCTGGCCGACAAGCGCCTGGCTGACCCGCCAGAGTTCGGGGGCGCGGATGGGGGCGCGGAGAAGGCAACGGCCGAGCAGATGCTGACATCGGGCCTGACGCGCGTGCAGCTGGCTGCCCTGCGCGCGAAGTTCGCGCCCCGGCAACGGCGCTGCCCTTGCTGCAATCAGCAGGTGCTGCGGGAGGATTGGATGGCCGCCCTGGGGGTCTTGGCCGAGGCGGCCACCCCCATGGTCGATATGCCGAGCGTCCGTCCGCCGCTGCTGACGGCGCTACTGCAGCGGCATTACGAGGGGAGTAGCAAGGGCCTGGACCGGCTCGCTTCCGAGCACGGCGTAAGCGTGTCGACGGTAAGCCGCGCCAACTCGCTGCTGTCGCCCTGGCTGCGCGGCACCCGCAAGAGCAAGGGCGACACTGCGCCGCTGGAAGGCATCGACCAGACGGCCTTTTCCCGGGCAGAAGAAATTCTGCGGGCCGGCGGATTCATCGAATAAAGTGCTTGCAATGTAAGTACAGTGTATGTACAGTGCGGTTCATGGACATCACCTTTGACCCCGCCAAGAACGAAGCGAACCAGGCCAAGCATGGCGTGGCGCTTGAACTGGCTGCTTCGTTCGAGTGGGACGATGCGCTGACCCGCCAGGATGACCGCTTCGACTACGGCGAGACCCGCATGTCGGCCATCGGCTACATTGGTCAGCGGCTGTATGTGGTGGTGTACGTGGACCGCGGCTTTACCCGCCGCATCATCAGCCTGCGTAAGGCTAACAAGCGGGAGGAACGACTCTATGCCGAAGCTTAAACCGGGGCACATTTCCCCTACCGATGCGGAGAACGCCGAGATCAATCGCGGCATCGAGGCCGATCCTGCCAATCCGGAATGGACCGACGAGGACTTCGCGCGTGCTCGTGCGGCCAGGGCGCCGAAGGTGGCGATCACCATTCGGCTGGACGCCGACGTGGTCGAAGCGGCAAAGACCCAAGCGGAGCGGCAGGGGGCGGGCTACCAAACCCTCATCAACGACACCCTGCGGCGCGCATTGGTCGGCGGCTCGGCTCCAGTGACCGAGGAAACGCTGCGGCGAATCCTGCGTGAGGAACTGCATCACGAATGAGGGTAAAGCCTTGACGCTGAAGGAATTTCACGTCAGAATGTGACGTATTGGATTTCCTCAGAAGTCCGTCCAGAAAGCCCCGAGCCCATTGGCCGGGGCTTTTGACATTGGTATTGCTTTTTTTGACGTTTCGGTTTCATATCGGGTGCCAATTATGGAGAAACACCCGGTGAGACAAGTCAATAAAGCGCTGCTCGGGATCACGCGTCGTGCTGAAAAACGGGACGCGCGCCAACTCGTTGATTCGTTCGTCGAAGTGGGGTCGGTGTTCCACGCGTTGGCTACGGTTGATCACCAGGTGCTCTACGGCCGCCGAGGTACCGGCAAAACGCATATTCTTTCCTACCTCGTCAGCAAGCATCGCGAGGCGGGGGCCGTAGCGGTCGCGCTGGATATGCGTACGATTGGGTCTTCGGGAGGGCTGTACGCCGACCCATCCACCCCTCTGGCAGAGCGCGCTTCAAGACTCCTGAAAGATACGTTGCTTGCGCTACACGACTCGCTTTTGGAAGAGGCGTGTTCCAACGATACTGTCGATCTATCCGCATGCGGCGAAGCGCTAGACGGCCTGCTTGAATCGGCCATTTCTGTGCGCGTTGACCAAACTATGGACCTCGAGTCCCGATCGCGGCAGGATGCCTCAACACACGGTTCGCTAACGATCAACTTATCTGGCTCGCCGACGATAGCGTTGGGCAGCCAACAGCAGTCAGAAATGTTGGAGGAGCGTGCTGAGCGTGTGTCCGGTACGCCCAGGTTGTACGTCAATTTTGGTACTGTTCAGCGCGAGTTGAGCAAGCTCGTTTCTAAGCTCCCCAAAGCGCAGCTTTGGATCGTGTTGGATGAATGGAGCGAAGTTCCGCTGACGCTGCAGCCATATTTGGCCGATATGCTCACTCGGTGCATGTTTCCGGTGCGCGGCATAACGGTCAAGATCGCCGCCATTAGACAACGGACGTCATTCCGAATCGGGGATCCGGTCACTGGGTATGTCGGCTTAGAGGTGGGCGCGGACGTCTCCGCGGGAATAGATCTCGACGAGAACCTGGTGTTTGAAAACAATCCCGAAGCTGCGAAGGAATTTTTCCGGACGATGCTTTGGCGTCACGTCATAACCGCCGACGGAGAGCGCGAGCCGAGCATTCAGTTCAACGATGCCGACAGCTTCGTCAAAGATGCGTTTACGCAGATAACGGCTCTGGATGAGCTCGTTCGCGCCGCGGAAGGCATACCTCGCGACGCAATCAACATTGTCGGCGCCGCTGCCACAAGGGCGAACGATGAGAAGATCTCCGTCAAACACGTTCGTGCGGCAGCTTTGGCGTGGTACCAGTCCAACAAGCAAAGTGCAATATCGTCTCGTCCGGAGGCCGAAAAGCTACTTACGTGGATTGTCGAAAAGGTGATTAGAGGGAAGAAGGCTCGCGCTTTTTTGCTCGACGTGGACGCGAAAGATGCGCTAGTCGACTTCCTTTACGATGCGCGTGCTATCCATCTGATTAAACAAAACATCTCCGGGCAAGATGTTGCCGGCAGTCGTTACAACGTTTTTAGCCTGGATTACGGGCTTTACGTCGACTTGATTAATACAGTCAACGCTCCGATTCATCTTCTCGGCGTTGAAGAGGAGCAAGAGGGCGATTTGGTCGATGTGCCGATGGCCGATTACCGGTCGATTCGCCGAGCGGTGCTAGACCTCGAGGAATTCCGCAGGAACATTCCTTCCAAGTAGCCACGTCGGCTGGTGGAGTTTCTTTCTTTCCTTGAATGGCTGACTTTGTGCCGCTTTCGGGCGGCTTTTTCGTTTTCGCGGGATAGCGCAACGGGTTCATGCGCGGAGGCCGGTGGTTCGAGCGCACCTTCCGGAACCAGAGTTATCCGGCCTGGCAAGCACATCGGTGCGGCCAGGTGCGGCGTGAGTCTGTGGGGCTAAACCCCTACACCAGCACCCTGTTGGCCGGCTACGGCGCGTCCGTGGTCGCAGCCGTGGCTGTCGGCCTAGTTCCCTCCCTCTCCAACGCTAGCGACAGTGCGGTGCGCGCATTTGTGGCGCTGCTTCTCGGGCTACTCGCTCAGCAGTTGCAGCAGCGAGTCGATACGCTACTGGCCGATGCCCGCGCCAGCAATCCCGCCCTTGCCGATGGAGGCCCGACAGCCGGAACCTCCATCGATCTGCTCGCCTACGTGTTCGGCCGGGCTCTCGACGCTGCAGGACAGTTGGCTGAATACGCCGACAGCGCCCGCATCGCCGGACTGACCTGCGCGCGGGCCTACGATTCTCTTAGCTTGCACTGAGCGTCGGTAGACTTTGCTCGTCGGCTTCGAGCCTAGCGCTACTTTTGGCGCTTCTTGTCTCCCTCCTTTTGTGCAGGCGTGCGGTCGCCGCCGGTGTTGGTCCGATGGTCGTGGCTACCGTCTATCTTTTGCTTTCCGCCGGAAATGATCCCATGCGTAGACGGGGGCGAGGACGAGGATGAGGAAACGCTGTCGGTGATCGACTTGAGCAGGTCGAATAAGCCCATGATTTCTCCGTGACGTCGCGCTAACAGTGCTAGCGGGCCATACTTATACACCGCGCCAAGCCATCTCGGAACTTCCGGCGATGCCCGACTCCCGACGAATGTGCGGACGTGTTGATCCAGCGGGGCTAGCGCGGTAGTGCCAGCAGGCGTTCGATGTCCTGCCGGATGCGGACGAGCAACTGCTCCAGCCGCGCCGCTCGACCCAGCGTGTCCATGTAGTCCTCGCGGACCGCCCGGATCTCCCATAGCAGCGCCCATACGTCCGAGCCACGATCATGCCGACGGCAGATATCAGACAGTTGCGCGTCGGTCAGGCGAGGATGATTTGGGCCGGGATCGGGCGGAGGCTCCGGCGAGCCGCTGACGATGTTTACCCTTGGCTGGTCTGGCGACTCACCTGTTCGGAATCCCTTGAACGGCGTGCCTGTATAAGTTCGCGTTGACTGGAATGACAACCCAATGCCAGCCAGCCCCTGGAGAGCCGCATAAAACCTAGGTTCGCTGGGGGTTCGAATCCCCCTCTGTCCGCCAGATTGCGTAGTCGGATTTCCGCGCAGATCCGCCCCAATAAGCCCCGAGCCAGCCGGCCGGGGCTTATTGCTTGGGGGATGTGTCGACGATCGCCATCAAAGCGGTCGGACGACTGTGCGCTTCGCGCTCTGAACTTCCGCCAGCCCGCCGGGACAAACGGGAGCGGTGACGCTCGCTACTCGAGCGTGGGCTTTTCAATGCCTGCTTGATGCTCCGCTTCGATGACCCGCAGCCTTGCGGTCTCGTGCTTGTCCTGGAGCTGAAGATACTTCTCTTGCGAGCCGTCCGAGCGGTTCGCGGTGCCGCTGAATGATTCTTCGGTATAGCCCTGGTACCAGGTGGATTCTTCCACCGTCATGCCTACAAAGACATCGTTGTCGTTTTTGTCGGTCGACAGGGCCCTGATTCTGGATAGATACGCCCGTGCATCGGGCTGCAATGTCAGCATAACTCTCCTTGGTTGAGCCTCCATTGTAGTCCCCGGCCCAGACTGACATGCGTAACGGCCTGAGCCGGGTCGCAGCTGGACCTGGTTTGATGCGCCCGAAGTCTGCGCTGCCGCGTCGTTGGCTTGTGTCGGCGTGATCGAAGTCGACTACCGCAGGGCAGCGGCGGAACCTACCAATTCCTGGCTTCTTTTCCGATGACCTCGATGCACCAATCGATGAACGCGCGAATCGCCGGGGAAAGGTGGCGGCTCTGCGGGTACAGGATGGAAATCGGCTCCAGCGGGACGTCGATGTGGGAAAGCACCCGCATCAGGCGACCGTCCGCAAGTTGCTGCCGCACCATGTAGCTGGCCACGCGGATCAGGCCCAGGCCGGCCACTGCAGCGGAAACGTACGCGTCGGTCTCGTTCACGCTGATGTGCTCCGTCATCGTAATGACCCGGGTCGCCTGGTCTTCCTGGAAGGCCCAGCCGGTAGTTCGGCCCGTCTGGTTGTTGATGTATCCCACGGCCACGTGCCTGTCCAAGTCTTGCAGGGTGCGGGGTTCGCCGTGCCGTGCGAGATAGCTCGGTGCCCCGCATATGAACCAGTGGAATGCGCCCAGGCGGCGCGCGACAAGGCGCGATGCAGGCAGGTGGCCTGTCCTGATGACGCAATCGATTCCCTCCTGGACGACGTCGACCGTGGCATCTCCCAGGTGGAAATCCAGGTCGATGCCCGGATAGCGCGTGGTAAAGCGTCGAAGCGCCGGAAGGATGAAGTCCTTGGCCAGCGACGGGGTGGCGCCGATCCGGATGGTGCCTCGAAGCATTCCCGACTCCTGGGCCGCCGCCTCTTCGGCCGCCCGCACGTCGTACAGGATGGCCTTGCAGCTGTCGTAGTAGCGCAGGCCCGCATCGGTGATGCTCAAGGCTCGTGTCGTGCGGTTCAGCAGGCGCACCCCCAGATGTGACTCCAGATCCTTGATCGTCCTGGTTACGGTGGACGGAAGCACACGCATCGTTTCGGCGGCTTTCTTGAAGCTGCCCGCTTCGATCACGCGGACCAGCGTTTCCATGGCGTGCAGTCGATCCATGAGGCGATCCTAGTTTGAACTCGGCCGACTCGATACGTCCATCAGGCCATCGTTCCAAGATGCTTACGTCAGATTATTGTCCAAATTCAAATTATGTATTGGTGCTCACGGATGCTATCACGAACCGATTCTGCTGCACGATATGCCTCAGGCATGCGCCAATTCCGAAAGTCTCGCCGACATGGCGCGAAGGCATCGAATCGGCTCCCCGATGCATTTGCCGCTTGAGGGGTCGTGATTAGGCTGAAAAAGTGAAGGAATGTGAAATGCGGGAAACGAAGAAAGCCTTGCAGGGCACCCTTGTGCTCGGTGCGGGCCAATTGGGCATGGCAGTACTGCGCGAACTCGCTCCTCGCGCGCAAGCAGTACAAGAGACACTGACGGTCCTGGTGTCGCCGCGCACCGTGGACAGCCCGTTGGCGCAGGATGTGGCGACGCTGCAGGAATTGCGGAGCCTGGGTGTGGAGGTGCTGGGATTCGATCTCGCCTCCGATGAGCAAACATTGGCTGCCCTGTTCGAGCGCTACAGGACCGTCATCAGCTGTACCGGTTTCGTCGGGGGAGCCGGCACCCAGCTCAGGATCACTCGGGCGGCGCTGGCGGCACGCGTGCGCCGGTACTTTCCCTGGCAGTTCGGGGTGGATTACGACGTCGTCGGGCGCGGCAGCGGGCAGCCGGTTTTCGACGAGCAATATGAAGTCAGGCAGTTATTGCGTGGCCAGAAAACCACCGAATGGGTAATCATCTCCACCGGAATGTTCACGAGTTTCCTGTTCGAGCCGGCGTTCGGTGTCGTGGACCTCGACCACGGGGCAATTCACGCGCTGGGCAGCTGGGATACGAAGGTGACCGTGACCACACCCGAGGACATCGGAAAACTCACCACCGAAATCCTGCTGGCATTGCCCAGGATCGCCAATGAAGTTGTCTATGTAGCGGGTGACACGATTTCGTACGGAAAGCTGGCGGAGATCGTCGAGCGCGTAACGGGTCGGGAATTCGAGAAGACGGTGTGGACGCGGGAAAAACTGCGCACGGATCTGGACACGGCCGGCAACGACGTGATGGCACGCTACCGCGCGGCCTTCGCCCTGGGCGATGGTATGTGGTGGGACAAATCCAGCACGTTCAACGCGCGGCGCGGCTTCGACACTATCGATGTCGAACGCTATCTGCGGGGGCGGATGAAGCAACCGTTCGCGACAGGCCCGCGGCCAGTGCAAGGCCGGTAAACGCGATGACGGCGCTGTCGGGGGTCAGCCGGCTTGCCAGATAGCCGAATACCGGGGCTCCCACGGTCTGCCCGATGGCGAGCGCCAGGAACCCCGCCGTCAGCCCGGTGGCGGGACGATCCGGCAGTGCCGAGACGCCCCAGACGAGGTACACCCCGGTAAGCATGATGTAGGCCGCCCCGAACAGGGCGCCTGCGCCGAGCACCGGGGCCATGGAGCTGCCGCCCATGCCCACCAGGAGGATGCCGGCGGCCATCGCACCCAGGGACAGCCGGTGGGCGAGGTTGATGCCCAGGCGCGCCGTCAACACGCCGGCCGAGGCCCCGACAATGCCCGCCGCCCCGATGGCAATCCACAGCAGCGCGGCCTCGGCGCTATCCCAGCCCAGCCGCGCGGACACCAGGCGGCTGCCGAAGGACCACACGGCCGTGCTGCCCGCGCCCGCGAGAAACGCGGCCACCATCAAACGTTTGAGCGCGGCATTGCCGATAGGCAGGCCGCCGGGAGCCTTCTCTGCCGGCGTTGTTTGCCTCGGTACTGTGATGGCGGTCAGGATCGCCATGGCGACCGTGGCAAGGGCAAACGCCGCGTAGGCCAGGCGCCATTGTCCGCCCATGATGAGCGCCACCGGGCCCGACAGTACGACCCCAGCGCTCGTGCCGGCATTGATGAAGGTATTGGTTGCGGCCTGCCATCGTGGGCGGACCCGCGTGGCCACTGCTGCCGCCATGGGCGGGGACGCCAGGCCGGTGCTCAACCCGGCCAGCAGGACCGAGGCAGCAAGCCAGCCGGAGGAGGGCGAGACGGCGATGCCCAGCATCCCGGTGGCCGCGACCAGCGCGGCCGCCACCGCGACCGTACGCGCATTGAAGCGCTCGGTCAGGTACGCAGCCATGATGATGGCGATACAGTACCCCAGGAAGGATCCGCCTGCGATCAATCCCCCTGTGGCCGGCGTCAGGGAAAGGTCGGCATCGATCGCCGGCAGAAAAAGTCCGAACGCAAAGCGGGCGAAGCCGTAGCAGACGGCGATCAATCCAAAGCCGGTGGCGCCCAGGGACAACTCGGGGCCGACGCGGGGTGTCTTGTTGGCAGGGGGGAGATTAGGCTGGACTGGAATTTCAGCCTTCCATCGATCGGCGGTGCCCGCAGAGTCTGCTACACATCTCTTCAACGACTTCCCGCCAGCCGAACCCCCAACGCCACGAGTGCCGCGCCCATCAGGGCATCCACCCCTCGGCTCACGCACGCATACACCGCCCGAACGCGTCCCACCGAGAAGAACGTGGCGAGCGCGCCTAGCCAACCCGCCGTGATCAGACCCGCCAGCGCCACCACGCTGACATACACCCAGCTGGGCGCGCCGACGGGCAGCACCGTGACGAACAGGGTGGCAAAGAAGGTGGCGGTTTTGGGATTGGTCATGCCTACCATGAAACCCTGGCGCCACGCCCGCGCCGCCCCGAGTCGGGAAACACTGTCCACCTGCGGAGCACTGTTCCTGGCCTTGAAGGAAGCCATCAGCATCCGCGCGCCCAGATAGATCAGGTAAGCCGCGCCGGCCAGGCGGATGGTTTCATAGAGCCAGAACAGCTCTTTAATCAGCAATCCGAACCCGAGAATGGCCAGGCTGGCCCAGACGACGACCGCGCAAGCGATGCCCAGGCCGACGAAGACGCCGGATCGCCGGTCAGTCAGGGCATTGGAGGTGACCGCAACGAAGTCCGGTCCGGGGCTGATGCAGGCCAGCAGCACGATGCCGGAGAGCGTAAGCAGTTGAGACAGGTATTCCATGGATCCACTTCGCGACGTTGTTGAACGGAACTTGGCGACTTGCCAGCGGGATGACATGGAACCTTACCACCGCCGCGGGACGGCTTGCGCGTGGCCCGGGCGATCCGCGCATCACACGTCCACAAGCCTTGCGCGCACCTTTTTTCGCGGCGCCTTCGTCCCGGAGATCGATTACTTGCGGTTGACCCAGTCCTGCGTATCCCGGATGAACCAGGGCAGATTCAACTTTTCTCCCTCGCCCGACTGTATGGTCAATCGCTGATCGGAGGAATCATGGGGCCGGTTCGCATCCTGCGTCGTGGAGGGCGGCCGGCTTCGATAGTCCATGTCGGTATGTCCGGTCGGCGTATTCGCGCACGCGGCAATCGACGCGCATGCGCCCGCGAACAGGGCTGGCCGCAGCGCCAAGCGTAGGATCTTCATCGTATTGCGGCTCCAACTGGCGGCACAGGCCGACGTGCCGGGAAAACCAAGGCCTGGCTCCATACCTTACGTCGGGTCGAAAGGGAAGGCAATGCCGCGCGCAGGGCGCCCGGGCCGGAACAGCACATTCCCAGGCCAACGCGGTCCGGCCGAATGATTCATTCGCCCGGAAGCATCGACCGCAAGACGTCGTCGCGTAGATGAAAGTGGTGAAGCAGCGCGGCGGCGGCATGCGCGCCGGCAACCCAAAGGATGGCCTCGCCCAGGATTTTGTGTATCTGCATGACCGCCTGCCCCAGTTGCTGCATCTGTGCAAGACGGGGGGCGATGTCGAATCCAATAAGCGTAATGGGGATGCCCTCGAGCCAGGTGCCCAGCAGTGCAGTTGCCGGGATGGCGATGAGCAGGGCGTAGAGCACCAGGTGTACGGCCGCTGAGGCCGCCGCCATCCATCGCGCAAGCGGTCGCCTTGCCGGGCAGCCGTCGGCCAGCCGCCATAGCAGCTGCAACACAACGACAATGAAGACGAGTATTCCAAGCGTCTCGTGGATCCGGCGAAGCCCGTCCGCTTCGGCTGAATAGAGCGAGTTGCCGTCACGCTTACTCAGCGCATAGGACGCGAGAACCAGCAGGGCGGTCAGCCAGTGGAGGGCTTGCGCCACGGCGCCGTAGCGAGCAGCGCGGGGCGCCTCAGGCATGCCGCCCCGCAAACTCTTCTTGGGCGTACCGCCACCCCGCTCCGGCCAGCCATAGTACGCCCAGTCCAATCGACATCCAGATAAGGGCCTGGCCTACCCATAACTGTTCGTCCAGGCGATAAGCATTGCACAGCCGCAACGGGGTATCGATGTATAGGGAGCCGGCGGTCGCCATCATTGGCAACATGTTGCCCAGGAAGAAGAACTGCACCACGATACCCGCCTGGGACCAGGACAGGCGCAGGGCCACGCCGCACAGGACGAGTACCACGCACTTGACGGTTTCGACGCGCGTGTCGGCCAGTGCCAGGTCCAGCAGGCGCGGGACCATGCCAAGTGCGGCGGCGAGGGCGACAAAGGCCAGGCCCGTGATGCCGAGCGCATTCCATCTGGCTGCGCGCGCCCGCCACGCCGGCGTTGCCTGCCCCGCCAGCAGTATGCCCGCCATCACCAGGGCCGGGAACTGCAGCAGCATGTGCAATGCCATGCTCTGCTCCACCAGGCGACGCGTGGGCGGCATCAGCACGGCCAGGGCGATTGCCGCTGCCGTCCAGCCCTGCCAGTGGCGTGCGCAGGCGCAGGAGGTCACGGCTTGCCCGCCACGTAGCGCGCCAGCGCCAGCGCGTCGCCGGCCTGGTCGTAGTCGTAGATGTGCACCAGGCGTCCGTCGCCGTCGAGCACCAACAGCGCGGCATTGTGTTCGTAACCTCCCAGGCCGTCCGCAATGACTGTCACGCCGTAGTGCCGCAGCAAGGCTTGAAGATCCTGCTCTCGCGCCGGGGTGGCGAAGCGCCAGAGCGTGGGGTCGGCTCGCAGGCGCCGGCTGTAGGCCGCGAGCACGTCAGGCGCGTCGTTGGCCGGATCGAAGCTGATGGACAGCAGCCGCACCGCGGGCCGGCCGGCAGCGTGGTCGGCACGCAGCGCATCCTGCAACTGCAGGAAGGTTCCGCCCAGCGCCGAACACACGGTCATGCATCGGGTATAGACGAAGTCGACGATGGTGGCCGCGCCGGGGGCGCGCAACATCGCCGGCAATGGCTGCGCCAGGGCGTCGGGCCCGCGCATTGCCACGGCCGGTGCCGCCACGGGCGAGCGCAGCACGGCCAACCGGCGCGCGCCTTCGGCCGTCCACACCCGGAAGTCCATCGTCAGCCACGCGCCGCCCGCATAGGCCAATACAGCCAGTGCCAGCGTGGCGGCTGCCGAGCGCCACATTAGGGCTTGCCCGTTAACGCCTGCAGCTCGGCACCCCCCGCGAACGGTGTGGTGCGCGCAACGGCCGTGCGCTCTGCGGCGACCTGCCCGGCGTTGACGGCATCGGCCGAATTGGACCATTGCGAGCGGATGTAGGTTGCGACGGCAGCCAGCTCGTCGTCGGAGAGTTGTTCGCCGAACGGCGGCATGCTGCCCCTGTACACCGTGTCCTTGACCTTGATCTCGCCTTCGACGCCATGCAACAGGATATTGACGACGACGCGGCTGTCCGTCGTCACCCATTCGGAACCGTCCAGCGGCGGAAAGACCCCCGGGACGCCGGCTCCCGTTGCCTGGTGGCAGACCGCGCAGTTGGCGGTGAACAGCGCCTTGCCGTCGGGCGCGCCCGATGCGCCGGCCGCATTGGCCGGGCCTGTCGGCTTGGGCCGGGGCATGAGGTCGGCCACTGTGCGGCGATCGCCGAGCGCCGGATTGCCGAACGGATCCGACCAGAAAACATACGTCACCGCGGCGGCGATGACCGCCAGCGTCACCAGCGCCGCCAGCAGCGGTATGGGCTGCACGCGTTCGGCGGGGTCGGCATGCTCGCGTGCTTGCGATCCGGAAGGAGGCCAGGATGCGGAATTCATCGTTCGTTCCTTGTAGGTGTCAGCGCATTGCGGGTGCCTCGGGCGCAGGCAGGACGGGATACGTGTGGTCGAGGCCCATCAGGTAGGCGACCAGGTCGAGCGCGTCCTGCGTCGCCACGACGACCCTGCCGGACGGTGCGTAGGCCGGTGGCAGGTTGACCACCACTTCCGTTCTGTCCGCCGTTTCCTTGATGCGGAACAGAAAGGGGTAGGCGGGCATGATGGATTCATGTGCATACGCGCGCGGCTGGTAAAGGTGGCCGAGGTGCCAGTCTTTGCTGGGCTGGCGCGCGCCGATGTTGAACAGGTCCGGACCCGTGCGCATGGTGCCCAGCAGATGCGGCTTGTCGTACACGTAGTCGCCGGGCACCGAGGGGCGGCCCCAGCCGCGCGCGGCATCGGGCCCCAGCGTGCGGTCGCGCGGCTGCTGGCTGTGGCAATAGACGCAGCCGTTGGCGATGTAGATGTCGCGGCCTCGCAGTTGCTGGTCGGTGTAGGGTTTGAGCGCCGCCGGCGGCTGGATATCGCGCACCTGCACGTACGGCAGCACGACTAGCGCCGCGGTGGCGACGGCCAGCGCCACCATGGCGCCCGCGGCGAGCTTCAGTTCATTTTCCATGAGCGGCCTCCCGTGGCTGCCAGAACAAGGCCGCACCCGTGCGATGCGGCCCGAAGCGCAGCGCCATGGCGAAGAAGTGGCCTGCGAACAGCAGATGGCCCGCGGTCATCAGCGCGCCGCCGAGGCTGCGCGACTTCAGCCAGGGGAGGGTGACCAGGATCGAGTCGTTGAAGGTGCGCGAGGCGTCGAGCATCGCCATGCCCTGCAGCCACCCGCCGATCGACAGGCCAACCACATAGACCAGGATGCCCAGGCCCACCAGCCAGAAATGCAGCTGGATCAGCCACGGATACGGCCACTCCCATTCCAGGACGCGCGGCATCATGAAGTAGACGGCGCCGAACATGACCATCGACACGAAGGCATACATGCCGAGGTGTGCGTGCGCCACGGTGAAGTGCGTGAAATGCGTCACCGCGTTGACGCCGCGCAAGGCCTCGAACGACCCCTCCAGGGACGAAGCCAGGTACATCAGCCCACCGAACATCATGAAGCGGAGCGTGGGCGAATAGGCGGCCAGGTGCATCTGGCCCTTCAGCGTGCGCTTCATGTTGATGGCGAACGCGATGACCGGGATGATCATCATGATGCTCTGCACGATGGACAGCGTGGTCAGCCAGCCCGGCACGGGCCCGCCGATCAGGTGGTGCCCGCCGACCTGCCCATAGAAGAACGCCAGCGTCCAGAAGCCCAGTAGCGACAGGTTGTACGACACCACCGGCCGGCCGATGACCTTCGGTAGGAAGTAATAGATGGCGCCCACACTGACCGGCGTGAACCACAGGCCTAGCGCGTTATGGCCGTACCACCAGTTGGTGGTGGCTTGCTGCACGCCCGTATGCACGCCGGGCAGGTTGGCGACCCCGAACAGCACCGCGATCCACAACAGCGCCGCAACCATGTACCAGATGCTGACGTACAGGTGGTCGACGCGCCGGTTGACCAGTGTGTACAGGATCGGCAGGATCACCAGCGCGAATCCCGCGAAGATGAAGATGTCGATCTGCCATGGAATTTCCAGGAATTCCATGCCGTCGGACCAGCCGGCCGCGATCGCGCCTATGCCGGCCACGATGCCTGCGTTCAGGAAGGTTCCGCCTAGCATGGCCCAGGCCGCACCGTGCAGGCGCGTGCGCAGCAGCCGCGGTACCACCCACACGATAACGCCTAGGGCCGCATTGGACGTCCAGCCGTAGATGACGGCATTCAAGTGCACGGTACGTATGCGCCCGAACGTGAGCCACGCCTGCTGGTCCAGCCAGTCGGGCGCATGCAGCTTGATGGACGAGACCAGGCCGGCGGCCGAGCCGACCAGGAGCCACAGGCACGCGAAGGCGATGAACATGAACACCGGAAACGCGCTCGAACGATCCGCCTCGATATGCGCGTTGACCTCGCGCTGCGCCGCCCTGCCGGTCGAGTCGTCGGCCGTGGCGGCCTCATGGGGCCGAGGCTTGCTGCGATCGCGCGCAGGGTCGTCCATCTTGCCGGCCTCGCCAGGCGCGAAGATAACCGAGGCTGCCGCGGGGTTCTCTATCAACAGCCCTTTGCGCAGCGACCAGATGAACGCAAACAGGCCGATGAGCGACAGCAGGAACGCGCCCAGGAGGCTGAGAATCGCGCTATCCATGCTGCGTCTCCGCGGCTGGCCAGCTGCCGATGTCCGGAACTTGGCTCTCCATTTCCCTCTCCCATCTTTCGAATGGTGTGATCCGCTGTCTCGCGGAATCATCCAGCGCGCCGGGCGGTCCGATCAACCGGGCGTGGACGGATGATTCCGACACGTGGGCGATTATGAGGGCAACTCGAGGGCAGCGGACACGCGCGGCGGCGCGCCCTTGCACATATGGACGAATCAGAACCAAAACGAGACCATACGGCGCAAGGGCAAAGCTACGATGGCCGCTCGACTATTCGTAGAGGGAAGGAGAGACGTATGCGTGTGTCCTTGTTGATTGCCACCGCGGTTTCCAGCGCGCTTGTCGCGACGGCTGCATTCGCTCAATCCGATAAGGGAAACCTGCCGGCCAGAAAGCGCTATCTGCCCGAGTACACAAAATCGGGCGATCTGATCCTGCCGAAGAACTTCCATGAATGGGTCTTTGTCGGCTCGCCGCTGACGTCCAATGGCCTCAGCGGCGGCAAGGCCAATTTCCCCGAGTTTCACAACGTCTATATCGAGCCCGGTTCGTACGAAATCTACAAGAAGACGGGCGAGTTCCCCGAGGGAACGATCTTCTTCAAGGAGCTGCAGTTGACCGTCCCGGGTACGAACCCGGATGGATCGCGCACCGAGGCGTCCGGACGCGGTTATTTCCCGGGCAAGCTGAACGGCGCCGACGTGACCGTGAAGGATTCCAAGCGCTATGCCGATACCGGCGGCTGGGGCTACTTCAACTTCAACCACCACGAGCCGAAGGCCGCGACGGCCCAGGCGAGGCCCAAGGCTGAATGCGCGTTCTGCCACATGGCGAGCGCGAAGAAGGACGACGTCTGGACACAGTTCTATCCGCTGCTGGACAAGTGATGACGCGGGAGGGAGCGATGCTCTCGAAGCGAACATGCGCGGCCATGCGCGCCATCATTCCGGTAAGCTCTTGAAGGCGATGTCCGGCCGCGATGACACGGCCGCCTGCGGGCGGCCGTTCTCTTCCGCACCCATCGATGCGGCCGCGATCGCCGGGCGTTTCGGCTATTGGGAGCAACCATGGCGCAACTGATCGTAGAGCCTTGCAGTCGCGGCGTCATCGACACGCAACCCTCCCCGCAGGAACTCGGTCAGGAGACGCCGCCGGGGCGCCGGCGCATGGTGCTCGCAGCCTGCGTTCTGGCGTCTTCGATGGCGTTCATCGACGGGTCGGCGCTGACGGTTGCCTTGCCGAGATTGCGCGCCGACTTTGGGGCGGACCTCGCCGCTGTCCAGTGGGTGCTCAACGGGTATGTCCTGGCGCTGGCCTCCCTGACCCTGATCGGCGGCGCGCTCGCGGATGTCTACGGCAAGGCGCGCATGCTCGACCTGGGCTGCATGATGTTTGGCCTGGCGTCGGCAGCCTGCGCCCTGGCGCCTTCGCCAACCTGGCTGATAGCCGCGCGCGTCCTGCAAGGCGCGGCCGCCGCGATCGTCACTCCTGCCAGCCTCGCCCTGATCGGCGCCACCTATCCGCGCGCTGAGCGTAGCCGGGCGATCGGGATATGGGCGGCGGCATCGGCCCTGACCACCGCCGGCGGTCCGGTCCTGGGTGGGTGGTTGACCGAGACTTTCGGCTGGTCATCCGTGTTCTGGATCAATCCGCCTATCGCCCTGCTTGCGGTGGGCATCCTGGTGCGTTCCGCGCCCGGCGATCGCCGTGAGCAACGGCAGTTCGACATCATCGGCGCCATCATCCTCGCCGCGGCGCTCGGCATGCTGGCTTGGGCGCTCAGCCAGATCGGCGCCGGTGGCCCCCAAGCCGGTCCGGACACCGCGGCGGGGAGCGGCACGAGCCTCATGGTCGTGCTCGGGGCCGGGATCGGGGTGGCGGGGCTTGCCGCGTATGCGGGATGGGAGCGCAGGAGCACGCATCCGATGACGCCGCCTCGCCTGATGGAAAAGCGGGTCTTCCTTGGGCTGAACGTCGCAACCCTGCTGGTCTATGCCGCGCTTTCGATCATGTTCTTCCTGATGCCCTTCGAGCTTGTCGATCGACGCGGCCTGCCTTCGACCGATGCCGGGCTGGCATTCCTGCCCTTCTCGCTGGGCGTCGGGCTGCTGTCGAAGGTTTTCGGCAGCCTGGCGGACAAGGTGGGTACGCGGGCCATGCTTGTCGCAGGGCCGGTGGGCGCGGCATTCGCGTATGTCTGGATGGCATTAGGCGACGAGGCGTCCTTTACGCTCGGCGTGCTCGGCCCCATGGCACTGCTTGGCCTGTCCTTCGCCGTGCTTGTGGCGCCGTTGACCGCATCCGTGATGTCCAGTGTTGAGGAGACGGACGAGGGGTTAGCGTCCGGCATCAACAATGCGGCGAGCCGGATTGCGCAGCTTGCCGGCGTGGCGCTCGCCGCCGGTGTGGCGCCCTTTGCCGGCGGCTATCAGGTGGGGCTTTGCGTGGCCGCTACGGCATCGATCGGGGGCGCTTTAGCGGCGGGGGTGACATTGGCCTCACCGGGGCGGCCGCAGGAAGCGCGGCAGCCCGATCATCCTGACTGACCATCGATCCACTCGTTGAAATAGAGCGCGACATGAATACCGCCACTACCCGCGGACAACTCCTGAGCCATGCCAAGGTCCTTATCCGGCAACGAGGCTATAACGGTTTCAGCTACCGTGACCTGGCCGAGCGAGTTGGCGTCAAGACGGCGACCATCCACTATCACTTCCCGTGCAAGGACGATTTGCTGATCGAGGCGATCGACGACTACGCTGCCGATGAAGCTGCCCTGATGCAAGGCATCGACGCGGCACTGCCGGCTGGCGAGCGTCTGAGCCGCTATGCGGAGCTGTTCTATGGAACGCCGACCGACCAGATATGCCTGTGCGGCATGCTCGCCGCCGATTTCGCTTCGCTGTCCGACCGCGCGCGCCAAGCCGTGCAGTCGTTTTACCGCACGCACGAACGCTGGCTGGGTAACGTCGTGGCGGATGGCCAGCGTGATGGAAGCCTGGAGTGGTGCGGGGATGCCGAGGCCGCCGGACGCTATCTGTTCGCGGCATTCCAGGGGACGCTGATGAGTTCGCGCCTGTTTCAGACGCCGAGCCGGCGTCACGACGTCGTAGCGTCGATGCGGATTCAGCCAAGACGGGATTGATGCGTGCCGACCCGCTGCGGGAGCACGCCGCTGCCGTATGCGACGATTTCGCCCCTTCACGAAGCGGTTAATTAGACCCGAGAAACCATGCCCCTTTGCGCTGCCTGTGACCAGCTGCGACACCAGCCGTCTGCCGCCGCTGCGCATTCCGCGCTTGTCCCGCTAGCCGGTCCTTCCGGTCCGGCATCCATTGCCGGCAGTGCCGCGGAGGGATCTTGCGCGTACTATCGGTGCCGCATGTGCCGCGACATCATGGTTCAAAGAGCCATGGACGACAATTCCGATCCTGTCTGGGACCTCTACGCCGGCTGAGGCGTAGGCCCTGTCGATATGCTATTCCTGCCGCAACCGCCGCATATCGGCGACTACGGTAGTTTGCCGTTTCGGGCAGGGCATCGCACAATAAGGTACCTTCGTGCCTGGCGCCCGCCCGGGAAGCCTTCCTCGTCCGCCCATGACCGACCCCGCCGGCCTGTTCGCCCGCCATCGTCCCCGCCTCCATGCTATTGCCTACCGCATGCTGGGCGCCGTGGCGGAGGCCGAGGACGTGGTGCAGGATGCCTGGCTGCGCTGGCACGAGGCGGACCAGGCGGCCGTGGACAATGCCGAGGCCTGGCTGGTGACGGTGACGACGCGCCTGTCCATCGACCGCCTTCGTGCCCTGAAGACGCAACGGGAATCCTACGTGGGCGTGTGGCTGCCCGAGCCCGTGCTGACGGATGCACCGCCGACGCCGGCGGAGCTGCACGAGCTGGCCGACGACGTGTCGGTGGCCTTCCTGTTCCTGCTGGAGCGCCTTTCGCCCGAGGCGCGCGCCGCCTTCCTGATGCGCGAGGTCTTCGATGCCGATTACGAGGACGTGGCGCAGACGCTGGGCAAGACCGAGGCGGCCTGCCGCCAACTGGTGCGCCGGGCGAAACAGCAGCTGCAGCAGGCTCCGCGCCAATCGGTGCCGCGCGAGACTCACCGTCGCCTGATGCAGGGTTTTGCCGAGGCCATGCAGCGTGGCGATTTCCATGCGCTGCATGCCTTGCTGCGCGACGACGCCGAGCTGATCGGCGACGGCGGCGGCAAGGCCACCGCGTTCTCCAGCCTGGTCGGCGGCAAGCGCCTGGCGCAGCTGTTCTACGCAGGCAGCCGCCGCTTCGGCGACCAGATGCGCGTGGAGTTGGCGCTGGTCAACGGCGAATGGACGCTGCTGCGTTTCATTCATGGTCAGCTGGAATCGGTGCAGTCGTACGAGACCGACGGCGAACGCATCGTACGCGTGCTGGTGCAGCGCAATCCCGACAAGCTGGCCCGCGTGGCCGCCGCCCTAGCCCAAGGCTGATCCCGCGCCCGTCCCACCATTGGTGCGCGGCGGGCAACATGGTGATCCCCGGGGCGGATCTACCGCTGCCGCGCGGGTCTTCCTACGATAGGCCTGTCCCATTCACCAAGGAGCAGGTCATGTCCATCCTCGTTCGAACCGGATTTGCATTCTTCGCCGCCGCGCTGTTCGGGCACGCGGCGGTGGCCGCGCAGCCGGCCGGCCATGCCGCCGCCCAGCCGCCCCAGGCCATTGTGAAGGAGCTGATGACCAAAGGACTGTCCGATATTCCCGGCAAGGAAGTGCTGATGATCACGGTGGACTACCCACCAGGTGCGGTCGATCCCGTCCATCGGCACGACGCGCACAGCTACGTCTACGTGCTGGAGGGCAGCATCGTGATGCAGGTGCAAGGAGGCCGGGAGGTGACGCTGACCCCTGGCCAGACGTTCTACGAAGGCCCGGACGACCTTCACACCGTCGGCCGCAACGCCAGCCAGACGCGGCCGGCCAAATTCCTGGTCGTGCTGGTCAAGGATAAGGGCGTGCCCTTCTTCATCCCCGTGAAATAGGCCGGCTGCTCCGAAACGGGCAGGGGGACAAGACGGGGCCCGGCGCGTGCCGCTCCCTACGCGGGCAGGGCGCGGGGCCACTTTTTTTGCGTCCGACGTCACAAGACGGCCCGCTCGTCCGTCTAGGGAGCATGGACACGAGAAATGCTTCCCCTGCCGGGGCGACGCCACGGGTCTGCGCGCCGCCATCCTCCCTGGTCGCCCCGGGCATCGGCCCGGATACGCTGGCTTCCAGCTTCGCCACCAGCTACGCCGGCGTGGTGGCGTTCATCGCCGTGGCGGCCGAAGGCAGCTTCGCCAGGGCGGGAGACCGCCTGGGCATCGGCCGTTCGGCCGTCAGCCGCAGCGTGCAGAAGCTGGAGGACCAGCTGGGCACCCGGCTGTTCCTGCGCACCACCCGCAGCACGTCGCTGACGCGCGAGGGCGAGCGGTTCTACGAGAACTGCCACGCCGGCGTCGCGCGCATCGTGCAGGCGCTGGACGAGATGCGCGAACTGCGCGAGGGGCCGCCCGCCGGCATGCTGCGCGTGTGTGCCACGGTGGGCTTCGGCCGCAAGGTCGTGGCGCCGCTGCTGAACGGCTTCCGGCAGGCCTATCCGGACATCTCGGTCGACCTGCTGCTCGATGATGGCATTACCGCTTTCTCGCGGGACCGGGTCGACGTGTCGTTCCGCAACGGCCGCATGG
>Ga0182737_1001269_pt1 | contig 25867 bp, 29 predicted proteins | sample eDN5th30CBELigOP_FD_128878 | JGI IMG/M metagenome (GOLD analysis project Ga0182737, IMG submission 128878) | Enriched Organic Plus compost microbial communities from Emeryville, California, USA - eDNA 5th pass 30_C BE-Lig OP (version 2) (version 2) ... | reverse complement strand
TATATTGCTGCCCACCGTACGGTTCAATAACTCTTGGTCTATATGTACGAAAGATCCTGTCGCCCGCTCCTGCGGTACTCGGAAATAGCCTGTCTCGATGACATCCACGGCTTCGATCTGTTGCTCTTTAATCTTTTGCAAGGTAAATATAAAGGGGCCCCGACGAAGTGTGTCGAATTTTATGGTTAGAATTTCGGGATATTGGCGGTGTTTCATTAGGAGTGTCCCTTCATCAATGTACACGCCCCGAAAATTGAATTCACCTTTATTATTTGCAATTGTGTATATCCCTGTGCCTGCTATTTCAATGGTCGCATTGGTCGAGTAACTGCTGTCAGGAGACACCACCCTGCCCGTGATATACGGTCGGTACACTTGACTAAGTTTGGGCGTCTGCCCGGGGGCAGTCCCGAGATCTCCTCGGGACTGCGGTTGGGCTTCTAAACTAAACAACAGTGAAACAAAAAATATCATGGCTGTAAGGGCGAAAAATATTTCGCCCCTACGTGTGGCGGAAAACCATATTTGCAAATAGGCCTGTATGGATCGGGGGATGCCCGCTTCGCCGCGTTGTACGGCGGTGGTGTGTTTTAATCGTCTTTTCCGTAGAGACGCAATGTATTGCGTCTCTACACGCGGCAGGCACAGTCCTCTCCCACCCTTGTCAAAATTCATCATTTTTAAGGTTATTTCAAAATGACCTCTGATCCCGGCAACGCTTTAGAAAGATACCACCCTTTCTATCCGGCCAGATGCCAGGCCATCGGTCTAATAAGTTTATAAACTGGTAGCCGGAATGCTGAAAATGTGTATCGTAATAAGGTTTAAAATTGTGATTATGCAGCATTTACCGACATAGGATCGTCGGCCGAACTATTCGGGCGCCGAGATGAGATTTTTAAAAAGTTGTTTTTTGAAGTTCATAATCTACCATTGCTCTTAGGCACTGAACTGGCAACGATATAGATTCCACATTTAAAAGATGGTGGGTTATCCCTCTATGTATGTGCTGAAGCCTGTAGGAGGGCTGAACAACATACAAGAGGGGGCCCACCATATCCTTCAAAGATATAAAATGGGCACCGAACTCTTGCAACTTGCTGTTCAGAAAGGTTCCTACATTTTCAGCGCAAGTGCCGATTTCCAAGTGCCTTGGATATTTCTAAATATAAACCAACTATCTATTAGTCAGCAAACAAATATAAGTTTTTGTTTTCAAAAATAAAAATATAATTCTTTAAAATGAACACAGAAAATCTTTTCCATTTGTTTCATGGAAAGGTTCTCTAAAAATGACAACATACAGAAGATTGTTGGAAGAAATTTTAGATCAATGCGTTTGCAGTCGGGTCTAACTAAGGAAGCAATGGTAATAGCTATCAACAAATCTATAAGCTACATATTGATGATAGAGCGAGGAGCGGCTAATATATCATCTAATTTAGCTAAAGTTATCTGTGATTTTTTTGAAATAGAAGTTTCCCAATTGTATTCAGACAAAGAAATCAAACTTAAACCAATTAATAAAACGAATACTTTGGCCTTGTTTTATAAAGAAAATGAGCATAATGCAAAGTTTTTTATAAACCGTAGAAAAGAATATAGTACGGCGGCCTTTCTAAGAGAGATTCTAATTCCAGAAAATGTATTAGATAATTATATTGCTGTTAGAGAAATAATTGCCATTAGTAAAAGTGACTTTAACCGGGATTTATCAAGCCAAGAACTTTCCCGTGAATTACGACGATCATATAATAAACAGATTTTGGAAAGGCGTGATAAATTTGGTAATGCTTCTGTATATGAATATCGCTTAAAAAGAGATAAGTAATAAACTTGCTTGTAAAAAAATTAGGTCAAATTGTCCATTTTTGTTTTGCAGAAAATTATTTTTATATTGTCTTGAGTACCTAAATGAGAAATTATGACAAAATATTTTCTTACTTGGATTTTAAGCATAACAGTAACCACCGTTTGCCTATGCCAAACTATCAAAGGGAAGGTTGTTCGTGTTGCGGATGGGGATACCATAGCTATTGGACTCCACCAATAACCAGATACGGATAAGACTGTACGGAATAGATTGTCCGGAAAACGGACAGGACTTTGCCAATGTAGCGAAGAAGTTTACTTCGGAGATGTGTTTCCAAAAATATGTATGTGTAGATGTCAAAGACATTGACCGCTACGGTAGAACCTTGGGCATAGTTTTCACCCCTGACAGCGTAAACGTAAACCTTGCTCTGTTGCAAGCTGGGTTGGCGTGGCACTACAAGTACTTCGACAAGTCAAAGGAGCTTGCACAGGCGGAGCAGGACGCGCGAGAAAACAAAAGGGGGCTATGGGTACAACCCAACACCGTGGCTCCGTGGGAATATCGCAGGTACAGGTAAAAGATGTTAGGTTTTTTCTCTTTTTATTTATATAGAGATTTCAGTATATTGCGTAGTACCAGCTGGCTTTAGCACTAATTAGAAACTATCATTAAAATACGTATAACATGAAAAATATGAATGAAAAAGGTCTACAAAAAGTTTTATCGGAAGGATCTTACTATCATTTTAAATATACTCAAATAATAGAAATTGAAAAATTTATTGAGACAAAGGTTAGGGAAGATTTGTTTAGCCTTGCGGATTCACCCGGCGTCAAACCTTGGGCTAGAGTGCCTCACCATAGAGCTATATTGGTGGTAAATAATATTGACCATTATTTCAAAAATGAAACATATAAAGTATTGGTTGATACAGAGGGTAGTCGCCCAGACATTAAGACGGAACATCAACTTAGAAATCATGGATATTATGTGCAGTTGGATTCTAAAATTTTACCTAGTAGATATTTGCGCAATCAATACATAGTTACAGAGATGAAAGCAGATGAGTATAAAAAAGAAATACAAACGAAAGAAGAAGTAAGTGATTTTTTTGAAATCACGAGTAATCGTTTTTCGATTGTAATTCCTAAAGATGAAAATAACACAACGGCAACATTAAGTTTTATACATCACGGCGAAGTAAATTTTTATAATCCATATACATTTACAGAAGATAGTATCCTAAGAAAGGAAAATACTTTGCAACTACCGTCCGACATGATAGAAGTCCTATTTTTTATCAAATGACAGTTCTCCTTTAGCTCCGTGGGGAATACCCCCTCGCTGGCGCGAGCGTGTCGCTCGTGTCCTCTTTTTTATTGACGGTACACACGACACGCGTACCCCGATCCTTCGGGAGATTGCTATGGATCGGGGGATGCCTTCTTCGCCGCGTTGTACGACGGTGGTGTATTTTAATCGTTTCTTGCGTAGAGACGTTGAATCTCGCTTAATCGAGCTAGGGTGCAACGTCTCTACATGTGGCAGGCAGAGTCCTTTCCCACCCTTGTTAAAATTCATCATTTTTAAGGTTATTTCATAATTACTTCCTTGGTCGCTCTGTGACCGAGCCAAAATCTGCTAGGAAATATGCCATATTAAACCACTTTTCGACAGGGATAATTTCCTTTTATCAAACAGTTCATTCATAATCATCCAGATCTGATCCGTCAATGTGAAATATTTTGTTGTACTCAGATCTGTTTCTGTACGATAACCTGTCATCGATATTCTCGACAGTAATGACTTCATTCCCTAACTTCCAGTACACTTTAGGACTAATCGGAAAATTTATCGTTGCCGTTTTCAACAGTTCTTCTCTTTTGGACAGCTCATCCGAAAATGCTTTGAAGACGGATCCGAAACAAAAGATATGCCCATCAGCATCATGCAGAACCGCATAATGCATAGCCATAATTTCCTTTTCATCAACAATAACTCTACCACCTAAATCAATGCACGTAACAATTGCACGGGAACAAATAACGCCCAAATGAATATCCAACGTTGCGACCTCTACGTCTTTTCCAAAATCAGTATCATCTTCTCCTATCTCTTTTAGCTCCACCAGATTTATGCCTTCATGCGCAGCAAAAGTTAAAGTGTCCTTCGTAAATCCAGTTTTACATACAATAATGCCAGCGCTGATATCCGCATCTTGCATAACCTTGGAAAGTTTCATAACTACTTCCTTATCTACTTTCTTATTCCAATACTTACATTCAATCGCAGTAAGCAGTTGCCTATCATCAACGAGTTGTTCGGTCAGTACATCAACCTGATGCTTTACACCAGATCTACCTTGCACCTTACATCTACTACCATAACCTACTACCTTAATACCGTACTGAACACCGAGTGATTCGTAAATGTATTTGGTAATTGCTTCATAATCTTTCCAGTTTAATTGGTTTATATCCGACATAATTTTCAGACGTTTTATAATACATTGGCAATGACAATGGATCATGCTATATTACAATGTTTTTGTATATTTAATGGTACTTTGTACGCATTGTAGTTATAGGAGATTAGTTGGCGCAATAAGCTGCCGTAAAAAAGTCATAGGCAGCTCTAAAAGACAGAAACGACACAGAAAACAGGAAGCTTAGAACGAAGATAATAATTTCAGAACCGCTTGGATCTAAGAAAGTGAAAGGTGCAAGACCCATATATGAATATTGTGTGTCTTTAGCCTTTCCTCTTACAAAGTGCTAGGATTCTCCTCATAATCCATGATCCGTGTATATAGAAGTCTATCTATTAACATTGTCTAAATTAAAAACTTTAGCTGTATCTATTTCAAGTTCATCATTAATGTATTCGTCAACATCAATCTTTAAGATATCTAAAATGTAATCGGCAAGGTCATCCTTTACATTTCTATCTCCATCCGTTGGATTTAATTTTCTATTTATTGCCCCCGTGAATAAATCTATTATTTGAATATAAAAGTTAGATTTAGAATCTACGGCTTCGAATTCTCCCATATCCAACTGTAGGGATTGTATGGGCGGATTCCACTAACGTCAATTTGGAACTGCTGAGAGAGAGGCTAGCTTGGCACAACTCACTCCCTATAATGTGGCCACATCTTCATATTGCGCATTGCCTCAGTTGGTGGATAGTGCAACTGAAAATCCAACCGTCGTAAATCCTCAATACTCAAATCATAACGCTGTAAAAACATCCTTTCATCCCATTGCTTGTGCCCATCCACTATCGATGCACTCTCCATCATTTCCCCATCGAAAACAAACACCATAAGCGTATCGGAGGGAATAAACCTTATCTCATATTCCCAACATGTCGGTCTATGGAAGGAAGCCTGAAGCGCGATATTATTTGAGGATCCCGGCATCGTCCCATGGATGTGCGCATTGGATAAATATGGCTGTATAAGCCGACTATAAGATTGGGTATCTGGATAGCTATATTCACAGTCAACATATATTAGTTTATCGCTATTATTATGAAAAAGTATCTTTGTATGACAGTTTTCACTGTCCTTGTCGCCACATTGCATGGCCATCAGTGGACAGGTAAGCATAACCAGTACCATCCACATTATTTTTCTCATTTTTACCTTTATTTTCATTTTGGTCAGTGTTTGAATGTGTTGATCAAATTGAGTACATTAAAAATATACACGTTAGGCACGACATTAATACCGTTCCCGGGAATAAAACCAAGTGTCGCATAATCCCACCATGATAACCGTATCTGGTAATTCGGATCTATAATAGGATTTATCCTATAATCCCACTTAAAATCATAACTGCTGTCATCCTTATACCTGTTTGTAAAATAGTTATACGCCCTTACATTGGCATCCTGTTCTGCGGGGTGGAGATTATGTTTCCCCATGCTAAGGATACTCGGAATTCCGATTTTGTTGTAGTAAAACCATCCAAACTTCTGGCTCTGCAAATAATGTCCGTACTCATGTTGGAACAAAGGGTTATTTGCATCTGCCCTTATCGAGTTGTCACCCACTATAAAGCTCCCTTGCGTCACACCACCCCATCCTCCGTCTCTGGTCCTGACTACAGTAGCCCCAAATTTATAATCTACTGATTCTACCCCTTCCTTTATACCAAAGGTATTGTAGCTATGCGCTGTTAAGAGGCCTCCTAAGGTTTGTGGTAATTGCCAAGTAAGTCTGGAAAAAATTTCCCATACCCGTCCTCCTAAACTCTTATTCGAGTCACTTACAAACAAACCTCCCCAAATCTTTATATCATTTGCCGCTCTTTTATTAGCTTCTTCCCAACCACCGGAAAACAAGCCTATTAACCAGGAGTCGATGACAAAAAACTCCCCATTCTGATCCACATACACCAGAGGATTATTCAACGCATAGCCGTATCGGTTAAAACTTTGCGTGCCGAACGGATCCTGCACAAAATTGTCCGGTGACAGGAACCTGTGCAACCTCGCGTCATACAGGCGACCATTCATATTGATCAGTGCTACACCAAACAAATGTTCGTGCCCGGTATATCCTCTGTCTAAGATAACGAATTTATCCAAAGGAGTGCTACTGCCGTCCGTCAATTTTACAATATTGCCCCAGGCATCAAACTGCCGCTGCTCCATGACAGTGCCTACACTATCCGTGATCATCAATATACTGCCCAGATAATCCCGGTGCAGATAATACAACTGCGCATCTAAAGAGGTACTGTTTTGCTCCACTTTCCAGATGGCCGGGGCCGAATAGGCATCACCACCGAGATAGAATACAAAACCGGTCGTATTCGTCAGCATATCCCTTGTGATCTCCACACTGCCGTCCTCACTGTAATGCCGGCGATAGGGGCGGTCCAAGGGGTCGGCATCCTCACTACCGTAGTAGCTGTGTGCCCGCTGTAATGCACCATTGTACTGAAAGCTGATACGGTCATGCCCCGTCTCGTGGATCTCTACGGGTTTCTTGAATGCGTTGAAGCTGATCTGCTGCGGCGAACGGCTTTGATAATACAGACCGGCCGTAGGATTCAGCTCCAGCTCATGCTGTTGGTAACTGTTGCCGAGATAGTTGTACTGTCCTTGCAGACTATTTTCCGTGATACGCCCCCGGGCATCGTACTGCTGGCTGTGGCTGCCATCATTGTCGTTGAATGTGGTCAGCCGATCCATACTGTCGTAGTCGAAACTCTCCACCCAAGCAAAGACAGAGTTGCTGCGCCCAATGGGGAAGCCCTTCGATGCGTCAAAGGTCGTCCTCAGATCCATCAGCACAGTGGACGTAGAGGAACGTATCAATTGCTGTCCACTCAGGTAGCCGTAGCTGTCGTAGCTGATACGGGTGAACTGATTCGTACCCTGCGACATCCTCGTCATCAGCCCCTTGCCATCCAGAGAGTCCACCTTCCACAGTACCGTTCCGGTGCCATCCAAGGTCACTTTCAGCATCTCTCCGTTCTGGTAGTGGTGCTTCCAGCCCTGCCCGGCCTGTCGTCCGGTCGCCTTTTCCCCGCCCTCGACATGTATGCTGTCGGTACGGCCAAAGCCGTCGTAGGTGTAACGCCTGCCAAAGGTAGCATGTGCGTTGTCCTCGGTCACGCTTTCCGGGCGGCGCCAAGTATCATAGGTATAGGCATACGTTGCATCGTTGCCATCGGCATTGAGCAGCACGGTCTGTACCGGCAGCTTGTGTACAGGATCATAGCTGTATGTCCATTGCATATCCGTACTGTCACCCACGAGGCTCTTGGACAACACCTTGCCGACCCCATCATATCCATAGGTTGCGGTGCCCTTTGGTGTGGTCTCCTCCACGATCTGCCCCCAGCCGTCGTAACTATAGGTGTACACACCAGCCGAGGGATCAGTTAGCTTGGTCTTACGGCCCCAACCATCCTGCTCGATCGTCTGCACACTACCACCATAATCGGTTTCTTTAAGATTGCCGTTGGCATAGTAGCTGTAGGTCACCGTGCCGCCCGGATCCTGTACGGATACGACCTGCCCGACAGCGTTACGTGTGGTGGTCACGGCCTTGATCCCGTCATTCCCCACAGTGACCAGACCATTGTAGCTGTAGGTCTTGATCTTGCCCGTATAACTATGTTCTTGGTTTATGCGGCCATACTTGTCATAGCAGATCGTATCCCATTGGGAGGGGCTTGAAGCATAAGGTTGACTTGCCATATACTGCCTGCCGTACGCGTCGTACCGCCAAGCCTTTCCTACCCAGATACCGAGCACCGTCTTGCTCCTTTCCTCTGTCTTCTGCCCGAGGGCATTAAAGACGGCGCAGGATTCGGCACCGTCCGGGGACAGATCGGTGACGTGCGTACTCGTCCCGGACCGGCTTAATGTCTTGGTATAGGTATTGGACAGGTAGTCTGTCGTGGATACTAAACGTGAAAATGTATCGTAGGTATACGTTTCCGTCCTGCCGTACGGATCGGTCACGGTCTGGGGCTGTCCTATACCGGTATAGTAGCTATACATAGTAGTCAGGCTGTCCGGATCCATATGCTGTGTCATAAACCGACCCGAAGCGTCGTACTGCATCGTCTCGGTACGTTGCGCACCTCCGGGCACGGTCATCTTACGCTCGGTCACATTGCCGAATGTGTCGTAGGTCAAGCTGTCGATCACAAAATCTGTCCCATGCCCTTTACGCTTGATCTCCGTGGGCAGATAGTCCGTGTACGTATACTGTGTTTCAGCGGTAGTCGTATCCGTAGCCAGCATCACCGTATCCTGTTGGGACAGCAGCCTGCCGACATAATAGGGTGTACCTGTGCTATTGGCGTACGTCATACCCGTTCGCTTGCTCGCTTCGTTATTGATATCCTCGGTCAGATACGTTACGTTGTACAGGCTATCATACTGCATCTGCCGGTTGTGGTACGTGCCGGACAGCAGATCCTTGGTCGAAGTGGCAATGGATATATTCACAAAGGTACGATTGGCCAATGTATCTGTATAATAAGCGACGTCCTGCCGGGTAATGTAATCCCATTGCAACGTCGCCCCATCCGGCACGCCGCCTATGGGCGGTGGTACCGTGAGTGCCATGTTGCGTATGCTATCAGTGATATAGCTCCACTTCGAGGTAAAGGTACGCAGGTTGGCCCCACGAAGCTGTGGACTCTGTACTCCGATCGTAAAGGTACGGTTGCTGTCCAGCATATCTACGTGCCAGTTGCTGCGGATCAGTTCTCGAAAGCCCACAAAGCCCAGCCCCTCGGCATTGCTCACCGCTTCTCTATAGCCAAAGACCTGTTGCACCGTCTGGCTCACAGCTGTCCGCGTGATCCGGGGAACGACACGAGTATTTGGTGCATAGTAGATATCGATATAAGGATATGTCTGATCGTAAGAGCTTTCGTACAACGGGATATCATAGACATAATAATCATCCGGCATAAGCTGTGCATACTCTACTTCATATGTCACACCATCCTGCTCGATCGTCGTCAGCAAGGCCTCCCGCTGCATATTCTTGTGTGACTTGAAAAGGGTAACAGTATTGTCACTGACAAAACCATATTCCATCTCAGGATTCTGCCGGTCCGGATTGAGGAAGAGCGGAATAGGGTTATGGCGTACATTGGTCGTTTTTGTGGTGGATGCCGAAGCTCCAAATAGAGGAGCATAGCTACTGCTATTGACCCCGGTATTGTGATGCACCACCGTATAGATACTGCCGGTATCCGTGGAGTTGTAGGTCGTCGTGCGGGCATAGATGATGTCCGTCTTACCGTCTCCGTTCACATCACTGGGCATCAGCACATGTTGTTGCATCGTGTTGACTCCATCCCATGTGTTCTGTACATTGCTGAACGGTTGATACTGCTCGTGCTTGACAAATCCTTTGCCGGTGGACATAAAGGTCGCAAAGAGACTGTTGTATCCCGTAGAAAACATCACATCCATTTTTCCATCTCCATTATAGTCTCCTAAAAGAATCTTTTGAGTATAATCGATTCGGGAATCTGTGATACTCCATTTCAATTCCCATCTAGGAAAACTGTCATTCAATGACAACACATACATACTACCTGTCCACTTTACGATAAGAATATCGTGATAGACGGATTGGGTGGGCTACTGCCGGAAGCACAGGGCGAAGACTACGAGGAACAGGAATTTGCCAACCGTATGAAGAAAAAGAAGAAACGTAACAGCCGTCATCTCAGAGCGAATTGATTTACTATTCATCTATCGAACAATCATAAATTTGTCCATAGTCGTAACCATTACTCCCTTTTGAAGAGTAAACCTAATTTTCTAACGATAACACTTGCTAACCCTAAATCGAGCGCTTGTACATTTCTTGTCGCAAGCTGCTTTCTGATTACGGACAACTATCCGAAGTTTTTTCGTTTCTTTGTAAAGTACTAAATGGTATTTTTATGAAATTTGAACAATTCCATCTGACCATAAATAAATAGAAGATAACAGATGAAAAAGGCGGAAGCAACACGGTTGATGATTTTACAGAAAGCGTTTGAGCTGATCTACGTTAAGGGGTACCAAACGACAAGCATTGACGATATTATCGCCACGACAAAAGTAACGAAAGGAGCCTTTTACTACCATTTCAAAACCAAAGACGAAATGGGGCTCGCCATCATAAACGAAATTCTAAAACCCACACTTACAAATAGTTTTATTGAGCCGCTTCAAACCGAAGAAAATCCACTGGAAGCCATTTACAACCTAATGGATAATCTATTGATGAAAAATGAATTTTTGAAGGTGGAATACGGTTGCCCGGCATCCAATTTTACGCAAGAAATGACCCCGTGGAATTCGGAATTTAATAAGGCTTTGAATGAATTAACCCAGGAATGGACAAAGGCAATAACCACCACCATTGAAAGAGGCAAGAAAAACGGCACCATCCGCAAGGACGTAAATGCGAAACAGGTAACCATCTTCGTCATGTCGGGCTATTGGGGCATTCGGAATTTGGGAAAATTAGAGAATAGTAAAAAAGTGTACGTTTCTTATTTAAAGCAACTTAAAATCTATTTAGATAGTTTGAAATAATTTCCACCAACCAACAACATACTACATAGTATTTTTAGTAATTTTGCTCATTACTAAGAAAATAATTGAAAGAAAGATGTCCATAACCAAACACGAAGAATTAATCGGGATGCAAAAAGTAAGCGAAGCGGTTGCTTACACCTTGAAAGAAATGTGCAATTATGCAAAACCCGGTATGACAACCAAAGAATTAGACGACTTCGGGGCAAAAATACTTTCGGACTTCGGGGCAAAATCCGCACCGTATCTGACTTATGGTTTTCCAGGTTGGACTTGTATCAGTGTGAACAATGAGTTTTGTCACGGCATTCCGTCCGAGAAAAAAATACTAAAAGAGGGCGATTTGGTGAACATTGACGTTTCTGCCGAACTTGACGGCTTTTGGTCGGACAACGGAAGCTCATTTGTGCTTGGAGAAGACATCAACCAACATCAAAAATTAGTGGATGCATCCAAAGAAATCCTGCAAAAAGCCATCCGTAATATCAAAGGAGGGGTTAAGATTTCAGAAGTCGGACACATCATGGAAACCGAGGCCAAAAAAAGAGGTTTCAAGGTCGTTAAAAATTTGGGTGGACACGGCATCGGAAGGGGGTTACACGAACAACCCGATGAAATAATGAACTACAAAAACCGATTTGACCAAAGGCGGTTTAGAAAAAATGCCGTGGTTGCCATTGAAACGTTTATCACCACAACTTCAACTTATGCAACAGAGTTAAATGACGGTTGGACAATGGTGGGAAAAAAAGGTGGTTTTATGGCGCAACACGAACATACAATCGTTGTTACAGACGGAAAACCAATCATACTGACCAAAATGAATGGGATTTGGAATTAAAAAGTAAAAAACTTTGACAATCTTCTCGCCTTTTTTAAGCAGGTGGAAGCGCCGGCAAGAACCATCCTGTTGCAGGAAGGGAAAATTTCCAAAACAAAGTACGTTATCGAAAAGGGTTGCCTGCGTACCTGGGTGAACAACGACGGTGAAGAAATCACTACCTAATTATAACACTCAGAAATTTGTTTGTTAAAAACTTGTGCAAGCAAACACTTGCTCTTATATTTGCAATCAAATACTTGCGTATTATGGGGGCACGAAGAGATGTTTTTCAAGCTATTGCAGATCCGACACGAAGAGCGATTATTGGTATGATTGCTAAAGAACCTGTTAATGTCAATGCCATTGCGGAACAGTTTGATGTAAGCCGGCAAGCCATATCACTACATTTAAAAATATTGGCGGAATGTGGTTTGTTGAGTATGAAGCAACAAGGGCGTGAACGGATTTGCGAAGCAAAATTGGAAAAACTGAATGAAGTAAACGAATGGATATCACAGTATAAACAATTTTGGAACACAAAATTGGATGCTTTGGACAAATTTCTCAAGAACAATGAAAAATTAAAATAATGGACAAGAAAATAGTGGTAGTCGAATATACTTACGAAGCTCCGATTGAAAAAGTTTGGGAAGCTCTTACGAACAAAGACCAAATGAAACAATGGTATTTTGACCTTGATGAATTTAAAGCTGAGGTAGGATTTAAGTTTGAATTTATTGGCGCTACCAAGGACGGAACTCAATACAAACATTTGTGCGAAGTTACTGAAGTAATACCCCAACAAAAACTTACTTACAGTTGGAGATACGAGGGCTACGAGGGGATCACTTATGTTACATTTGAGTTGTTTGAGGAGGTGGAGGAAAAAACACGTTTAAAACTAACTCATACAGGATTTGAAACTTTCCCTGCCATTCCTGATTTCGCCATTCACAATTTTGAAGCAGGTTGGAGTGACTTTATCAATGTTTCGCTCAAAGGCTTTTTGGAAAAGGTAACACAAAAAAAATAAATAAAATGGAACAAGTAAAAACACCGACAGTAGAAACACAAATGCTGATCAGAAAACCTGTTTCACAAGTTTTTCAGGCATTTATTGACCCGGCTATTACAACCAACTTTTGGTTTACAAAATCAAGCGGACAGTTAGAAGTAGGAAAAATTGTGAAATGGGAGTGGGAAATGTATGGTGTTAGCATCAACGTTTTGACAAAGGAAATTATTCCGAACAAACTTATTTCAACAGAATGGGGTGCCCCGGCAACGACAGTTGATTACGAGTTTACAGCATTGACAGACGATACAACGTATGTTGTAATCAAAAATTACGGCTTTAAAGAAACAGGAGACGATTTAATTCAAGCCATTAAAGACAATACTGGTGGTTTTACTACAGTTTTAGATGGGCTGAAAGCATATTTAGAATACAATATCAAACTGAATTTAGTTGCCGACAAATTTCCAAAAGCTGTAAGTAATCATGGACAAGGCGATTAAAAAGTACTTTAATGTGTGAACAGACAGCACAAACTGAATCACAAGAAAGATGAAAACCAATATCGGTTCCTATGTAAAGCGTTTTAAAAATCCCCGCCCAAAGATGGATATGGATTTAAAGGTACTACATACTATTATTCCACTTAAGAACTCGGGATTTGATGGATTGTACTTCATACAGTTGAGTTGTCTGTAATTTTATCACCGCACAAGTCGTAATAATTTCCTTTTTTTAATTTAGGAAATGGGAAATGGCTTATGATACTGTTGTATGGAATTGAAAGTTCACCCTTCTTTTTCTGTTACTCTGCAAACAGCCAAATAGCTATCCGCAAATCCAAAAACGATACCGCACAGTGAAGCAAAAAACAAAAAATAGAATCCCTTGGAACATCTTCTCCCCTTTTTTCAAACAGGTGGAAGCTCCGGCGAGAACCATCCTGTTGCAGGAAGGGAAAATTTCCAAAACAATGTACTTCATTGAAAAAGGTTGCCTGCGTACCTGGGTGAACAACGACGGCAAAGAAATCACGACGCAATTTTTCTTTGAGGGCGACAGCGTTTCTTCCATCGAAAGTTTCCGAACCAACCAGCCGAGCCTGTACAGCATCGAAACCATTGAACCTTGCGTTTTGCAAACCATCACGCAAAAGGAATTTCAAATGATTGTAGAGCAATCGCCCGACATCAAAAAGCAGTTTGAAGAGCATTTGTTTAAACGCCTTTTCCAGGCTCAGCAACTGTTTTTTTCCTACCTCAAAAATTCACCGCAACAACGTTACGAAGAGCTGTTGGCGCAATATCCGCACATCGTGCAGCGCGTACCGCAACATTACATTGCCTCGTATCTGGGCATTACTTCCGTTTCCCTGAGCCGAATCCGAAACAGACGATAAAACGGATTTATTAACAATTGTTATCGTCCCACACCTGCTTTGCTGCTCAATTTTGCATTGTAATTAAACAGTCAAAAATGAGAACCATCATTGTATTCAACCATCCTTATGAAGGAAGTTATTGCAACGCCATTTTAGAATCGGTCAGCAAGGGACTTCAAAAATCCGGTCACAAAGTGGATTTGATGCACCTGGACAAAGACCAATTTCATCCCCGAATGACATCGGACGATTTAAAAGCCTTTGTTGAACATCGTGCGGTTGACCCCCAGGTTATTGGCTACCACGAACGATTGAAAAAAGCCGACCACCTGATTTTTATTTTCCCGATTTGGTGGGACATTATGCCTGCCGCCACCAAAGGATTTATCGACCGTGTATTGTCGCCCGGATTGGCGTATGACCATCATCCGAGAGGTTTCGGGTTGGTGCCGCTATTACATAATCTGAAAAGCATTACCGTCATCACCACGATGAACAAACCCAAAATTATGTACTCACTGCTTATCGGAAACTTGATTCGAAAAGTGATGATACGAAGTGTATTCAAAACAATGGGCTACAAAAACGTCAAATGGCTCAGCTTTACATCGGTAAAAAGAGTGAGCCACGAAAAACGGGTCAAATGGCTGCATGAACTTGAGAAAAGATTTTCAAAACTCAATTAATCAAATATGGTATTATGAAACTCAATAGAAATTATGTTACCCCATTTATATCATTGGTGTTCCTTGTCGTAGGCATTTCGGGACTGCTGATGTTTTTCCATCTGTTTGACGGCTACACCGAAGTAGTTCACGAAATACTCGGATTGTTATTTGTTATTTGTGCCATTTTCCACATCATTTTGAATTGGAAAGCTTTGAAAATTCATTTTAAGAAAAGTGTTTTTTTGCCTGCATTACTTGCGGTACTGACATTAGCTGTTGTTCTTATTATATCTGAAAGAATGTATCCGCCGGTCGATTTGCAAATCATGGACAGAATTGTAAAAGCACCTGTGGAGGATGCATTCAGGGTGTTAAATATCAATGAGGAACAAGCAGCCGCTAAACTGACAGAGAAAGGAATTTCGGTAGAAAATGTCCAAACTTTTGAAGAACTGTGGAAGCATAACGATGCCAATGCAGAAGAAGTCATTGACCTGCTTCTGGAATAAACTCAAAAATTTGGTTAGTCTGCGTTTTGAAATATGTTTCGGGAAACTTAAGAACTTGTTTTAAAGTTCACCTAATTGTTTTGTTGTCCATATACGATTTTATAATTTTGAAGAAAACCTCCACAAAAATCAGTTGGTAGTACACAAACAAGGTAACGACGCACGAATGATGACACAGATAATTATTCCTTCCGATTGCGGTAATGCCCCGAAAAAGAACTTTCTCAAAGACTTTTATACGGCTTGGGCAAAGGATGATTTAGATTTTTGTAAAAAGCATCTTGATGACCATATCATTTGGGAAATCGTCGGACAAAACACCCTGTCGGGAATAGAGAATTTTGAAAAGCAACTTCAGCATTACCCCATACGAAATGCATCCAAAATGGTAATCGAAACCATAATTACCCACGGAACAGATGCCTCGGTTGACGGACAAATATGGACAAACGAAGGAGCCGTTTTTGCTTTCTGCGATGTTTATAAGTTTAAAGGATTTAAGGGTTTTAGCTTAAAATCGATTAAAAGCTTTTGGGTGGAGTTACCGACCGGTTCGGGGTGTCGTGGCAACTGAGTTGGGAATAATGCAAAGTGTTGGCAATAAGCGAGCAGAATCAACATTATTTATTTTCATTCATTTATTGAGCTTCGTGCTACTATGCGGCTTTGGTGCGTGCAATTCCGTCTATCGCCAACAATCGGCTCGTTATAAGCAACCCTAAAAAGAAAGAGACTGCTAAAAAAAGCAATCTCTTTCGATATGAGCATTTTTATGATTAACCTATTCCTAAACGAATAGCTCTTTCAACGGGAGAATAGCCGACATCAGAATCTGAAATAGACAATTCGCCTCTTAACAACAAAGGGGGCTGTGCCATAAATTTAGGCGTACTTCCCCTGTGGGATTGAGCTGAATGAACCAAAAACGGATGACATAGGTAAACTGTACCTGCCTTACCAGTTGCAAATATTTCTCCCCTTTTTGGCAACTCGTCCAACTTGCTTGCAAGTTCCATAAATGAAAGACCTGGATCTCCCTCTTTGGATAATAAGCTTGCAACATCAATGTGAGAACTTTCATAAATGACTGTTGGGGCATCGTTTTCGCTGACATCCGAATACAAAATCAACATCAACAATGCTCGTCCTCTCGATTTGACATTGGCACGCCATTCGAAATAATTATTGGGGTCTTTTCCCGGGAAGCTCGTATCTACGTGTTTACCGGTATCATTAGGCTGTTTAGCAGATGGAAATCTAACAGGAAATGTTCCTACGCTCCGACAAGGAATCCATTTGTCCTTGCCAACTAACTGATTGAAAGCATTGTGCAGCTTAGGAGTGTTTACTGAATTGACAAAAGGTTCATTCGTGTACATTCCCAAACGAATTACAGGCTCAGTCCAGGTTGAAGGATTTGACCTGTCACAAGGAAGGTCGTTCCATAGAATTTCTAAAGCAGCATCCGCTATTTCTTTGGAAAATGAATTATCAAGACGAACAAACCCGCTATGGATAAAATGCTCTATTTCCTTTATACTTAGTATATCTGACATAATTTTTTTGTTAAAAAAACCAACCACGGCAATAAATAGCGTCGACCAGTGGACTTGGTTTTAAGATTATAATAAAATGAATGAATAATAGAAAAGTACGCTTTGTATATATAAAGCGCATTGCTTAAAGAACTTAGCTTAAAAAGGGATATTATAGCATTACGGTCATTCTCATAGCCACAAAATTAAACAATATCTCTAAACCGACAAAGCGAAAAAGGACTGCATATAACCTACTAAGATTTAAACGCCAGATAACGAAGCATGACTGAAGCTTCAATCTTTGTTGACAAGTGTGCAGCGGGTGTTTTGCGCCTTACCTATAGAGTTTCGATCACTTCTGATATAAAAAAAACACATCCATCTCATTAAAAGCAATTTACAATTTACCCAAATGGCTAAAATATTTTTTACCTAAAAACATACTAATTAGTATGTTTTTTGTTTAACTTTGCAAGCAGACAAAAAATAGAAAAATATGCATACGCACATCATTCCTGAATTTACAATCACCAATGCATTGGCTGCTGTGCTGATTGGTTTCGTATTTATCATCATCATGTCGTTTGTGAGGGAGCCATCTCGACAAAAAATCAACACCGTCATCATTGCCGGTGCAGGCGGTGTTTACTGGAGCGGCGGATTGGGCGTCTGGGAATATGTTTTTGGTGCTGTTATGTTGTTTGTGGCTTTCAAAGCCCTCAAGCATTATTATTTCATCGGTATCGGTTGGCTGTTGCACACGGGCTGGGACGTAATGCATCATCTATACGGTGAACCCATCATTCACTTTGCACCACTTTCGTCTGCCGGATGTGCCGTTTGTGATGCGGTGCTGGCAATCTGGTTTTTCTTCGGGGCTCCTACGATTTGGAATGTATTCAGAAAACAAAGCACCGTTACAACGTAATTATGTATTCCACTTTATTAGTTCTCCATTCTTTGATTCGTTGGCTTGTTTTAGCTTTTTTACTGTATGCCATTTACAGGGCATTTGTCGGTTTGGTCAACGACAGGACTTTTTCAAAATCGGACAACGCGTTCCGACACTGGACGGCTACGGTTGCACATATTCAACTAATGATCGGCATCATCCTATATACGCAGAGTCCGCTGGTCAAATATTTTTGGAAAGAAAAGGAAAGTAGTTTTCAAAACGTAGAGCTGACTTTCTACGGTTTAATTCATATTATTTTAATGCTAACTGCTATTGTGGTGATAACAATCGGCTCGGCAAAGGCAAAGCGACAGCAAACGGACAAGAAGAAATTTAAAACAATGTTCGTTTGGTTTACCATTGGATTAATCCTCATTTTCGTAGCCATTCCCTGGCCGTTTTCACCCTTATCAGGCAGACCTTATTTCAGAATATTTTAATGATGAAGAAACTTTTCACCACCTCTATCGGGCGTTTACGACTCCTAGCTGTCTTAGAAGGCATATCATTACTTGTCTTGGTTTTTATTGCCGTACCCCTGAAGCATTTTTGGGATGTTCCCGGCTTGTCCAAGTCGCTTGGCCCCATTCACGGTGCACTTTTCCTGCTGTTTGTGTTTAATGCGTTGCGTGTAGGCGTAGAACAACAATGGAAATTCAAAGAAACCACCTGGAAGGTTCTTATTGCGTGTTTTATTCCGTTCGGTACGTTTTATATTGACTATAAAATTCTTCGAAACATACCGACAGACGAAGATTAACCGACTGAAAAAAGGGCAGCAGATAATATCGATTTTGCAAAAGGTCGGGTTAAGTGCTAAATTTAACGACAGTAATTCTATTACCGCATAAGCCATTTTCATTTCCTTTTTCTAATTCAGCAAATAGAACATGGCTTATGTAACGTTTGGGAATAACTGAAACTTCGTGTTTCTATTCACGTTCCTTTGCAAAGCCCAAAACCGATATGACGAAATTTGTCCGACGTTGACTAAAATGTAAAAATATTGAAAGTAGAAGTTATGGATAATAAAATAGAAATTATTCCTTACGATAAAAACTGGGAAAGTGAGTTTCTTACTGTGCGTAAAGAGATATTGAAAGTTTTAAATGACTACTCAATACGAATTGAACATAACGGTTCAACTTCTGTTCCCCGACTTTCACCTAAACCGATTATAGACATCCAAATATCTGTAACTAACTTTGATAAATTAAAATCCTACGTCCAAAACCTAAAAAAGATAGGATACACCTATATTCCACATCAAGACGATGTTTTTTCTGCTTTTCTGCATAAGCCGAAAGAATAACCTCATAAATACCACATTCACATTGTAGAACAAGGAGGGGAAGAGGAAAAGAAAACATTGGCATTTAGAGATTATCTACGGGAACACTCAAAATAGCGAAAGAATATGAAGATTTGAAGAAATGCATTGCGGCGAAAATTCAGGGAACCGATTTTCAATCTCAGGAAGCATATGCAAAGGCGAAAACAGAGTTTGTAACTCGAATAACTACTTTAGCATTAAAGGAAGGTTATCCACGTGTAGAAATCCGACAAATAACTCAACAGAGGTCTTAGCATCCTGTCGTTCCAACGTTCAGGCGTGGAAGTTCGCAATGAATTTCCGAACGAACGTCAATCCATAACGGTTATGGGCAAGTAAACTGTCATAACGGCGCCCGTCTAAAAAGGGAAAGCACTGCTCAGAAAAGAATAAATCAAAGACCAGGATTAACATCTTGGTCTTTGTGGTTTTAAAATACTGTCAAACAAAGCCACCAAAAGCCATCGGACACCGCTTTAGATAAGCTCTTTTAAATAGCCTCTAAATTTCCTGCATCACTAAAAATTTTTGTTATGCAGGGAGAAGATGATTTGAGAGGATTAGCCAAAATCATGGCTTTTATGCGTGCTGTAAGTATTCTTTTGGTACTGATGCACTTTTATTGGTTCTGTTACGGGTTCTTTGCCGAACGTGGATGGGCACTGGAAATTATCGGTAAGATACTGACCAATTTCAACCGTACCGCAGGGCTGTTTGCCCACACCCTTTACACCAAGATTTTTGCATTGTTGTTGTTGGCGTTAAGCTGTCTCGGCACTAAGGGTGTAAAGAATGAAAAGATAACATGGTCTAAGATTTACACCGCCTTAGTTATCGGCTTTGTGCTGTTCTTTCTGAACACACCGTTGTTAAAACTGTCGGCAGAGGTTGCCACATTCCTTTACATACTTACAACAAGTCTGGGATATATAGCCTTGCTCATGGCAGGGGTATGGATGAGCCGACTACTCCGCAACAATCTGATGGACGATGTTTTCAATAATGAAAACGAGAGCTTCCAACAGGAAACCCGTCTGATAGAAAATGAATACTCGGTCAATCTTCCCACAAGGTTTTTTTACAAAGGCAGGTGGAACAATGGATGGGTTAATATCGTCAACCCTTTTCGGGCTTCGATTGTACTTGGTACTCCCGGCTCCGGAAAATCCTACGCCATCGTAAACAACTACATCAAGCAACACATCGAAAAGGGGTTTGCGATGTATATCTACGATTTCAAGTTTGACGACCTTTCCACCATTGCCTACAACCATTTGCTGAAACACTCCGATAAGTATAAGGTAAAGCCCAAGTTTTATGTTATCAATTTTGACGACCCACGCCGTAGCCACCGATGCAATCCGCTAAGCCCTGTCTTTATGACGGATATATCCGATGCCTACGAAGCATCCTATACCATCATGCTTAACCTTAACAGGTCGTGGATTTTGAAGCAAGGGGATTTTTTTGTCGAAAGCCCAATTATATTGCTCGCTTCAATCATTTGGTATCTGAAAATCTATGAAAACGGGAAGTATTGCACATTTCCCCATGCTATTGAATTGCTTAATAAAAAATATGCAGATGTTTTTACGATACTTACTTCATATCCCGAACTGGAAAACTACCTATCGGCTTTCATGGATGCGTGGCAGGGCGGAGCGCAAGACCAGTTGCAGGGACAAATCGCATCGGCAAAAATCCCTTTGTCACGGATGATTTCGCCACAGCTTTATTGGGTGATGACAGGGGATGATTTTTCACTGGACATCAATAACCCTAAAGAACCTAAAATTTTGTGTGTAGGTAATAATCCCGACCGTCAAAATATCTATTCGTCTGCTTTGGGATTGTACAATTCGAGGATTGTAAAACTCATCAATAAGAAAGGACAGCTTCAAAGCTCCATTATCATAGATGAGTTGCCCACCATTTATTTTAGGGGTTTGGATTTTATCAGTACGGCACGTTCCAATCGGATTTCGTCACTTTTTGGCATCCAAGACTATTCGCAGTTAACGAGGGATTATGGCGATAAAGAAAGTAAGGTAATACAGAATTTGGTCGGTAATATCTTTAGCGGACAGGTCGTTGGTGAAACAGCAAAAACACTTTCTGAACGGTTTGGAAAGGTATTGCAAAAACGTCAGAGCATCACCATTAACCGCAATGATGAATCCACTTCCATATCCACCCAATTGGACACGCTTATACCTGCATCCAAAATATCTACCTTAACACAGGGAATGTTCGTGGGGTCTGTTTCTGACAACTTCGATGAACGCATCGAACAGAAAATATTTCATGCTGAAATCGTGGTGGATAACGAAAAGGTTTCGGCAGAAACCAAAGCTTACAAAAAGATACCGCAGATATTATCCTTTACCGATGAACACGGCAACGACAATATGAAGCAGGTGATTGAAGCCAATTACAGACAGGTCAAAGCGGACGTTGTGCAGATTGTCGAAAGCGAAATGGAGCGGATTAAGAATGACCCCAATTTACAGCATTTGTTAAACACAGATTGTGCTGACACGTAAACCAAAAGTTTTTTCAACCACTAAAGAGATTACTTAACATAGGTTCATTGCCTGATTTTTCTATTCTTGAGACCTTAGCGGAAAATAATGTGATATGAAATATAAGGACATAGGAGAATCAGAGAAATTAGACCAAGTAATCAAAGAGATGAAAAATATTTTCAGAACTGTACCATATGGCGTCGATCACACAATGAAGGTGTTAGAAAATACACGGACGATTATTGAAAGAGAAAATGTAGACAGTCAGACTGGTTGTATTATAGAGTTAAGTGCTGTTTTACACGACATAGGTTCTGTGGAAGCATTACGTAAATATGGATCAATGGAGGGACATCTCCAAGAGCAGGAAGGAGTACCAATTGCAAGAAATATATTAAGTGAACATAATTATGAACCATTCGTAATTGAAAGAGTATGTTATATAGTTGGAAACCATCATACGCCTGAAAAAATAGATGGAAAAGATTTTCAGATTCTTTGGGAGGCAGACCTTATTGAAAACATGCAAGTTATGGATTGCACTAAGGACACAGAAACCTTAAGACAATTTGTTTCAAAAAAAATCAAAACACAAGCGGGTAAGGCGCTTGCTTTATGTAAATACAGTTAATCGGGGGAAATTTGGTAATGAAATTTATTATTTTATTTTTCCTGACATTCACGTGTTATGATATAGTTGCTCAAATACAGATACAAGTCAAAACAGAGTATTTAGGAGAATCAAGCTATAGGCAGACCGACGGTAAAACCTATCAAAAAGTGGGAGATGCAAAAGGTTCCGCTGTAATTTATCAAGCGGATGTGCACATTCCTCTGTCGGTGAAGCTAAATGAAAAGAATCGTCCTACAATATGGTTGATAAGCGGAAGATTTGCACAGGCGCGATTAAACAATCGTAATTTTGACGAACCTATAGTAACGGATAGAATTATGAATGTTGGCTTGAATCTAAATCATTTACGTCCTTTGAACGATAAATGGTCAATTATGGCAAGTATAGGTGGAGGCACATACATGCCGAGTACGGAGTTTTCCCAAATAAGATTTAAAAACACACTTGGTAGTATCGGAACAGTATTCATATATCATTTAAGGTCAAACTTGGACTTAGGGGTAGGAGCTGCTATCAATAACTCCTTTGGATATCCGATGTTATTTCCAGCACTTTATCTCAATTGGAAAATGGAAAGGAAATATAATGTTGAAATCAATGTTTTGGACGGCTTGGAAATGTGTTTCCGATATGACCTGAACAACATCTTCCGATTAAATCTAATCGGGGAGATGAATGGACAAACAGCTCTTTTAGAACAAGATGGAAAAGATAAGATTTTCTCGCATGCTTATATAATAGGAGGCGTTCGTCCAGAGATAAAAATTGGCGATAACATATTCTTAAATGTCACGGCCGGAGTTAACGCTTGGAGACCATCGCAAATGACTGAAAGAACGATAAAAAGTATATTCAAAAAACAACAGTACTACTTTAAGGCTTCGCCCTACGTTGCTACGCAGTTAAAAATAGTGTTATGAATAATATAGGCTGATAACAAGCTGAGAGATTAAGTAAAAAATGAAATCTAAAACTTGTTATGGGTTTAACGAGAAATTTACAAAAAAAAGACCCTTATAATATGATATATACAGAAAATGAAGTGTTCGACTTAATTCTAAACTGTGAGCATATGCCCAAAGTCGTTCTCATGTGTGGACTGTCAGGATCCGGAAAAACCACATTCGCAAAACAGTTAGAATGTTATGGTTTTCATAGGCTATCGGTCGATGAAGAAATATGGAATAACTATGGTCAGTTCGGAATAGATTATGCTGAAGAAGAATATGATAAGCTATCAGCTTTAGCAGAAAAGGCACTGTTTATTCAGTTTTTGGAACTTCTAAAATCCAAACGGAATATAGTAGTAGACTTTAGCTTTTGGCAAAAGGAAAAGCGTAACGAGTTTAAGCGGATAGTGGAAACAAACCACGGAAAGTGGTTTCTTGTTTATATGAACCCTCCTATTTCGGCAATAAAAAACAGACTGAAAATTAGAAATAAAACTTTTGAGGCAAATGCCGCTTTTCCGATTACAGATTTCATCCTAAACAAATATATAGATGGCTTTCAAATTCCCGAACAAGAGAATCAATTGGAAATTGTATCTATATAAACACAGAAGGGTTGGGATGATTGTGCTTAATTTTGCTAAATTTGTTAGAAAACCTCAGGATGGATATCAAAATAATACAGCCTGTACCACCCCTCCGAAAGCATATTCGTTTTTTCTTTATAATGGAAAATACGAGCACTGCTTTTATTGGAAAATTCAAAATAATTCCCGAGGGCGTACCCGGTATGATTTTTCAGGAAAATCCCACGGTCTTTTACGATAAAGACAAGCAAACATTACCCCAATCTTTCTTATTTGGGCAAGCTACTCAGTACTCACAGCTTACGGCAACGGGTAGTTTTCGAAATATTGGCGTCAGTTTCCAACCCGCAGCTTTAAGATCTGTTTTCAGAATCGAAGCAATTGAATTAACGCAACGACACACTGACATCAATGATTTAGTTAAAACCACTATAAATGACCAACTTCTAAATACACAAACATTAGAACAAAAAATAGCGGTTTTAGAACATTTTTTCTTACAACAAACAACAGACTGTAAAGGTGAAAATGATAAAGTAAAATTTGCGTTAAACCAGTTTCAAAAAGGTCAGGAATTAAAACAGGTGCAAGCCGATTTGAGAATATCAGAACGCTCGTTAGAACGTCTGTTTAAATCATATATAGGCATTTCCCCAAAGTTGTATTCAAGAATCTGTCGCTTTCAGTCAGCTTTAAAAACGCTAAGAACGGCTAACTTTAATGCTCTTACGGAAATAGCCTATTTAGAGAATTATTTTGACCAATCTCATTTTATCAGAGATTTTAAATATTTTACAGGCACGACTCCAAAGTCATTTCTTCTTAATGCAAACGAACAATTGCCCAATTTTCCGGAATTGAAGTTTTAGTACTGTCGGTTTTATCCAATTTTCAAAAAACGGGGGACTTTAACTTTGTTGAATTAATCAAAAACAGTTTAAAATGAAAAGAGTAATTGATTGGTTTGAAATTTATACATCCGATTTTGACAGGGCAAAGAAATTTTACACAACAGTATTTGACTGCGGATTTAAGGAAACGACAGTGAACAACGAAAGACACAGCCAAATGAGATATGCCATTTTTGAAAGCAGTGAAAACAAGCAAGAGATTGGCGGTGCGCTTGTTAGAATGGATGAAGCAAAACCCGGTATTGGCGGTGTTTTAATTTATTTTGCAACCGAAGAAATCAATACGGTATTAAACCGTGTTGAAGCTGCAGGTGGAAAAATTATTCGTCGAAAGTTGAACGTGGGGGATTTTGGTTCTATTGCTTTAATAGAAGATACAGAGGGGAATATGATTGGATTACATGCTAAAAAATAGCTTCATTATAATTGCACTTGATATTAATTATAAAATAAGGAAATGGGAATAGATAAAGTCATAAAGCCGGATAATACCGCAGTAAGAACCGCATTATGGAGAGCGTTACACGTTCAGACAGATGCAAAACCTCATATATTTGAAGATGAAATAGGATTCAAGTTAATTGCACCTGATGATGATTGGCAGGAACGGCCTGACATGAAATATACCAAGCGGCTGCGGGCTTCTATCGTAGCCCGTTCACGTTTTATTGAAGATATAGCTAAAGGGCAAATTGAAAAAGGAGTAAAACAATACGTTTTGCTTGGTGCAGGATTGGATAGTTTTGCCCAACGGAACACGGCCATAAGTTCCTATGTTGATATTTATGAAATTGACCAGCACGATACTTTGACTTGGAAAGAAGAAAAGCTGATTGAAAACGGCTATAAAATCCCCGGCAATCTTCACTTTGTACCTGTCGATTTTGAAATCTCATCTTGGTGGGACGAGCTATTAAATAAAGGTTTTAATGTTGAACAAAGGGCTTTTATATCTTGTATCGGTGTTACGCTTTATCTTACCAAAGAAGCGATTGCCGACACACTGAAAAAAATGACTTTGCTTGCACCTGGTTCTACTATTGCAATGGCCTTTTATCTGCCATTGGAATTACTTGATGAAGAAGACAAGCCATTAATGGAAATGTCGATAAAAGGAGCGGCAGCTTCAGGTACTCCTTTTGTAAGT
>Ga0182737_1001266_pt1 | contig 25872 bp, 20 predicted proteins | sample eDN5th30CBELigOP_FD_128878 | JGI IMG/M metagenome (GOLD analysis project Ga0182737, IMG submission 128878) | Enriched Organic Plus compost microbial communities from Emeryville, California, USA - eDNA 5th pass 30_C BE-Lig OP (version 2) (version 2) ... | reverse complement strand
TGTCTGAAGTGAAAACCCACCCCCGAAGCGCTACGCGCTTCCCCCTCAAGGGGGCGACGCTGGCGGACCGGCAAAGCCGGATCCGCGGCGTCCCCGATTCGGCTACACCCGTTTTCATCACGGCCCGGTCGCGCCCTGCGCGGTGAAACACTGACACCCAGCCTAGCCTGCCTGGCCTGGCGCCGTGCCCGGCCGGCCGGTCAGTGCCGCGTACAGCCACGATGCCAGCGCCAGGGCCAGCCCGCAGGCCAGCGCCGCCGTGGCGCCTGTATCGATCAGCCGGCCGCCGATGGCCGTGCCCAGGGCGATGCCCAAATAGATGCCCGAGGCATTCAGCGCGACGACCAGCGGCCCGTGCCGGGGCGCGGCGTCGATCAGGCGATGCTGCTGGGCCGGGCTTTGGGCCCAACTGCTGGCGCCCCACACGCCCATCAGCAGCGCCACGGCCCATGGCGCGGGATGAGCGGCCGCCGTCAGCCAGGCCAGCCCGCCCAGCGCCGCCGCCATGGCCAAGTAGGCCGCCAGCAGGACGGCGCGCGCACCGCGGCGATCGGTGCCCGAGCCGGAGGCATAGTTGCCCGCCATGGCGCCCAGGCCATAGGCCAGCAGCATGCCGGTGACGGCGCCGGCGGGCGTATCCAGTGCCTGCAGCACCTGCACCGTATAGGCATACGGCGCGTAGCAGGCCGCCATGCCCAGCACCGTCAGCGGCAATACCTTCAAGACCGCGGGCTGGCGCAGGACGCGCAGCCGTTCGGCCAGCGGCATCGCCGGCGCGGGTCCCAGCCGGGGCAGGGTGGCGCGCACGCCGGCCGCGGCCGCGAACGACACGATGCCCACGGCGACCAGCGCGGCGCGCCAGCCGGCCAGCGTGCTGGCCAGCCGCCCCAGCGGCACGCCCAGCGCGGTGGCCAGGGTCAGGCCGCCGATCACGATGGCCAGCGCCCGCGCCCGGAAATCCGGCCGTACCAGCGCCGCCGCCACGGCGCCGGCATTGGGGGTGTAGGCGGCGGCCGCCGCCGCCGCGGCCACGCGCGTGGCGATCAGCCAGGGCATGGACGGCGCCAGGGCCGAACCGAGATTGGCCAGCCCCAGCATCGCCAGCGCCGCGACCAGCATGGCGCGCCGCGGCACGCGGGCGGTGGCCGTGGCGATCAATGGCGCCAGCACGGCATAGGCCAGCGCGAAGGCGGTGACCGAATGGCCGGCCGTGGCCGGCGTCACGTGCAGGTCGTGGGCCATCAGCGGCAGGAAGGCGGCCACGATGAAAGCGTCGGTGCCTACCGCGAAGGTGCCCAGCGCCAGCACCAGGATCGCGCCCAGGCTCAGGAAGGGGTCGGGTGTGCCGGAGGCGGAGGCCGGCGTAGAAAGCTTATTTTGGATAAAAAACATCCAGATTAACTCCGTGGCAAGGCGTTGAAGGATGCAAAAAATGCGATCAGCGTGCCTGGGCCAATTGCCAGCAGCGCATGCGTTCCGAGGCCGACGGCGGCGCGGCCGCCAGCAGGTCGGCTACCGTCTGCGCGGCCAGCGCGCGCCGCCAGGCGGCTTCGGCGCGGCGCATGGCGACGGCGATGCCGCAGGGGCGCACGAACTCTTTGGGCGAGGCCGTGGCGCCGGCGCCGCGCCGGCGGATCTCGGCGCAGCGGAAGGCGTCTTCCGGGCCCTCGATGGCGGTGACCACTTCCAGCAGGGTAATGCGTTGCGGCGCGCGGGCCAGCCGGAAGCCGCCCCGGGCGCCCGCGGTGGAATGCAGGATGCCGGCCTTCACCAGCAATTGCAGGCATTTGTTCAGGTAGGCCGGCGGCAGTTCGAAAGCGGCGGCCAGCCGCGCGGTGGGCACCGAGCCGCCGTCCTGGCCCAGCCAGGCCAGGGTCAGGCAGCAATGCAGGGCCCATTCGACCCCTTCGCTCATTTTCATGGGTATTTCCGCCACAACAATCTAGACAATTTATATCCAGATTATAGGGCCGGTCAAGCACGGCCGGCCCGCGCGGCGCTTCAGCGCGCGGGGTAGGGCGTGGCGCGCAGCAACCGGGCCAGGTGCACGCAATTCAACGCCAGCTCGCGGGTGGATTGCGCAGTTTTCTCGGGCGTGGCGGGCAGGTCCTGGAAGTCGGTCTTCTGCATGGCTTCGCCCACCCAGTAGGTCACGGCCCCGGGCGCCAGGGTGAAGCCGACATCGTTCAGGGCCTGGAACAGTTCGGCGCTGACGTGGTGGGCGCCGTCTTCGTTGCCGACCACGGCCACGCCCGCCACCCGGCCGTAGGGCGCCATGCGGCCGCCGTCGTCGAGTTCGCCCAGGAACGCGTCCATGCGCTCCAGCACGCGCTGGCACACGCTGGAGGGATGCCCCAGCCAGATCGGCGTACCCAGGATCAGGATGTCGGCGGCCAGGATGCGCCGGCGCAGATCGGGCCAGGCATCGCCCGGCCCCTCGTCCGAGGTCACGCCAGGCTTGATGGCATGGTCCACGGCCCGTACCAGGTCGCACGTGACGCCCAGGTGGCGCAGGGCCTCGGCGACCTGGCCCAGCAGTTTCTCGCACGACGACGCGGCCGGCGCGGGCTTCAGGGTGCAGTTGATGGCAATGGCGGTCAATGGCATGGCGGTTTTTCTCCGGGCAATGGCGCGCGGGCGCGCCGATGCGGGCGGGCAGCAAGGGCCATGCCGGCGCATGCCGCGCTGTCGATTTATCGAGCAAAACAGCGGATTCGTCGAAAATTTGCTGCGGCCATCCCGGGTTTGCGGATTAAATCGCATCTGTCTGATTGTTGCGGCGCAGCGCAGACCTGCGGCTTGCGCGTGCCCGGAAAACGGAGAACAAGATGGCCGGTAGCATGAAAACTCGTCGAAAACTGGCGTATCGGCGCCAGATCCTGATTTCATCCGTGGCCACCGGCCTGCTGGCCAGCACCGCGCCAGCCATGGCGGGGTGCGTCAAGTCCGGCAGCAGCTGGCAGTGCGACTACGGCTCGGCCGATGCGTTCACCACCATCCAGGGCGTCTCCGAGGCGGGCTACAGCCCGCCGCACGACAACGGCACCACCGACGCCGGCGCGGGGCCCAATGTCACGATCAACGACAGCGGCGCGAACTTCACCGTGTCCTCGGGGTTCGACACGTACCGCGGCGTGCTGTACGGCCAGTCGTTCGGCGGGCAGGGCGAAGACGCGGGCAAGGGCGGCGGCGCCGGCAAGATCTCGATCTCTAGCTCCGGCAAGATGGCCGTCGACGTCAACGGTTCCGAGGACAGCAGCGGCAATGTGGCGGTTTCCACGCCGCGCGCTTTCGTCACCGGCATATCGCAAGGCGGCGACGGCGAGCAGGACGATAACGACGACAACGATTCCAACGGCGGCGCCGGCGCGAACGGCAACGATGTGACCGTGACGGTGAACAGCGCCGCGCAATACACGCTGGACGGCACCATCGTGCGGAATTTCGAAGGCGTGCTGGCGCAAAGCGGCGGCGGCGCGGGCGGCCGGCAGAACAGCGCGCTGTTCGACAACCAGCACGGCGGCACGGGCGGCACGGGCCAACTGGCCAAGGTCAGCAATTCCGGCTCGATCCGGATCGGCGCGCAAGCCCCCATCCAGAGTTCCGCCGACCTGGTCAGCGGGATCCGGGCCTGGTCGTTCGGCGGCTATGGCGGCCGCCACAACGGCAATGCCGGCGCGGGCGGCACTGTCGAAGTCGACCACAACGCGGGCGCCGAACTGCAGCTCAGCGTCAATACCAAGACCGCGGGCCAGGAAATCTACGGCATCATGGCCGACAGCGAAGGCGCCCAGGGCTATTACTCCGAAGACAACGACGACCGGGGCGGGCAGGGCGGCGGAGCCGGCGATGTCACGGTCAACGTCGGCAGCGGGATCTCGGTCGACGTTACGGGCGCCGGCGTCGCGCACGGCGCGGCCGTCCATGCCGCCAGCCGGGGCGGCAAGGGGGGCACGGGCCCGAACGGCAATACGGGCGGCGACGGCGGCACTGCCGGCGCGGTCACCGTGGCGCTCGAGCGCCACGGGTCGGACTTTGCCATCGCCACGTCGGGCACGGCGGTCAACGGCGTGATCGCCATCAGCCGCGGCGGCGAGGGCGGCGATGGGGCCGACAACACGGCCGTGGCCGGCCGGGCCGGCGGCGGCGGGTTCGGCGGCGACGGCGGCGAAGTCCAGGTCAATGCCGACGCCGGCATCCGCATCACCACCAGCGGCGACTTCGCCAGCGGCATCGTCGCAATGTCGCTGGGCGGCGGCGGCGGCACGGGCGGCGAGTTCACGGGCATCATCGGCGGCGGCGCGGGCAACGGCGGCAATGGCGGCGACGCGGGCAACGTGGAAGTCTTCAACCATGCCGACATCGACACGCAGGGCCAGCACGCGTACGGCATCGTGGCCCAGTCCATCTCGGGCGGCGGCGGCGCCGGCGGCGTGGCCGCGGGCCTGGTGCTGACCGTCGGCGGCGACGGCCAGGCGGGCGGCACCCCCGGCGACGTTACGGTGGCCAACACCGGCACCATCACCACTGCCGGATTCGGGTCCTTCGGCATCCTGGCGCAGTCGATCGCCGATGGCGGCGGCGCCGCGGGCGGCGCGGGCGGCGTCTTCGCGATCGGCGGCAACGCCGATTCGTCCCATGATTCCGACGCCGGCAAGGCATCGGCGGCCAATAGCGGCATCATCGTCACGACCGGCGACGCCGCGAAGGGCATGCTGGTCCAGTCCGTCGGCGGGGGCGGCGGCAGCGGCGCCGGCGCCGTGGGCGTGCTCGGCGTGGGCGGCCAGGGCCAGGCCGGCGGCAATGGCGGCGTGGCCGAGATCACGGCCCTTGGCGCCATCACCACGTCGGGCGAGTTCGCCCATGGCGCGGAGGTGCAATCGATCGGCGGCGGGGGCGGCGACGGCGGCAGCGTCTTCGATGTGGATGTCGTCGCCGGTATCGGCGTCGGCGGCGTCGGGGCCGGAGGCGGCGACGGAGGCGCGGTCACCGTGTCGGGCACCGAGCAGGCCAACATCGTCACCGCGGGCTACGGTGCCATCGGCCTGCTGGCCCACTCGGTGGGCAACGGCGGCGGTTCCGGCGGCAACGCGCTGGGTGTCGGGCTGGCCGACCTGACCTTCCAGGTGGGCGGCGACGGCGGCGGCAGCGGGTCGGGCGGCGCCGTCACGGTGGATCGTTCGAACCTGAATATCGAGACGGCCGGCGGCATGGCCACCGGCCTGCACGCGCAGTCGGTGGGCGGCGGCGGCGGGGTGGGCGGCGGTGTCATGACCGACACCCTCAGCATCGAAGTGGCATTGAATATCAGCGTGGGCGGCGATGGCGGCGTGGCCGGCGACGGCGGCGAAGTCAAGGTGGCGCTGGACAATAGCTCGATCACCACTACCGGCAGCGCCAAGCCGCCCGATGACGCCAAGACCGCCGACAATGCCACGGCGATCCTGGCCCAGTCGATCGGCGGCGGCGGCGGCAGCGGCGGCAGTTCGATGCTGGACAACGTCATCGCGGGCATCCCGACCGAAGTCGGCGGCGTGTCCATTCCCATCAACCTGACCATGGGCGGCCAGGGGGGCGCGGGCGGCAACGGCGCCGCCGTTACCGTCGACCTCAGCAACACCGCGCTGCAGACCTACGGCCAGTTTTCGCGGGGCGTGCATGCCCAGTCGGTGGGCGGCGGCGGCGGCAACGGCGGCGATTCCTCGGTGTATTCGCTGGCGCTGGACGCGCCGGGCACGCTCAACGTGCAGTTCGCCGCGTCGGTGGGCGGCGATTGCGACGACGACGATGGCTGCCCGGGCGGCGATGGCGACCAGGTCGACGTGGCGCTGCACAGCGGCAGCAACATCACGACCGCGGGCGACTACGCCAGCGGGATCCTGGCGCAGTCGGTGGGCGGCGGCGGCGGCTCGGGCGGGGCCGCGTATGCCTCGGCCTACCAGCTGGGATCGCTGGCCAGCGTGCAGGCGACCGTAGGCGTGGGCGCCAAGGGCGGCGTGGGCGGCAATGGCGACCTGGTCAACGTGAACCTGGATTCGAACACGTACATTTTCACGACCGGGTCGGGCGCGCGCGGGATCCTGGCGCAGTCGATCGGCGGGGGCGGCGGCGAATCGCAAGGCGTTTCCACGCTGATCTCGGCGGGCGGCAAGTTCAAGCCCGGCGAAAGCGTGATGCCGTCGTTGACGGCCGAGGTGTCGGTGGGCCGCAACGGCGTGGGCGGTGGCGACGGCGCGGCAACGACCGTGAGCAATGCGGGCATCATCTCGACGAAGGGCCGCAACAGCGACGGCATCATGGCGCAGTCCATCGGCGGCGGCGGCGGTGTCGGCGGGTCCGTCGGAGCCGATCACGACTGGGTGCTGGATTCCGTTTCCAGCCTGATCAAGTGGGCCAAGGACGACATCGACCGCTGGCAATACAACCTGGGCGGCTGGTTCACCGTGGGCGTGGGGGGCGCCGGCGGCGCCGGCGGCAAGGGTGGCGACGTCTCGGTGGTCAACCGGGGCGACATCAGTACGCAGGGCGACTATGCCGACGGCATCGTGGCGCAGTCGATCGGCGGGGGCGGCGGCGAAGGCGGCGCCGCCACGGCCGACGGCGCGAATTCGCTGTTCACCGGCGAGGTCGCCGTGGGGGGCTCGGGCGGCAACGGCGGCCAGGGCGGGCTGGTGGATGTCAAGCTGATCGATGGCTCGTCCATCCTGACCCAGGGCAGCACGGCCTATGGCGTGCTGGCGCAGTCCATCGGCGGGGGCGGCGGCATGGGCAACATCGGCTCGGCCGTGTTCGGCGGGTCGTTCAATATCGGGTCGGGCGTGGGCGGCTCGGGCGGCGACGGCACCGATGGCAACAGCGTCACGTTCTCGGCCAGCGGCGACAACCTGGTGCAGACGCTGGGCGACGGCTCGCACGGCGTGGTCCTGCAATCCATCGGCAACGGCGGCGGTGTCGGCGGCACCGGCGATTTCGGCAACAACGCCTGGGTCATCGATTATTCGATGGTGGTGGCCGTGGGCGGGCACGGCGGCAATGCCGGCAACGGCGGCACGGTCTCGGCCTGCGGCTACGAGTCGGGATGCGGCGTCGTCAATATCTCGACCTCGGGCGACCAGGCCGCCGGGCTCATCGCCCAGTCGATCGGCGGGGGCGGTGGCATGGGCGGGGTCACCAGCACGAACCAGCCGGTGGATTACCTGGTGCCGCTGCCGCTCCTGACCGCGGTGGCGGGGCTGGAAGTCGGCGGCCGGGGCGGCGCGGGCGGCGACGGCGGCAGCGTCTCGGTGGACGGCAGCTTCGCCGTCAGCACCCTGGGCGATTTCTCGCCGGCCCTGCTGGCGCAGTCCATCGGCGGTGGCGGCGGCCTGGGCGGTACCCATGTCGAAAGCAGCACGGCGTTCAACGCCACCACGCTGACACTGAAGCTCGGCGGCAGGGACGGCACGGGCGGCGATGGCGGCGTGGTGGTCATGCACAACGACAGCCAGGTCGTCACGCAAGGCGACGGCTCGCACGGCATGGTGGCGCAATCGATCGGCGGCGGCGGCGGCCTGGCCGGCGCCATGGTCAAGCCGCCGCTCGACGACAGCGACCAGAAAGACCTGCTCGGTTCTTCCTCGCTGGGCCTGTACGTGGGGGGCGACCCCGACAGCACCGGGTCGGGCGTCGGCAACAGCAATCCGCTGAAAGAACAGGACGCCATATCGATGGCGGCCACAGGCACCATCATGACGTCCGGCGACTGGGCCATGGGCATGCTGGCGCAGGCGATCGGCGGCGGCGGCGGCGCCAGCTTCGTGGGCTGGAAGTCCGGCGGCGTCTCCTCGCCCACCACCGGCTCGGCCACGGTGGGCGGCGGCGAAGGCAGTGTCGGCTATGGCGGCGACATCGCCCTGCAACTGGGCGGCCCCAGCGATACCGGCATCGTGACCCGCGGCAACGGCGCGTACGGCATCCTGGCGCAATCCATCGGCGGCGGCGGCGGCCTGGCCGCCATCCTGGCCCCCGGCACCGGCATCAAGCAGAACGTCGGCGGCACGGGCACGTCCGGGGCGGCCGACACCCAGTCCGGCGGGCAAGTCCGGCTGACCGGGGCCAAGACCATCCTGACCGGCGGCGACGACGCCCACGGCGTGGTGCTGCAATCCATCGGCGGGGGCGGCGGCGTGTCGGGCATGAGCCTGCCGGCCGACGGCGGCAGCGTGGCGGGCGATATCGTGGTGGGCGGCACCCAATGGGGCGACGGCCGCACCGTGACGGTCGACAATGCCGTGCTGCGCATCGGCACGGACGGCGACCGCGCCTTCGGCCTGGTGGCGCAATCGATCGGCGGCGGGGGCGGCATCGCCACCGGCGGCGCGGGCGTCGGCCTGTCGCTGGTGACGCTGGGCAACCCCGGCGAGGCCTACACGCTGGGCGGCGACGTGAATGTCAGCCTGGCCAACGGTACCCGGATCTACACGCGCGGGCGCGGTTCGCATGGCCTGGTGGCACAGTCGATCGGCGGCGGGGGCGGCATTGCCGGCGATCCCTCGATCGCGCCGCTGGGCATCGAGGCGTCGGCCGCGGGCACGAATCCCGCCGCGGGCGGCGGCGACGGCGGCACCGTCAGCCTGTCGGTCGATGGCGACATCGTCACCACCGGCGAGCACGCGTTCGGCATCCTGGCGCAATCGATCGGCGGCGGCGGCGGGCTGGGCGGCGACTCGTCGACCGCCTTCGCCGGCTCGTCCGGCAGCGCGTCCGGGTCGGCGGATATCCAGGGCAAGGGCGGCATGATCCACCTGACCCAGAACGGCAATGTCTCGGCCACGGGCAACGATTCGGTGGGGATCTTCGCCCAGAGCCAGGGGCCGTCGGCCGACGGCGGCATCGATTTCACGATCTATGGCAACGTGGCCGGCGGCAGCGGCGCGCAGGGCGCCGGCATCTGGATGGTGGGCGGCAACCAGAACTGGCTGGCCGTGCAAGCCGGCGCGCGGGTCTCGGCCGCCTCGGGCGTGGCCATCCGCTATGACGGCACCCGCGCCATCAATGCGGGCAGCGTGGCCACCGTGCAGAATGATGGCGTGATCGACGGCGACATCGTGCTGCACGCGCTCGACAGCGACCACGCCGGCACCGTGAACAACCAAGGCCAGATCACCGGCGCCGTGGCCGCCAAAGCGGCCGCGCCGGCCTCGCCAGGCGGCGTGCTGGTGGGCGCCCGGCGCTACGACGCCAACGTGGTCAACGACGGCACGCTGATCGTCGGCCGCCACACGATCGTCGACAGCACGGCGATTTCCGGCGACTTCACGCAGGGGGGCCAGGGCACCCTGCTGGTCAATGCCGATTTCGGGCGCCGCAGCGCCGACCGCCTGCACGTGCAGGGCGATGCCCGGCTCGACGGCACGCTCGACGTGGCGGCCTTGTCGCTGCTGCCCGGGCGCCGCGTCACGGTGCTGACGGTCGATGGCGATGCCACCGGCCAGCTGTCGCCGCGCCAATCGCCCATCTTCGACTACACGCTCAACCGCGACGGCAAGAACTACCAGTTGTCGGTCGACGGCGCGGACTTCGACGCGCCCGCGCTGGGACTGGGTTCCCGGCAGGCGGCGCTGGCCGGCCACTTGCAGGAAATCTGGGATGCGGGCGCGCCCGGCCCGTTCGGCAAGCTGTTCGCGTCGGTGGACAACATGGCCGCGCAAGGTTCGGGCGGCTACCGCCAGTTGCTGTCGAACCTGTCGCCCGACGTGATGCTGGCGCCGGCCACGCAGATGCAGTCCGGCATGATGCGCTTCGGCCGCAGCCTGATGAGTTGCCCGACCTTCACCGGCGCGGACGCGATGACCGGTGAAAGCGAGTGCGTGTGGGGCCAGGTGTCGCATCGCGACGCGCGCCAGGACAGCCAGGGCGACGCCGCGGGCTTTTCCAGCGACAGCACCACCTATCAAGTGGGGGCGCAGAAGCAGGTGGCGCCGCACTGGTTCGTGGGCGTCTCGGCGGCCTACCAGAACGATTCGCTGCGCGGCGACGGCGGGCGCGTCGGCAGCAAGGGCGACAGCGGCTTCCTGGGCGTGGCCCTGAAGCACGAGATCGGCCCGTGGCTGCTGGCGGCCGGGATCAGCGGCAGCTACGGCAACTACGACACGGAACGCCAGATCGGCGTCGACGGCTTCGGCCGCTCGGCCTCGAGCGACCCCGACGTCTATGGCGGCGCGGCGCGCCTGCGGGTGGCGCGCACGTTCGCCTTCCCGTCGTTCTACCTGAAGCCCTACATGGATGTGGATGCCGTCTATGCCCGCATGCCCGGCTACCAGGAAAAGGGCAGCGACCTGGCCTTGAAGGTCGAGGGCAGCGACCAGTTCACCTTCGCCTTCTCGCCCACGCTGGAAGTCGGCGGCCGTGTCGATCTCAAGGGCGCCACCCTGCGTCCCTTCGCCTATGCGGGCGCCACGTTCCTGACCGACGACGAATGGAAGACCAAGGCGCGCTTCGCCGGCGCGCCCGACGGCAGCCGGGGTTTCCAGACCTCGCTGCCGATCGACGATTCGGTGGCGCGCGTCGGCGCCGGGCTGCAGATCTCGACCCAAGGCGGCGTGGACGTGCGCCTGCAGTACGAGGGCGAGTTTTCCGGCCACACGTCCAGCAACAGCGGCTTCCTGAAAGTGGCCGTGCCGTTCTGAGGGGGGCGAATCGCACTTTTATATATATAAAAATGATTAAATATTATTTTCTTATATATATGATAATGAAAGAATCCAACTTATCTCCGGTTCTTTCATTGTGCGAGCCCCGATATGAAACGCCTTTCCCTGCTGTTCGCCGCTGCCGCCATCGCGGCCGGCGCCGCCGCCGGCGCGCAAGCCGCCGCGCCTTTGCTGACTCCCGCCGAACTGAACGGCGTGCGCGCCGACGCCTCGGTGCGCATCATCGATATCCGCCCGCCGCAGGAATACGCCGCCAATCACATTCCGGGCGCGCTGTCGGCGCCGTACCCGCGCTGGCGCGGCCCGGCCGAGAACCCCGGGCAATTGCCCCCGCTGGACAAGCTGACCGAGCTGGTGCGCGGCCTGGGCCTGGACAAGAACATCCACGCGGTGGTCGTGTCCTCGGGCGCCGACGCCACCGATTTCGGCAGTTCGGCGCGCGTGTACTGGACGCTGAAGTACCTGGGCCTGACGGAACTGTCGATCCTGAACGGCGGGGTCAAGGCCTGGGCCGACGCCGGCCTGCCGCAAGACCAGGCCACGCCGTCGGTGGCCGCCAGCGGCTACACGCCCGTGCTGGACAAGTCGCTGATCGCCACGCAAGACCACGTGCTGGCGCAGATCGATAATCCCAAGGCGCAACTGGTCGACGCGCGTCCGTCGAACTTCTTCCGCGGCGAAGTCAAGGCGCCCACCGCCAAGGTGCCCGGCACTATCCATCGCGCGCTCAATCTCGAGCACAGCAAGTGGTTCAAGCCCGGCACCGCGATCTTCGTTTCCACCGAAGAAGCCAAGGCCATCGCCGCCACGTCGCTGCCGGAACCGGCCGACGAGACCATCTCGTTCTGCAACACCGGCCACTGGGCCTCCACCGACTGGTTCGCGCTGTCCGAAGTGGTGGGGCAGAAGAACGTGAAGCTGTACCCGGCCTCGCTGGCCGACTGGACGCAGGCGCCGCAGGAACTGCCCATGGACAACGTGCCCAGCCGCGGCCAGCAGATCCTGAAGAGCCTGAAAGACCTGGTCAGCTGAACCCGGATCCGGTACTTCCGCTTCCCACCCTCCGCAACCCGAAAGACCCGCCCCATCCAGACTCTGGCAGCATCCCTTCCATGACGCGTCTTCCTCTTGCGGCCCTGCTGGCCGCCTTTTTTCTTGCCCTGGCCTGGTTCGTTTCCCTGCGCCAGGCCATTCTTTTCCTGGTCGGCATCGGCATGGGCGCCGTGCTTGCCGGCGCGCGATTCGGCTTCACCACCGGCTGGCGGCGGCTGATCGAACAGCGCGACCCCAGCGGCGTGATGGCGCAATTGCTGTTGCTGGCCGTGGCGGCCGCCGTCTCCATGCCCCTGCTGGCCGCGTTTCCCACCGACCTGGGTGCGGCGCTGGGCCCGCCCAGCATCAGCCTGCTGGTCGGCGCTTTCGTGTTCGGCGCGGCCATGCAGGTGGCCGACGGCTGCGGCTCGGGCACGCTGTACAAGGCCGGCATGGGCGTTCCGTTGAACATGGCCATCCTGCCGGTCTTCGCGGTGGGCAGTTTCCTGGGCTCGGCTCAGCTGGAACAGTGGCTGCAGCTGGGCGCCACCCGGCCCGTCAGCCTGGTCGCCACCTTCGGCCCGTGGGAAGCCTTCGGCCTGACTTGCGCGGGCCTGTTGCTGCTGGGATTGGCGGCGCGCGCCTGGGTGGGCAAGGGCGCAACCTGGTTCAGCCGGCGCCTGGTCATCGGCGCCATCCTGCTGGCGGCGCTGGCGATGCTGAACCTGCTGATCGCCGGCCAGCCCTGGGGCGTGGTGTACGGCTTCGGGCTGTGGGCCGCCAAGGTCGCCACCGCGGTGGGCGCGTTCGACCCGGCCGCCAACGCATTCTGGAGCCAGCCGGTCAACCTGGGCAACTTGTCGCAGTCGGTGTTCCTGGACGTGACCTCGATCACCAACATCGGCATCCTGGCCGGCGCGCTGCTGATCGCCGCCGGGAAGTCCTCCGCCGCGTCCCAGCGTGCGCCGCTCACGGCGCAGCAATGGCTGATCGGCATCGTCGCCGGGTTCCTGCTGGGCTATAGCTCGCGCCTGGCTTTCGGCTGCAATATCGGCGCCATGGTCAGCGGCATTTCCACCGGCAGCCTGCATGGCTGGATCTGGGTGCCGGTGGCCTTCTGCGGTTCCTTGATCGGCGTGCGCATCCGTCGCCGCTATGCCTTTTGACGGGAGAGCACCATGAAGAAAACCGTATCGCCGCTTGCCATCGTATTCTGGGCCGTGCTGGTGGCCTTCTTCGCCTGGGACTGGGCCGTGTCCGACCCGGTCAACGTCCGGCGCGAACCGCCGCTGATCGCCGCCGGTTCCGGCCAGGCGCCCACCGGCGGGCACTGCGCCTCGACGTTCTAGTTCATTAACGCGCGGCCGGCAGCCGCCACGCGAACGGCCCGCCAGGCACCCCGGTTCGGGGCGCGCCTGGCGGGCCGTTCGCCATCCGGGCCGGACGGGCCGTCGCCGGACTACTTGATTCCGATGAAAGGCAAGGCGGCGCCCGGCACCTGCGTCTCGGGCAGCTTGCCGTCCCATTTCTCGACGGCGTTCAGGTTGACCAGGTTGGTGTTGGTGGCCAGCGCGCGCGCCTTGGCCTCGATGGCGGCGGCTTCGGCATCGCCGCGCAGCTTGATGCCGTCGGCCTCGGCCTTGAACGCCGCCACGCGCGCGCGTGCCGCCGCCTCGGCCTGCACGACCTGGATTTCGGCCTGGATCTCGGCCGTCTGCTTCTGCTGGCGAGTGGTCTCGATCTGCACCTGGGCCAGCATGCGCTTTTCGATGCTGTCTTCGTAGGCCTTGGAAAACCCCACTTCCTCGATCTGCACGCTGACGACATTGACGGGCACGTCCTGCAGCGCGGCGCGCATGGCGGCGTTGGCGTCCATGCCCATTTTCTCGCGCTGCTGGATGGCGCTGGCCGCGGTGTACTTGCCGAACACGTTCTTGATGACATCGAAGGTGCGGCGTTCGATGACGCGCAGTTCCACGTTCTGCAGCGTCTGGTATTCGGAATACAGCTCGGCCACCTTGCCCGGCGGCACCTGGTAGGTGATGGATACGCGCAGCGTGGCCGGCTGCTGGTCGTAGCTGTAGGCCTCGAGCGGGGCCGAGTGCTGCCCGCCGAAAGTGATGGTGTGGTCGCGCACCGAAATCGCATGCACCGTGTCGATGACCGGTATCTTGAAGCCCAGCCCCGGCTCGGCCACTTCCACGATCTTGCCGTTGCGCAGCACCACGCCGCGGTCGCCCTGGTCGACCTGGAACCACGATCCGAAGGCCAGCATCACGATCACCGCGAAGATGGCGATGCCCAGCACGCCCCACTTGGCCGCGCCGCGCGTCTGCTGCGCAAGGTTTTCCAGTTGTTGTTTGGTTGCCATGAAAATCAGTTTCCTTTATTGGCTCGGTTGCGGCGTTCGGCGCAGTAGGCCTTGATCCCTTTGACCAGAAAAAAAGCGACCACTGCCGCTCCGACGATCATCAATACGGTTCGCATGCGTTGTGTCCCTGAAGCTGGTGCGGGTCGAATAATACGCCGATTGCCACGGGGCTTCTGTAGAGCGACGTGAGGGCCTGGCAGCGATACGCAGACGCGTATCGCGACGGGCTGGAAGGTCTCGCCTTGCTATCGAGATGGAAACGCCAGGCGGCATCGTCGGCCTGGTGCATGGGTGCATGCCGACTTCCCTTATGACGATTGGCAGGCCATCCATCGCGCCACGGGGAAGACGAAGATACCTGCCTTGGGTCGACAGGCCGTTATGGGATGAAATATGCCCAGCCCGTTCGGAAATCAACGCCGCGCCAACAAAAAAGCCTTGGCACACGTTGTGTGCCAAGGCTTTCCGTCTGGAATTTTGGTGGAGCGGAGGAGGATCGAACTCCCGACCTTCGCATTGCGAACGCGACGCTCTCCCAGCTGAGCTACCGCCCCAACAAGCCCAGCAATATAGCACATTTGAAAAACGGCGGGCAATCCATTCCGGGTTGCCCGCCGCTGTTCCATTCCCCCACCGATGTTCGCGGCGCTTGACCGGCGCAATCGCTTGTGCGTAAGATATTCCGTAAAAGGAATAATGTTCCTATATAGGAATAACTGTGGAGGAATGATGGAGCACGCATTCGATGTCGTAGTGGCGGGTTGCGGGGTGGCTGGCTTGTCGGCTGCCGTGACGGCAGCCGAGCTCGGGTTGAAGGTGGCGGTGCTGGAACGTTCGTCGCGGGAAGACCGCGGCGGCCAGAGCCGCTGGACCGAGGCCTACCTGCGCATGAAGTCGCTGGACGCGGTGTCCGACGATTTCGAGGCGCACCTGTCCGAGAACGCCGGGCCGTACAACGACCCCGACCTGATCGGGGAAATGGCGGGCAGTCGCGACGGCTGGTCGCACGCGGCGCGCACGCTGGCCGTGCCCGATCCGGAACTGATCGGCGGCTTCGCCGACCAGGTGCCCGCCACCATCCAGTGGCTGCAGGGGCTGGGGGTGAAGTTCGATTTCCTGCCCACGCAATTCCTGACCAAGACGCAGCCGCGCCTGTTGCCGGTAGGCGGCGGCCAGGCGCTGGTCGATGCGCTGGCCGCGCGCGCCGAGGCGCTGGGCGTGACGTTCTGCTATCACACCACCGCGCGTAACCTGTTGCTGGACGAGCGCGGCGCGGTGCAAGGGCTGGCGGCGTATCACCCCGAGCACGGCGGTGTGCGCTTCCTGGGCCGGGTCGTGCTGGCCAGCGGCGGCTTCGAGGGCAGCCCGGAAATGCTGACCCGCTACCTGGGGCCGCGCGCGGTGTACCTGCGGCCCATCTGCAAGGGCGGCTACTTCAACAAGGGCGAAGGCATCGCGATGGCCCTGGCGGCCGGCGCCGGCGCGGCGGGCGAGTTCGGCAGCTACCACGCCGAGCCGATCGATCCGCGCTCGGGCGTGTCCGAACCCTCGGTATTCATTTTCCCGTACGGCATCCTGGTGAACCGGCACGGCGAGCGCTTCACCGACGAGGCCCCCGGCGCGGTGGACGCGCACTACGAGCGCGTGACGCGGCGCATCTACGAACAGCCCGAGGGCCTGGCCTATGTGATCCTGGACCAGCGTGTGAAGAATGTGCCCAACTACCGGCTGGCCATCCGCACCGACCAGCCCGCCATCGAGGCCGACTCGCTGGCCGGGCTGGCGGGCCGCCTGGGCGTGCCGGCCGGCGCGCTGGAACGGACCGTGGCCGCCTACAACGCGGCCTGCGGCCCGGCCGAGGGCTACGACCCGCTGGCGCCGGACGGCGTGGCGACGTCCGGCGTGCGGCCGGCCAAGTCCAACTGGGCGCTGCCCATCGACCAGGGGCCGTTCATGGCCTATCCCATCATTTCGGCCAACGTGTTCACCTTCGGCGGCCTGAAAGTGAACACCGCCGGGCAGGTGCTCGACACCGACGGCAACGTCATGCCCAACCTGTATGCGGCCGGAGAGACCGTCGGCATGTACTACACCAACTACACGGGCGCGACGTCGGTACTGAAGGGCCTGGTGTTCGGCCGCCTGGCCGGCCGCCATATCGCGGGCCAGGGCCCGCAAGCCTGATACCGGGAGCCCGCCATGTTTACACCTGATCTACTGGCCGGGCGCGTTGCGCTGGTCACCGGCGGGGCGGGGGGCATCGGCCAGGCCGTGGCCGCCGCCATGGCCGCCTGCGGCGCCCGCGTGATCGCCGCCGACCTGAACGCGCCCGCTGCGCCGCAGGCCGATGCCATCGAATACGTGCCGCTGGACGTCACGCGCGCGCCGCAGGTCGCCGCCTGCGTCGACGGCATCGTGGCGCGGCACGGGCGCCTGGACATCCTGGTCAATGTGGCCGGCATCGTGTCGCTGGGCAGCGCGGCGGGCCTGGCCGAACAGGAATGGGACCGCGTGCTGGCCATCAACCTGAAGGGCACCTTCCTGTGCTGCCAGGCCGCGATGCCCACGATGAAGGCCGCCGGCTTCGGGCGCATCGTCAACCTGGGCTCGGTGCTGGGCAAGAACGGCGGCAATCCGCGCCCCTGGCTCGACCCCGCCGAGCAGGAGCGCGCCAGCAACGTGGCCTATGGCGTGTCGAAGGCCGGCATCGTCGCCATGACGTCCTATCTGTCGAAGGAACTGGCGGCCTTCGGCGTCACCGTCAACACGGTGGCGCCCGGGCCGGTGGCTTCCGCCATGACCACGGGTTTTCCGCAAGCCCTGCGCAACCTGATCCCCGTGGGACGCATGGGGCGCGCCGAGGAAATCGCCGCGGCCGTGCTGTTCCTGGCGGCGCCCCAGTCGTCGTTCATTACCGGCGAGACGCTGGACGTAAATGGCGGCCTGTGGACCGACTGACCTCTTTTCACCCCTACAACGAGACACATCACATCATGCAGAAGCAACGTGCGGTTTACCTGGTACTGGACATGCAGAACGACCTGGTCCACGACGACGGCCCCAACGGCAAGGGGCCGCTGGGCCAGCAGGTGCGCGAGCGCCAGTTGATCGGCAAGACGGCCGATACCATCCGGCGCGCGCGCGAGGCGGGCATCCTGGTGGGGTTCGTGCGGGTCGGCTTCTCGGCCGGCTACCCCGAATGCCCGGCGGGCTCGCAGGTCTTTTCGGCCGCGCCCCAGCACGGCCTGTTCAAGCTGGGCGGCTGGGGCACCGAGATCCACCCCGGGCTGGAACAGCGCGAGGGCGATATCCAGGTGGTCAAGCACCGCGTCAGTCCGTTCTATTCCACCACGCTGCAGGCGCAGCTGCGCGCACAGAACGTGTCGCGCATCTATTGCTCGGGGGTGTCGACGCAGGCCGTGGTGCAGGCCACCGTGCGCGACGCCCACGACCGCGACTACGAGGTGATCCTGCTGGAAGATTTGTGCGCCGCGCACAGCGCCGAAGAGCATCGCAACTCCGTGCAAAGCATCGGCCGGTTCTGCAAGACCGAGACCTCGGCCACCGTCGTCCTGGCCAACCCCTGACCCATGGCCTGACATCCCGGGCATGCGTGGCGGATGCGATTCGCGCCGCCGCGGGCTATTCCAAGAAACAGAGGAGACACACATGTTGAAATCGTTATTCGCCGCACGGCGGCCGCTGGCCTTGGTGGCCGCGGCCGCGCTGGCGGGTGCGGCCGGCCAGGCGCTGGCCGCCTATCCCGAGCGCCCCGTCAAGATGGTGGTGCCCTACAACGCGGGTGGCGGCACCGACGTGCTGACGCGCGCCGTGGCCAACGGCGTGGGCAAGATCCTGCACCAGTCCATCATTGTCGAGAACCGCCCTGGCGCCAGCGGCATGATCGGCTCGAACCTGGTGGCGCGCGCCGAGCCCGACGGCTACACGCTGGAGATGACCGCCGCCGACACCCACACGATCAACCCGCACGTCTACCCCGACATCTCGTACGACGCGCGCAAGGACTTCGCGCCGGTGGCGCAGGTGGGCTACCTGCCGTACGCCATGGTGATCAACGCCCGCCTGCCGGCCAGCACCATCAAGGACTTCATCGCGCTGGCCAGGAAAGACCCCGGCAAGCTCACCTATGCGTCGTGGGGCGTGGGCAGTTCCAGCCAGGTGGCCATGGAGATGCTCAACGTCAGCCAGGGCCTGAATGTGCTGCACGTGCCGTTCACCGGCGCAGCGCCGGCCATGCAGGCCTTGATGGCCGGGCAGGTGGATGCGCTGTTCGTGCCGCTGAGCCTGGCCAAGCCCAGCGCCGACGCCGGCAAGGTGCGCATGATGGGGCTGGCCGCGCCCAAGCGCTTCGGCGGCGCGCCCGACGTGCCCACGCTGGCTGAGCAGGGCGTGGACGTGATCGCCTCGCCGTGGATCGGCATCCTGGCGCCGGCGCGCACGCCGCAGGCGGCTATCGACACCATGGCGCGCGCGGTGCTGGAAGCGGTCAAGACCCGCGAGGTTTCCGACGCCCTGACCGCCGGCGGCCTGGAGATCAGCCCGCGCGATGCGAAGTCGTTTGGCGAGTTCCTGGTGCAGGACTACAAGCTGTGGGGCGATACAGTCAAAGCGGCTAATATCAAGGCCGAGTAACGATCAACGATCGCCGCGTCGATGCCAGCCTTGTCCGGATGACCATGCCCCAGAACGCCACCCAGGCCAGAACCGAAGACACCACCCGCTCGCCGTTGCGCACGGTGCAGATCCTGCACGAACTGGCGCTGAATCCGTCAGGCACGTCGCTGGCCGATCTCAGCGTGCGGCTCAGCCTGCCCAAGACCAGCCTGTTCCGCTTGCTGAAAAGCCTGGAGGCGGGCGACTACGTGGTTGCCGGCAACGCCATGTACACGCTGGGCACCGCCGCGCTGAAGCTGGGCGCGGCCATTGTCCGCAACCGCGAATTCCCCAACTGCGCCTTGCCGGTGATGCATTCGGTGTCCGAGCGCTGCGGCGAGACCATCATCCTGGGCACGCTGGCCGATAACCGCGCCGAAGTGCTCTACGCCGAAGTGATCGACGCCACCAACCCGTTGCGGTTCATCAGCAAGGCCGGCAGCACCAGCCCGCTGTATGGCTCGGCCAGCGGCCAGGTCATCCTGGCCCACATGCAGGCCAAGGAACTGGCCGGCTACCTGAAGACGGTCAAGCTGGTCCGTCACGCGCCCGGCACGATCCAGACCGTGGCCGAGCTCAAGCGCCGGCTGGAAGAGATCCGCGAGACCGGCGTGTCGTTCAGCCTGGAAGGCCTGGTCGAGGGCGTGTTCTCGGTGGCCGCGCCGGTGGTCGACGCCAACGGCGTGGTGTCGGCGGGGCTGTCGATTTCCGCGCCCAGCACGCGCGGCCTGAAGCTCAAGCACAAGCTCAAGGCGCTGGCGCTGGAAGGCGGCGAAGAGATCTCGCGGCTGCTGGGGTATACGGGCGACTACCCGCTGGCGGGCCCGGCGGCCTGAGCCCCGCCCGCCGCGGCGCTCAGCCCAGTTCCAGGGTGGCGACCACCGGGGTGTGGTCCGACGGCTGCTCGTTGGCGCGCGGCGCCTTGTCGATGACGCATGCCACGCAACGCTGCGCCAGCGGCTCGGACAACAGGATGTGGTCGATGCGCAGGCCGGCATTGCGGCGGAAGGCGAACTGGCGGTAGTCCCACCAGCTGAACGATTTCTCGGGCTGGTCGAACAGCCGGAACGAATCGGCCAGGCCCAGGTCGAGCAGGGCGCGGAACGCCTCGCGCTCGGGTTCGGACACCAGCACCTGGCCCACCCATTTGGCGGGGTTGTGGACGTCTTCGTCGGCGGGCGCCACGTTGTAGTCGCCCAGCAAGGCCAGCCGGGGATACGACTTCAGTTCTTCGGCCAGCCACCCGCGCAACTGGCCGAACCAGTCCAGCTTGTATGCGTACTTGTCGGAGTCCAGCGATTGGCCGTTGGGGCAGTAGGCGCTGATGACGCGCACATCGCCGCCGGCCGCGGGCAGCGTCACGGCCAGCAGGCGCTGCTGCGGGTCGTCCATGCCGGGGATATTGCGCACCATCGCCGAACCGGGCACGCGCGACAGGATGGCCACGCCGTTATAGGTTTTCTGGCCGGCCCAGACGGCGTGGTAGCCCATCTGGGTGAACGCGTCGAGCGGGAAGTTCTCGTCGGTGAGCTTCAGTTCCTGCAGGCACAGGGCGTCCACCGGATTGGCGGCCAGCCAGTCCAGCACCTGCGGCAGGCGGACTTTCAGGGAATTGATGTTCCAGGTAGCGAGTTTCATGCAAAGCCAGCGAAGATCGGAATTGCCAGATGATACCCGCCAAGGCGCAAGCGCGGGCGGGGCGCGTCAGGGCGTGCCGGCCCTCGCGCGCGGGCGGCGGCGCGGCGCTGGCGCGGCTGCGCCGCTGCCCATGGCCTGTTTGCGCAGCAGGGCCGCGAAGGCGCGGCCGGGCCGGCTTTGCGGCAGGGCGGGGTTCAGCAACAGGCCGGGTGTGCGCATGGGGGTGGGGCTTTCCATGGGGATGATGCGCAGCGCCGGGTTCGGCGCGATGGCGGTGGCGGCGGCAATGGTGCCTACCGGCAGGCGCATCACCATGCCCAGCATGGCGGCCACGGTGTTGGCTTCCGCGACCACGCTGGGTTCGGCGCCGGCCGCCGCGAAGCATTCGTCCAGCAGGCGCCGGGTCGAGAAGCTGCACGGCAGCAACACGATCGGCTCGCGGTGCAGCTCGATCATGCGGATGCGCTTGCGCGCCGCCAGCGGATGCGTGGCCGCCACCACCAGCACCAGTTCTTCGTTGAACAGCGGCTCGAACTGCAGGCCGCTGGCCGTTTCCGGCCGGTAGGCCACGCCCAGGTCCAGCTGGCCGGCCTCGAGCCGCGCGACGATGGCGTCGGCGGCCAGTTCTTCTATTACCACTCTTACCGTGCCATGGTGCTGCAGGAAGCGCGCCACGCAGTCGGGGATGAACCCCTGGTTGAAAGTGTGGGTCGCGCCCACCCGCAGTTCGCCGGTCAGCGAGGCGGCGCTTTGCTTCAGTTCGCTCAGGCCCTGGTCGATCTCGCGCAGGGCGCGCGTGGCGTAGGCCAGGAAAGCGTCGCCGGCCTCGGTCATGACCACGCGCTTGCCGGCGCGGTCGAACAGGCGCTGGCCGATCTCGTCTTCCAGCTGGCGGATCTGGTGCGACAGGGTGGACTGCGTGACGTGCACGCGCTCGGCGGCGCGCGTGAAGTTCAGCGAGCCCGCCAGGGCAATGAAGTAGCGCAGGTGCCGCAATTCCATGGGGTATGGCCTGGATAATCGATACCATCAATGATAATTGACGAAATTAATCATTTCCATAATTCGTAGGGGCTGGATAGTCTTACGCCAACACTGAAGACAGGCGCAAGGAGTTCCCATGGGGCAGGTACTGGCAGGCATCCGGGTCATCGAACAGGGCACGTTCATCACCGGGCCGGCGGCCGGCATGTTGCTGGCCGACCTGGGCGCCGACGTGATCAAGGTCGAGCAGCCGGGCACCGGCGACCCGTTCCGGGCCTTCAAGGGCGGGCTGTACAGCCCCCACTACCAGACCTACAACCGCAACAAGCGCAGCATCGAGCTGGACGCGCGCAATGCCGACGACGCGCGGGTGTTCGACGCGTTGATCCAGGACGCCGACGTCTATATCCAGAACTTCCGGCCCGGCACGGCCGAGCGCCTGGGCGCGGGCGAGGCGCGGCTGCGGGAATTGAACCCGCGGCTGGTGTATTGCGCTATCAGCGGCTTCGGCCAGACCGGGCCGGCCGCCGGGCGCCCCGCCTACGACACGGTGGCCCAGGCGGCCAGCGGGTTCCTGAACCTGCTGATCAACCCGGCCAACCCCCGCGTGGTGGGGCCCGCGATCGCCGACGCGCTGACCGGGTTCTATGCCGCCTACGGGATCCTGGGGGCCCTGGTCGAACGCGGCCGTACCGGCCGGGGCCGCAGCGTCGAGGTGTCGATGCTGGAAGCCATGTGCCATTTCAACCTGGACGCGTTCACGCATTTCTTTTCCGAAGGCGAAGTCATGGGGCCGTACAGCCGCCCCAGCGTGTCGCAGTCGTACACGCTGCGCTGCGCCGACGGCAAGTGGATCGCCCTGCATATGTCGTCGCCCGAGAAATTCTGGCGCGGCCTGGCCGAGGCCATCGAGCGGCCGCGGCTGTTCGAGGACGCCCGCTTCGCCACGCGCGAGGCGCGCATCGCCCACCAGGAAGACCTGATCGAACTGCTGGGCGGGATTTTCGCCACCCAGCCGCGCGATACCTGGTGCCGCCGCCTGCAAGAGCGCGACGTGCCGCACGCGCCCATGTACGACACCAGCGAAGCCCTGCGGGACCCGCAGGCGCGCCACCTGCGTATCGAGATCGAGGGCACGCACCCGCAGCGGGGCCCCTGGAAGACGGTGCGTTCGCCGGTGGCGTTCGACGGGCAGTGCGACACGCAGGTGCGCCCGCCGCCGGTGCTGGGCGAACACAACGAAGAAATCCGCGCCGCGCTGGCGCGCGGCCGGGCCTGATCCCGCCGTTTTCCGCTGACATCACCGCCAAGGACATTCCATGAAAATAGGCAAGGAAACCATCCCCCGCACCGCGATCTGCACGTCCGACGAGCACACCATCGTGGTGCGCGGCGCCGACCTGTGCCAGGACCTGATCGGCAAGATGGCGTTCGGCGATTATTTCTACCTGCTGGTCACCGGCCGCCGCCCCGACGCGGCCGCCAGCGCCGTGTTGAATGCGACGCTGGTGGCCATTGCCGAGCACGGCCTGGTGCCCAGCGTGCAGGCCAGCCGCATGACGCTGGCCGCGGCGCCCGACGCGCTGCAGGGCGCGGTGGCGGCCGGCATCCTGGGCTGCGGCTCGGTGATCCTGGGGGCTTCCGAGACCGCCGGGCGGCTGTTCCACGAGATCGACACGCGCGCGGGGCAGGGCGGCGACGTCGCGGCCGCGGCGTGCGCCGTGGTGGGCGAATACCGGGCGGCGCGCCGCGCCATCCCCGGCTATGGCCACCCCCTGCACAAGACGCGCGACCCGCGCGTGGCGCGCCTGTTCGACGTCGCGCGCGACAGCGGCGCGGACCTGCGCTACGTGGCCATCGCCGAAGCCGTGGAGCAGGCGATCCCCGAGGTGGTGGGCAAGGACTTGCGCCTGAACGTCTCGGCCGCCATCCCGGCGGTGCTGCTGGGCATCGGCTTTCCCTTGCCGGCGCTGCGCGGAGTCCCGATACTGGCGCGCGCGGCCGGGCTGATCGCGCACCTGACCGAAGAACTCGAATCGCCCATCGGCTTCGCGCTGTCCTACCAGGCCAGCCGCGAGGTGCAGTACCAGGGGGACGTTCCCCCCGGCTTCGGCGCGGCGCAGTCGTAGGGGCGCCGGCCCATCCGGCGTGCCGCGAAGGCGGCGCGCCGCACCCATATCAAGCATAAGGAGAGACAACCATGAAACCGCTCGATCACGTTTTCCGCCGCCGGAGCTCGCGCCGCACGCTGCTGGGCGCGCTGCTGGCGGGCGCGCTGTGCCTGCCGTTCGTGCCGGCGCATGCCGCGTTTCCCGACCGCCCGGTGCGCATGGTCGTGCCGTTCGGCCCCGGCACGACGACCGACACCATCGCGCGCATCGTCGCCGAGGCCATGGCCAAGCCGCTGGGCCAGCAAGTGGTGGTGGAAAACAAATCGGGCGGCGGCGGCACCATCGGCACGGCGCAGGTGGCCCGCGCCAATGCCGACGGCTATACGCTGGTGATGGGCACGGTGGGTACGCACGCCATCAACCAGGCGCTGTACAAGAACCCCGGCTACGATCCGCTCAAGGATTTCGCGCCGGTGGCCTTCGTGGGCCAGACGCCGACCTTCCTGGTCACCGGCAGCGGCTCGGGCATCCAGTCGCTGAAGGACCTGGCCGCCGCGGCGGCCAAGCCGCCCGGCGTGGCGTTCGCCTCGGCCGGCAGCGGTACGTCGGGCCACCTGGCCGGCGAACTGCTCAAGGCGCGCCTGGGCGGCGAGATGCTGCATGTGCCCTACAAAGAAGGCGGGCTGGCGGTGTCGGACGTGATGTCGGGGCAGGTGCAATTCATGTTCTACCACCCGGCCGCCGTGCTGCCGCACATCCAGGCCGGCAAGCTGCGCGCCCTGGGGGTGTCCAGTGCCCGCCGCAGCAGCGCCGCGCCCGACGTGCCCAGCATCGCCGAGCAGACCGGCAGCGATTTCGACCTGGTGGCGTGGTTCATGCTGTACGCGCCCGCCGCCACGCCCGAGCCGGTGCTGGCCGCACTGCGCCAGGCCGCGCAGGCAGCCCTGACCGACCCGCAGGTGGTCAAGCGCCTGGGCGGGCAGGGCGTGGAGCCCGGCGGCGAATCCACCCGCGACCTGACCAAGTTCGAGCAGGACGAGATCGCCAAGTGGTCGGACCTGGTGCGCAAGTCGGGCGCGCAGGTCAACTGACGCCGCGGCTGCCGCGAGCGGGCGACGACAGGAGGCGACGCATGCACGGTTTCGTCTATACCGCGCAGCCCGCGCGCGTGCTGTTCGGCGCGGGCGCGCTGGGCCGGCTGGAGCCGGAAGTCGAACGGCTGGGCGCGCGCCGCGCGCTGGTGCTGTGCACGCCCAACCAGCGTGCGCTGGCCGGGCAGGCCGCGCGGTTGCTGGGCGAACGCGCGGTGGGCGTGTACGACCGGGCCGCCATGCATGTGCCGGTCGAGACCGTGCGCGACGCCACGGCCCACGCCGGGCGCCTGCAGGCCGATTGCGCCGTGGCCATCGGCGGCGGCTCCACTACCGGCCTGGGCAAGGCGCTGGCGCTGGATGGCGGGCTGCCCATTGTGGCGGTGCCCACCACCTACGCCGGCTCGGAAATGACTTCCATCTACGGCCTGACCGAGAACGGCATCAAGACCACCGGCAAAGACCCGCGCGTGCTGCCGCGCACGGTGATCTACGACCCCGAACTGAGCCTTGCCCTGCCGGTGCCGCTGTCGGCCGCCAGCGGCCTGAACGCCATCGCGCACGCGGCCGAAGGCTTGTATGCGCGCGACGGCAACCCGGTCATGGCGCTGATGGCCGAAGAGGCGATCCGGGCGCTGGCCGGCGGCCTGCGCCGCGTGGTGGCGCGCCCGCGCGACCTGGATGCGCGTGGCGACTGCCTGTACGGGGCGTGGCTGGCGGGCACGGTGCTGGGCAATGTGGGCATGGCGCTGCATCACAAGCTGTGCCACGTGCTGGGCGGCAGCTTCAACCTGCCGCACGCGCAAACGCATGCCATCGTGCTGCCGCACGCCCTGGCCTACAACGCCGCGGCGGCGCCGCTTGCCATGGCGGGCCTGGCGCGCGCGCTGGGATGCGCGCCGGCCGACGCGCCCCGGGCGCTGTACGACCTGGCGGGGGAACTGGCCGTGCCGCGCGCGCTGCGCGACATCGGCCTGCACGCGCAAGACCTGGACCGCGCGGCCGACCTGGCGCTGGCGCATCCCTACTGGAACCCGCGGCCGGTCGAACGCGAGGCGCTGCGCGGCTTGCTGCAGGCTGCCTACGAGGGGGCGCCGCCGGCCGGACTGTGAGCCGGTGCGGGGCGGGCGTCGACACAGGTAGGCATCCATGGGTGGCTGAAGTGAAAACCCACCCCCGAAGCGCTACGCGCTTCCCCCTCAAGGGGGCGACGCTGGCGGACCGGCAAAGCCGGATCCGCGGCGTCCCCGATTCGGCTACACCCGTTTTCATCACGGGCC
>Ga0182737_1001263_pt1 | contig 25899 bp, 30 predicted proteins | sample eDN5th30CBELigOP_FD_128878 | JGI IMG/M metagenome (GOLD analysis project Ga0182737, IMG submission 128878) | Enriched Organic Plus compost microbial communities from Emeryville, California, USA - eDNA 5th pass 30_C BE-Lig OP (version 2) (version 2) ... | reverse complement strand
CTGGTTGGTCGCCCAGTCGGCTTTGAGCTTCTGGCAGGCGGCGCACCCCTGCATGGAAAGCACGCTGATGTACCACTTGTCTGCGTCGCTGGCCGGCGGCCCCATCGCCTCGACAAAGCTATCTGCCGGATCGCTGCCGATCCCATCGACATGCTGCACCATGTTTCCGAGGCGCATCACCTCGGCGGTGTCGACCTCAGGCTCCTGCGCCGTCGCGCCCTGCGCTGTCAGCAAGAGTGCGACGATGGCCATCGCCAATCGCTTCATGTTCCGTTCTCCATAGTTAGGAAAGCCCATTGCCCAATTACCACCACTGCACGTATTGCGGCCGCTCGGGATGCGGCGGATAGTCGAGAATCACGACCCATTGGCCGCTGGCCAGATGCAACCTTCGAAACGCCGCCTCGTCGTAGGCGTCGATCCGCTGTGGGCTGTTGTTGTTGCAGACGTACCAGGTGCCGGTCCGCGGGTCGTAGCCCATGAGCGTCTGGAAATGAGCGCGACCTGCGCCGATGGCGGCGCCGCGTCCCGTCTCGGCCGCCCACTTCATCCAGTCGAACGTGCTCTGCCCGGTGACGTTGTAAATGCGGATGCCGCGCCGCTGGCTGTAGGCGGCGACGCGCGACGGGTACGACCCGCCCCGCTCGCGCGGCCCATATTCGGTGTCCCAGAGGAGCGTTGCCGCAGCGGGAATGTTCTGATCGACGCCGCACATGCCGATACTGCACTGCACGCAGCTGCCGTCGGGGTTGCGGAACCACTGGCGAATCTCGCGAGGCAAATCGGCCGCCAGACGTGGATCGGGCGGTTCAATCGTCTGCGCGATTGCGGTCCCGCTTGCCACAAGGCAAATCACAATGGCACATACCCACCTCATCCGTCGCTCCTTATCGCACCACGCGAAACGTGAGAGTCAAAACACTGGTGAACTGCCGCAGCTCGTCGAGGTGTTCCTGCGAGAACACCGGCGCGTTTTTCACATCCATGCAGCGAGCGCCGGGAAAGCTCGCGAGCGGTCCGGCGCGAAAGTGGTCCGCGATTTCCTCCACAAGCGACATCAACGCGTCGAGCGTCGCAGGGGCCATGTCGGTTTTCTTCTGCACCGCCAAATCGATCTCGTAACTGAACGTGTCACGGCTACGATCCAGCGACGTACTCGAAATCCCTCGCGGCACCACGGTGACGTGCAGCGTCTCCATGTCCGGCAGTTCGAACGACGGCACGTAATGCCGTACCGCGGTGAGCGGCAGGCTGAACGTGGCAGCGTTGAGCTGAGCGACCACGGCATCGGCAATCTGGATGATCGTGGCCAACTACGCTGCCTCCGTCGCGATGAGCTTCGTGTGAATCCGCAGCGTCCGCCGGTACGGATCGCTGTAGCGCCAGTGCTGCTCGCCACCCAGCGGCAGCACCTCGTAGGTGTGCTTCTGCCCGGCGTCGATCTCCTCGATGCGGTCCCCCTTCGCGGGCAGCGTTGGCTCGCTCGCCAGCACCAGGTCCGCAGTATCGATCAGGTAATCCCGCACCTGCATGCAGACGGTCACGCCCGCGCCGTCGTCCTGCTCGAAAAGGGTCCGCCCGATGGTCGCTTTGACGACCACCGCATCGACGCCGCGCCGGTAGGTCACCTCTCGCGTGGCGTGCTTCTTCCGCTGGCCTTCCAGCCAGGCGGACCCTTGGTCGAGCAGATCGCTCACGGCTTACGCCCCGCTGCTGGAGGCTTCGAGCGAAGTGGCGCACGGACACAGCCGCACACGCACCAGCGCATCGCCATCGGCCGCTGCCTTTGCCACCTTGCCGAGCAGCTTGTAAGCGCCGCCTCCGTCATCGGTGACCGCGACCTTGTTCACAGAATCCCAGTAGGCGAGCGCCCCGACGGCGAACGTCACGCCGCCACCGGCCTCCTTCGCCACGTCGTACACACCCTCCACCGCGAGCGCCCCAAGTCGGCCCGCCGGAATGTCTCCTTTGGCGATACCCACGAGGTCGCCCTGCACCACCACATCGCCGGCCGCCACGGCGCTGCCGGGCGAGTAGTCGATGTAACCGCCATCGTGAATGAACTGTGCGATTGCCATGCAATGCTGCTCCTATGAATGGGGCGCTCAGGCCGCGCCCTTGCTCTTGATGCCCGCCAGGTACTCGGCGAAATCGACGCCGAAGTCGTGATAGCCGCGGAACTGCACGCCGAGCTGATTGAAGTCCGCTTCAGCCACATCGACAGTCGGGTTCTGGTTCCCGTCGAGGAACGAGACGACCACCGCGGCCAGGTTGCGCGGCGCGCGGAACAGATACCACGCGGTGGCGCTACTGCCGGCGAAATCGGGATCGCTCAGCCAATCGCAGACGACCGGGCGGTACTTGCCGGCGTGGATGTTGGCGTTGGGGATCGACTCGGCCGTGGCCGCCCCGCCGCTGTTGACCGTCGTACTCTGGTAGAGACGCTGGGCCACGAACTCCAACTCGGGCGGCACCAGGAGGAACTCGGGTCGGCCGCCGACCACACGCTTCTTGCCGTCGGCTGCCGGCGACCGCAGCTTGCGAAAGGCGGTGATCCCCTTCTGCAATCCGGTGCCGTCGATGCCCAGAGCGGTGTCCGCGCCCGTGATGTAGTTGCCGCGCGATGCCGTGAAGAAAGCAGCGTTGTCGAGGAACTTCGCCCAGAAGACATTATTGAGCTTCTTCGCCGCGCCGCCGCCGACCCGCTTACGCAGATCATCCAGCGCGCTGAGATCGTCGTTGATGATGTCCGTTCGGTCGAGACCGTACATCTTCGCGTAGGTCCGCACCTGTCGGGTGTACGATTCCTCGCTCACCTTGCCGTGTTTGATCTCGCCGTGCTTGGGAAGCTCCTCGTATTCCATGTCGTCCAGCAGGCGATAGCTGGTGACCTCCTTGAAGTCGCTGACCGATTTAACGGTGGCAACCTCGCGCCACGTCTGGTCCTCCTCCGTGTACCCGACGAGGAGTTCCTTGTTCGCTAGGTTCTGCAAAATACCCGGCAGACTGAAGGTCGAATGCGAAGCCTGCAAGCTGCGAGGCGGAAAGGCGTAGGACAGCACCTCACGAATGTTGCCCGAGTGGATCGATTCGCCAGGACGTGACGGGTATCCATTCGCCGCGGCCGCCATCATGAACAGCTGCTGGAAGCCGAGGTTGCGATACTGCCGGTCCGCAGCATCCAGCACTTCCGGCTTGAAACGCTTCTCGACATCCGAGTGCTTCCGAGCAATCCAAAGCGCTGCCTCGATGACTTCAGACTCAGCAAGTCCGTAATCGCCGGCGGCATGGATCGCCGGCGCCTTGGGACGTTCGGCGCGAATCACTGCCAACTCGGTCTTGGTGGCATCCCATCCCTCCCCGATGGCCTTGGCCTCGATGTCGGAGTGCTTGCCGGCGCAGATCGTTCGGATTGCCGCGACGCGGGCCGTCTCGGCGGCGAGCTCGGCCCGCAGGTCCGCCACGGCGGAAGCGGTTACGTCCTTGCCCGCCGTGGCGGAGGCGTCCGTGCCGGGCGGCTTGTTGGCCGCATCGTACATCGCCTGCAGGCTGGCGGTTTGTTTATCGTCCAGGTCGTCTGCGACGAACCCCTGAGCCTCGATCCATTGCGCGAATTCCATATCGCTCTTCTCCTTCAAAGGTGCGGCTTGAGCCGCGATGTTGACGCTGGTATCGCCGTCGGCCCCGTTGGCGACGATGGCGACATGCTTGAGCCGCGAACGACGCACGAGCAGGAAGCTCGACGCTTCGGCGCGGATCGCCCGGCCGTTAACGACCACCTGCCTCCCTTTGGCGATCCGCTCCGTTTCAAGCGGCTCCGCGCCCACACTGGCTTGCAGCGGCACCCCTTCGCGGTGCAGTTCGATCACCCGCATCGCCCGCTCGCTAGCGCGCGACAAAGTTCCCTCAACCGCTAATCGCCCGTCGCGTCGCACCGGGATTCCGCTCCCCAGCACCGCTTCGATACGGTTCTCGTGATCCGCTAAGAGCGGCACGCGCTCAGGGGACTGAATGCCTTCGACATCGAGGACCACCGGGCCAAAACCGGCAACGGTCATCAGCCCGCCGCTGTAGGCATCGACGCGCACCAGCGTCGGCTTGTCGTCGGTCGCCGCCGCCTCGATGGCGAGATCAACAGGGCTGACGAATCGCATTTCACGCTGCTCATGCGGCATCGGCGGTCTCCGTTTCTTCGTCGGACGGTTCGTTGTCAGACTCCTCGGCAGACGGGCGCGCGGGCTGCGCCGCCACCGGTGCGATGCCAAGCTCTTTCAAGAGCGCCATTTCCTTGGCTCGCTGGCGAATCTGCGATTCCCAGTCCTGGCCGCGGCGCGCGTATTCGTCGGCGAGCGTGGTGGTGTGGTTCGCGAGGCGCGTTGCCTGCGCCGAAGCTTCCTTGGCGGGATCGACGTGTTCGTGCCCGTCCCAGAACCACTGGTGCGGCCATTCGGCAATCGGCGGCAGGCCCGACGGAAAGAGGCCGGGGATGAGAACCGCCTCATCGAGCCAGGCAGCGAGGATGCGATCCAGCACTACGCATTCGAGGTGCGACTGCTCGACGCGGATCGCCTTGAAATAAGTCTGGTGGTCGAGGCGACCGGAGGCGTAGTTGTATCCGCTGCTGTTACAGGCCGCGATGTTGTACGGCATGTTGAGGCAGCGGCAGATTTCGTTCAGCAGCTCGCGCTTGAATTCGCCGTAGGTGGTCGCGGGTTGTACTGCGTTGAGAGACTTGGATCGTTTTCAAATGCGTCGCTATTGCCTGTGAATCATCCGCCGGCCTAGATAGTCGCAACGAATCACACCTGATAAGATTGGTCGCGCATCGTTTTCAGTTCCAACGAATGTGCCAACAGGCTTGACCGACATGACGGACGCACCATCGCAGCCCGCTACATCGCACGCCACTTCGAGCGACCTTGCGCACGCCTTGCGTGACTACTCGCGGCCGGAATTCGGCGAGAGCATTTCGCTGGTGCCATTCAATCGATTCCGCCCTGACAACACGTTTTGGTGGATCTGTCCTGGGTCAGATGATCCGGCGTACCACTATGGCAAGTATGTGGCGAAGACTGCCGAACCCTGTGGCGACCTTTTTGCTGGCATTTGCTTTGAGAAGGGGATCGGATCGACAGCCAGCGAGTTTTTTAAGACCACCGGCGTCGGCAAGTCGTGGATCGTTCGTCCAAATTGGATTTGGAATGAATTCTTCGCTGCTCTCAAAGATGGCTCGTTTGACTCGTATGCAGCGAAGGCACAGCTAGTAGCGAGCAGACCAGTCGACGTTATTGTGAGCGCGGGGACCATGAGCCCGCCCGAGCCGGGAAAGAAGGAAAAGGATGAAGATGCAGGCAAGTTGCTCGAGGCGCTTCCGCGACAAAAGTTATACTTCGCATTTGACGAGTCCCGCTTATCGCTGGTTCATGATCATTCGGATTCTGAGAGGTTAATCCCGAAGGCGTCCGATTGCCGGTCGCTCGCCGAACTAGGAGCCAGGATTCAGGGCGTCAAGCAGATCGATTGGACCTGGGTGAGCGTAGAGTTTGGGTTTCTGTTGTCTATGAACGGGACGAGCGGGCCGAAGTGGCGTACTGAAGACATCTGGTCGAACGCCTGTGAACCGTTTCTCAAATGGTTCAAGTAGTGCCGAAACTAATGCATTCTCTAAAGGGTTAGATCATGAAGAAGGTTTTCTTTCTGACCAACAAAGCCGGCGACAGCGTTTTCGGAGCCTTAACCGAAAAACACGGGCAACTGCCCGCGTTCTTTACAGATAGCGACGCCGCTTCCAGATTCTTCGCAGAAAAAATCCCTAGCGATCAGCAGGATCAGCATGTATTCGGAGGGACGGAAAGTGCCGACGACATTCGGCACTTCCTGAACTTCAATGAAAAGTCTTACGTGCTGCTTGACCAAGTGCCAATGACGGGCGTCGAGATGTTCAAAAAGCTTAGCGACAACTAGGCGATGCGCATTTTGCATCTACTTTGCAGAAACCCAACCGCCGTTCTTTCCGACCTTCCGCACCAAGCCGGCCGCTTCCGCCCGTCGCATGTTGTGGCAAGCGCGAGACGGGCATGACGAGCCGATGAGTTCGCAAACGTCGGCGAGCCGAATGGGGTGCTTCGCGCGACGAGCCAACTCGCCAATCTCGCGCCAGATGCGTCGCTGGCCAATGACTTCGTCGGGAATGGCGATGGGCCGCAGGCCGAATGCCTCGTGGAACTGAAGCTCGCCATGCAACTCGCGGTAGGCAATCTCACCCGAGGTCGCGTCGCGGACGCCAATGCTGATCGATGCCACCGTCTGGCGAATTGCATGAGCGAGCTTGGCGCGATCCGCCTTGGCGAGGTTGCCAGGAACTTCGGATAGCCGGGCCAGCACACGCAGGGCGTCGGGTAGCGGCTCAAGTTCGCGGCCGCGACGCTCGATCTGTTCGACCAACTCGGCTTCCTCCTCACGCCAGCGGGTGAGCAGTTTCGATATGGCGAGGAAGTCGTCGCGGTCCGCCAACGCCAGGTTTTCGGTGCCGCGATCAATCTTGCGGCGTAGGTCGCCCAGCCGGCGTTCGTCGCGCGAAACCTTCGTGGCGTCTTTCCGCTTCGCCCGCAGAATGGCGTCGCGGATCTGCTGCTCCACGCCGGTATCGAGCAAGCGCTCACGAATCATCTCCAGCACGAACGCTTCGAGCCGGTCAGCGCGGACGGCCGGGTGCGGACAATTGGGACTGTAAGGCATGACGCCGGGAGACGGATTGCATTGATAGAACGCAACGTGCTTGTCGCGTTTGCTGCGTCGCACGCCGTACATGCGAATGCCGCAGTGCTGGCAAGTCACGATGCGGCTCAACACATATTGTTCAGGCCTGGCCCGCGGCGTTCGGCTCTTGCGGTCGAGCAAAACCTGCTGCACTTGCTCGAACACTTCTGGATCGACTATCGGCTCGTGAGCGTTCTCGACCACGATCATTCCGTCTTCCGCAACCGACGAGAACTTGCCGCGCGAGTACTTTCCGACCCGCAGCACGCCGGCGTAAGCAGGATTGGTTAGCAGGTTGATCGTGGTGGTAAACGTGAACGGATTGTCGTGCGTCGTCGTCAGGCCGCGTTTATTCAGCCCTTTCATGACGTAACCGATCGATTGGCCCTGTCGGATGGAGTCGAACGCCCATTGGACGCCGGCGACGGCGTTGTGGTCGTCGGAAGGAACGAGCTTGGTTCGCCAGGTCGGTGGCTTGCGAAACCGGTCGCGGAAATGAATCCGCTTCACATGCTTGCCGGCGTCGTCAAAGACATCACGGTCGTAGGCGAACACGATCCCGCCAATTCGCTGCCCCTGCTTCGCTTTCAAACGCTGGCCGCTTGCGACGCGCTGCGCCAGCTTCACCGACTCATCGCGGGCACCGTACTGATCGACGATGGCCGTGATGACGCCGCCGAGATTGCTGAAGTCGAGCTCGCCGCGCTGGCAGGTGACGATCTTCACGCCAGCGTCGCGAAGCAGTTTCCAATGCACCATCGCGTCGAAAACGTCCTCGCGCGACATGCGGCTTTGTTCCGACAGCAGCACCGCCTGAAACTTTCCGCCCTTGGCATTGTTCAATAGCCGGCGGAACTCGGGCCGGTTGGCAGACTCGGTGCCGGTCAGGCCGTGGTCTTCGTACCAGGAAATAGTGCGGTAGCCAAGGCGTTCGGCCAGCGCTTCGATGTCGCGGCGTTGCCGGGCCGGGCTATCTTCCTGCTTGTCGGTGCTCATGCGGATATAGCCGACCGCCGGCTTGGTTCCGTTCTTGCTCATGGGTTCTCCTCGGGTTCGTGGACGTTCGTTTGGCGGGCGACGTACCGCGCCGACCACACAGTTACCTCGCCTTGGCCGCAGGCCTCCAGCGCGGGTGTTGTGGGCGCACGGGTGGCCCGCACGGGCGTTCGGGGCGCGGTCGAACGAACGGTCCAACCGAAAGAAGAGGCCGCGATGTGCGGCCTCTGTGGCGTCGTGGTGGGGCGTAGGCCGCTATAGGCCTAGCTCTTCCATCAGGCGGTTGTGCTCTTCGACGCCGAGCATGTCGGTCAGCGTGTTGGCGAACCATTCGACCTGGAGAAGCGCTTGCATCGCCTCCTGGTTGGCGGGCCGGTAAAACGCCGCCGGCTGAAGGAACGCGATGATCGTTGCGACGGCCTCGGGCGAAAGGTTGTCGCGGATGACCTTCTCGAACGCTTCCTGGTCCACCGCGCCGGTTTGTCGTTCGTCGTTCATGGGCCACCTCCTACTTGCCGTTCAGGGTGAAATGGCCGCGATCCGTCTTCTTGAAGCGGGCGTCCTTCCCCTTCGTGTTAATGTCCCGCAGGATCGAGCTGTACAAGGTCGCGTCGGGCGTCGCGCCGCCGGGGCTGGTCCACAATCCCTGCTTGGTCATCGCCTCGACCATCGCCTTACAGTTCATGGGTTCGCCCGCTTTGGCCAGCACCTTGATTGCCGCCTCGATCTGGCTCAGCTTCTTGGCATCCGTCTTGGCGGGATTCGATGCCCTCGCGGCTTTGCCCGTCTTGGCGGGCGTCGCCTTGGCCGGCATGCTCGCCTTCGCCTTTTCCTTCTTGGCGGGCTTCGCGGACTTGGTCGCCTTCTTCGTCGCGGTCTTCGTGGTCTTCATCGTTCGTCCTTTCGCATCGAGGTTCGTTTCCGCCCGCGGCCAATCCGCAGGCGACAGTCACACATGAGCCATGCGGGCGCGAACACATCAAGCGCGGTTGGCCAGAATTTCAGCAGAAGTTTATTGGGGCGTGCGCTACGCCAGTTTTCTCGGCATGCTGTCCCGATGCCGGCCGGAGCGATAAAAAGTAGTGGCATCGCCTCGAACTGAAGATGGCATCGCGCGATGCTCACGACACAAAATGAGGACAGGTTTCACCTATATGTCTCACAAGACCGCTGCTGAAATCCAGACACGTTTCCTCGACGAACAGGCCAATATCCGTCGCTTTATCGTCACCGCGGACGAATACACGCAAATCAACGACGATGCCGCTAAGCACGTTACCTACCTTCTCAACATGAATGGCGTCACGCAGTTTTTTCAACGACCGCCAGAGCGGAAAGGTCAACCCTTTGACGCCAGTGAGGTAGCCGCTTTGTTGGCGATCATCGATCAGCTCGAGCCGAAGCTCAAGGACTTGGCCCAACAGCAGGACCAGCAAATCGATGCATTCGAGGCAGACACCTTCGCCAACTCCATCCCGCCAGAGAAATTCGAGTTATTCGGCGACTGGCTTCAATACATTGATGCGAATCTCTCAGGGTCTCCCACCATTGAAGAAAGAGAGGCTCTCGTCGAGCGATCATTCCATAAACACATCGAAGCCCTTGAGGAAGGATATCCTTTAGAACGGACAGAAGAAGACGACGAGCATATCCGCGGAGTCATCCGCCATGCTATTACGCAGGTTGAGTGCCGACGCCTTACTGGCAGGAATAACGCATTACGAAGGGCGTTAGATTTCTTCGAGCGAATGAGGTTCGCTGCCAGGCTCACGCTTCCGGAAGCCGAAGTAAACCTTTACCGACAGGGCTTCCTCTTGTTGATGACCGCATTTGATGCCGCCGTCTTCGACATCGTTCGTGTTGCCCTGCGTAACGATTTCCTGAAACTCATCGCACGGTTTGGCAGGAGCGACAAGGTCGCATTGACCGAGTTTGCCGACTACGACGACCTTGACCAGTTTCAGGATGCCATCATCGAGCGACAACTAAAACTCTTTTACATCAAAGACGTGTTACAAATCCTGAACCACACCGGCGTCGTTCTTGCCGATCCTGCCATCCCCAACGCATTCGCGCAGGTTGTCGAGTTTGTCATCCGCCGCAATGTTCATGTTCACAACCGCGGCTATGTCGACCAGCGCTACCTTGACTCAAACGTGAATGTTTACAACCTCGCCCTTGGCCAGCTTGCCGCCATCGACGTCCCCTATCTCGAAAACGCGAACAAGCTTTGTGCCGATTGCATTGCCCGTCTTACTTCTTGGGCGACCCGTTAGCCAACAACCGCATCCAGATACGGTCCCGATGAGTGTCTCGGCTTAGAGCGTTACTTCTCGAAACGAATCCTCAAATGCCCGAAAGGGGATTTCCACACTTTCCCACCGGCCGACGCCGGAATTAGTCGGCACATGCCCGGCAACATCATGAGGCGCGAGGATGGCCAGTCGCTTGCCACTATCTGTCATTGACCACAGGTGAAAGACATACCGACCGCCGGTGGAGGCGACCTCCCATTCGGTCCGCGTGATATGCATCGACGCCGAATCAACCGGTTGCTCCGATGCTTTCACCTCGATTTGCAGCGTCGAAGTATCCTCCCGCGTGACCAGCGAAAGCAGGTCGTAGCCACTCAGATTCGACTCGATTGACTTCCAGATTGGGCGCCGTCCCACGCGTTCCTGTTCATACCGCATCGAGCAGCGCTCGCCATCACGACCGACTTTCGCGAGGTAATCAGCAAGCCGCCCGCGAGCAGCGGCAGCGAGATCATCCCACCATGCTATAACTTCATCGGTTGGCGGGTTAACTGCGAGGCCAGCCTCCGTAAAGCATTGTCTGGCGTCTGACGGCATGACCGGCAAGGATTCCAATCGCCCCCTGGGGAGCAGCTTTGCCCAGGCCGGTTGAACTGACTGGATGAAGTCCTTGATCTGTTGCCGTAGTTTGTCCTCTACCGTCAGCAGCGATTGGACCTTCCGTCCCATCTCCGTGACATCAAGGGCGAACTCCTCATCGATATTGATCCAGCCGCAACGCGTAGAGAGCGTAAGTACCCCATTGGCCGGGGATACTAGTACCGTGCGGAACGAGAACAGGAACTCGTCGCGGTGCATCCGGTTGTTTGCAACCGTGTCCACCAGCTTCTGTGCGGAGTAAAGCAGGCCTGGGGAAAGGCTCATCATCTTGCCACCCCATTTTTAAGGCCGCTAATGATTGCCGCGATATCATCTTCCGTGACCCCCGCCCCATAATCGTCCGACTCCTCAAACCGCGCCGGATCAAAGGGAATCGGATCGACGCTGAGCGACGGATCATCCAGCACCGCGCTCATTCGGTCGATTTTGAAGCCGAGACGTGTGCGAACGATTTGATCGATGGTTGACCGGCACTCCAGGATTTCAATCACCGGCACCTGATCCGGCTGCAAGCCGAGGCGGTGAATCCGATCCTCTGATTGCAGGTAGTGTGCAGCATTGAACGTCCGATCAACATAGATCGCGTTGTGGCAAACAGTGTGCAGGCTGATTCCCTCGCTCGCCGCTGCCGGATTGGCCACCATCACGCGGATCTCAGCATCGTCATGGAATGCCTTGATTTTCCCTTCCCGCGTGTCTTCATCGTCTTCATCCCCAGCTTCCACGCCGCCGTGAATGAAGACCGCCCCGATGTCCGAGAGCCGCTCAGAAATCAGCTCGACATTGGCCACGAACGATGTCCAGATCAGCGACTTTCGGCCTTCCCTTGCCAGTTGCCGGGCACGCGAACACGCATATTCGACCTTCGGCGCCCGGCCTTCCTCTAACAGTTCACCGAGCATGCCCTCATGGGCGAAACCGACCTCGCGCGCGAGCAATGAGGGATTCGAGACCACTTGCAGCAGCCGCATGATGCTCCTGCCGAGCCGCCGGAATGAGAGTCGGCTCCGCACACTCAGTGCCTGTTCGGCAGCCTTCGCCACATCAAACCGCATCAGGCTGTAGAGCTTCGCCTGCACCGGCGACATGTCCAGCTCGATCAAACGCCGATCCACCGGCGGCAGGTTCAGCTCACGCTTTGTCGTGCGGACGTAGACCGGCTTAATGAGATCGGCGACCGTCACCACATCAACCGGCATTTCCGGGTAAAGGAACGAGAACTGCGGAATCAGATCAGAATCCGCTTGCGGCATCGGAGTTCCCGACATCACCAGCTTGCCCACCGGCAAATGCGACAGGCTCAGGACGTTCTCCGCAGTCACCGACTGCTTTCCGCTCTTGATTCGATGACTTTCATCCAGATACACGAAGACGCGATGACTGGCGATATGCTTGGCAATCAGGTCCCGTACTCGCGGCAATTGCTGATAAGTAATCAGCATGTACCGCGGGTTTTCATCCAATAGCTGCTCAATGCGATCCCGTCCGCCCCGAAGTCGAGTGAACCCAGCCGATCCCGGTACGCATATCTCTATCTGCTCATCCCACGCACCAAATGCATTTTTCGGGGCGATGACCAGGAGCTTGTCGTCGTCCCCAGCACGCAGAAAGAAGTGCGCCAGGGCTTCGGTCGTCTTTCCGGCACCCGGCACGGAAAACGTCGCCGCGGCACTTAGCCCGGCTAGCTTTCCAACATTCCGTAACTGCTCATTTGTAAGAGTTCGCGTGAAGCCTTTCGCCGCTAGGCGCTCGACAATCCCGCCCGTTGAGGCCGCCGTTGCGGCCTTGGCCTGGGCATAGGACACCTCATTAGCGTTTGACTGCTTGAGCAGCTCCGCAGCCAGCTCCCCAACCTTGAGCTGAACCTTGTAGCCACCCAACACTTGCTTTACTTGCGACCTGGCCGACAAGAATGTCCACCACGGCAAAGCAACTGCTTCCGCAGAAAGCTGGGTGTATTCGTCCGTATGGTCAGATACGACGCGCTTCAGCAGCCGCACCCATTCGGCAGCACTTTCCGAGGCGTCCCAGCTCAGAATCGCCCGGCGCGTATCGGCTTCATAGGCAATCCTAAGCATTCTTGGCCAGCCACTCCCGGATTTCCGCGAGCCCCTTCTCTATCGCTTTGATTTGCTCTTCAACCCCGGCTTTTTTGGACTCCGGCCGCAAGCCACCGGTGATGCCGTTCTGCACCAGGCCATTCGCCTTTTGCAGTTGGATCAGCAGGAAGTCGGACGATTTCTTTTCCTTATCGAGCAACTTCAGGTACTCGATTAGGTCGCGGATGATGCCGCTTGCCTTTTTACGCGTTTCCTCATCCTTGCTGATTTCCTGCGCCAGCGGCACGTCGACGGTGGTAACAGTCCCGCCGCCGAGAATATCGAGCCCGCCCCCATCTCCAGACGCCGTCACTGGAAACACATCCAAAAGCCCCTCGCGGATTTTGTCGAAGTGCTTGTGGGCATCCGGAATCGCTTCATAGAGTCGGCCACCTTCCGGGTCGTCGATCAACGCATAGGCGATTTCTTCAAACAGCTTCTTCTTCCCGGCGTCACCGAACGCCTCGCGCCGCTTCACCATTTGCCGGAACGCATATTCCTTGTCGGACACCTCACTCCATTGGTGAGCCTTGCCGCGTTTCTCCAGATAGGCCGCGGCATAATCGAGCATATCGAGCAGCTCTTTTACGTCGCTCTCGCGTTTCTTGTAGAACTCCGCCAGCGACTTTGTGTCCAGCGCGTGCAGTTTTTGCCGGACCTTCATCATGTTGGCGAGCGAGTCCCAGGTATAGTCATCACGGATATCCGGCTCGACCTGGAGTTCGCCCTCCAGCTTGTCGATGGCCTTCTCGTCGGCCGGCGGCAAGACGATCACATCGACGTGGGACAGGTGCCCGTACTTCGTCTTATCCTCCTTGTACAGGTTCCGCCAGGCGCAAAGCCGCCGGTTCCCGTTGATGACGAAGCCATTGCAATCCAGGATGAGCGGCTCTTTCTGCTTGTTCTCCGCCTCTTTGAAGTACGGCAATAGCCCAGCGCCCTTAATAAGTCTTTCGAGCAGCTCGTGCTGCACCTTTTGAACCTCATCCGATTCCGGGTCTTTGCTGAAGAAATCCTCCGGCTTATCCGGGTGCTTCGCGAGCCACTCCTCTTGCGCCGACGCAGTCCGGCCGTTCAGCAACCTGTATTTCGGAGCGTGGATCGGCACCCGCACCACCGGTAGCGTCCACAGCTTACCCATGAACTCCAATTGACGGCTGTGTGAAGACCCCGCCTTCAAATCCTCAAAAAGCTGCTTGCGCTTCGGTAGCGGCCAGCCCCATTCACTGGCTGACGCATCGACTTCAGAGGTGCTCATGATTGTTCAATTCCGATTACGGCAAGGGGGACGGTGATTGCCCGATCAAATATTTCCAGCTCGCGCCGAAGGCGGTCGCAGTTTGCTATGTTGTCGCCAAGGATCTTGGCACACTCGTCTTCGGGCAAGATAAATATCGCAGCGTCTATCGAGCCCCGCAGGTAGACCGCTTGTAGCTTGAGGAGATCAGCGTACATCCGGCTCATGTTCCCAGTTTGGAAGCAAAGCCCAATGCTTTCCTTGCGCGACGTGATGCTGATCTTTGAGGCGGTATCCAACGTCACCTCGCCTGGCCACCCCTTCTCTGCCAACGATTCCAAAATGGCTTCCTTGATTCTTTTGGAGGATTTTTTCTGCGGCACGACAGAGCAGGACTCGATCGCTGCTTTGGCTTCATTGATGAGCCCCTCAGGAATGATCTTGTCCCCGAAGTGGTGGCCATAGACATTTGCTTTCATGTAGCACCCCTGTCACGACCATTCAGAAGGCTTCCGCGACAGGTTGCTCTGATTGTGGTCGTAAATCTCTTTATCGTGTGGCCGGTATTTTACGCTTCCTGAAAGGGACTCGATAAGCCGATCGCGTCCGATTTGCACGTACTCTTTGGCAATCTCGCAGCCCCAGAACCGTCGGCCGTAGAGTGCTGCCGCCACGCCGGCGGAGGCAACCCCTGCGAACGGATCGAACACCAACCCACCAGCGTTTGTGAGTGCGAGAACCAACCGCTCAATTAAACCGACAGGAAATTGGCAGGGATGTTCGGTCTTTTCAACATGGTTGGACTTGCAGTTGGGGATAAACCACACATCTTCAGGATTCTTCCCCAATGGATTTCCCGAAAGCTCGCCAGCCCGTGGTCCTTTGAAGTGCCGCTTCCCCGGGTACTTCGATGGGATACGGACGGCGTCCAGGTTGAAGGTGTAGTCCTTGCTCTTGGTGTACCACATTACGACTTCATATCGGCCGGAGAATCGCCGCTTGGTGTGCAGCCCGTGGCCGAAGTGCCAGACGATCCGGTTGCGGAGTTGAAGTTTATGCGCCCTGAAGATCGGCGCAAACTCAATGTCCAGCGGCAGGATTTCTCCATCCTCGACATAGTTCCCGACCTGCCAGCAAAGACTTCCCGTCGGCTTTAGCCGAGGCACAATCTTGTTGATGATCGTTGACTGCCAAAGCAGATAGTCCTCCAGCTCGGCACGCTTTTCGTAGGGCTTTCCAATGTTGTACGGTGGCGATGTAACCACAAGGTCAAAAAGTGGTTCTAAAGGAAGGGCGTCTAAAAACGCACCTGCATCTCCCTGCCAAAGCGCGTAATCTGGCATTTGGATCCCAGCATCGCGGGTATTCTTCAGAATGCGGACGCATTGCGACGAACCGTTGGCTTTCGATGCCTTCCCGTTCTCGTGAAGTGCCGTCATGGCGGTCTCCTTAACCTGCGTGAACCCTAACCCGCTTCGGGGTAGGACGAGACATTGGAAGTTCGTTTCTTGCCATGTACTCAGCTACGAGCCATTCCAACGCATTCGCCATGCTGCGGTTCTCGCTTTCCGCGATGACTCGCAACGCTCGCTTTGTCTGCGGCGAGACCCGCATGTTGAGAAACTCCGTCTTATTGGCTGCCATAATAGATACCTCTCTCTCAGGCGCGGCATGCAACGCAGAGCGCGTTACATCTGCGTTATAGGCGAAATGTCCTTTGTGGTCAATCAGCGTGGCTGAACCAACTACTTTAGCTCTGCCGAGCCGCCGGGGTGCCAGCCCGGCGGCTCACTACGGTTCAACCAAATTGTAAAAGAACGATTCGCGGACGCACATCCTCGTCCGGTCGGCCGGCGCGGCGTTCGACGCCGGGCAGGCCGAGTGGGTTTGCCGGCGGCGAGATCAGATGTCGGACTTCCGCATCCGCTGCTCGAGTTGCGTGCGCTGCTTGTCGAGGTCGGCCAGCTTGCGCTTCATGCTGCTGACTTCGCGGTGCATGGCCGTGGCCTGCTGTTCGGTGCGTTTGGCTCGTTCATGACCGCGCTGAGTGTCCGACAAGACCAACTGGTGATCCGCCTCGTAGTGCTCTTCCTGCGCTTGGCGGTCGGTGCGGAAAGCGCGACCTTCCAGATCCTGAATCTCTCTACTCAGGCGGTCGTATTCCGCATCGAGCGAATCCATTTCGCCGCGCAGGTCGGGCGCTTCGCAGGTGTAGACCAATTGCATCGTGGCGTCGGTGCCTTGGTTAATGCCCTGCTTGACCTCTTCCAGACGAAGATACAGCGGTCGCGTCGTTTCGCGGTGCTGCTTTTCGGCCGCTTCCAGCAACTTGTTCGCGGCCGCGATCTTCTCTTCCAGGGTGCTGCGCTCGGCTTCGAACGCCGGCATCGCTGCGACCGCCGCTTTGAGCGCCATGCGGTGTTGAAAGTGCTCCACGTCGCGGCGTAGGTCATCAAGCGACATGCCCGCTTCCGGCAACAAACGTTCGACCTCGGCCGGGTTGGGCTCCTCGCCGGTCGCAATGCCGGCGACGAGGTCGCGGTAGGTGGCGATGGCCGTCTGCGCCCGCTGCTGCTGCAAGCCAACGAACTTCTCGAAGAACGAAGTAACACTCATAGGTCGCTTCCTTTCTGAAGGGGAAACCGTTTGTGGTAGGCAATGAAGTCGTCGCACCACAGCGACGAGAATGCGGGCGGTGGCTCGGTCGCGAGAATGTCGCGGAAGAGCATGCCCATGCAGCGGGCCGGCTCGTCGCCCAGGGCTTCGAGATAGTGGCTCGCGTGCGACAGCCCATAGCGGTAGCCGGCGCACACCGCAACGTGATAAATGTCGAAGCCGAGTTGCTGGGCGCGATAGCAGAGGTGCAGGCAGATGCGAATGAACTTGGCTTCGTGCCCGTGGTAGCGGGGAATTTCCTCTCGTATGGGCTTGGCGGTGATGTGCGCGACGACGAGCGCTTCGAACTTCAACTTGTTCGGATCGACGCCGGTGCGGTCTTCGTACACCGCCGGCCGATCCAATACGTGAGCCAATTCATGGATCAGCGTCGTCTGCGTGAAGTACTCCAGGTCTTCGCCGGCATAGTTCTCGGCCAGGGCGATGTCGTTGATGACCACGCACGGCCCGCGGCCGCGATAGCCGGGGATGTGGTCGCGTAGATAGAGGTCGAGCGAACCCAGCGTGTAGGCGTAGCAGTGGTCGCCCGAGCCGCATTCCGGCGGCAGGATCGATTGCGGAACGAGATAGAGGGGCACGCCCTCCAGGTCGCGACCGGCGACGGCACGGCAGAGCGCTTCGGCGTCGGCCAGAATCTTGGCCATGTCGTCGCCTGTGCGGCCCGCTGTGGCGTTCTGGTGCGTAACTTGGTTCATGACACGCCTTTCCGTTGTTCGGACCACAAAAACAAACTCTGCTCGATATGGTGGCTGTTCCCGCACGCCTCGGGAAAAGACCTTCGCGGGGAAGTACCTATGCCGTCGGCGCGGTGACGGGATGACGGCAGGTGACGGCTGCTGAGCGATGACGGCCCATAGTGACCTTCTCGCGTGTGTGCATGAGCGCGTTATGCGTATTGATGTTCATGTTTGGGCCTTGAAGCGATTAACCCCGTAGTGCCGTCACTACCCGTCACGCGTCACCCGAACCGACCCACCGACCGCCTGCGTGACGGGAGTGACGGTAATCTGCCGTTTCGATTCGTGCGCACGGTGACGGCAGGTGACGGGTCAAAAGTTCGTCCCGTCACCATCTTGGTCCTGCTCGCGGACGCCCAACGTCGCCGTTTCGAACGCCAGACCGAGTCCATGCCATTGCTTCCCGCGCTTGGTGTGCTGTTTGCGGAAGCCGCCTTGTGAACCACGATGTTCCATCCATTGCGAAAAGCGTTTCTGCGGCAGCACGCGCTCACCGGCGTCGGTCGCCCACCGCCGGTATTCGGCATAGACCTCTTGGCTCGACACTCTGGCGTCGGGATGCACAACGCAGCACTCGGCCAGGAAGTCGCCCAGCACATCCATGTCATCGCGGTATTCGGTGGTCGCGATCCGCACCTCGGGCGGTTCGCCCATGCCGTAGCGCTGCCAGTCAAGACAGCCGCGAATGGCCCAATTGCAGATGCCGGCGAGTTCCACTTCGAACTCGCCCAGCATAGTTTCCATCGGCCGGCGCTCTTCCTCGGGGATGCGGATCAGAAATGGCACAAGCCGCAGTCGATCCCAGATGGCGTCGTCGGTGCCCGATATGCGAGGCCGGTAATTCGTGCTGAGGTAAATCTTGAAGTGTGGCGTGAACTCAAACCATTCACCGCGCATAAAACGGGCGACGATCCGGTCGCCGCCGGACAGATCCTTGACGAGCGCTTCGTCGAGCCGATTGCCGTCGCCGGTTTCACTCGCTGTCACTAATCGGACGCCGCGCAGGCGGGCCACATCGTTCGGAATGGTGTCGCCGCGCTTGGCCAGCAGGGTTTGGGTTGGCGTGCGAGCGGTATAGCCATCGCCCAACAACAGCCGCAGCCCTTCGAGGAAGACCGTCTTTCCGTTCTTGCCTCCGCCGTGAAGGATGAACATGCAGCGCTCGGCCGTTGAGCCGGTGACGGTGTACCCCACGGCCCGCTGGATGAAGCCGAGCAGGTCGGCGTTGCCATCCATGATACGGCTCAAGAACGCCTCCCACCGCGGGCATGTTGCGTCGGCGTCGAACGGGAAGCTCAAACAGCGCGTGATGAGGTCAGCCTGCCGGTGAGGGCGCAGTTCACCAGTCGTCAGATCGATGGTCCCGTTCGTGCAGTTCAGCAACCAGGTGTCGCGGTCGAGGTCGTCAGGACGAATTGCAATGCCCGGTTCGCTACGGGCCAACGACAACATGGCTGCGATCCTCGACGCCTGTTCCGAAAGCAACGCATGCCGATGAAGTGCTTCGCGGTCCTTCGCGTCGGCCAACTGGCCCACCTCCGAGTAGATGCTCAGCACGGTGTCTTTCGCATGGCGTTCAGCAACGGCCTGGTCGAACGACCAATGTGTGCCGGTCCAGGCGAGCCACTGGTTGAACTCGTAGCAGTACCGCAGGTGCTGCCCGTGGCGACGCACAAGCCGTTGTGCATTGCCGAAGTCGGTGCAGCCCAGGCCGCGAAGCAGATCGGGCGCGGCAGTACGATCCTCAGTGACCTTCGGTTGCCGCAGGCGGACTTCCTCGCTGCCCGAGTGGTAACCGCTAATGAAGGTCGTGCGCGTCTGGTCGGGTTCGTCGGCCAGTAGGCCGCAGAGTTCCGCACCGTGCAGGCAAAGCGTGCGGGCTTCCGTCTCGCCAATTCGATTCTTGGCGCAGTGATAGGCCGCCTTGTTGAGCGCGTCGTTGCGATAGCCTGGAGCAACGAAGCCGCGCAGGAAGTCGAGGGTTGCCTTGTTGAGGCGACGCGACGGCGCAGGCGGTAGTGCGGCAATCAGGCACGACTCAAAGTCGCCACCGCGATGGGCGTCGCCACCGTTTTCATTGGGCTCGTTCGGCAACCACATCTGCGAGCGCTTGGGCGTCTTGGGGAAGCACTCGATGTCGCCGCGCTTGTTGAATCCCCAGGCCTTGGCCCACTCGACGAACGCCTCAACCGACATCGGCTCGGCCAAGGCATAGTGGCAATGCAATCCCCTGCCGCCTTTGCTGGTGAACTTGATCGACTCCGCGCCAAGGAAGCGGTCAACAGCCTGGGCCAGATGAACATTGCCACCGTCGCCTTCATGGTCATCGAAGTCGAGGCAGAAGCGGGCGACCAGACCATCACGGTGCGGAACAAGCCCGAGGCGAGTGCCGCCGGCAATGACGTATTGCTTGCCGTCCTGGGTGATCGACGAGAACTGCTCGGCGCTCAACGCGCCGGCCCGATACGCCTCGATGGCCCGTGCGACATCAGATTCGCCATTGGCCCAACCTGGCCCGTCGCTCTTTCCCTTCGGGTACATGATGCTCGCGGTGCCCGGCTCGCAGTGCGGGAGCAGCCAATCCAGCAGAGCCAAGCGATCAATCGGCATACCGACACCTCCGTGGAAACGAACTAGCGACGCAGAGCGAGCCAATGCCGGCGATCACGTTTCCAACGGAATCCACCCGCGGCATTCGATGTTTCGCACCATCCCGCAGTTCTCGGCGCGGCGCAGCACGGCCGCAATCGCTCCTTCGCTCAGGCCGAACACCTGCGCTACCGCCCTGGCGGTAACCGGGTGTCTTCCGTCGAACATGGCTCGCACCTGCGCCGCAACTCGCTCCGCATTGGGCACCGGGAAATTCAGATCTGCTTCACAGGTTATGTACTTGGGCATTCGACCTCTCCGACTTGTTGCGCGTTGGCAGCAGCGTTGTCGTCTTGCTTCGACGAAGGTTGGACGCCTGCGGCTGGTTGCGCTTCGGCGTCGAGCTTCTCGGCAACATCGATGTAGACCGCAGCCCACGCTTCCGCTGCCGAGGACGGAATTCCGGCCGGCTCTGCGTTGATAGAAACGTCCGTGCTCATGCCACAGCCCCCAGTTGAAAATGCCCTAGGTTGCTCAACGCCGGCTGCTCCGCTTCCATCTGGCTCATCTTCCAGCCGCCCGGCATCGTCAGCAGCGCGCGTTTTTCGAGTTCGATCGGCTCGAACGGTTCGGCGGCGTCCGCTTCGCCGTTGGCCGGCGCGTCGGTGTAGAGGATGCCGGCGAAGTCAGCGGCCGTTTCGGCGGCGGCCAGCACCGCAAGCGTGAAGCGCCGCAACTGCGCGAACAGCGGCAGCGCCGGCATGATATCGGGAATGCCCCGCGCTTGACCCGGCCGGTCGGCGCGGAACCAGTGGATCATCGATTCAGCAGCGACTCGGTCATATTCGCGGCCACCGCTCGCCGACATGTCGCCTGGATGCTGCCGCAGGACGTGGTATTCGGTCGGGTTGCCGGCGGCGTCGAACACGATGCCGTCGATGGCGTTGGGATCGGCGCGGAACAGGTCGGGCGTGCAGACCTGGTCCGCTTCGACCAGTCGCAGGTCGAGCTGGATGGCGGTCGCAAGCGCGGGGTTGCTCGTCAGGATGCCGAACGCCTCGCCGTCAGAAGCGCGAGCCAACCGCATGGTGCGGAGCTTCTCGGCCAGCCCAACCGCCTTGGACCATTGCATGAACGCCTGTTCGATCCGGCCGTTGGCGTCTGAGTCTGTCGTGAGGAGTTGCAAACGGGGGCCGGTGCCCACCACGTCGTTCGCCAAGGTGAGCGCAATGCCGCGGGCGTAACTGTTGTTGGCGATTTCGTACCGGGCCCGGTTCCGCAGAATGCGGCGTACATCGGGGCTGTTGGCGGCGTTGGCGGACAGACCGTCCGCGTTCGACCAATGCCGGCGGTTGTCGGCGTTCGTCGCCGCGGCGTCGTACTTTGCGCGCACGATCCGCACCGCCCGGCCAGGAACCGGCTGTGGCGCTTTCGACGCGAACAGATTGGTGAGCCAACCCAGCACTACTCTGCCCCCGGCGGAACGAACTTGTTGAACACCAGACCGCGGCGCTTCGACTTAGCGGCGTCCTTCGACGCCAGATACTTGTCCGCCGCGATCTGGTCGGGAAGCTTGTGCTGCTCCATCGAGCCGGAATCGCCCGCGGCCTTCGCCGGCCCCTGGGCGTTTTCGCGGATCGCGTCTTCAAGGTTGTCAGCCATGCGGGGTCGCTCCCAAGACAGCGCGGCGATACGAACGCCTAATGGGATAAAGACCCGGTTCTTCCGCGAACTGACGGAGCGGCGCGGCAAGAAATGGCGGATCGTGCTACATCTAGCAGTCCGCCGCCGGCCGCTGAGGAAAAGCCTCGTAGGTGATGATCTTGCGGCCGCAGTGGCGGCAGAACTTGCGGCGGCGAATGCGGCCGTCGCGCAGCGGCTCTGTATGGGTGGTGTAGAAGTGGCGGCAACCGCACTTTGGGCATTCGATGCCACGCTGGGGCTGCGAGGGGAGGGGGCGTTTCATCCTCGTCGCCTCCGCTGCATTTCAGCGAAGCTTACCCGCTCGCGCCGCACCGCCGTCGTTCCGCCAGTGCCCTCGAGCACCGCGCCCTGGATTGAGGCCGCTACGGCGCAGCCGACCAAACAGTCGAGCCAGTGGTTGTCGCCCCGCTCGGGACGCTGTTTCCATTCGTCCACCGTGCGGCCGCGCCCTTCGGTTTTCACTCGGTATTCCGACGTGAGGTGCTCGGCGAAGAGTCGATGCTGATCGGGACCGTCGCCGAAGAGCGATAGGCAGCCGCGGTCCCCCATCGCCACGGCCAGTCGGGCATAGACGAAGGATTTCCAGAAGTTGGTGTCGTACACCACATGCCGCACCGCCCGCTTGCCGGCCACATTGGGCATCCGCCAGTTGTGTCCGACGCGGTCGCCGGGGCGGCGTTTGTATTCGGAAAACGGCTGGCTCGAAGCCCCGACGAACCGACCGTGGCTGGGCATCACCACGCCTGCCTGCGCCGACTGGCGGCAGAACTGATAGACCACGTCGGTGCTGGAACCCCAGTTGGCGTCAATCAGGCAGCGCTCGATCCGTAGCATGGCCCCGTCGTCGCGCCGCCACTCGCGGGTGAGGAAACTGGTCGTCAACGCTTCCAGGCCGGCGTAGATCGATCCCTCCAGGCCCGCCGCCCGCGTCGCGGCGGCGAGCGTCAATCGGGCGTCGCGGAGCGTGAAGTACGGCCGCTGCTGATCGGGGAACGAGCCGTAATCGACGACGTAGCCGGTGAAATCGTGCTCCCAGGCTGTCACCACGAAGAACAACAGCGCCTGCTGCACGTCGATGAACATGGTCAGATGATTGCAGCCGATCGGCACTTCGCCGCGCCGCATGCGGTTCGTCTTGCTCGCGATCTGGTCGGCCGTGAGCTCGTCGACTTCGGAGGCTTCCGCAGGGAGCGGCTCGTTCTGGTATTCCGCGAAGAAGGCCGCCTCGTCCTGCAGCCTCAGATTCATCGCGTGCTGGACCGCCGACAGCTCGTCGTGGTTGTACCGCTCGGGCCAGGCGATCTCCGCGCCGGCGTCCATCGCCTCGCGATCAGCGGCGTAAAACTCCGTCGCCAAACGGATGTCTCCGTGCTCGCGGAGGCTTTCGGCGCGGAGCTCGCCGTACCGCTGCCACTTCTTCTCGTCGGTGGGGAACGCATACACCATCTTCGTGCGCTCCCCATTCCATTCGGGATGCCTATCGCGCGAGAGGATGTTATCGGCCATGTCCCCTGGCCGGATGACGGTGCAAGGCATGATGCCACTGATCTTCTTACCGGGACCAGCGAGGCCGAGGATCGCGCCGGCCAGGATGCCTTCACGGGTCGCGCACTGCGACAGCGACCGAGCGCTCTCATCCGTTTGAGGGTCATCGATCACGACCAACGCGGGCCGCACCGTGTGGCCATCGGCCCGCTTGTACTTCATGCCGCGAACGCGGCCGGTGATGCCGGCCACCTTGATGATCGCGCCGCTGGCGGCGCTACCGGGCATGGTCGGCAGTACGATCTCGCGGGCGGTCCAACCGATATGCGTTCGTTCGCCCTTATAGAGCTGGCCGTTGCAGCGGTTGGCGATCCCATCCAGCGCCTGGATCGGATAAACGACCTCGGGAAAGTCCTCGAGCAGCAGATCGTTGCCGTCGAGCTCCATCTTGATCGAGTCGAGCATGTCCATCGAATGGCCTTCGTCGCTGCCGATCAGGCAGACGAAGTCTCGATGCCCGTAGAGCACCGCCCAGATACAAGCGCATTCGCAGATCGTGGTCTTGCCGCTGCCGCGCGGCATGGCCATCGCGAACAGCCCGCCGCGAATCACTGCCTGCTCGATTTTGGCGATCACCTTCAAGTGATCGGGCGACCAGGGCAGGTGGAACGTCAGCGGGAAGTACGAATCGCAGAAATAGCGGAAGTCGGATGCCGCCCGCGCCTTGCGCTCGGGACTAACCACCGTTGGCAGATCGCCAATGTCGCGTCCGGCGATGGCGAGCGCCACGTTGCGCGCGCGGGCTCGATTTTTCAGCTTCTCGTATGGGTCGCCATCGGGTTCCGCCTTCGGCGCGTGGCGCACCTCGACGAGTTTGGCGGTCAAGCGAAGCAGATCAACGTGCCGTGCATCGCCCACCTGTAGACCGAATCGCGTGCGCAAGCGGTACATCTGCCGTTCGTTGGCGACCTCGCCCAGCGGCGTCGAGTTCAACAATCGGCATAGTTCGCTCGGTCGTAGTTTGCGCGGGTCAGCCGCCATTGCGTCCTCCCGCGCTGCGGTTCATTTCGCGCACCAGCCACGCGCAATAGTGGACCAGATTGATCGTTCCGTCGGCGTTCGTCGGCGCACCGGCCGCCAGGTCGTCTCGGAGCATCGCCTCGGTGATCGATGGCCCGCCCACCTTGGCCAGCAGGCGCGCGGCGTCAGACGGCGTCAGCGCCGCGGGGTTGATCGGCTTGCGGGATTCGTCGCCTGACATGGTTTTAGGCCGCCCTAAATCGCCGGGAAAAAAACTGCGGAATTCTGCTGCGGATTGCCAACACCGCGCTTGATGTTTTCGACGCGGGCTGGCTCATGTGTGTGTGTCGTAAGACGCACACCAACCACCAACGCCCGGAGACGAACGATGAACGCGAAGCCCGAAAACAAGAAGCCGCGACTGGAAGCCGAAGCCGCCTACGAGAACGCCCACCTCGTCGCGCAAGACCTGCTCGATTGCCTTCGCGAGCTGCTCCAAGACCAGCCCGCGCCCGGGATCGAAGAACACCCGATTCATTGGGGGCATGTCGGGAACCTGTCGCACGTCAACGACCTGCTTTCGCAGGCAGTCTGCTTCCTGGGAGGGTTCGACGAAGAGGACATGTAAGCCGAAACGCGGGCGTGACCCGCGTCGCCCGGCGGTGGTTCGCCGGGCCTGATGATGGCAGCCACATTTCCCGACGCGAGGAGCAAGACCATGACCGTAAGCGAATTGATCGAACGCCTGGAAGAGTACCGCGACGAACTCGGGGACGTGGAGGTCCGCCTGATGACGCAATCTCACTACCCCTTCGAAAACGCCATCGCGGGCGTCGCCTCGGGAGAGGAGATCAACGAGGCAGGCGACGAAGACGACCCCGAAGATGACGGCGATGTGGATGACGACGATGTGGTCTACATCGTCGAGGGCCAGCAACTGTGTTATGGCACGAAGCGGGCCTGGCAGGTCGCACGGTAAAGCCGAAACGCTGGCCGGCCTTGGCCGGCGGGCGTCGCGGCGGGTGGTTCCCGCCGCCTGAAGATGGCAGCCACACCATCGCGACCCAAGACTAGGAGAAGAACCATGTCCAAGACCAAGACCACCAAGAAGGCCGCCGCCGCTAAAGCGACTAAGACCGCGAAGGCCCCGAAGGCCGAGCCGGCGAAGAAGGCACGGACGGGCGACGCCCCCCGCAGCCAACTCGACCTGGAGGAGACGAAGAAGCTCGAGGCGGCCCGCGCCAAGAGGGCCAAGGCGAAGGCCAATGACAACCACGACGCCAAGACCAAAAAACTCAGCGCGATCGATGCCGCCGCCCAGGTGCTGGTCGATTCTAAGACCGCGATGAACGCCAAGGAGATGATCGAGGCGATGGCCGCCAAGAATCTCTGGTCGAGTCCCGGCGGCAAGACGCCGCACGCCACGCTCTACAGCGCCATCCTGCGGGAGATTAACGAGAAGGGAAACGACGCCCGGTTCAAGAAGACCGAACGCGGGAAGTTCGCCGCCAACGGGTAACGCCGCCTGTGGGTTTCGCCCCAACGCCCCACGTTCGCCACGTCGGGGCGTTTTCTCCCATGAAGTGAATCGCGTCAAGGGTTTCAAAGCGTTACAGTCGTGGAACTTGACCATTCTCCCATTCGCGCTGGCGCTCATTACGCCGCACACTAAGCTGGTCCTG
>Ga0182737_1001259_pt1 | contig 25970 bp, 21 predicted proteins | sample eDN5th30CBELigOP_FD_128878 | JGI IMG/M metagenome (GOLD analysis project Ga0182737, IMG submission 128878) | Enriched Organic Plus compost microbial communities from Emeryville, California, USA - eDNA 5th pass 30_C BE-Lig OP (version 2) (version 2) ... | reverse complement strand
CTCAAGTGGATGTGGTCGCTGCCGGAGAACGGCACGCTGGAGATCACGCCGCTGGTGCATGACGGCATCCTCTATGTCTGGGGCACCGGCAACACCGTGCAGGCATTGGACGCCAAGAGCGGCGAACTGCTGTGGGAAAACCGCCTGGGTCCGCCCCCGCGCCAGCCCGGCCCCGGCCCGTCCACCGAAGAGACGCGCGCCATGGGCCTGTGGGGCACCAACATCTATGTCAACACGCCCCAGGGCTATGTCTATGCCCTGGACGCGCGCACCGGCAAGGAAGTGTGGAAGACCCACATCACCGACGAAAAGCCGATCCCGAACGGCAATGGCGCCATGTTCGGCGGCTCGACCGGCGGCGTCATCATCATCAACGGCCGCGTGCTGGTCGGCATGACCAATTGCGGCCGCAAGGGCGACAACAACCATTGCTATATCAGCGCCTATGACGCCAAGACCGGCAAGCGCGACTGGACCTTCCGCACCGTCGCGCTGACGGGCGAAAAGGGCGGCAACACCTGGGGCGGCCTGCCGGACAATGAGCGCAAGGGCGGCGAAACCTGGATCGCCGGCACCTACGATCCGTCCAGCAACACCACCTATTGGGGTACGGCCCAGGCCAAGCCGTGGCGGCGCGACCTGCGCGGCTCCGGTGACGGCGCGACGGACTATGCCAATTCCACCGTCGCCCTGGATGCCGACACCGGCAAGCTGAAATGGGCCTATAACCACGCGCCGGGCGAATCGCTGGACCTGGACGAGGTGTTCGAGCGCGTGCTGGTGGATCACGGCGGCGAGAAGTCGCTGCTGACCATCGGCAAGGCGGGCATCCTGTGGAAGCTGGACCGCACCACCGGCAAGTTCCTGGGCGCCAAGCAGACGGTGTTCCAGAACGTCTATGCCAACTTCGACGAGAAGACCGGCAAGGTGGTCTATCGCCAGGACATCAAGGACCAGAAGGTGGACCAGTGGCTGGCGTCCTGCCCCGGCCCGCAGGGCGGTCATGACTGGCAGTCCACCAGCTATCACCAGCCCAGCGACGCGCTGATTATCCCGCTGTCGCAGAGCTGCGTGTTCATGCTGGGCAACGGTTCGCAGACCTACTTCGAGATGCCGGGCACCGACGGCAATAACGGCCGCCTGTCCGCCTACCGGGCCAGCGACCTCAAGCCGCTCTGGTCGTTCCAGCAGCGCTCGCCCTTCCTGACCGGCGTGGTCTCCACCAAGGGCAACCTGGCCTTTGTCGGCGACTTCGACCGCGTCTTCCGGGCGGTGGACACCCGCAACGGCAAGACGCTGTGGACCACCCGCCTGGGCACCACGGTGCAGGGCTATCCGATCAGCTTCATGGTCGGCGGCAAGCAGTATATCGCCGTCACCACCGGCCTGGGCGGCGGCAGCCCGCAGCTCAAGCCGGGCACCCTGCTGCGGGAAGTGAAGCGCCCGCCCAACGGCTACAACCTGTTCGTCTTCGGCCTGCCGGACTGACGCCTGCCTGACGACGGGCCGAAAGTGGCCCAAGGAACCGGGGGCGCCGTGCGAACGGCGCCCCTATTCTTTTGATTCTACAGTGATTTTCAGGTTTTCCGGGCGCGCGCTTGACGCCACGGGGGGCGCCATAGCAAAGCAGTGCCCGTCAAACAGGGGGTTCTTCGTGCTGCGCTTCTTCCAGGCCCTGATGCCGCGCGAAGACAAGTTCTTCGGTCTCTTCAACAACCATGCCCGCACCCTGGTGGACGGGGCCGTGGCGCTGCGCGACCTGCTGGAAGGCGGGCCCGGCGTCACCGCCGCCTGCGCCCGCATCGTGGCCCATGAGAACCAAGCCGACGAGATCGCCCGCGAGGTGCTGCTGAGCGTGCGCCGCTCCTTCATCACCCCCTTCGACCGGGGCGACATCAAGGAACTGATCGGCCAGCTCGACGACGCCATCGACCAGATGCAGAAGACCGCCAAGGCGATCACCCTGTTCGAGGTCACCAGCTTCGAGCTGCATATGCGCCAGATGGCCGACATCATCCTGCGCTGCGCCGAACTGACGGTGGAGGCGGTGGCCCTGCTGGAATCGCTGCGCGACAATGTGGGCCGCATCAACGCCATCACCGAGGAAATCACCCGGCTGGAGGAACAGGCGGACGAACTCAACGACCAGGGCATCAAGGCCCTGTTCCTCAAGCACCGGGGCGGCGACGCCATGAGCTTCATCGTCGGCAACGAAATCTACGACCATCTGGAAAAGGTGGTGGACCGGTTCGAGGATGTCGCCAATCGCATCAGCGGCATCGTCATCGAGCAGGTCTGATGACCCTCATCATCATCCTGATCGCCGTCGCGCTGATCTTCGACTTCCTCAACGGGCTGCACGACGCGGCCAATTCCATCGCCACCATCGTCTCCACCCGCGTGCTGTCGCCGCGCTATGCCGTGGCCTGGGCGGCATTCTTCAATTTCATCGCCTTCACCATCTTCGGCCTGCATGTCGCCAACACCATCGGCACCGGCATCGTGTCGCCCAGCATCATCTCCGACCAGGTGATCTTCGGGGCGCTGATGGGCGCCATCGTCTGGAACGTGGTGACCTGGCTGGCGGGCATCCCCTCCTCCTCCTCCCACGCCCTGATCGGCGGGCTGGTGGGCGCGGGCATCTGCAAGGCCGGTTTCGACGCCGTGGTGTGGCAGGGCCTGGGCAAGACCGTCGCCGCCATCGTGCTGTCGCCCGCCACCGGCTTTGTGCTGGCGCTGGTGCTGGTGCTGTTCGTCTCCTGGACCTTTCTCAAGGCCTCGCCCTACAAGACCGACAAGCTGTTCCGCCATGTGCAGTTCCTGTCGGCCAGCGCCTACAGCCTGGGACATGGCGGTAACGACGCCCAGAAGACGATGGGCATCATCGCCGCCCTGCTGTTCGCGCACGGCCTCAGCGGCGACACCTTCCATGTGCCCTTCTGGGTTGTGATCACCTGCCAGGCGGCGATGGGCCTGGGCACCCTGTTCGGCGGCTGGCGCATCGTCCGCACCATGGGCTCGCGCATCACCCATTTGACCCCCACCCAGGGCGTCTGCGCCGAGACCGCCGGTTCCATCACCCTGTTCGCCGCGACCTGGCTGGGCATCCCGGTGTCCACCACCCACACCATCACCGGCGCCATTATCGGCGTGGGCGCGGCGCGGCGGGTTTCGGCGGTGCGCTGGAACGTGGCCAAGGACATCGTCACCGCCTGGATCGTCACCATGCCGGCGGCGGGCCTGATCGGCGCGGTCTTCTACTTCCTGGCGGGCGCCTTCGGCGTCAAATAACCGTCACACCGGCATCGCAGGGTTGACAAGACGCGGCGTCCCGCGGCGCTTTTTCATATCTTCCTGGCGCCAAATGGGGCCAACTGCGGTTGTACGATCATGGCCGGGCGAATCATGCAGGACGCAGTTGTGCGGGGCGAACCTCTTTTCCGCGAGCACGCCAGACAGGTGGCGGCGCTGTGCTGGCGCACGGCGCCCGCACTGGAAGTCCTGCTGATCACCTCGCTGAGCACCCGCCGCTGGATCATCCCCAAGGGCTGGCCGATGCTGGAAATGACCCTGGCCGAATCCGCCGCCCGCGAGGCCTTCGAGGAAGCAGGCGTCGAGGGCAGGATCGGCGACACGCCGGTCGGCAACTATCCCTATCTGAAGGAACGCAAGGGCGGCGGCGGCATGCCGTGCAGTGTGGATGTCTTTCCGCTGGAAGTGACGGGACAGGCCAAAACCTGGCCGGAACAGGGCGCGCGCGAACTGCTCTGGCTGCCGCTGGAAGACGCCGCCGCAAAGGTGGCCGAGCCGGGGCTGCGCGACATCCTGCTGGCTTTCGGCCGCTCGCCGGAACGCGGTCGCCGCGCCGCTACGCGTTGACCAGATCCAGCGGATAAAGCGGCCGCGTCACCCTGGTGAAGGGAATGCGCCGCATGTTGGCGCAGGTCGGACCCGGCGTGTCCGCCAGGAAAATCCGCGCCGCGATGGGCGTATAGGACACCCGGAAATGCGCCGGTGAGCGCACGAAGACCAGCGCCGCCCCGGCGGGGTCCAGCCCCACCGAATGATGGATGCCCAGGTCCCATTCGAAATGCGGAATGGAGCGCAGGTTCAGCCGGATGGACCCGATCGCCAGCACCACGGTCAGCCCCATCTCGCCCACCATGCCGCGCGCACCATCCCCCGTCAGGGTATAGGCGCCGTCGGAGATCACCTTGACCTTGCCGGTCACGGTCAGGGGATCGCCCAGGCCGGAGCGTTTGTGGCCCACCGCCAGGGTGACGGTGGCGCCCGCGCCCACCCGCGCCGCTTCCGCCGCGGCTTCGGCATCGCAGATGGTGCAGATGGAGATGCGCTCGGCGCGGTCGGCGCCCGCCCGCAGCAGCGCCGCCAGCACGGCGGTGGAATCGGCCGCCGCCCCGCCGGACGGCGTATCGCCGGAATCGCTGGCCACCGTCAGGCCGGGCGACGACAAGCCGATACGAATGATCTCATCCAGCGGCGTGATGGTGGGTTCGAACTCGGCGCGGCGGTCCCAGGCCATCTGGGCCAGCCGGTCGGCGGCGGCCTGTGTCCGGCCCGGATCGGTGCCGCAGACCAGCGCGGCAAAGCCCAAGTCGGGCGTGTCGATCCAGGGCTGTACCGGAAAGAGCGAGACATGCAGCACCTCGCCCCGGTCTTCCATCGCCCGCCCTTCCGTCACAATGTCGGCCAGGGGCGCGGCGGTGGTGCGCGCCGAATCCGGGCTGACCACCATATGCTTCTTGGCCAAGGCCATCACCGGCTTCACCTTGCCGTTCACCCAGTCCACCAGAAGCTGCGCGGTGCGATAGCCGGTTTCATACATGTCGATATGGGGAAATTCACGGTAACCGATATAGGCGACATCCGGCTGGATCATCGCGGCCGTGATGTGTCCATGCAGGTCCAGCGACACCGCGACGGGTGTGCCCGGCGGCAGCGCCGCGCGCACCCGGCGCACAATCTCGGCCTCGGCATCGGGCTCGTCCTCCAGGATCATGGCGCCATGCAAGGCCAGATAGACGCCATCCACCGGCCCCGCCGCCGCCAGCCGCTCCAGGATTTCGCCCAGCAGGATTTCAAAGCTGGCCCGTTCCACCGTGCCCGACGCCATCGCCATCGTCGCCAGCAGCGGCACGATCTCCGCATCCGCCGCGCGCAGGGCATCCAGCGCGCCGGGCACCTCCAGCCGCGCGGCGCCAAAGGCCGTCAGTATCTCGTCGCCACGATACAGATACTGGTCCTCGAAGGTCTTTACCGTGGTGGTGAAGGGCACGAAGGAATTGGTTTCCTGTTTCAGTTCGGCGACGGCGATCCGCATGACAGTTTCCCCCTAGAGCCTTGTCCGCAGCGTGCCGCGGCCGGGAATGGCCGCCAGCAGCGCGCGGGTATAGTCGCTGGACGGGGCGGCGAAGATATCGCGCGTCGCCCCCTGTTCCACCACCTTGCCGTGGCGCATCACCATCACGCGGTGGCAGACCTGGGCCGCCACCCGCATGTCATGGGTGATGAACAGCATGGCGAGATTCATTTCCCGGCGCACCTGATCCAGCAGTTGCAGCACCTGGGCCTGCACCGTCACATCCAGCGCCGAAACCGGTTCGTCCGCGATCAGAACATCCGGCTTCAGCATCAGGGCGCGCGCCAGGCCGATGCGCTGGCGCTGGCCGCCGGAGAATTCGTGCGGGAAGCGGTCCATCACCTGCGGATTGAGGCCCACCAGTTGCAGGATTTCGGCGGCCCGGTCGCGGCAAGCGGCGGCATTCTCGCCATGCGCGCGGGGACCGGCGGTGATGATCTCGCCCACCCGGTGACGCGGATTGAGCGAGGAAAACGGGTCCTGGAACACCATCTGGATGCGCCGCCTGTTCGGCCGCATACCCCGCGCGGAGAGTCGGGCGATATCGGCGCCATCGAACAGGATTTCGCCCTCGTCCGGGTCCAACAGGCGGATGATGCAGCGGGCCAGGGTGGATTTGCCCGATCCCGATTCACCCACCACGCCCAGCGTCTCACCCCGCCGCAAGGTCAGCGACACGCCATCCACGGCCCGCGCGGCGGCGGCGGACGAGAAAAAACCGCCCCGCCGGAACAGCTTGGCCAAGTCCGACACCGCCACCAGCGGTTTGTCGTCGCTGGACAGCGGCGCGATGGTCTGGCCCTGCGGCACGGCGGCGATCAGGGCGCGGGTATAGGCATGCTGCGGATTGCCCAGCACCTGCGCCGTGGGTCCGCTTTCCACCACCTGGCCCTGGCGCATCACCACCACCCGGTCGGCGATATCGGCCACCACGCCGAAATCATGGGTGATGAACAGCACACTCATCGCCCGTTCGGTCTGGATGCGCTTGATGAGTTTAAGAATTTGCGCCTGGGTGGTCACATCCAGCGCGGTGGTCGGTTCGTCGGCGATCAGCAGGCCGGGTGACAGGGACAGGGCCATCGCGATCATCACGCGCTGGCGCTGGCCGCCCGATAGCTGGTGCGGATAGGCCTTCAGCAGCGCGGGCACATCCTTCAATCCCATCTCGCCCAAAAGGGATCCCGCCTGTTTCAGCGCCTCGGCCTGGGACAAAGCGCGATGGGCGCGAATCTGTTCGGTCACCTGGCGGCCGATGGTGACGACCGGATTCAGTGCCGCCATCGGGTCCTGAAAGATCATGGCGATGTCGCGGCCCCGCATCCGCCGCATCCGGCCCGGCGGCAGCGCCAGCAGGTTGGTTCCATCCCAGCCGATCTCGCCGCCGGTGACACGCACCCCCGGCGGCAGCAGACCCATGATGGCGTGGGCGGTGACGGATTTGCCGGAGCCGGATTCGCCCACGATACAGACGATCTCGTTGCGCCCGATTTCCAGGCTCACATTCTCGACCGCATGGGCGCGATCCGCGCCATCGGGCAGCGCCACGGTCAGGTCGCGCAGGCTGACCAGCGCCATGTCAGCGCCTCTGCCGGGGATTGAGGGCATCGTTCAATCCGTCGCCGATGAAGTTAAGCGCCAGCACCGTCACCATGATGGACAGGCCCGGCAGCACGGTTGTCCACCAGGCCACCCACATGGCCGAGCGCGAACCGCCGATCATGCTGCCCCAACTGAGCAGATTGGGGTCGCCCAACCCCAGGAAACTGAGGGCGGATTCGGTGAGGATGGCGCTGCCCACCATCATGGAACTGACCACCACGATGGGCGGCAGGGCATTGGGCAGGATCTGCGCGAAGATGATATGCGCGTCACGTTCGCCCAGTGTGCGGGCGGCCTGCACGAATTCCCGCGACCGCAGCGACAGGAACTCGCCCCGCACCACCCGCGCCACCTGCGGCCAGGAGATCAGCGCGATACCGATCACGGTGGAGGTCAGGCTGGGCTGCAGGAAGGCCACCAGCACCATCAGCAGCACGAAGCTGGGAATGATCTGGAAGAACTCGGTCACCCGCATCAGCAGGTCGTCCACCACCCCGCCATAATAGCCGGCGACCGCACCCAGCAGCACGCCGATACCCACCGCGCCAATGGTGGAAGTAATGCCCACCAGCAGCGAGATGCGCGCGCCATAGGCCAGGCCCACGGCGATGTCGCGGCCCAGCACGTCGCTGCCCGCCAGCAGGCCCGGTGCGCCCGGCGGCAGCAGCGGCATGCCCACGATGGAAAAAGGCGTGCGGCTGAAGATCTGCGGGGCGCTCAGCGCCAGCAGCACGATCACCAGGAACACGATGAAACCGAACACCGCCGTGGGGCGGGAAAAGAAATGACGGACAAAGGCAACCAGCGGCGGGGTCATCGGCCCAGCTCCACCCGCGGATCCACCAGCGAATAGGCGATGTCGGTGGCCAGGTTGAACAGGCTGACCAGGATCGCGGTGACGATGAAGATACCCAGCAGCAGCGGATTGTCGCGCGCCGTCACCGCCTCATAGGCCAGGGTGCCGATACCGGGCCAGGAAAAGACATTCTCGACCAGCACACTGCCGCCCACCAGGATGGAAGCCTGAAGCCCCGCAAAGGTGACCAGCGGGATCAGCGCATTGCGCAGGATATGGCGGCGCGCCACCTGCCGTTCACTGATGCCCTTGGCACGGGCGGTCTTGACGAAATCCTGCCCCGCCACCTCGATCATCGCGGCGCGGGTCAGCCGCGCATAGCTGGCCAGGAAATACAGCGCCAGCGTCACACCCGGCAGGATCATATGCTGGACGACGTCCAGCACCTGCGCCCATCCCGTATAATCGGCGCCCATTGTTTCGATGCCGAATGGCGGCAGCCAGGCCAGCCAGACGGAAAAGACCAGCACCATCATCATGCCCAGCCAGAATTGCGGCGTGGCGTAGAACAGCATGGACAGCGCCGTCACGCCCGTATCGGCCACCGATCCGGGCCGCCGGACCGCGATGCCGCCCAGGAATACGCCACCCGCGATCGCCACCAGCAGCGCGAAGGCATCCAGCAACAGGGTGTTGGGCAGCCGCGCAAGAATCACATCCAGCACCGGCATGCGGCGCTCATAGGAGGTGCCCAGATCGCCCTGCGCCACCGCGCTGGCATATTTCCACAACTGCACCGGCAGCGGCTGGTCCAGCCCATATTCGGCGCGCAGGGCGGTGATGAATGCCTCGTCGGCATAGCCGGACTGGCCCGCCATCACCGTGGCGGCGTCGCCCGGGGCCAGCCGGATCAGGAAGAAACTCAGCACCACCACCGCGATGGTGACCAGCACCGTCTTGACCAGGCGCAGCAGGATATAGCGCAACCGGCTCATGCGATGCCCATCAGGCCAGCCGCGTACGGCCGAAGCCGTCACTGGGGCCGTTGGGACCGCTGACCAGGTCCTTCACCCGCTTGTTGAAATACATGATGGGTGTGCGCTCATACATCCACAGCATGGCGACATCGCGGGTGAGGATTTCCTGCAAGCGGCTGTAATAGACCTGTGCGTCCGCGCGGGTGATGGCGACGGATGCCTTCTGGAACAGATCGTCCACCTCGGCATTGCGATAACCCTGCACATTGGTCAGGGGCACACCCTTGCGGATATTGGACGACAGGTAGAAACGCGACGTGCCGATGGCCGGATCGCCATAGGTGCCATAGCTGTTCCAGTCGGTGTCGAAATCCCAGCCGCCGCTGCGGCGGCTGAAGGTGGACCAGTCGGCGGATTCCAGATTCACCGCCAGGCCCACATCGGCCAGCGCCTGCTTGGCGTAATGGGCGCCGCGCGTCCAGGCGCCGCCGCCATCGGGTACCATCATCATGCCGAAGCTGTGGCGTATCCCGCCCAGCTTTTTCTTCAGGCCCATCTCGTCCAGCAAGGCGCGGGCGCGCGCCGGATCGAAGGGATAGCGCGCCAGCACCCTGGGATCGTAATAGGGGGCGGTGGAAGGGATCGGCCCGCTGGCCACCTTGCCCTGGCCGAAATTGATCGCCTTGACCAGGAAATCGCGGTCGATCGCATGCATGAAGGCGGCGCGGAAACGGCGGTCGCTGAACGGCCAGCGGCGCTGGTTGCATTCCATCACCGTGATCTCGCCCACGCCTTCATAGCCGCGCTGGGAATGGGAAAGGCTGGGATTGGCCACCAGCCGCGAGGTCACCACCGAATCGATGTCGTCGGCAAAGGCCACATCCACCGCGCCGGTTTCTATCGCCACCATGCGCTGTTCCGGCGTGGGACAGACACGGAAGAATATGTCCTGCAGATGCGGCTGATCCGGCCTCCAATAGCGGTCGTTGCGGGTCAGGCGGATATACTGGCCGCGTTCCCAGCGCGCGAATTTGAACGGCCCGGTACCGATGGGCTTGAAGTTGAAGGGATTGGTGCGGAAATCGGTCCCTTCATAGATATGGGCCGGCATCATCGGCGCGCCCGACGCCATCAGCGACAGCAGGAAGGCGTTGAAGGGCTGCTTCAGCGTGAAGACCACCGTATGATCGCCCTTCGCCCGGATGCTTTCGCAATGGGCCAGGGCGTTGCGGCTGCGGGGATTGAGCTGGCGCAACATCACGTCGCAACTGAACACCACATCGCGCGCCGTGAAGGGCACACCGTCATGCCACAGCACGTTCTCCTGCAAGCGGAACGTATAGACCCGCCCATCCGGCGACAGGGTAAAGCCTTTGGCCAGGTTAGGATGCGGGTTGAATTGCCAGTCGAACAGCAGCAGGGATTCGTTGATGTTGCTGCAGATCTGCTGGGTCACGCGCATGTTGAGCAGCGGATAGCAGAGCGTGGACGGCTCTGCCGGCATCATGGCGTTGAGCGTGCCACCCTTCTTCAAATTGAAAGGGGGCGCGGCATGAGCGTGTTGCGTGAGAAAAGGCAGACCCGCTGCGGCGCCCAGCATGGCCCGGCGGTCCAGCATCCTCACGCCTCCAGCGAATCGAGCGGAAAGACGGGACGGCGCAGATTTTTATAGGGCAGCCGTGTGATGTCCGAGGTGCAGGGGCCGCTGGTGTTGACGGTGAAGCTGGCCGAGGCGATCGGCTCCCACGCCACGCGATGACCCACCGCCGCCTTGATGCCCACGATGGAAAGCTCTTCGGGATTGACGCCCTGGCTGCGCCACTGGCCCAGGTCGAAGGGGCACAGCTTGGCGGAAGACAAAAGGATGGTGATGCCGCGATGGCGCACCACCGCCGATGGCCCCATATGGATGATCTTGCCCAGCGATCCCACCAGATGGGAATTGTGATCTTCCAGTTCGAAGATGCCGTCGCTGCGGGAAATCAGTTCGACCTCCAGCGTCACTGGCCCCGGATCGAGCGGATGCGAGCCGCCGATGGCCAGGGTCATGCGCTGCCCGATGGTGATGCGCTGCAGGGCGGCCACGGCATCGGCGTCGGCGATCGCCACGCCCGCCCCCTGCACATCGTATTTCAGGAAGGCGCGCAGCACGTCGGTGCCGTCGCCCGGCGCGCCGCCGCCCACATTGTCGGCCGGTTCCACCACCAGCACCGGCCCCTTGCCGCCGGGCCGGAAGGCTTTGACCACCGCGTCCAGATCGTGCTGCGGCGGGATGCCGTCATGGCGCATGTCCCAGGCGATCTGCGCCAGTTCGCGCAGGGCTTCCCGCGCCTCGGCCTCGCTGCCCTCGGTGATGGCCGAGAAGGACACGCCAGCATGGGGCACATCGGAAAAGGCATAGCCGCCCACGATATTCATCGCCAGCATGCCGGGCACCTCGCGCTCCAGCCGCCGCGCCGCATCTTCCAGCGCGCGCATCGGCCCGTCCTTGGTGCCGGTGCCGGTGGGCGGCCAGACGATGGGCGTGACCAGAACCAGATGCCGGGGGCGCAGGCCGGTCTTCAGGCGGCGCGCCAGCAGGTCCGACACCCGCACCGCGCTGTCGAAGGTGTCGGTATGCGGGCATTCGCGGTAGAAGATCATGGCATCGGACAGCGCGCCCATGCGCGGCGTCAGGGTGGCATGCAGGTCGCCCACGCAATAGAGCGGCAGGTTTTCCGCCCCCGGCATGTTGCGGATACGCGCCATCAACTCGCCTTCGGGATCGTCACAGGCACTGGTGACCATCGCGCCATGCAGCGACAGGTGTATGGCGTCCAGCCCCTGGGCCAGCGCCTGTTCCAGCACCGGCTTCACCTCGCTCCAGAAGGTTTCGAACACCACATGATCCACGGTGCCCGAAGCACCGCCGGTATAGGTGACGGCGGGAACCACCTCCCAGCCCTCGCGTTCGGCCACACTGAGAAAACCGTCCATCTGCGAGGCGTCGCCGCGGCGGGCGGTGATCTGGTCGCCGCGATGGATGACGAAGCCTTCAAAGCCGGTGGTGTCGCCGGAAAAGGAATGGGTCTCGTGAAAAATGCCCGTGACAAAGACCCTGGCCATGCCCGTCAAACCCAATTCCCCCGGTCAGAGCTTCACGGGTTTTCGCGCGACTGGCAAGCGTTTGGCATATGGCAGCGCACCATTGGCGAAGCCGCCGCTTCTGCTACAAGGACGCAGGGCGGAACACTGATTTGCTGATCCTCAAACTGACTATCGTGCCCCTGGCGCTGCTGCTGCTGGGGATCGCCGACCGGCTGCATGGCCCGCGCGTGGCCGGGTGGCTGGCGGGCTTTCCCGTGGTGGCAGGCCCGCTGCTGCTGTTCATCACCCTGGACCTTGGCCCGGCCTTCGGCAGCGCCGCCGCGCTGGGCGCCTATTTCGGGCTGGTGCCCTGGCTGGCCTTCACCCTCAGCTATGCCGCCAGCGCCCGCCGCCTGGCCTGGCCCTGGTGCATCGCCATCGCCCTCACCGCCTGGACCCTGGCGGCCTTCGCCTCGGTCCATTTGCAGAAGGGTCCTGCCTGGCTGGAAATCCTGCCCTTCACCCTCATGGCCGCCGCCATCCTGCTGTATCCGCGCGGTCCCGCCTCGGACGACGAACGCGAGCACGGCAAATGGAGCCTGCCCATCCGCATGGTGGCGGGCGCGGCCCTGACGGTGGTCATTACCCGCTTTGCCGCGACGCTGGGCACCCAATGGTCGGGCATCTTCACGACATTCCCGGTGATGGGCTCGATCATCTGCATTTCCAGCCATATCCAGTACGGCCGCCATGCGGCGCAGGAAGCGGTGGGCGGCATGACGCTGGGGCTGACTTCGGTGGCCAGCTTCTGCTTCGCGCTGTACTGGCTTCTGCCCGCCACCGGCCTTTGGACCGCCTTCGGCCTGTCCCTGGCGGTCTGCACCCTGGCGATGGCCCTGACCGGACTGCTGTTCAAGACCGGCGACAGCAAGGCCGCCTGAGGTAAGATGCGCCGACCGGGAGAACCATGATGGCCGTGCTGATGATTCCCGCCTCGCATGGCGAGGTGGCCGACAAGATCACCATCCTTGAGATCAAGGCGGCGCGGATCGCCGATTCCGCCAAGCTGCGGAACGTGCAGGCCGAACTGGACCTGCTGGGGCCGGATTTCTTCGCCGCGGTGAAGGATGTGCCGGGATTTGCGGCCCTGATGGACCAGCTTCGGCAGGTCAATCAAGACCTGTGGGAGATCGAGGACGATATCCGCGACTGCGAAAAGGCCCGCGATTTCGGCGACCGCTTCATCGCGCTGGCGCGCGCCGTCTATGTCACCAACGACGCGCGCGCCCGCATCAAGCGCGAGATGAACCTGCTGGTCGGCTCCGGCATCGTGGAAGAAAAATCCTATGCCGATTACGGCGCGGGACAAGCGGCAGGACGGCCTGAAAGATAAGGCAAGATCGGCACAGGTCCGGCGCGCCCTTTACCCGACCGAACGGTTCATCCGGCACGATCCTAAGGAAAGTTGGATTCCCGCTTTCGCGGGAATGACAACGGGAAGTTACTGAATATCCAAAGCCGCGCCTTTGACTGCCTCCAGCGTGGCGTCGATCACCGCATCATCATGGGCGCTGGACACGAACCAGGCGCCGCGCTCCAGCACCCGTACCCCGCGCTTGAGCAGGGCATGGGCGAATTTCACATAGAGCGGCTTGTCGGCCTTGAGCAGGCCGCGATAGTTGCGCGCGGGCGCATCCAGTCCGAAGGCGACATGGAACATCAGCTCGAAGCCGGTCACCTGCGCCTGGATGCCCGCATCCTTGAGAATGTCGCGGACCCCGTCCCGCAGCCGCACGCCGCGCCTGGACCAGGATTCATACAATTCCGGCGTCAGCGCCTCCTGCGTCGCCACCATCGCCGCCATGGTGACGGGCTGGGCGTTGAAGGTGCCGCCATGCAGCACGCCGCCGGTTACGAACTTGTCCAGCAGGTCGGCGCGGCCCACCAGCGCCGCCACGGGGAAACCGTTGGCGATGGCTTTGGCGAAGATGGACAGGTCGGGCGTAACGCCGAAACGCTTTTGCGCGCCTTCGCGGCCCAGGCGGAAGCCGGTGATAACCTCGTCGAAGATCAGCAGGGCGCCATGCTTGCGGCAGGCCGCCAGCGCCCCTTCCAGATAACCGGGGGCGGGCGCGATCGCGCCCTGGTTGCACATGGCCGGTTCCATGATCACCCCGGCGATGTCGCCCCTGGCCAGCCGCGCCTCCAGCGCCGCCAGGTCGTTCCAGCCGATCACATCCAGCCCGGCGGCATCGCTCTTGTCCTGGCCCAGGCTGCCCGGCACCAGCACCGGCGCGTCTTCCGGCCCGGCGGCATTCTCACCCGGCGCGGTGGACCAGAGAATATTGTCGAACCAGCCGTGATAATGGCCTTCGAATTTCAGGATGATGCGCTTGCCGGTGGTGGCGCGCGCCAGGCGGAAGGCGGCCTGCGCCACCTCCGAACCGGACGAGCCGAAACGGATGCGCTGGGCGCTGGGAATGCGCTCGCACAGGATGCGGGCGGCCTCGAACTCGATCTCGGACTGGCCCGCATAAAGGATGCCCTTTTCGACCTGGTCCTTGACCGCCTGCTGGACGCCCGCCGGGGTATGGCCCAGCACCATCGCGCCCATGCCGCAGTAATAGTCGATCAGCCGGTTGCCATCGACGTCGATCAGGTACGGCCCGTCACCCCGCTGGAACACCAGGGGGCCGCCCGCCATGCCGATGCGGAAATTGCTGTTGATGCCGCCCGCGATATGCGCGGCACTCTGGGCGATCAGGGCCGCCGACCGGTCGAAGGTCATCATTGCCGCGGTGCGGTCCGGTTTGCTGCCGCTCATAGGCTTCCCCCACTTTTTGGCGGCAAGACTATGATGGACGCTCAGCTTTGCCTAGCCGGAACCGCCTAATTGTCGAAGCGGAAATCCAGGCCATAGAACCACTGGTCCAGATGCGCCGCCACCACCGGCTCGATCACGGCATTGAGGGCGGCGATATTGTCGATCACATCGCCATCGCGCGCGATGGGGATTTCCGGCAGGAAGACCAGTTCGAACCGCGCCGCCGCGCCCAAGCGGCGGCAATAAACCGGCATCACATATGCCCCGGTCATCGCGGCCAGCCGCGCCACATAGGCGATATTGCCTTCGTCGCGCAGGGGGCGGCCAAAGGCGGGCGCCTGCACCCGCCCCCGGATCAGTTCATCGATATGGATCAGGAAATGCCGCCCATCCTTCAGCGCCCGCACCATCTTGCGGGCATTGAGGAGGTGGGCAGGCACCATCGCCTCACGCCGCACACCCGCGCGCAGCCGCGCCGCCGCCACCAGGCGATGTTCGAAACGGTTGGGCGGCACCAGATAGAGCGCCGCCGCCGTGGGATAGAGCGCGCTGAAGCGGGCGGGAAAAATCTCCCAATGCCCCAGATGCAGCGACAGCGCGATGATGGGCCTGCCACTGTCCAGCGCCGCCTGCAGATGTTCATTGCCGGTCTGCGTCACCCGGCCCTGGCGCAGGATCCTGTCCAGCACCGAATATTCCGCGAAGGCCCGCCCCACATGCCGCCATAGTCGCGTCAAGGCCTCTTGCGCGTCTTGATCCGGGCGCAGGCGCCGCATCAGTTCCAGCGCCCGCGCCGTGCTGCGCGGATAGCGCGCCGCCGCCAGCACGCCCAGGCCTGCGCCGACCGCCGAACAGGCATCGACAGGCAACAGCCGCAGCAGATGATGGCCCAGCCCGTTGCCCATGCCGGTCAGGACATCGCGGACCCAATAGCGATACGCTTGGCGGCGGCGCTCTCCTGCCGCCAGCAGCCAGCGCAGCGGCGGTGCGGTTTCAGGAACCATGCGGACAGCCGGCGGCGGCCGGCGGTGTAGCCGCAGCAGGCGGCTGGCGCGTTTCGATCCGCATCGGCAGACCGCCGTCTGGCCGCAGCGTCAGGCGGCAGACGGGGCGCACATCGGTGCCCGGCGCCAGACGCAGCCGCAGGCCCTGCGCCAGCACCGCCAGGCAGAGGATCGCCTCCGTCAGGCCGAAAGACAGTCCGGCGCAGACACGCGGCCCGATGCTGAAAGGAACATAGAGAAATTTGGAAATCTCCGGCGCGCCGGGCAGGAAGCGTTCGGGCCGGAACTGGTCGGGTGCCTCCCAGAACTTCCTGTGCCGGTGCAGCAGCCAGGGCGCGACCAGGATCATGGAGCCCTTGGGAATCCGGCGGCCCCGGAATTCCTCGTCTTTCAGGGCTTCGCGCGTCAGGAAAGGCACCGGCGGATAGAGCCGCATGGTTTCTTCCAGTACGGCGCGGGTATAGGCCAGGCGCGGCACATCGTTCAGCGTGGGCGGGCGCGATCCCAGCACCATGTCGATCTCGGCCAGCAGCCTGGCTTCCGCATCCGCGTCCTGCGACAGAAGATACAGCGCCCAGGCCAGGCTGTTGGCGGTGGTTTCGTGCCCGGCCATGAACAGCACCGCCGCTTCGTTGCGGACCGCATCGTCCGGCAGAGCTTCGCCCGTCTCCTCATCGCGCGCCGCGAGCAGGGCCTGTACCACCGAATCCTGATCGCCGGACTGGCGGCAATCGGCGATGATCCGGTCCAGCACGCCCAGCACGCGATCGGCGGCGCGGCGTACCCCGCGCCCCTGCCAGCGCGGCAGCCATTGCGGCAGGCCCAGAAAGGACAGCACATCGAGCTGGCCCACCTGGCGCTGATAATCGCTGAAACCGGCGACGACGGCACCCGCATGTTCGCGGCCCAGCCTGCGCCCGAACAAGGTGCGCGCAATGATCTCCGCCGTCAGTTGCGCCGCCTCTTCCAGCATGTCCACGCTCTGTCCGGCGCGCCGGGCCAGAGCGGTGCGCACCTCCAACGCCGCTTCCACCATCACCGGCGCGAAAGCCGGAAGGCGCGAGACATGGATGGTGGGCGCGACGATGCGGCGGCGCTTGCGCCACACCGCGCCGTCGCTGACGAACAGCCCGTCGCCCAGCAGCGGCTGCAGGGCACCGCGATGCTGCGGGCTCTTGCGCTCGAAACTGGCATTGCTGGTGGAAAAAGCGAACTGCACCGCTTCGGGGCAATTGCACAGGAATATCCGCCGCCGCAGGATTTGCGCGGAGGCGAATTCCACCTGGAAACTGTCCTCCTCCCACATAGCCAAAAGGTTGTGCCGCGCCAGCGCCAGGCGGCGCAGGGCCGAAGGCGCGCGCGCCATGCGCGGCGGAAAAGGCGGCACGAAAGTCATGCGCGGCGCATCTCCGGCTTCACGGCTCCAGATACTCCGCGAAGGCCAGGAAGACATGATAGAAGGTGCTGGCAGGCATGGCGGCGGCGACAGGCGCATCCTGCGCATCGCGCCGGTCGATCCAGCCGCCGGGCACAACCCGATGATCCTGGGGCGCAAGGAAATGCGCGAACAGGGTCCGCACCATCGCCTCTGCCGCCGCGCGGTCGCCCAGCGCGACATGCGCCTTGATCGCCTCGGTATGCGGCCAGACGCGGCGCGCCCCATTGCGCAGGCGGCCATCACTGAACACCTCGTTGGCGATCAGGCCACTGGCGGATGAGACGCCGTGCCGCTGCGCGAAGCCGGCCAGTGCCCGCATGGCCGGGGTGGAATCGGTCCCCGCCGCCCGGTCATATTGCCGCAACAACCAGACCCATTCGAAATGATGGCCCGGCTCGACGATATCGCCTACTTCGCCCGGCGCGGGCGCCAGGTCATCGGTGAAGAATTCCCGCAGCACCTGTCCGTCGAAGAATTTTTCCCGGAACAGGTCATGAATTTCGCCCGCGCGCGCCAGCATGTCGGGACGGCCCGTCGCGGCATGAGCGGCCAGGAACGCCTCCAGCAGATGCATGTGCGGATTCTGGCGGCGCGGCTGGACGGCATCGTCGCCTTCCAGATAGCCGAGGCCGGAAGGATGGCGCAGCCTCTCCAGCGCGGCCAGCACACCCTCGATCGCCGCCAGCACATCGGCGCGGCCGGTGGCACGGTAGAACCAGCTGAAGGCGAACAGCAGGAAGGCGTGGGTATAGGTATCGCGGCGCGGATCGGTCACCGCACCCGCATTGCTCACCGCCATCACAAAGCCATTGGCCGCGCCGTCGGGGCAGCAATGGCGCATCAGGAACGCGAAACCCTGATCGGCGGCGGACAGGCCATCGGGCATCAGCCCCAGCATGGCGGCATGGGAATAGGTGTAAATCTGGCGCGCCTGCACCAGGCTGCGCCGCGCCGCTGCCCGGTCCGGCGTTCCATCGGCGGCGAGGCATTCGACAAAGCCCCCGGCCGGATCGACCCCGGCATCCGCCCAGAGCGGCAGGGCCTGCTGTTCCAGCCAGTTGCGGATAATCCCGTCGCTCACATCATGCCCCATAGCGTTGCAGCAGGGGCGCGATGAAGGATGACAAGGTCCCGCCCCCATACAGATATCCGGCGATGCCCGCCGCCCGCGCCGCCGCCATGTCCGACTCGCGGTCCCCGACCAGAAAACTCCGGGCCGGGTCCACTGGCCAGGCCGCCAGCAGGTCCAATATCATGCCCGGCCCCGGCTTGCGGCAATCGCAGGACCGCCGGTAGCGCGGCACCGCGGCGTCGGGCAGATGCGGGCAATAGCGGAAATCGTCGATCACCGCACCCTGCCGGGCGAAATGGGCCGCCATTTGCCGGTGAAGACCGGTGACGGCGGCTTCCTCATACAGGCCCCGCGCCACGCCGGACTGGTTGGTCACGACAAAGACCAGAAAGCCCGCCTGATGGGCCAGGCGCACCGCTTCTATGGCGCCGTCCACCCATTGCATATCCGCGAAGCGATGGGGATAGCCGGTATCCACATTGAGAACACCGTCACGATCGAGAAAGACGGCAGGGCGGCGGGGCGCTTGCGGCAGGGCCTTCTCCATCATGCCGTCCGTTCCAACGGAACCGCATCATTCCAGATGGGACTGACGATTTCAAAATGCCGCCGCCATTCCGGGGCGCGCCAGTGTGACAGGCGGGCAAGCTGGGCCGAACGGCGCGGCGATTGAGGATGGGCATAATCGGCGATCATCGCGCGCCAGGCTGCTTCGTCGCGAGGATCGAGATATTCGGGGACGTCGCTCCCCACCTCGCGCAATTCCGCCAGGTCGCTGCACAGCACCGGCGCGCCCAGCGCCAGGGCCTCGGCCACCGGCAGCCCGAACCCTTCCGCGAAACTGGCATTGAGCACTGCCCGCGCCCCGGCCATCAGGGCGGCCACGGCGCTGTCGGGCAGATTGCTCTGTATGCTGACCCTGGCGCGCAGGGTGGGCGAACCGGCGATTGCGCGCAGCACCTCTCCACTGTTCCAGCCCGGCCGCCCGATGATCAGCAGGCGCGGCGCCCGGTCGCCCAGATTTTCCCAGACCCGCAACAGCAGTTTGTGATTCTTGCGCGGCTCGATGGTGCTGAGGCAGACGAAATAGGGATCATCCGGCCTCGCGGTTCTTTCCGGCGCGGCGCACAGGTCCAACCCCAGTGGCGCGACATGGATCGGCAGCCGCAAGCCCGCCGCCACGCACATGCGTTCCAACGCCGCCGCCGTGCCGGTGGAATTGGCGATGACCCGGTGGCCCAGCCGCATCACCGTCTCCATCCGGCGATGATGACGCTCGTCATGGCCCGGCGGCACATGCTCGGGCAGATGGATGGGAATCAGGTCATGCACCAGGAAGATGAAACGCACATCACCCCAGCCCGCGATCCGCCGCAGTCCGTCGGGGCGGTGCAGGCGGTAATGCGACACCTGTAGATACAGAATGGGGCCTTCAAGCGCCCGGATGTGCCGCTTCAGGGATGCCTCGCCCCATATCCAGGTCCGGCGGCGCAACCGGCGCGTCAGGCGGCGCACTTGCGCATGCGCCCGCATATCCACCGCCGCGCCGGACCAGACCTTGTCCAGCAGGGCGATCATCGCGGCGGCCTCGGCATAGGGCAGCAGCGTCATACGCCCCCACCAGCCCGAAAAACTCAGCCTCTCCGGCACGCTGGCGATCAAATGACGCGCATAGGCCAGCTCCACCCGGTCGATGCCGGTGGGTGCGAAACGCTCGGCACGCCAGAGCAGGCGGGACAGGTCCAGGACAATATGCGGCTTCATCGGACACTGTCTTGTCTGTGCGCGGCGGCGGCGTCAATCATGCGCGGCCTCTCGCAGCAAGGCCAGGATCTGGCCCGGCATGTCATGCGCCGCGATATCACGGCGCGGTGCGGGCATGGCAGTGCCACGCCCGGCCCGCCAGAGGAAATAATCTGTGTGCGTCTCATCGAAATTCAGGCCGGCAAAACCTTTCGGCAGGCTGGGCATGTGATCGCCATAAAAGCCCAGAACGCCCTGCCGCGCGCCCAGTCCCGCGCGCAGGATGTTCAACATACGGTCCGAGCTTCTGAGGCCATGCAGATACTGGCCCAGGCCCTCACCTTCGTCCGCGCCACGCAGCGCCACGGGCAATTCGGCGCCACGCACCCAGGGACCGTGATTTTCCATTGTGATGGCGAAGACGAAAAGCGGCCCCGCCGCCTCGTCCAGCAGCCGGACGCAATGGCGCGCCAGCGCTGCGTCACTGACATAGAGGCCAGCGCGATCGGCTTCGGTGAAGGCTTCCGGCCCCACCAGCCTGTCAAAGCCCAGGCAGCGCATCACCCTGGCACGGCCGTAAAAGCGCAGATCGAAGGGATGGACACAAACGGTCTGATAACCTTGCGCCTTCAGGGTCCAGGCCAGTGACGGTAAGAGGCGGCGGGCAAAGGCATGATAGGGATTGAAATGGTCGAAGCCGGTTTCGCCATCGCCAAGACCCGTCAGGACGGAAAATTCGGTACGGGTGGTGTTGGCGCCCCAACAGGCCGTTTCCAGGCGGCCCCATTGCGCCGCCTCGCGCACGGCGGCCGCGAAACCGGGCAAGGCGTCATCGTCCAGCCCCAGTCGCCGGACATCGAAAAAAGATTCGCTCTGTACCAGGACCAGCGGCGGGCGACAGCCCGCCGGCAAATCCACCGCCAGCACGGGCGCATTGGTCCGGCGCATCTTTCGTTCGGCGCGCGCGATCACGCCATGCACGCCCAGCATGGCGAAGGGGCCGAAGCGCCGCGCATCCGCCAGGGCATCGCCGCTGGGCGCCAGCCGCCGCAGCAACCGGGCCCAGGGCCGTACCAGCATCACCAGCAGGACAATGAACAGAAGCCCGCCGCCCAGCCACAGCGCCGCCTGCAGCATGGATACGGCAAACAAAGGCGGCTCCAGCCGGAACAGGGCAGCAAACAGAAGAACCGCCAGCGCCATGCCAGCCAGCACCCGTCCGGTGCCCGCAAAGGGCAGATAGAAACGCGGATGGCGGAACAGTTCGATCACTTCCGACATGTCGGTGAAGACGATCGGTTCGCGCAGCACCGCGCGCTTGACGCCATCGGCAAAGCCGAAGCCGCCAAAGGCGGCAAAGGCAAAACTGCCCGCAAAGAGCGGACGGCCTGTCGCGCCCAGAAGCACGATAAACGTCCCCAGCGGCGCCAGCGCGTCATGCAGCAGGATGATCAGCGGAACCGGAAAACGCGCCTTTGCGACATGGCGGGCATAACCCCATCCGGCCAGCATCAGCGCCAGCCCTGCTCCTGCCTGCAACCAGGACATCATGGCCGGGCGCCGATATGGAAACGGAACAGCCGCAGGATCGCGTCACCCAGGACCGGCGGCATCAAGTCCACCAGGCGCAACCCGATCACCAGCAGCAGCGGGAAGGTGACGCGCCGCGCCCCACGGTCGATGCCGCGCCTGATGCGCGACGCCGCCTTTTCCAGCGGCAGGTTGAACGGCTTGGGGCCCCGCCAGTCGCCGGTCATGGCGGTGTCGAAAAAGCCGGGACAGATGACACAGACTTTCACGCCCACTGGTGCCAGCAGCGCCCGCATGGCTTCGCCATAGGCGCGCAGCCCCGCCTTGCTGGCGCTGTAGCCGGGGCTGTAGGGCAGCCCGCGCAGGGCGGCGATGGAGGAGACGATGGCGACGGTGCCGCGCCGCCGCGCGATCATGCGCGGCAGGACCGGCTCGATGCTGTTGATCGCTCCGGTAAGGTTGGTCGCGATCTGCCGGTTCAGCTGCGGCAATCCTTCCTGATATCGGCCCGGTTGGGGGCCCGCCGAAATACCGGCATTGGCGATGACCAGCGCCAGCGGCGCCCGGTCTTCCAGCGCCAGCAGCCAGGCGGCAAGGGGTTCGGCCTCGGCCACATCCTGCACCAGGATTTCGGCTTGCGCGCCCTTGGCCCGGCAGGCGTCCGCGACCGCCTCAAGCCGCGCGCGGTCGCGCCCCACCAGCCCCAGCAGGATACCGGGGGCCGCATAGGCTGCGGCAAGAGCCGCGCCCAGCCCGTTCGATGCGCCGGTGACGACGATGCCTTGCATGGCAGACGGAATCAGTTCGCCGCGCCGGGCGTGCAGGCCAGGACGGGCTCACTGTTGGCAGGCCGGGGCATGGCTTTGGGCACCGCCACCAGCACGGGCTCCAGCGACACCGCCTCCAGCCGGTCCACGGCACCTGCAACGGCATGACGCAGACCCTGCCAGCTGAAGAAACCGCCATTGATCTGGGTACGATGCGCCAGCACCCGGCGGAAAGCATCGAACAAGACGGCATCCGGCGGCGACGCTTCACGCCAGAAACGGTCCAGGCCATCCTGAAAAGTCAGGCCCGGCATCGCATAGACCGGCGTGGCCAACGCAATGACGGGAGCGCCCTGGGCCAGCGCGAGGATGCCGGAGGTGCTGTTGACGGTCACCAGGCCACGACTGTGCGCGATCAGCACATTCAGGTCGCCGCCGGTCAGATAGGCGATGCGCGACGCGATGCCCAGCGCATCGGCCTGGGCCATGATCTGTCCGTGCCAGTTGTCCAGTTGCGGGTCGAACGGATGTTCCTTGATGACCAGTTGTGCGTCCTGCGGCGCATGCCGTGCGAAGGATTCCAGCACCATGCGGATGGCGGGCGACTGGCGGCCGAAGTCCGAATTGATGCGCAACTGGGAATCGGTATCGAGCTGCAGGGGAAAGACGAAAATCGGCCCTTTGTGCACGGCCAGCGCCCCCAGACTGGCGGCCGTGTCGCGGGCATTCCTGCCGCGGCGCCGGAAACGGCCGATCCATCCCCAATATTCGCGGAACGGATTGAGCGGCAGGTGGCTGCGATAGCCGGGGTAACGCCAAGCCGTCAGCAGGCTGGTGACGTGATAGGTCACGTCCAACACCGCGCGCAACAGGAAGGAGCTTTCGATCGCCGTCTCGCCCTGCCACTCCGGAAGCCGGGCTGCCTGGGCGCGATACCAGTCCGCATTCCGCGGCAGTGCGGAATTGTTGTTCACGCCGCCCTGCTCCAACGTCACCCAATGCGGCCGCAGATAGCCTTCCTCAAAGACATGCACCGCGATGCCCAGCAGGCGCGCCACGCGGATAGCGGCGGCATGCAAAGGCCGCCAGTCGCCGAACAGCACGATATCGGTGACGCGCCACTGCTTGAGGCGGCCCTCCAAAAAGGCGGGCCAGTTCTGCAGCGTGTCGCGGTAATCCACCGCCCCGCGCAACGGCCAGTACAAACGGTCGCCGCCGGTGAAATTGATCCGGTGCACGGCATGGCCATTCGCGCGCAGTGCCCGGCCCAGCCCGGCGAAGAACAGGGTCGGCATGCCCTGCAGGAACAGATAATTGCGGGTACGTGCAGGCGCGTCCATCATATCCGCCCCACGCACCTAGCATGATGCAGCGCAGAAAACACGCGCACGGTAAATGGGAAATTGTCAGTGGCAGAGCGGCAGAAAACGGCGGCACCCGATACGCACGGTGCAGTGCCTGTCACTTTCCCGATATCCGAGAAACAGGACATGGCAGCCCTAACCCCTTACCCTTCCTTATATTTAAACGGACTTTCCTGTTCCCTGTCGAGGCTGAATGTGTCGTACTGTATTCTTTGTCGCAGGCAAGGAATTCTTGGAATTTCCGGACTTTTCTCAGACACCGGATCATGTGGCATTGCACATTTCCCACACAAATAGGGCCACACACAAACCGGGCTGGCGCCAGGCTTTGCGGCGCTTTAGATCGCCCCTGACCGCCAGCCCAGGCAAACGCCAATGACGCCCTTCCGGCCCGACGCCACCCATTGGCAGGTTCTGCCCCATCTGACCCTTACCAGGCTGGTACACCGCCGGCCCGATGGCGGCATCACAAGCCTGCCCGGCCCGCATGCCGCCCATTGCCTAGCTTATGGTCCGCATTGGTGGCTGCGCAGCGGTATATATCGCCTGGCCTTCCGCGCCGATGTGGCACGCATCCGTCTGTCCGGCCAGCCCAGCCTGGCGCTGGAGATCATCGCTCAGAACCGCATGCGCGCCTGTTGGCGCGATTTCACGGCCAGCGAACTGTCACAGCCCTGCACGGTGGATTTTTCGGTGCCCGAAACGATGGGTGCCGGTACAGGCGAGGAATCGCGGTTCGAGTTCAAGTTCTTCCATCTCGACAACGGCACCATCACCCTGGCGGATGTGACGCTGGAACGGATTGGAGATGGCATCGCCCCGGCAACGCCGTCGCTCTGGCGGCACCTGGGAAGCCTGCACAAATCCTGGGCGGCGCGGCGTCGGCCCGACGGCGCCGTCACCGTGCCTTCCTTCAGCCCGGCACGCCGGTTGCTGCGCGGCGGTCAACCCTATCTGCGGCTGGCATCAGGACCCTATCGCCTGCAATGGCATGGACAGTGCGATGCGCCGGACGGCAAGCCTGCGCTGCGCGTTGACATTGTGGGCCGCAGCCATTGGCGGCGGCTGCGGGCGCGGATCGACGCCCTGCTGGGGCGGCCGGGCAGTACCGAAACCATCGCAACGCGAATTCTGACGCCTGCGGAGGTCGCGCGGGGCGAAATGCCGTTTGCCGTACCGCCCGACATGGGAATCGACCAGGGCGAGGACGCACCTTTCGAAGTCCGCATCACCCGGCTTGCCCCCATCGCATTGCGTTTGGATGATCTGCGGCTGGAACGGCTGGAAAAGAAGCCCGCCATGACCGCCGCCCCGCGCGGCGCGGCGCGGCGTAAGTCCATCGTGGTGGTGGGAAACTGCCAGGCCGATATCGTCTGCAGCGGCTTTCGCCTCACCGAAAGCCTGAACCGCCGCTTTGCCGTCAAATACCACTTCGTCAATCTGCAGGAGAATCTGCTGGATGCGGCGCGTGCCGACCTGGACGGAGCCGACCTGGTGCTGGCGCAGGACATTTCCGACTGGGCGGACTATCCCTTGCGCGGACATATCCGCGACACAGTGCCGGTCATCCGCTTTCCCGTGCTGGCCTTCGCCTCGCCCTGGCCGTTCGACCATTACAACGGCCCCGGCGACAAGCTGGCCATGAGCAGGGAATGGCCCAACCTCACCTTCACCTATCTCGACGGGCTTCTGGCGCGGCTGCGCCAGGAGATTCCCGATCCTGAGGAACGCTTCCGCGTCTATGCCGCACTGGACTGGCCCGGCATTCTGAATTACCGCCGCCGCCACGATCTGGAGGCCAGACGGTTGCAGACGATGGATGCGGCGTTCGGCGGGGATATCGGCGCCTTCGTCCTGGACAACTTCCGCAAGCGGCAGTTGTTCTACACCACCAACCATCCCAATGGCGAAATCCTGGCTTTGCTGCTGCGCCAGATTCTGCGGCGCATGGACGACACGCCCACCGGCATTACGGCGCGTCCCCTGGACGCGCTGCACCCCATGCAGGTCCCGGTGCATCCCAAGGTGGCGGCGGATCTGGGCATGACGTGGGTACGGCCGGACACGCGCTACAGTTTTCGCGGCGAGCAGATCGGCTGGGAAGCCTATATCCGCCGTTATATCGCGCTTTACGGCTGAAGCGCGTCCAGTCCGCCCTCCCGCCAGAGCTGAGCGGCGCGCTGGCGCTGCACCTTGCCGCTGGTGGTTTTGGGCAGCGCGCCCGGCGCGATCAGCACCACCGCCTGCACCGACAATTCGTGATTGCGCGCCACCGCCTCGCGCACCGCATCGACGATTTCGTCATGCGCCAGATCGCGGCGATGACTGCGTTCCACTTCCTGCACCACGATGATGCGCTGGCCGCCGGGCGCCAGGAACACCGCACCGGCTTCGGGGGCCAAGGCGG
>Ga0182737_1001258_pt1 | contig 25980 bp, 20 predicted proteins | sample eDN5th30CBELigOP_FD_128878 | JGI IMG/M metagenome (GOLD analysis project Ga0182737, IMG submission 128878) | Enriched Organic Plus compost microbial communities from Emeryville, California, USA - eDNA 5th pass 30_C BE-Lig OP (version 2) (version 2) ... | reverse complement strand
CTCCTCGCACCCAGGAATGCCGGTCAGGTAATTGCCGCCCATGAACCAGCGGCCGTACGGGTCGGGGTCGATGTGATATGTACGACCATCCAGCTCGTGTGTACCCGTAATCCCGAACCGGAACAGGCGATGCAACTCGTGATAGCCGCCCCACGCGGCGATGCCTTGCAGGATCCGCTGTACGCCGGGATCCGCCGCCGCAACGATCGCCTGCGTCGCGCCGAACGAGAATCCGATGATCCCGACCCGATCGCTCTCCACATCGGCTCGCTCGGCGAGGGCGTGGATCGCGGCACGGATGGTCGGTACCGTGACCGATGCTGCTACATGCAACTGCCGCCACTCCGGGATGTCCGGCACCATGACGACCGCTCCGCTTGCGGCCATCGCCCGGGCAAAACCCATGAGCCCTTCGTGTTTCCGCCCGACCGCCGTCAGCCCGTGCAACACGAGCCACCCCGGCAACGCGCGACGAACCCCCGCCGGACGATACACGTCCGCCGCCAGAACATCGCCGTTCCGCCGATACTCGCCGGGTATTTGGTCGATGGAATAACTGCCGGGCCGGAGCTGCTCCCGGATGAACCGCATCGCCCTGATCACGCAAGCAAATTACTGCGTGCGCCGCGCTGCTGGCGAGAGTTCGCGAGCGATGATGCGTCAGTCGTCGTTTGAATTGTGCCGCACGATGTTCCTTCACGACGCCTCGCCCATGGTCGAAAAGGGTAGCCCGAAATGGCGCCGTACCCGCATAATGCACCATGGCAAATCGACGGGACTTCCTGGCCGCCGCGAGCGCCGCATTGCTCTGGCCACGCGAACTCGCGGCCTTCGCCGATCGCTTGCAGCAGACTTCGACTGCGCAGGAACGCTGGGATGAAGTGCGGCGAGAGTTCCTGATCCCGCCCGAGCGCATCTACCTCAACATCGGCACGCTCGGCCCACAGCCGAAGCCCGTGTTCGATGCCTTGGTTGAACACACGCGACGCGTGGCGATGAGCCTGCCGCCCAGCGTCGACTGGGACAAACTCAAGAGCACGGTCGCAGCGTATCTCAACTGCGATCCCGCCGGCCTGGTTTTCCCGCGCAATACGACGGAGGGCATGAACTTCGTCGCCAATGGTCTCGAACTCTCCGCCGGCGATGAAGTCATCACCACGGACCACGAACACATCGGCGGACTCTGCTGCTGGCAGCTCGTTGCAAAGCGCAGAGGCGTGCGACTCACGCAGGTGGCACTCCCGAAACCGCCGCTCGATCCCAATGCAGCGTTCGATGCGATCGCGCGCTCGGTGACACCTGCAACCCGCGTGATTTCGGTTTCGCATGTGAATTTCACGAACGGCCTGATCATGCCCGTTCGCAGACTGATCGATGCTTACCGGCCGCGCGGCGTCATCATCGTGGTCGATGGCGCGCACCCGCCCGGCCTGATGCCGGTCGACCTGCGCGCGCTCGATCCCGACTTCTACGCGTCGTCGCCGCACAAATGGCTGTTTGCCGCCCAGGGCACCGGGCTGCTCTACATGCGCGAGGAGTGGCGCACAAAACTCTGGCCGACCCTCGCCTCCGGCGACTGGGACAACCTCGAACTCGGCGCACAGCGCTTCAACCACCTCGGCAGCTTCGACGAATCCCGCATGGCCGCGCTTTTCGCCGCCGTCGAATTTCACAACGCGATCGGCCCTAATCGCATCTTCGCGCGCATCGAGGAGCTTCGGCAGCGTATCCTGCGCAATCTGCGCGAAGACCCGCGCATCGAAATCGTCTCACCAACCGACCATCACGCGGCGGGAATGGTCTCGTTCCGGCGCCGGGATCTCACCTCGCTCGAATTGCAGCGTAAACTCGCAGCGCACAACGTCCGCACCCGCGTGATCGGCGAATACGATTACGGCTGGATGCGCCTGTCCGCGTCCGTTTACAACACGATCGATGAAATCGATCGCGTCGGCGAACTGATCCGTAACGTCTGACCCGACCGCGCTGATTAGCCTTCATCACTGTGCTGTCGCCCGCCTTTCTCCGCCTTGACAGTCAGAGCTCGTCCTCGTAACTCCACAAAAGGTGACGCGCTTCTGCCGCACCCCGGCCCGGCGCACTGGGTCGAAGCTCGCGTCCGCGAAACGGTGCAACCATGAGACATCATCAGATTTTCACGCTGCTGATTGCAGCCGGTCTGGCCGCGTGCTCAAACGGCTCGCAGAACTCCGAAGCTGCTGCGGATGGAAACGCCAGCAAGGCGTCCACCCCGGATTCATTGGCCGCGACCGCTGTTCGCGAAGTGGAGGTGGTGCTTTCCGAGTTCAGCTTCGCCACCAGCGACACCGTGTTTCAGGCGGGCGTACCGTATCGGTTCGTGTTCCGGAACGAGGGCAGGGAACCGCACGAATGGGCCGTTGTCCCGAGGGGCGATGAGGACGAAGGCAACCTGCTCTTCGAAGTCGAGGAAGACGAGCTCCCATCCGGTGCAACTCTGGTGCGCGAGTTCACCTTCGCCGAACCCGGACTCTACGATTTCGCGTGCTACATGCCCGGGCACTACGATGGCGGGATGGTCCTTCCGGTGCGCGTTGTAGCAGGCGGTTGAGCCAGCCCTTGAACGCTCTCACTCTCGCTCTCGCTTTCGCAATCGAATCCGTTCCTGCTCAGCCCGGCGAACAGCCGAGAGCGAAAGCGTTAGCGAGAGCGAGAGCGTGTTAGCGGACCGACCTCACTGCGCGCGTAACGAGTTCAGTGGATCGACCCGGGTTGCCCTGCGGGCCGGCCCGTAGCTGGACAGGATTGCGACCGACCCGAACACGATCGCAATGACCACGACGCTGAGCGGGTCGAGGGTGGTGACGCCGAAGAGGAAGATACGCACAAACTGACTCAGGCCGAATCCGAGCAGAACGCCCAGCACAACACCAAGCACACTCACCCCGACCCCGTACCCGATCACCTGACGTTTGATGTCGCTTGCCGTTGCACCAAGTGCCATGCGCAGGCCGATTTCAGCGCGGCGCTGTTCGGTTGTGAATGAAACCACCCCGTACATCCCGATGAGTGCGAGGACCAGGGCACAACCGGCGAGGACCGCAAATACGGCCGCAAAAATGCTGACGCCGGTGCGGTCACCAGCGCTCTCCTCGGCGAGCGTGCCGGAGTGGGTGATGCTCTGATCCGGATCGAAGGCCCGGAGTTGCGACTGGACCATGGGATTCGGATCAACGCCTGGCACAGCGCGAACGAGCAATTCGGGTTGCGCACGCACGCTTTGTCCCGCTGCAAAGTAGATCGCCCGCACAGGCTCGGCCTGCAGCCCCTTGATACCCCCGCGGACCGATACAGCGTCGGATGTCACGCCGATCACTCGAGCTGTGCGAGTCCGTGTGCTGTCCAGCACGAGGTGGCGCCCAACCGCGCTGGACTCTGGCGAAAGTGCAAGCGCGGCCGCACGGCTCAGGACAACGACCGGCTCGCTCCCCGCGCGGTCACGCTCATCGATGAATCGGCCTTCCAGCAGCGTGAGTCCAAGTGTTCGCGCGTATGAAGGATCCACTGCTGAGTATTCCATGTTGCGCATCTGAACGACGAATTCATTCCCATCGAGTGCAACCCCGAGCCACGGGCGATACGTCCAGGCCGTGTCCGCCTCGTCCTGCAGTCGTACGAATGGAGCTTCGGTCGACACCTGCTCGATTCCCGGTGTGCGCGCCAACGCTTCACCTATCCGGGCGTAAAAGAGATCGCGCTGCTCGGTGGATGCGTATCGGTCGTCAAGGTTGAACGTCTGGGTGTATACCTGGTCGGCATCGTAACCGGGATCGAATTCCGTGAGTCGCTGGAAGCTGCGCACGAGCAGGAGAGTGCACATGCATAATCCGACCGAAAGCGCAATCTCGAGCACGACCAGACGGCGTGAACGGCGCACCACACCAGGCTCGCGTCGACCCAGCACACCGCCCAGCTTCAGCACGGACAGCAAGTCGACTCTGGCCGCTTCCCGGGCAGGCGCAAGGCCGATGAACAACGTGGCGCAGAGTCCCAGGAATGCGGCAAAGCCGAGCACTCGAAAATCGATACCGAACTGTACCCACGACCCTATCCAGTTCGGAACGGTTGCGAGCAGGAGTTTCACGGTCCAGTGCGCGATCCACAATCCTGCGGCTGTGGCCATCAGAGAGAGCAGCAGGGCTTCCGCGAGCGTGGCGCGCATGACTTGCCAGCCGCTCGCGCCAAGTGCGGCGTGGATCGCGTGCTCGCTCTGTCGCGCAACGCCTCGTGCAAACAGCAGGTTCACAATATTCGCGCATGCGATTCCGAGCACGAACATCGTGGCGAGGAGGAACAGCCAGTGCAATCCGGCCGGAACAGGTAGCCTGACCACCATTTCATGATGCAGCCGCAGTTCGCCTTCGAGCAGGTCGTGTGCATCGAGGCGCGGCTGCAGTACCTGGAGTTCCGCCCGCGCCTCATCGACCTGAATACCATCTCGCAGCCGACCCAGCACGTACACGTGTTGCGCGGCTTTTTCATCCTCGGTCGCGCGCAGCGGAAGCCACAGTTCCGCGTATTCGAATTCGAACCCGTCCGGAAGAACACCAATCACGGTTCGGTCCACGCCGTCAACACGCAGCACCTGACCGATCACTGAACGATCAGCCCCGAAATCGGCCTGCCACTTTCTGTGCGACAACAGAACAACCGGCGGACTACCCGGATGTACGTCCTCCGGCGTGAAGGCGCGACCAAGCAAAGCGTTCACGCGGAGCAGCGGCAGAAGGGATTCGGTTGCCTCGACCGCATCGACACGTTCTGCTCCACTCACGCCCGTGAGATTCGCACTGGCGGTCGTATACGCCGCCATGATGCTGTACGACCGCGCTTCGGCCTGGACCGCGTCGAAGGCCGCGAGCGACATGGATCCGGTGCGCCGGAACTGGGATCGCGAATCCAGATCGCCGATCGTGACGATTCGCTCGGCTGCCTCATACGGCAGTGCCCGCCACAGGTAACCGTTCAGAAAACTGAAAACGCTCGTCACCAGGCCAATGCCCAGTGCGAGCGTACACACCGTTACAATCGTGAATCGTGGAGCTTTCCAGAGCGCGCGCCACCCCAGCCTGAGTGTGTTCATGGACTCTGCCGATTTAAGGGGACGGGATACTACACACTATCTGGCCGCTTCAGCCTTACGCTCTCGCTCTCGCTATCGCTTTCGCTCTCGAATCCGTTCCTTGCCCAGGCCGGGCGAAGGACAGACTCGAGAGCGAAAGCGATAGCGAGAGCGAGATCGTCTTAGTACTTCGCGAGCTGCTCGATCGCGGTCAGCACGTTCTCGGTCTGCGGCAGGATCTCGTCCTCGAGTTCGGGCGAGTAGGCGACCCAGGTATCGAGCGACGCGACGCGCCTGACCGGTGCGTCGAGCCAGGGGAACAGCTCGTCGGCGATGCGCGCGGCGATCTCCGAACCGATACCCCATGACAGCGAATCCTCGTGCGCGATGATCACGCGGTTCGTTTTTCTCACCGACGCGGCGATCGTCTCCATGTCGAGCGGGTTCAGCGAGCGCAGGTCGATGACCTCGGCGCTGATACCGTGGCGCTCTTCGGCCTGTTTGGCCGCATCGAGCGAGCGCTTCACCAGTGCACCACACGCGACGATGGTCATATCCGTGCCTTCACGAACCACGGCGGCCTTGCCGAACGGGATCATGAAGTCCTTGCCCGGATAACGCCCCTTGTTGTACACCTGGCGATACAGGTGCTTGTGCTCGAGGAAGATCACGGGGTCGTCGGAGCGGATTGCGGTACGGAGCAGTCCGTTCGCATCGACGGCATTGGACGGCAGCACGACGTGCAGCCCGGGCGTATGCGTGAAGAGCGTTTCGCCGGTCTGCGAGTGGTAGATCGCGCCACCCTTCAAATACCCGCCGTACGCTACACGCAGAACCACCGGCGACTTCCAGTTGCCACCGGAGCGGTAACGCATGGTCGCGAGCTCGTCGCGAATCTGCATCATTGCGGTCCAGATGTAGTCGAAGAACTGGATCTCGACGACCGGCTTGAGCCCGCGCGTCGCCATGCCGATGGCACGACCGACGATGTTGGCTTCCGCTAGCGGCGAGTTGAAGACGCGCGTGCCGCCGAATTTGCGCTGCAGCCCGTACGTCACCTTGAACACGCCGCCCTTGCCCTTGACCTCTTCGAGGGCTTCCTCACGCGAGCAGTCTGCGACGTCCTCGCCGAAGATGACGATGCGTGGGTCACGCTCCATCTCATCGCGCATGCACGCGTTGAGCAGGTCGACCATCGTCAGGTCGCCGCCTTCAAACTGGGGCGAATTTTCGGTGTCGAAGTCCTTCGAGGTCGGGTCGACATCGGGGGAGAACAGGTACTTCGTAGCCGTGTCCTTCGAGGGCTGCGGCTGTTCGAGCGCCCGGTCCGATGCTTCCTGGACCTCACGCAGCACGTCTGCCTCGAGTGCCTCGATCTCCTCCGCTGTCGCGATGCTCTCCTCGATCAGCAGGCGGCGGAAGGTGATGAGCGGATCGCGCTCGGCTTCGAGCTGTCGCTCGGCCTCCGGGCGGTACAGCCGCTCGTCGTCCGACATCGAATGCGAGTAGGGGCGGACCACGTGTGCGTGCAGCAATGCAGGGCCCTTGCGCGCCCGGGCATGTGCGATTGCGCGGCCTGCGGCTTCGTAACTTACGATCGGGTCGCAGCCGTCGAACTCTTCGATGTAGAGATCCGGGAATCCGGTCAGCAGCTTGCTGATGCTGCCGCCCGGCGTGTTCACTTCAACGGGAACCGAAATCGCATACCCGTTGTCCTCGACCAGGAAGACGACCGGGAGTTTAAGATTGGTTGCAGTGGTCAGCGCTTCCCAGAATTCGCCCTGCGAGGTCTGGCCCTCGCCAGTCGTGCAGAGCACGACCTCATCATCGGCGAACTCTTCGATCACCGCACGGATTTCGGAGACCCGCGATGCACGCTGGGCGACTTCGGCGGCCCCGACCGACTGCAGGAACTGCGTCCCCGTCGGCGATGAGGTGCTGACGATGCGCAGTGGCCGGTGGCCCCAGTGGGACGGCATCTGGCGACCGCCGCTCGCGGGGTCTGCTTCGGCCGCTACGGCCTGGAGCAGGTGCTCGTACGGCGTCATCCCCAGTGCCTGGGTCAGGGCACGGTCACGGTAATAAAGGTAGAACCAGTCGGACCCGGGTCGCAGATGTTCTGCGACTGCAACCTGGACAGCCTCGTGCCCGGCCCCGCTGATCTGGAAGAAAATCTTGTTCTGGCGCTTGAGGAGGATCTCCTGATCATCCGTCCTGCGCGCAGACAGCATCGTGCGATAGAATCGAAGCAGAACCTCCCGGTCGAGACCGGCGTAGCTGCTCCGCTTTCCCGCTTTTTTTGCTTTCGTCGCCATGGCCTGCTTAGTGAGGCGGTCCCTAAGGTCCGCAGGTCAATCGCGGTTGAACGAAGGTGAAACCAGAGGTAATTATAATCGCGTAGTTGGCGCCGGAGCCAGCCGACACCATCTTAACCCCCTGTGACGATCCCTGTTTCGACGGAACCGTTGTCCACGATTCGAACTGCATTGACCATCCTGGGGCGGGCGGTCCGGAAGCCGCGGCTCTTCTGGCTGCTGCCACGGGCGGGCTGGCAATTTCGCCGCCGCGACTGGTATCGCCGCTGGCCGTTCCTGCCGCTGCCTTCGACGCGTTATCTCGACTGGCGGATGCACACCGCCTTCGGTCGCGACGACGCCACCCCGACCGCTCGCCAGCTCGAAGACTACCTCGAGTGGGTGCTGCGCATGAACCGCCACTGACAACCGACGGAGGGAGTCGCGGTGTTCAAGTTCATCCTGGTCCTGATTTTTCTTATCGGCACGGTCACAACGGTGGCGCCCGTGCGGAACCGCGTGGTGCCAGCGCTGGAGCCGCTGCTGGTCAGACTCGGCCCGGTCGGGGAAACAATCATCACTCCGGTGAAGAAGTGGCAGGCGCAGACCGGCGCGACCAGCGCGCTGCGCGAACTCGCCCAGAACCGCACGCAGGGCAGGGAAATGCCGAACGTGCGCACGTTCAGCTCCTGGCTGCAGCGCGCGATGCGCAACGACAGCGCCGCCTTTGATCCCTGGGGGAATCGCTACTACCTCAAAACCACACGCGGTACCGTGAGTGTCGGGTCCCCCGGTCCCGACGGCGTAAAAGACACGCCGGACGACGTCGTCGTCACGGTCCCCTGGGATTGACGCTCCTTGCTCGAGCAGCTCACCGAACTCCTCCTCAGGATCGGCCCATGGGTCGTGTTCCTCGCGACGTTCACGGAGACTGCCTTCTTCATCGGGCTCGTGGTTCCTGCGGAGCCGCTGATCCTGCTCGCATCCTTTCTGGCCAGGTCCGACCGTTTCGCCATTGAGTATGTGCTCGCCGCCACCTTCTTCGGCGGGCTTCTCGGTGATCAGGTAGGTTATCTGCTGGGCCGCTACGGTGGCCCGCGCATGGTTGCGCGCGGGCCGCTCGCGCGCATCTGGCAGCGTCACGAAGCGCGCGCACTCGGCCTGTTCCAGAAGCAGGCCGCGCTTTCCGTCAGCTTCGCGCGGTTCATTTCCTTCGTGCGCACTCTCATGCCCTGGTTCGCGGGAATGAGCCGCATGTCGTACGGCAAGTTCCTGTTCTACGACCTGCTCGGCGTGTTCGGCTGGGCGACCGCTTCGGTCGCGCTGGGTTTCCTGGCAGGCAGCAGTTGGGAACGACTGTCCCACCAGGTCGGTACCGGGACCGCGCTCGTTGTTGCTGTAATTTTGCTGGCAAGCTGGATCCTGTTCCGGCGCAAACGCAAGCAGGCCGTGCTTGCGGAGGCCGCTGCGGCCTCAACCCGTCCGCTGCGGATCGGGCTGACCGGTAATATCGCGAGCGGCAAATCCACCGTGGTGCGTGTGTGGCGTGAACTTGGAGCAACCATCATCGATGCCGATGTGCTCGCGCGTCGTGCCGTCGAACCGGGCAGCCCCGCACTCCGTCAGATCGCGGAGACGTTCGGTCCGTCCGTGCTCGATGCGAACGGCGCGCTCGATCGCGCGGCAATGCGCACGCTGGTGTTCAACGATCCGGAGAAGCGCAAACAGCTCGAGGCCATCGTGCACCCCGAGGTGCTGCGTCTGCGTGAAGAGGAAGAAGCCGAACTCATCGCGCAGGGTACGCGCATCCTGGTTCACGACATTCCGCTCCTCTTCGAAGCGCACCTCGCCGACCAGTTCGATGTGATCGTCTTTATCGATGCCGCCGAACCGGAGCGTTTCCGCCGCCTCACGGAGCTGCGCGGTCTCGATCCGGACGAAGCCCGGCGCATGATGGCCGCGCAGATGCCGCCCGAGCAGAAACGACCGCTGGCCCACATCGTAATCCGGAATGATGGTTCGCTCGAAGATCTGGCAGCCGAGGCGAGTGAAGTGTGGACGAATTTCCTGTTGAAAATGCCCGGCCCCGACATGCGTACACGCCACGAACCCGGTGTCCCGCCGGTTGCAGTGAGGAATTGACCGCGAATGACTCCCGACGGATCGGCCGCCGGACGTACCCCGAATGCTGGCACAATGCGCGTCGACATGCACCTGCATACGGCCAGATCCTTTGACTGCCTTTCGGACCCGGAGCGCGTGCTCGCCGCGGCGGACGCGCGCAACATTGACGTGATCTGTGTGACTGATCACAACGAGATCGATGCTGCGCTCGAACTCAAGGCGCGCTACCCCGAGCGCATCATCGTCGGCGAAGAGGTGAAGACGGCGGAGGGCGTCGACGTGATCGGGCTATTCATCGAGGAGCGGATCCCGAAGGGAACACCCGCCCGGCTGACCTGCGACCTGATCCATGAACAGGGCGGGATCGTCTACATGCCGCACCCGTACGCGGGCGGCAAGGGCGGCAACGGCCGGCTGCTCGATGAACTCGGTCGCACGATCGATGCGGTCGAGGGTTTCAACGGGCGCATTCACAAGCCGGAGCTGAATCGACGTGCGGTCGAGTGGGCGCAGTCACACGCTTTGCCGATGGGAGCCGGCTCCGACGCGCACACGCTGAAGGAGGTCGGGCGGGTGTATGTCGAGCTGCCTCGCTGTCGGCTCGAACCCGCTGCGTTCCTCGCTGCACTGCGCAACGGAAGCCTGCACGGGAGCTCCGCGTCGCACCTCGTGCACATCGCTTCCACCTATGCAAAATTGCACAAGAAAGTATTTGGCACAGGAAGATGACCGACTTGCTGCAGGTTCCGCCCACGCGTATCGCGCCACTCGAACTGATCACGCGCGTCCTCGTTGAACACGACAACATCGTGCTGACCACACACGTCAACGCGGATGGCGACGCGGTCGGCTCCGAATGCGCCGTTGCAACCTGGCTCGAGCAACTCGGCAAAACCGTGCACATCGTCAATCCCACGCCCTATCCCGCGCAGTACCGCTACCTGGTGCGCAATCCGGAATGGGTGGCTGATATCGGCACTGCGGCAGCAGCCACGGCCCTGCAGTCGGCGCAGGTTGTGCTCGTGCTGGATACGGGGGAGCCGAAGCGCATCGGCAAGGTCGCGTCCGCCCTGAGTGGCCGGAAGGTTCTGCTGATCGATCATCATCCGCGCTCCGACCCCGGCTTCACGACCGATGCCGCGCTGATCGACACGAGCGCGTGCGCGACCGGAGAACTCGTCTACGACCTGGTTTCCAGCGCACATCTCCCTTCACCCTGGCCGGATCACCTGGTCCAGGCCGTGTACGCAGCGATTGTCACCGACACCGGCTCGTTCCGTTTTTCCAACACGACGCCACGTTCGCACGCGCTTGCAGGCGACCTGATCCGCCGCGGTGTGGACCCGGAGCAGGAGTACAAGCGCCTGTTCGGGACGGTCCCGCTGCGGCGCGTGCAACTGCTCCGTGCCGCACTCGATACGCTCGAGGTCGACCCCGACCTTCCCATCACCTGGATCAGCCTGCCACGCAGCGCGATGGAAGCCGCAGGCGCGGGATCGGAGGACCTGGACGGCGTGGTCGAACACGCGCGCTCCGTCGAGGGCACCGAGGTCGCCATCCTGTTCCGTGAAACCGCCGACGGCAGCACGAAAATCTCGCTGCGTTCCAATGGCGATTTCGACGTAAACGCGATTGCCCGCAGGTTCGGCGGCGGCGGCCACATCAAGGCCAGTGGAGCCGTTATTGGCGCGCCTATGGCGAGTGCGCGCGAGAAGGTGCTCGCCGCCGTGCGTCAGGCCATGCGGGCCTGAGCGACTCCTGCTAAATTCTGCACCTATGAGATCAGAGTATCGCCCGCCGGACCTGGACGCCGAAGCGTTCCGCAACGCCCCCGATGCGCGGTTCGAGCCTGCACCCGCGGATGGCGTTCTGCCGCGGGACTTCTTTTCGACGACGAATCTGCCCACCTATGTGAAGGTGGGCGGCCACTGGCGCATGCCCGACGCGCCACGCATGGACTGCGGGATCGTGCTGCGGCCCGATGGCTCGGTGCGCGTGGTGGAAGGCCGTTACCTGAAGCGCGGCGATCCGGTCGCGATCGGCTACGCCGAGGATGGGAGTGAAGGCATTTTCGTCGATGCGGTCGGCCTGCTGCCGGCCAGCGATGCCGCGGCGGAAGGCGACTTCCAGTTCATGAGCTCGGCGGTCAGCCGCGAGAAGCCGGTCGACTACGCGACCATGGCGCAACTGCTGATCGAAGAGCGCGAACGCGGTGGCCACATCGTCTGGGTGCTCGGACCCGCCGTGCTGCACTCACGCGGTCGCGACGTGATCACCTGGTTCATCGAGAACGGCTTCGTTCACGCGCTGCTCGGCGGCAATGCCATTGGTGTGCATGACATCGAACAGGCGCTGATGGGCACGACGCTCGGGATGGACCGTATCGGTCGACCGCGACCCGGCGGCCACGCCTTCCATATGCGCGCGATCAATCAGATCGCTGCCGCCGGCTCGATCGCGAAGGCCGTCGAACAGGGCGTGCTGACCGAGGGCATCATGCACGCGTGTGTGCGCAACAACGTGCCGTTCGTGCTCGCAGGTTCGATCCGCGATGATGGGCCGCTGCCGGACACGATCACCGATGTCGTCCGCGCGCAGGAGCTGATGCGCGAACACGCGATGAAGACGACCATGGCGATCATGATCGCGAGTGCGCTCCACTCGATCGCGTTCGGCAACATGCTGCCCGCCTACTCGACCGCTGAGGCTGGCACCATTCGACCGATCCCGACCATCGCCGTCGATTCCTCCGAATTTGTGGTCAGCAAGCTGAAGGACCGCGGCACACACCAGGCGTTCGGCGTCATTACCAACGCACAGGATTTCCTGCACGTCTTGCGTCACTTCGTCGAGAGTGAACTCGGTACCCGCGATCCAGCGACACACGCGATGGTCGCCGAGGAGGTCAGCGCCGCGCAGCGCGAACATTCGGCCGGAGGCACCGGGGCGTGAGCACGGGCACTGCAGGTACCGCCCATGCCGATGCCGGCTCGATTGCCGCGCTGCTCGAACGGCTCAACACGTCCGTCCCGTTCGAAAGCATCGACGAACTCTGGCTCTTCCCGACCCGGCGCATCGCCGGCGTCGAGAGCACGGTCGTCGTTCTCGCGCTCTACACCGACAAGCCCGATCGCAGGCGCGTCGCCACCGCACATTTCAAGGCGACGCGCAACAAACGCGGAGAAGCAAAAGTCGAAACCGACCTGCGCGATCACGCGATAGCGCCCGCGGACCGGCTGACCCGCGTGATCGATGGCGTGCTCCGTCGCCTCGGCGACGACCTCAGCACCACACCGCCCCGATCCGCCCGGATCAGCGCCGCCGAGGACCGCTGGCTCGCACTGATCGAGGCCGCAGCCAGCAATATCGAGCTCGACGATGCGCTCGAGCGGGTGCGCGTACGCCTGCGTGCGCTCGGTCGTGAGGATGTCATTTCTGCCGCGCCTGTAACAGACACCGACGACTCCGATCTGGAGCAGTCAGTCAGCGACGCTGCGGACCATGCCGCGACTACCGAATCCGAGGTGGAGCACCAAATCATCGAGGCTGTAGACAGCGACTCGATTAACGACTCCGATGCGGCCTCCGCCGAACCGAGCGACACGACCAGCTCACACACCGATCAGACTTCGGATCTTCCGTCTGAAGACAATACAATTCGTGCGCAGGAGCGCACTGGAGTTGAAGAAGAGAATGCCTGACATCCAACTCGCCTGCAGTCTCGCAATGTTCCGGGCCGATGGCGGCAACCCACGCCCGACCGGAGTACTTCTCTGATGGCCTGGTCGATCGAGGAGTCGCGCGAACTCTACAACGTCGAAGGCTGGGGTATCGGCTATTTCGACGTCAATGAGAAGGGGCACGTCACCGTACATCCCACCAAGGATCCGGATCGTGGCCTCGACCTCTTCGAGATCGCGATGGATCTCGAAGCGCAGGGTGTCGGTCTTCCGCTGCTGCTGCGTTTTTCCGACATCCTTCGCACCCGGCTCAATACGCTGACTGAACGCTTCCGCGGCGCGATTCAGGAGTTCGGCTACACCGGCGGCTACACCACCGTGTACCCGATCAAGGTGAATCAGCAGCGGCACGTGATCGAGGAGATCGTCGCCTACGGCGAGGCGTACGGGGTGGGGCTGGAAGTCGGCAGCAAGCCGGAACTTCAGGCCGTGCTCGCGCTGACCGAACGCAGCGATCACCTCATCGTCTGCAACGGCTACAAGGACGAGGAGTATATGCGCCTCGCCCTCATCGGTCAGCGCCTCGGTCACAAGGTGCTGATCGTCATCGAGAAGATTTCAGAAGTCGATACGATGTTGCGCGTCGCCAGCGAGATGAACGTCAGACCGACCGCGGGCGTGCGCATCAAACTCTCGACATCCGGCGCGGGCCGCTGGTCCGAAAGTGCAGGCGAAAAGAGCAAGTTCGGCCTTAACGCGCCACAGCTCATGAAAGTGCTCGAGAAGCTCAGGAACGCGGGGCAACTCGACATCCTCGAGATGGTGCACTTCCATCTCGGTTCGCAGATCCCGGACATCCGCAACGTCAAAATGGCGATGACCGAGGTTGCGCGTTACTACGTCGAGTTGCGTCAGCTCGGCGTCGACATCAAGTACGCCGATGTCGGTGGAGGCCTCGGCGTCGACTACGACGGCTCGCGCTCCACGGGCTCTGCCAGTGTCAACTACTCCATCCAGGAGTACGCAAACGACATCGTCTACACCCTCGCCGAAGCGTGTCGTGAAGCCGATGTGCCGATGCCGCACATCATCTCCGAATCGGGACGCGCGCTGACCGCGCACCACGCGCTGCTGCTGGTCAACGTCGTCGATCTCGAAACACAACTGCCCGATGTGCCGCAGGGAATCCGCGAAGATGATCATCTCATCGTTCACGAACTCCTCGAGACCTACCGCTCCGCCGATGCGCGCAACGTCCGCGAGGTGTACCACGACACCACCTTCGCCAAGGAACAGGTTCACTCGCTCTTCAACAACGGCGTGCTCAGCCTCGCCGAACGCGCCATCGCCGAGCGACTGATCATCGCCATCATGAATCGCCTCGCCCAACTCGCACAGAAGGACGAGGAAGATTTCGAGGACCTGATCCCCGGGATCAGCAGCACCCTGATCGATCGCTACTTCTGCAACTTTTCGCTCTTTCAGTCGCTGCCCGACTCATGGGCTATCGATCAGTTGTTCCCGATCATGCCCATCCACCGGCTGGACGAAGAGCCAACCCGCTACGGCACCCTGCAGGACATGACCTGCGACAGCGATGGCAAAATCGATCGCTTCGTCGGCTACCGGAAACCGAAGAATTCGCTCGAACTGCACACGCTCAACGATGGCGAGCCGTACGTCCTCGGCATCTTCCTCACCGGCGCGTACCAGGAAATCCTCGGCGACCTGCACAACCTCTTCGGCGATACCAACGCCGTTCACGTCAGGCTCACCGATCAGGGATACGAAATCGGCGACCTCGTCCACGGCGACACGGTTACCGAGGTGCTCAACTACGTCCAGTTCAACGCCCAGGACCTGATCGCCACCTTCCGACGCAAGGTCCAGAACGCCAAGGATCTGCCGCGCGTCGACGCCAACGCGTTCATCGCCGACTACATCGCCGGCCTCGCCGGCTACACCTACCTGGAAGGCGAATAGCGGGCGCGGGTGCCGTTGCAGCCGGAAACCGCGGCCGTACCCGGTGGCGGGAAAATCCTTCCGCAGGTTGGCCGGGCCTCCGGTCCGATGCAGCGACGCGCGCCGACGCTCCCGCGGGCACTCGAATCGTGCCGGCCGCACCCTGGCGGACGCGAATCGCCCAAACGCCGGCGTCGCCGCTGTGTGTGGGCAATTCACCGCCGCGCAGCGGTCGTGAATCGCACAATCGCGACGTTGCCAAAGATGCATGTGCACTTGATCCGAGCTATTCGGATCAAGTGCACACAGTCTCACGCTTGGCCATGAAAAGTGTGCGATTCTCCCGCTTACATCCGCACAAACGCACACGCATCAAAAAAACCATCGCGAATGTGCATTACGCCGCAGCCCACACCCACACCCACACCCATACCCACACCCACACCCACACCCACACCCACACCCGAAAACCCGTACCCAAATCCCGGATTCCCAAGATCCTGGATCCTTGACCCTTGACCCTGATCCTGACCCTTGATCCTGACCCTTGATCCTGACCCTTGATCCTGACCCTTGATCCTGACCCTTGATCCTGACCCTTGATCCTGACCCTTGATCCTGACCCTAAATCCTGACCCTAAATCCTGAGCCTCCCTTGCGGCAATCCGATTGATTATTAAGAATTACTATGAGTTTCATTCTCAACGGGAGAGGCATGGCTACTCAGGTTTCCGACACCCCCGTCAATACCTTCCTGCACCTGTTCCGGCGCTACCTGCGCGACCAGGGGTTGCCGGTCACGCAGCAGCGCGATGCGGTCGCGGAGGTTGTGTTCAGCTCCACGGAGAACCAGTCGGTCGAGGATCTCGAGCGGAAGCTGCGCGAGCGCGGGGAGAAGATCGGGAAAGCGACGGTATACAGGACGCTGGAGATGCTGGTGAAGAGCGGGCTGGTTGCCGAGCACGATTTCGGGGAGGGGTTCAAGCGGTACGAGCACCTGTTCGGGCAGCCGCCGGTGCGGGAGCATCTGGTGTGCACGGAGTGTGGCAAGGTGACCGCGATTCATAGCACGGCGCTCATTCGGCTGCACCAGGAGGAGGCCGCGAGGCACGGATTCCTGCCTGCGCGTTACCGTCTGGCGATTTACGGCTTGTGCCAGGAATGCCAGGAGCAGGGGCGCTCGCTCAGGTGGGAAGGGCTGACCTGCCCGATCGAGATGCTGGACTAGTCACAGACTGTAAGGCCGGGTCCCGCCCCGGCCTGATCCTTCGCATGGCGGAAGTTTCGCCTCCGCAATTCTTCTGGTAACTTCCCGGCCGTTATGCCAAATCATCGATCAGAGAACACACCGGGCCGCGGCATGCTGGCGCGGGAAGAACTGGAATTCAGGGGAGGTTCGATGCGTGTACCGGCGGCCCTTCGCAAGCTGCATTGGGAGTTGCCCCACAACTTCCTGGGGCTGGACGAAGACGCGAGCGATTTCGAGCGGTCGAAGGTTGTAATTCTGCCGGTGCCGTACGAGAGCACGGTGAGTTACGGCGGCGGGACCGGGAACGGGCCTGCGGCGATCATCGAAGCGTCGCGCTACATCGAACTGTACGACCACGAGCTCGACAGCGACCCTTACGAAGTCGGCATTTGTACACTGCCCTCGCTCGAATTGACCGGCGCGGGATCCGAGCAGGCGATCCCGGAATTGCGCGCGGCCTACGATGCGCTGCTGAGTGCCGGACCGGAGAAGTTCGTCATCACGCTCGGTGGCGAACACTCGATCAGCAGCGCTCCGATCCTCGCCTGGGCGGACCGTCTTACCGCGGGCATTCCCCCGGTCCCGGAATTCGGGACGGTGCAGACGCCGGAGGGTGCGCTCGATGCGAACAAGGTCGAGCCGCGGCGGCTGAGTGTGCTGCAGTTCGATGCACACACCGATCTGCGCCTCGAATACGAGGGGTCCGCGTATTCGCATGCATCGGTGATGGCGCGCGTAATCGATCGGGCGGATCTGGTCTCGGTCGGAATTCGGGCGATTACACGTGAAGAGCGTGATTTCGCCCGCGCGCGCGACAACGTGCACATCTTCTTCGCCGACGACATCCACACCGGCGAGGCGTGGATGGACGCCGTGATGGAGAAGCTCGGCCCGGACGTCTACATCAGCTTCGATGTCGACGGGTTCGATCCATCGCTCGTGCCCTCGACCGGTACGCCGGAGCCGGGCGGCCTGCAGTGGTACCCGGTGATGAAGCTGCTTCGTCGCGTATTCCGCGAACGCAACGTCCACGCGGTCGACATCGTCGAACTCGCGCCGACACCGGGCCTTCATGCACCAGACTTCCTGGTCGCGAAGCTCATCTACAAGATGATCGGCTACAAGTTCGAGGCAGCGAGCCGCGCGTAACTGCGTGCGCGGTTCCTGACCACGCGCGTGTTACCAAGGCAGGGGGCGGGGGCGGGGTGTCGATGTCAGCGTCGCGGACACTCGGTGGAATTCCCGCGATGTTGCGGTCCCAATCACCGCACGCCGATCAGCCACCCCGCCGTCGCCCCCGCCTGCTCAAACGGACCGCCCCGGCTCGATCACCACCGCCTCCTGCCCGCCGTGTACCTGCGCAGCAACGGGTGCAGGTCGAGCGGATCATTGATCACATGGTCGTCGGGGATGAGTCCGGGGGCGGTCATCAGGAATGGCCATGCCTGTCGCCCGCCCATCGCACCGTGCGCGCCCACCTGATCGTCGAAGCAGATACAGACGTCGCGGTGGGGGTCGTACGCGCCGAACAGGATCATGTCGCCGGCGTTGTGCTGGCGGGCGAGGTGGGCGAGTGCCCGACGTTCGACGGCGGTCTCGGCGTAATCGCGCAGCGGATCCTCGCCCTCCAGCACCTCGATCTCGCCGCCGGGCGTGACCAGTGCACGCCCGCGCATCGTCTCGACGTGAGCGCCATCGAGCATACGTGTGATCACAACACCGATTCCGCGATGTGCGACCAGGAAGTAGTACAACGCGCGTCGATCGTGATCCTCGCGAATCTCATCGAAGGTGAGCGGGTGTTTCGGGTCGGTCCAGTACACATGCGCGAGGGACGACGAGTAGGTCACGACGATCCGTGTGTTGCTGCTGCGCTTTACGTTTTCCGCGACGAGCGGGAAGATGTTGTAGTGTCGACGCAGCCAGCGTCCGAGTCGCAGCCCAAGGTTGCGTGCGGGACGGATCGAGGTGGAGGAAATTTCTTCCAGTTCCGAGATGAGAAAATTCATCGCCTCCTCATCGGCGGGCGTGTAGTCACCGACACCAGCCATGACGATCACGCCGTGTCGCGCGGCCGCGACGATGGTATCGCCGAGCGTTTCACCGAACTCGATGCGATACGGAATTGCGGGTGTCTGTCCGTGATCGCTGAGGATGTACACATCGTAGGGGCGCCCGGGCAGTCGACGCAGCATGCGCATGATCTGCCCGATGCGTTTGTCGAGGCCGCGCACGCTGCTCATCGCCGCACGTGAGCCGGGACCGAAGTGGTGGGCGAACTCGTCGTAGACGTTGTAGGTCGTGTAGATCGACGGCACGCCGGTGTAGATGTCGAGCAGTACGGCGATGGTCTGCAGTTCGCGGATTACGACGTTCGTGCCGATATGGATAAAGGGCAGGTACCACCAGTAGTAGGTGTACTGGCCTCTGATCTGGCCGAGCAGCCGCTCCCATTCTTCGCGCAGGTACTCCCAGGCGCTGTCGACGACGATGCGCAGCGCGCGGTAGGGATGCAGCGCGAGCAGAAGCGCGAGTCGCGCGCCGCCCATCTTCTCGAGCAACGGCTGCGGCCGCTGTGCGGCCAGCGTGAAAATGGCGCGGTCGGCACCGCCGTCGTAGATGTTGACGTAACCGTTTCCGCCTCTTAGCACGCCATCGGCAGGCAGGCGGTCGCGCATGACCTGCACATCGGCAACCTTCGATCCGACCAGCACGCGTCCCGTCTGCTTCTCGTACCAGCGGAAGGCCGGGATGCCTTCCTTCGTGCCGAAGAAAATCGCGGCCTGTGCAGCAGGCGTCGCGCTGGGCAGACCTGCGGGATAGCGTCGCAGTGTCCAGCCGTTTCGTTCGATGAGTTTTTTCAGATTCGGCGCATAGCCTTGCCGCATCGCGGTAAGAAGGTCATCGTGGGCGAGCGCATCGACCTGGATCACCAGAAAACCGCGGCGCTCTTCCTCGCGACGGGCCCTCCGCTCGGCGTGAAACGGGAAGTACTTTACTCGGTAATACAATCGATACAACCGGCGCATGAAGCGCCGGAATGTGCTGTCGCTATTCGGAGACGACATGGACGGATCGGTCACGTTCGCCGTTGCTTTCTTTGCCGGAATGCTCTCTTTCCTTTCCCCGTGCGTTCTGCCGCTGGTGCCCAGTTATCTCGGGTTTGTGACCGGGATGTCTCTGGATGATCTTCGGGAAGGCACCGACCGCAAGGCAATTCTCGTCCCGGCACTGATGTTCGTGCTAGGTTTTTCTCTCGTATTCCTCGGGATCGGTGCTTCAGCGACACTGCTCGGGCAGGTACTCAATCGCTACCAGGACTGGATTTCCCGAGCCGGTGGCGTGCTCATCATCATCTTCGGGCTGCACCTGCTCGGTGTATTTCGCATTGCGCCATTCCTGCGGGAAAAGCGCTTGAACCTCGATTCAAAGCCGGCCAGCGCGGTTGGCGCCATTATCGCCGGCGTTGTGTTCGGTGCCGGCTGGACCCCCTGCATCGGTCCCGTGCTGGGCACCCTCTTCACCTACGCGTCGGTGCGCGCAAATCTGACGGAAGGGCTGTTCCTCCTCGGCTTCTATTCGCTCGGACTGGCGCTCCCGTTCCTGATAGCTGCGCTGGCCACGGGTTCGTTCCTGAACGCAAGCAAACGTATGCGTCGTGCGTTGCCGGTGCTCGAGAAAGTGTCCGGCGTGATCCTGCTGATCGCGGGCGTGCTCCTGGTCACCGGCAGCTTCACCGCGCTCTCGGCGCTGTTCGCGCGCTACACTCCGGCGTTCCTGCTGGACCGGCTGTAGTCCTTACGGTTTGTTTTCCGGTGCAGCCGGTTTCCCCAGTTTTTCGCGAATCACTCGCACGAGTTCGCGTGGCGGAACCGGCTTGACCAGGTAGGCATCACAGCCGGCACTGAGGCAGCGGGTCCGCTCCTCGCTGCCGGCCCGACCGGTGACTGCCACGATGCGTATCGCTGCAGTCATCGGGTCCGCCTTGAGCTGCCGGACGACCTCGAGGCCCGCCATGTCCGGCAGTCCCAGATCCAGCAGCACCAGGTCGGGTCGGTGTTCCGTTGCCGTGCGGATTGCTGTTGTACCGTTGCCCGCCTCATGGACCGCGAACCCGCTGTTCTCGAGCAGCGCCACGAGCGCGTCGCGCAGCAGTGGGTCGTCTTCAACCAGAAGCAGTTGCGGACCGGTTCGCGTTTCAATCATGCGTCGCGGCGCTTACAGGTTCGCGGTCGATCTCCTCGGCAAGAATCTGCCGCCGCAGAAGCGACGAGTACACGCCATCCCGCGCGATCAGCTCCGCGTGTGTGCCTCGCTCCGCGATTCGTCCATCTTCCAGCACGAGAATCAGATCCGCATTCATTACCGCACTTACCCTGTGACTGACAATGACGGCTGTACGATTCGCAAGCACCGACTGCAATCCCTTCAGGATCTCGGTCTCGGTGTTCGTGTCGACTGCACTCAACGCATCGTCAAGAATCAGAATCGCCGGATCGAGCGCAATCGCTCGCGCAAGCGTCGCTCTCTGGCGCTGACCGCCCGAGAGGTTGACCCCTCGTTCGCCGAGCCGCGTGTCATAACCGCGCGGCAGTTCGAGTATCGTATCGTGCAACCGTGCGACGCGCGCGGCCTGCTCGATCCGCTCGTGCGGACGCAGCCCTCGTGGCAGGCCAAAGCCGATGTTGTCCGCAATCGTCTCCGAAAATACGAAGGCATCCTGCGGCACGATACCGATGCCTTTCCTGAGTTGCTCCAGCGACAGCCGATCGAGCGGTACGCCATCCAGCAGCACCTGCCCCTCAACCGGATCGAATCGCCTCGTGAGCAGCGCAACGATCGTTGACTTCCCCGATCCCGTCGGACCGACCAGGGCAACCGTTTTCCCGGCCGGCACGCGGAAGCTGATCCGGCTCAGCACGTCGCGCTCGCTGCCCGGATACCGGAACGACACATCGCGGAACTCGATCCCGCCCCGCATCGTTTCGAGGTGCACCGGCGAAGTCGGCGGCGCAACCTGCGGAGTCGAGTCCATGATCCGGTTGATCCGCCCCATCGATGCCGAGCCGCGCTGGAACAGATTCGTCACCCACCCCAGCGCAATCATCGGCCAGGTCAACCGGGCGAGGTAGAGCCCGAACGCCACGAAATCTCCGGCCGTGATCGCACCGCGCATCGTCTGCAGACCACCGTAACCCAGCACGATCAGCGCACCGATCGACGTCAGCAGCGTCAGCAGCGGATGGAACAGCGCCGATACCCGCGCCAGATCCATGTTCTTGCGCAGGTACGTGCTGTTCAGCTCCTCGAACTCGCCCTCCTGCGCTCGCTCCTGCGTGTACGCGCGAACGATGCGCACGCCACTCAGGTTCTCCTGCACCATCGTCGAGAGCACCCCGAGATGATCCTGGATGCGCTCGAATCGGTCGTGGATCCTGCGCCCGAACAGCAGCACGACCGGCGGCATGAACACCAGCGGAATCAGCGAGACCAGCGTCAGCGGCAGACTGATCCGTACCATGATCACCAGCGTCAGCCCCGTCGAGACCAGCGTGTTCACCAGGTACATCACCGCCGGCCCGATCGCCATCCGCACCGCGCCGATGTCGTTCGTCGCCCTGCTCATCAGGTCGCCCGTGCGCGTCCCGTTGTAGAACGTCGCATCCAGCTTCAGCAGGTGCGCGAAAAATGAGTCCCGCAGGTCCGTCTCCACCCGCCGGCTGATCCCGTTCAGGAACTCGCGCATCCCGTACGTCGCCAGCCCGCTCAGCACCGCCAGCCCGACCACCGCCCCCGCGTACAGCGCAATCCGCCCCAGCGTGACCCCCGCCACTCCCAGCGCGTCGATCCCGCGCCCGAGCAGCAGCGGCGTCAGAATCCCGAAGACATTCGACAGCGCGACCAGCAGCAGCCCGGCGAGGATGCCCCAGCGGTAGGGTTTCAGGAACGGCAGGAGTGTACGTAATTCCTTCATGGTTTTCCGGGACTTCGGGATTCGTAATCGGGCCGCGCGGTCCGGGGAACGGCGCGAGGCAGCCGGTGGCGGCGCCTGTTCAGCCGGGCCCGCCCATTATACCCCACCCCCACGAAGCCCGCTCGCTGCCCCCGGTTCCCATGGGCGCTTCAGGGGTAACAGGTGCAGACTGATGCCGACCGGGAAGAGCACGGGCAGAGGTTCGTCCGGAACGGGGACAGCCGGTGTCCCCGGAAAGGGTCGGTTCGGGAGAGGGAATTGGGGCGCGCACCGGAAAAAGCGAGCAGTTCCGCCGTTTTTTTCACAGGCACAGGTGGCACATGGGTTGCCTTGTTTTCTGGAGCGGGGCAAACTCGATATGCAATTTTGCAGAAGGATTACGGCTGAGTTCAGGCCGTGTGCGGGTGGTCTCGAATCACCTTTGGAGGGAACTATGCGAAGCAGGAAATGGGCGCTGATGCTGGTGCTGCCGCTCGCGCTGCTGCCGGCGGCGTGCAGTGATGCAGGCGATCGCGAGGCATTGCGGGAGGACGAACTCAGTCGGGAGCTGGACCTGGCGCTGAAGGGCGACAGTTCGCCTTCGATGTTTGAGGACACGGCGGTAGGGCTGGCGCCGACGGAGGAGAACGTACCGCCGGTGGTGTCGAATTCTCCGCGGCCGCAGCCACGTGCGCCGCGTAACCCGAGCCCGGCGCCATCGCCGCGGCCGCAGCCGCCGCGTGCGGAGCCGACCCCGGCCCCCGCGGCACCGCGAGTGGTCACGCGCTCTGTGCCGACCGGGACTTCGTTTGCGGTCTCGCTGAACGAGACGCTTTCGACCCGGACGAACAGCCCGGGTGACGTATTCACGGCGACGCTGCAGGAGCCGATCCTGGATTCTGAAGGGGATGTGCTGATTCCGTCGGGAGCGACTGTGCGCGGTCGCGTGACGCGTGTCGACAAGTCGGACCGGGTCGGCGAGACCGCGGTACTGAACGTTGCGTTCGAATCGATCTCGTTCGGCGGGAGCAGCTATCCGCTCGACGCCAGCGTGATCGAAGCGAATCCGCAGCGGAAAACCCGACAGAGCACAGGTGAGCAGGTCGGCAAGGTGGCTGCCGGTGCAGCAGCGGGTGCGATCATCGGGAAGGTGCTGGGCAAGAACACGAGCTCAACGCTGAAGGGCGCGGCGGTGGGTGCCGCGGCCGGCACCGCGATCGCCATGGGCACCGCGGACGTCGATGTGGTCCTGCCAGCCGGTTCGGCGATGAAGGTGCGGCTGGACGGCCCGGTCTCAGTCCGCAAGACGGTTAGCTGAGGTCGACGGTCAGCGCACGCTGACAGAGTCCACCAGTACGGAAACGGGCCTGGTCGGCACCACGGAAGTGGCGCCGGCCAGGCCCGCTTGTTTTCAGCGCCCAGGTGATCGCGACGTTTCAGTGGCCAGCGGCGAGCCCGCCGGAGCGGGGATCCGCGGCACCGGCCCAGCCGGCTGCGGTGCGCATGATGGTCGGCCCGCTGCCGATGTACCCTTCGCGCTCGCTTACTTTGTGCCCTCGCGCCTCCAGGCCGTTCACGGTCTCTTCCGGCAGGCCACCTCTTTCGAAGTACAACATGTCCGGCAGGTGCTGGTGGTGGATGCGCGATGCGGAGAGCGCCTCCCCGAGCTGCATGTCGTAATCGATCACGTGGGTGATGATCTGGAATACGGCAGAGATGATGCGCGGTCCGCCGCGCGCGCCCGTGATGAGCAGCGGTTGGCCCTCGGAGTCGAGCACGATGGTCGGAGTCATCGCGCTGAGCATGCGCTTGCCGGGCTGGATCGCGTTCTGTTCGCCCTGAACCAGGCCGAACATGTTCGGGGTCCCCGGCTTCGCCGCGAAGTCATCCATCTCGTCATTCAGCAGGAAACCCGCGCCCGTCACAGTTACGGCCGAGCCAAACAGTTCATTGATCGTGGTGGTCAGCGCGACGGCGTTCCCCTGCGCATCGACCACCGAGAAATGCGTGGTATGATCGCCTTCGACGACCGGATTCATGCCGGGATGTACCTGTGACGAAGGCGTCGCCCGGTCGAGCGACATCGTCGAGCGCTGACGTTCTGCATACTGCTCTGACAGGAACATCTCGCGCCGTGGATCGACGAAGTCCGAGTCGCCAAGGAAATGGTTGCGATCGGCGAAGGCGCGGCGAGAGGCTTCGGCAATCACGTGCAGCGAACGTGCGGTGTGAAACCCGAGCTGCTTCAGATCATACCCTTCGACGATGTTCGCCATCAGCGCGAGGGTCAGTCCGCCGGAGGACGCGGGCGGCATCGACACGATCGTGTGGCCGCGGTAATCGAACGCGACCGGGTCGCGCCACTTCGCATCGTACTGCTTCAGGTCGTCGAGGGAGATGATGCCGCCGCCGCGCTTCATCTCTTCCACGATCAGCCGTGCCGTTTCACCTTCATAGAACCCGCGCGGCCCCTGTTCGGCCATGCGACGAAGCACCGCGGCGAGGTCGGGATTGCGCCACGTGCTGCCGACGGCGGGGGGCTTCCCGTTCGGTAGCAGCAGCGCGGCCGTCCCTGCAAACTGCGCGAGCCGCTCGTGCTGCGCCGCGATGGCATCGGAGAAGTGCTCGTCGACCTTGAAGCCCTGCTCGGCCAGGCGAATCGCAGGCTCGAGCAATTGGCTCCACGGCTTGCTGCCAAAGCGCTGATGCGCGGCGTACAGCCCCGCAACCGCACCAGGCACTCCGGATGCGAGATGCCCGGTCAGCGACTTGTTGGTGAGATTGCCTTCCTTGTCGAGGAACATGTCGCGCGTGGCGGCGAGCGGTGCCTTCTCACGGAAGTCGAGTGCGCCCGTGGTGCCGTCGCTCATGCGAGCGACCATGAAGCCGCCGCCACCGAGATTGCCCGCCTCCGGGTAAACGACTGCGAGCGCAAACGCGGTGGCGACCGCCGCGTCGACGGCGTTGCCGCCATCGCGCAGAACCTGCACACCGACGCGTGTGGCCAGCGCAGCATCGCTGGCGACCATTCCGTTCTGCGCGTGCACAACGTCGGTGTGCAGCACCGCCGAGCCGTCGCGCAGCGGGCCTTCCGTCTGACCGTGCGGTACGGGCGTCGAAGGGCCGCACCCCGTCAGCGCACTCACCAGCAAACCGCCAAGAAGTAGTTTCCGCATGTTGCCACCATGTCGAGGGCGAAAAGCAATGGTAATACCGGGCGTATCTCTACGCGGCGCCTCGGCGCATCACCGTGTACGAACCAGCGCGGCCAGTGCACAGTTTGCGAGGATCGCCGCGCCGAGCGGCAGTACACGTTCGTCGATGTCGAAGTTCGGGTGATGATGCTCGCGCGCTGGCTCGAGCGCAGCGCCCAGCCAGAAGAACGAACCCGGTACCTTCTCCAGGAAGTACGCAAAATCTTCGGCTGCCATCAGCGGGTCGTATTCGGCAAGCGCTTCTGTACCCCCGACCTGTTCGACCGCAGCGGCCGCGAGTTCACTCATCGCGACGTCGTTCACCACAGGCGGGTACCCTTCGTTCATTTCGAGCAGCGCGCCGCCCCCGAGTGCGCCGGCGACGTTCAGCGCATCGTCCAGCGCATGCCGAAGCGTGTTGCG